>Ga0114919_10004319_pt1 | contig 11403 bp, 18 predicted proteins | sample BlataG_FD_88682 | JGI IMG/M metagenome (GOLD analysis project Ga0114919, IMG submission 88682) | Deep subsurface microbial communities from Black Sea to uncover new lineages of life (NeLLi) - Black_00105 metaG | ecosystem: Environmental > Aquatic > Marine > Oceanic > Sediment | place: Atlantic...
ATTTTTGAAGTCAAAGACACTCCAGATGAAAAATACCGAAATAATTTTGTTGAATATGCTGTCAAAAACGACATAGGGAACGCAAAATATTTAGCAGAACAAAGGGAAAAAGATGGATTATCTTTAAACAATTTATTGCCAAGAGATATATTAAAAGGACATCCAGAAGCAGTTGAGCAATTAAAGAAAAAAGGTTTTGATGGGTTATACCAAGATGGTGAACTTGTAATTTATAATGATAAAGTTATCAAAACCAAGCAACAACTCACCGACATCTGGAAGGAGGCACAAGGCAAGGGAGAGGTAGAAGAAGTATTCTATATGCCATTGGGAAATAAACAAGTAGAGGTTATTAAAAATCCTACATCTCAAGAAAGCAATCAACTTACTAAAGAAGTAAGAAAGGAGGTTTTATTTAAGAAAAATGTATATTTGAAATGGCATATTTAAGGCATTATACGGGCAATTATAATTTAATAAATAAGGAGTTGAAAAAATGAAAGTTAAAAACATGGTAAGCAGTAACGGAAACAAAGTAGCGAATCAATTTATTATTAATGATGCTACAGTCAAACACGTGTCACCCAACGGCACAGAAAACTTTTATACAGGTGCAATGTTTCAAAGTTATGATTCCAATATTGCCTTGAAGTTATGTACTGGAGAAATTTTGTTGGATGAATTTTATTGGGATTATTCAAAAACAACGGGAAAATATAGAAACCAGTTTCTTAATGAAACAAAAAAAGAAACTCAAACAAAAATTGATAGTGGTAAGTATAAATTAATTGATCTTAATACTTAAATCAGGGGCCGTATATAATGAACTATGAACAGGCAGTAAATACAAAAATATCCGAAAAAGAAGCAAAGCACGAAATAGAATTGCACGGGCTGGATTTTAACGATTTTTTAATAGACAGCGGATTGATTCATCAAGTAAAATAGTTGTGTTTTTCGGGTATACTTGACCATGTTTCAAGTATAACCATAAACGCATATTAAAATTAAATTGAAAGGTTTGATATAGTAATATGGTACAAAATTAAAACACGAAAGGATTTAAACATGATTTTTATATTGACAAGTAATATTTAATATAACAATAAAATTTTAATGTGAAAGGGTGGAATAATATGCAATCATTACAGGAAAGTATTTTAAAAATAGAATGTAAAATTTTACAAAGCAATAATATTAAGGAAATAAAAAAACTTGAGAAAAAACTTGACAAATTAAATAATATCTGTAATATGTTAGATATTGACAATATTGAATATCAATTTTTAATATGCAATTGAAAGGATAACTAAAATGGGTAAACAGTATATAGAAGGTTTTATGGATATGGATATTGATCAAGATACATTCACTATCCGCCAGTACATACAGATTTTATATCATCATGTAAAAAAGCAATTGAATATATTGAAAATGGAGAATATGACAAAAAAATAAAGCTTCCAAATGGAATAACAATGACAGCGAGTAATATTGTAGAGGGTTTACATTTAGATTCATTTATAAACTGGGAATAATAATTAAAACAAGGAAATAATATGAATATTTATTATGTATATATTGAAGGAAAATATTGTAATCCATGTTATATTAAATGTGCTAAAAATGAAAATAAAGTAAAAGAGTATTTTGAAAATGCAGGGTATAATGTAACAGGAATAATAAATAGTAAAACAGGGAATAACACAAGTTATATCGTGAAAGGACAAATATGAAAACAATATTTTATATCGCTGTAATAACAATAATATTAATATCAATAATTAAAGAATGGAAAGGATAGAATATGAATATAATTGAAAATATGGTTTTAGTAAGCGGGTTTATTTTATTAATCATAATATCAGCAATAATATGGACTACTGCTATAGAAATATTATTTTTTTAAAATAATGCTTGACAAAACAGATAGTAAAACAAGGAAACGATATGAAAAATTCTATCAAGTTAGGAAATAAGCTCGTTAAAATAGTATGCAGTAAACTAACAACAGAAGAAAATATAGAAATGGATTATCGAGTAGCCGATTGGTTAAATATAACAATAGATGAAGTTGATTCTATCCCAATTAATATTTTAAATAAATTAAGAATAAAAATGTATAAATCTATTTATAGGGAAAACTAAAATGAAAAAAATAATTTTAACTATTATGTCGTGTATTATATTTGCTTATCTTGTTCCTATCAGTATGGCTGACAACCAAAAGAAAGAAGAATCTTTTATAATGCAATTAGATTCTTATATAGAAATGTCAGCCAGAGAAAGAAAAACTAACCTTAAAAGGATAGTGAATATTAATTATGTTTCAGTTATCTCTTTAAGAAACAAATATGCTAAAAAAGTAAAGACAGTTAAAAATCCGTTTGATATTAGAATTTGTGGTTTATCTGCATCTGCTTTAAATTCTTTAAGTGAGAGAAATTTTGGAAAATTTACTGCTGATTGGAAAAAAGCAAAAGCGTTGCGTGAAAAAAAAGTTGGATTTTAATTTTAAAAAGGGAGTAACAACAATGCAAAACGAAGAAACTAAAAAACTACTTGAAGAACATACAAAAATATTCACGAAATTAGTTACAGAAGGGGCAGATATAAATGATGTCAATAGACTTTGTGAATTAGAATCTGAATTAACAAGAAGAGAAGAACTTAAAAAATGAAAGGGGAAGTGTAAAGTGCATCTAATATTAACATTGGCAATAATCGCAGGAATATTTTGCATGATATATAAAGCTATTATGTTTTGCTTCAATACAGTTACACAAACCGCAGAGTATGTGTTTAATGGAAATACTATATCTCAAAATGTTCCGATGCCCCCTAGTATTAATATTAATATCAATAGAGAAGATGAATTAAATGTAAGCAATATAACAGAATATGAAGAAACTAAAAAATTTATATATAGACCTAAGTTCTTAAACGAATATATCGGACAAGAAAAAGCTAAAAATTTAGTTAAATTAAACATTAGAAAAATTAATGAAATTAGATTTGTGCATTTCTTGTTGTCAGGGTTTAGAGGGTGTGGTAAAACTACACTTGCTCACATCATTAAGAACCAGTTAAACGCTGATATGATAGAATGTGTAGCAGGAGAATTAACAAGACCAGAACATATCATAGAAAAGATTAATCAAATCAATAATTCTACTGCTGAAAAAGTAATATTGTTTATTGATGAAATTCATAGTTTAAATCCTAATTTAGCAGAAACATTATATCCAGTAATGGAAGATTATACTTTAAGCGGTAAACATATCAAACCGTTTATACTAATGGGGGCAACAACAGAAAAAAACATATTAATGGAAAAATTAGCACCTTTTGTTGATAGATTTCAAGTGCAAATAGAATTGGAAGAATATAAAATAGAAGATATAGTAGAAATTCTCAAGCAATATAAATATCAATTATATGAAAATAAAAATGTGCCTGTTAACAACATGAAAATTATTGCTGAAAATTGTAAAGCCACTCCGAGAGTTGCAATATCTTTAATGGAAGATAATTTAGTTGAAAAGAATATTAATCAAGTTTTACAATATCATAGAATATTAAAAGATGGGCTAACTGATATTGATTTGAAAATATTAGAAGCATTAGAAGAACTTGATAGGCCAGTAGGAGAATCTGCTTTGGCTCAATTAACTAACATGAACAGAAAGGATTATAGTAGTCTATTTGAACCTTATTTAATAAGCAAAAGATATATTTTAAGAACACCGAGAGGTAGAGTTATAACAGAAAAGGGAATTCAATTTTTAAAGGAGTTTAAAATATGAAAAAGAAATATAGGTTTACAGGAGAAGAAAAAGAGGTGTTAGGGCGAAAACTAAAGCAAATACAAAGAATATCAGATGGAGTAATCGGTGGGTGGATAGAAAAAGAAGCAAATCTTAGCCATTATGGTGATGCTTGGGTCTCTGGTAATGCTAAGGTCTATGGTAATGCTGAGGTCTCTGGTAATGCTAGGGTCTATGGTAATGCTAGGGTCTCTGGTAATGCTTGGGTCTCTGGTAATGCTAGGGTCTCTGATAATGCTTGGGTCTATGGTAATGCTAGGGTCTATGGTAATGCTAGGGTCTATGGTAATGCTAGGGTCTATGGTAATGCTGAGGTCTATGGTGATACTTGGGTCTATGGTGATGCTTGGGTCTATGGTGGTGCTTGGGTCTCTGATAATGCTTGGGTCTATGGTAATGCTAGGGTCTATGGTAATGCTAGGGTCTATGGTAATGCTAGGGTCTATGGTGATACTTGGGTCTATGGTAATGCTGAGGTGAAAACTAATAAAGATTATATTAACATAATATTATATCCGTATTCTCTAACAATAACTAAAAAATACATACAAATAGGTTGTGAATCAAGAAGCTACAAAGAATGGCTAAAGGTAACACGAAAAGAAGCTAAAGAAATGGGTTTTGATAGTAAATATTTTACTGTGTATAAAAATATAATCAAAGAGCTTTGCTGGCGATATTTTGGGCAAAAATAAGGAGAGCGCAATGAATAAATTCAGAAAAATAAGAAACTCATCACGAGCAGATTTAAAAAAATATATTGAAAATCCTCGTAGGTTTGGGTTTAGATATGGAGACATTCTTAAATTAATAAATATATATAACAAGTACAAACAACAAGAAGACGAATTTTTAGAAGAGTTGTGTAATTCTAATCAAGCACAATTAGCGATACATAGCGTTATAAGCAAGAAGAAAGGCAAAACTGCTGTTTTTGCTGACCTGTTTACTGAACTAAACGAATTAACAGAAGTTAGCAGAAGAACTAATACCTTCGGTATATTAAAAAATTATTTTAAAAACGGCAATATTATTTTCGATAATGATGAAGAAGAAATTAAAGAAATAATACTTGCTAATGAAGAAGAATATAAACAAGCTAAAAAGTACGTAATAAAACAAGAAAAATTATTTAAAGAAATGGGCGATAGTTTTTTCGATGATAAAAACAATTATCTAAAGATGTTTGAATTAGATAATGCTATTTATTATTATGAACAAGCACGGGAAATAGACAATGAATAAATTAGAAAAATTCAGACTTAAAATGAATTTAGAAACTGATTTATCAGAGCGTTCTATCTGTGCGTATATCGAGTGTATGAAAATTTTTTTTAAACATTTTAAGATATTCAATCAGGATACTATAAACAAATTTTATTTAAAATTTAAAAAAGAATATGCTCCGACCTACACTAATCAAATGATTAACGGCATTAAAAAATATTGTTTAATGTTCAATCACGATTTTAAACTGCCTCCGTTAGTTAAAACTGAAAATCCTGTAATAGAAACCATAACTGAAAAGCAGTTAACTAAAGAGGTGTTTCGTGCTTGTGATTGGTTGTTTGATAATCCATTAAAAATGAAAGTAGTATTAATATTCTTAATGTACACAGGAATAAGACCTAAAGAAATGATTAAACTTAAAAGAGAAAACATTGATTTAAACGAAAGGAAAGTTTATATCAACAAAACTAAAAATTTCAACGCAAGGCTCGTTTATTTTCCTACTATAGTAAGGCAATACTTAACGATGTTCTTTAATTTTGAAGCAGAAAAAGATAATGCATTTAATATATCCAAAATTAGTTTACAAACTAGATGTATTAAAATTAGCAAAGAAAGTAATATACATATCACTGCAAAGCTACTAAGGCACAGCTTTGCAACAATGTTAGTTGAGAAGGGGTTTGATATTTATACCATCAAGGAACTGCTTGGGCATAAGAATATAGCAACAACTATGATATATGCTCAGAAGAGCAATAGAAGAATAAGAAAAGAATATTTTGAAAAAATACATAACAAAATATAACTTATTTCTGCTAAAAAAGAAGTAGACCAATGCTGATTATTTTTATCAGCGTTGCGTAATTATAGTATATAATTACAAAGAATAATATATAAAAGCTTTTAAAATAATATAATTATTATATAATATATATATAAATATAATATATAAAAGAAAGAAAATATATAAAAGAAAGAAAAAAATAAAAATGATGATTGTAAACAATCAGATTATGAAATAATCGAAAAAGCTAAATTAAGCGATTAGAGACAACTTTACAAAGGGATGATAGAAATGTATCAAAATACTTGACACGGAGGCATAGTGTATGTTAATATATTATTATAGCAGAATATAATGACTATTAGTTCAATGGTAGAACGCTCGGCTGTTAAAAAGAAGTTGTCAAGAAATCCCCGTAGGCTTGCCTCGGGGCTGAATTGACAAAAAGTTAGAAATAATTTGACTTTTGTCAACAAGTATTGTATAATTTATGTAAAAAGAGGTTTAACACGTAAATAATTATGAATAAGACATATAAATTCAGGTTGTATCCTACTAAAGTACAGACGGGAGTTTTGGAAAAAACTCTTGAAGTGTGCCGTATGACTTATAATGATTTGTTGTCAAAAAGAATTGAACACTATAACACTACTGGCAAAACCTTATCCTGCTATGACCAACACAGATATCTAACTGGTCAAAAAGTTATACACGAAGGAATGAAAACAGTATATTCTCAAGTTTTGCAAAATGTAGCGGTCAGAGTAGACTTGGCGTTCCAAGCATTTTTTAGAAGAGTAAAGTCTAAATCTGGCAAGGCTGGATTTCCAAGATTTAAGAATTTTAATCGGTATGACAGTTTCACATTTCCACAGAACAACGGAAGTTTTGTCATAAGTGATAATAAGATATTTCTATCAAAGAAAATAGGATATATTAAGATTAAGCAACATCGTGAAATCGAAGGTGAAATGAAGACCTGCACGGTTGAACGCAGCTCCGCTGACAAATGGTTTGTTTGTATCTCTTGCGTAAATATTCCTGAAAAACCTTTGGCAATGACTAAAAAAGAGGTTGGCATAGATTTGGGACTATCCGAGTTTGCTACATGTTCAGATAATACAAAGATAGACAACCCAAGATTTTTCAAGGAAGACCAAGAAAAACTTGCAAAAGCTCAAAGAAAATTATCCAAGCTGAAAGATATTGATATTAAGTCAAAAGAATATAAAAGACAAAAGAAAATAGTTGCAAGAATTCATAATAAAATCAAAAATAAAAGAGATAATTTTATTCATCAGCAATCAAGAAGAATCATAAACACCTATGATACTATTTGTGTAGAAGATTTGAATATAAATAAAATGAAAGAAGATGGAAAATTCCCTCGCATAGCTAAGTCCATAGCAGACGTGGCATGGAGGGATTTTTTAAATAAACTTGACTACAAAGCGGAAGAAGCTGGTAGGCAGGTTGTGAAAGTTAACCCCGCATATACGAGTCAGACTTGTTCGAGATGTTATTGCAGGAAGAAACTTCTGTTGAGTGACAGAATTTTCAAATGTGATGACTGTGGAAATGAACTTGGTCGTGATTTGAATGCTTCGATAAATATTTTGAGACTTGGATTAGAGTCTTTTGGATTGCGAAAGCAATCCATAGAAGCCCAACAGCTTTAGCGTTGGGAGTAGTCACAATTACTTGTAAATATGTTGACAATAAGTCATAACTATTTGTAATGGAAGGATATACATGAGAAATAAAAAAGCAAAGTTGCTAAGAAAAGTAGCAAAACAAGTAGGAAAAGAAGATTTAAAATTAGAAAGAAAAATGATTATAAATAAAAAAGATGCTAAAAGAATAAGTTTTCAGCATATTTGGGCTGAACACAGTGTAAGAAGTATCTACAAAAAACTAAAGAGGTCAATATGAGTACAAAAGAAAAGTTTAGTTGGGATAAGTTTAAAAAGATATTTACTTTAGGTAGCTCAGTGGAATGGATAAAGTCTGTGAAGGAGATCGTGGATTTCCGTAAGTTGTTGATATATGGGTTGATAGGTGGAGCAATATGGTTCTTTGGATTTAAAAAGGGTATTGAAAAGCAACCTATCGTAGCAGATATTGGATATGAAAAAGAAATTAAAATACCTTTGGATGAATATACTTTGCTAGGTAAAGAAAAATATATTCGTATTGCTAAAGACGGTAAAGTTTATAAGGGGGCTGAAGATGGCACAGAAGAATCTTTAACAATAAAAGGAAATAAGATTTTAAGTAGAATATATTCCCCTATTGCTTGGGAAAGAGATTTTATTTTAGTTGGTGGATATGGAATAGAGATAGACGATTATAAAAACGATGATTGGGAAATAGGAGCAGGAATGTCTTTGTTTAGATATTGGAAAGGTAAAGGTGATGTATTTGCTACCAATAAAGGAATTTATTTAGGTACTTCTTATTCTATTACTGATAATAGCGGTATTGGAGTAGGAGTAGGTAAAGGATACGAAAAGAGAGAAACTAGAGGATTGCTCTATTTTAGAACTAAATTTTAAGTGAAGGAAATAGAATGAAAAAAGAGTTAAGAGAAAAAGTATGGATAAAATACAACAAGCATTGTGCTTATTGTGGCTGTCCAATTTCATATAAAGAAATGCAAGTTGATCATAAATTGGCTAAAGCAAGAGGTGGTACAGATGATTTTGACAACCTTATGCCATCTTGTAGACTGGACAACTATCACAAAGACACCTATACAATAGAAGAATATCGAGAACAGTTAATATTGAAAATTGATAGAATAATGAAAGATAGTAACACAAGATTGTTAAACAGACATCGAATTATTAAATTTAATTGTGATAAAATTGTGTTTTACTTTGAAAAACAAGGCACATAACACCGAGATGCAGCGCAAGCTTGCGCAGAGCTGATCGGATGTTATGTGCGATTAATTTAAAGGGATGAGTAAAAAAGAGGGATATAAATTTATAATGAAAGAATTAAAAAGATTATGCAAATAATATCAATGGAAGAACAAGATGATGGGTCAGTAATATGGGTATTAAAATTTACTGGAGAAGAGCAAAAACTTATAATGAATTATTACAAAAGAAAAAGGTTTACTAAGAAACTAGCAGAGAAGTTTATCCTAGATACATTGAAATATTATACAAAGGAATATGGAGAAAGTGAATGAGTTTCTTTAAGCAGAAAATATCTGAAGAATTATTTCAAAAGAAATATATGTTACATGGAGAAAAAGATGTTAAAGAAGTATTTAATCTAGTTGCTGAAGAAGTATCTAGTGTTGAATCAGATAGAAGATGGAAAGATATTTTTTATGAAGAAATGATTTCTGGCAGACTTATCCCTGCTGGTCGTATATTAGCTAATGCAAGACCTAACTCACCAATGAAAAACTTCAATAACTGCTATACTATAGGTATTGAAGATTCTATGGATGGAATAGCAGACTCACTTAAAGAATATATGACTATACTAAAATCTGGGGGTGGTGTTGGTTTTAATATATCTAATTTAAGACCTAAAGAAGCACTTATATCAACAGGGGGTTCGAGTAGTGGTGCTATTTCTTTCTTAAAGATATTTAATTCTGCTGGTGGTACGTTACATACAGGAGGAGGTAGAAGGGGTGCTTCAATATGTATAATGAATATAGACCATCCAGATATAGAAGAATTTATTACTTGTAAACAAGGAGATAAAAATAAAGAACTTACTCAATTTAATATTAGCGTAGGTATTACAGAAAAGTTCATAACTGCTGTAAAAGAAAATAAAGATTGGGATTTAGTTTTTAATAATAAAGTTTATAAAACAGTAAAAGCTAAATCTTTGTATAATCTGTTATGTAAAAATGCTTTTGTTCATAACGAGCCAGGAATATTTAATTTAGATATTGTTAATAAATATAACAATGGGTTCTATCTATTTGATATAGCGGAAGTTAATCCGTGTTTGTCTGGTGATACCCTTGTAGCTGTAGCAGATGGAAGAAATGCAGTTACTATAAAAGAATTAGCAGAAGCAAACAAAGACGTTCCAGTGTATTGTAAAGATGATGATAATAAACTTACAGTTCGTACAATGAGAAATCCTAGAATTACTGGGTACAATCAAAACATATATGAAGTTAAGATAGAAGATGGTTCAGTGATTAAATGTACTGAAAATCATAAATTTTTAATGAAAGATGGTTCATACAAAGAAGCCAAGAACCTTTTACAAGGTGATAGCTTACACGTTTCGTCTAAATATAAAACAACATTCGAAGAAATGCTAAATAGTAAAAGTCATTCTAGGAGTTGCCAAGAATATTGGAGAATAAGTGATAATAATAAAAGTGTTTTTGAACATAGATTTTTATATGAAACCTTTAATAAAACAAAAACCCCAAAGCATTGTGTGATACACCATAAAAATGTTAATGGGTTAGATAATTCGTTTAATAACCTTGAAATGATGACAAAGCAAGAACACGACAAACATCACACTATTTCGGGCGACAATAACCCAATGAGAAAATGGTGGAAAAACGCAACTACAGAAGAAAAAGAAAGATACAGTAATAATATGTCAATAGCTGTTTCTGGTAAAAACAACCCCATGTATGGTAAAAGACATACAAAAGAAACGAAAGAAAAAATAGGGTTTAAAGCTAAGAAACGAAGTGAAGATGTAGAATATATTAAATTTTTATCTAATGCTATATCTAATAAAATGTCTGACCCAGAAATTAAAGAAAAAATGAATCAATTTTATAAAGCTAGAGCAATAAATTATTTAAAAGAGTGTCAATCTAAAACAGATTTAAAATGTATTATAATTGATGATACTAAAGTTAGAGTTATAAAAAAATGCGAATTATGCAATAAAACTTTTCTTGTAAAATTTAGATTAAGAGAGCAAGCATATTGTTCTAGTAAATGCTGTATGAAAATAACAAGTCAAAAGTCGGGTGTTATTGCCAGACGTAAAGCTAAATTAAGACATTCAAAATATCAGAGTCTTATAATAGATTTGTTTTCTAAATTTGTAAATCAACATAAAAAAATACCAGTTAAGTCTGAATTTTTAAAGTTTCTGAATAAAAATAATATTAACGATTTAAGAACTGCTGGGTTCCCTGCTTCATACAACAAATTCTTAGAGAATATTTTCGATGGATTTAATATCAGCTCAGTGTCAGTACAAGCAATAAATAAAAACATAAACGATTGTCAATTTGAAAAAGCAAAAGAACTAATTGATTCTGGCATGATTTATAATCATAAAATAGTATCAGTTAAAATGGTAGGTAAAGATGTTGTTTATAATGGTACAGTAGATGAGTTTCATAACTTCAATATTATTTTCAACAAAACTAAAACAGAATTTGGAAAAGACAAGTTTTTAATGTGTAATAATCTACAATGTGGGGAAATTTCTATGGAAAAGTATTCCGTATGTTGCTTATCGTCTATTAATCTTTCTGAATTTATTATAAATCCTTTTGAAGAAGATGTTAGTTTAAATTTTAAACAATTAGTAAAAACA
>Ga0114919_10004322_pt1 | contig 11397 bp, 13 predicted proteins | sample BlataG_FD_88682 | JGI IMG/M metagenome (GOLD analysis project Ga0114919, IMG submission 88682) | Deep subsurface microbial communities from Black Sea to uncover new lineages of life (NeLLi) - Black_00105 metaG | ecosystem: Environmental > Aquatic > Marine > Oceanic > Sediment | place: Atlantic...
AATATCCGTGCTTGGCACCTTTACCAGGTGTCCAGGGCCTGCATCAAAGATGACGGTATATTCACCTTTGGGTTTCTTGAATGTGAACTCACTATCCTCATTCATCACTCCCTCTATGAGTACCTTTCCTTGCGAGTCTACTACCCTAATCTTTACCCCGGCAGCTGAGGACCCGTCGGAGAAGCCTCCTTCGCAGAGAATTGTCCCGTCCCCCTCATCCGAGCATGAGCACAAGGGAGTGTGGGCATAGGAGAGAGAGGTCAAAAAGAGGCCCAATACCAGGACTACTGTCAAGCTTAAAAACGCTCTTTTCATTGTATCACCTCCTTTCTAAGTGAATTCTGGTTCTCTCTTGATGAGACCCATTAATAGAAGAAAAATTAATGCTAAAATATAAAAGGCGATCATTGCCTGCATACCAGACAGGCCTAATAAAGAACCGCCGGTAAAAACAAGGATGGATATTATCAACCCCAGAACAATTGGATAGAAGGTGGCAAATAGCATCCATTTTGTACTTCCAGTCTCAAGCCTTATCATCAGAAGGGTAGGGATGCAGGGAGGATACATTGCCATAAAGAGCATTATGGCAAGCACGTGGAGAGCTGTCCAACCTATCTCTTTTTCCCTTATTCTTTCTTCCAGCACCTTTTCCTCATCGCCCGGTGGTGATTGATAGATACCTCCCAGGGTTGCCACACTGCTCTCCTTGGCAGCAAATGAGCTCATCAGGGCAATATTTATCCGCCAGTTAAAGCCTGCCCATCTGGTAAATGGTTCTATAAAACGTCCAGCCCTGCCCATATAGCTACCTACTATCGTCTCTTCCCTGTTTTCTCTCCTGAGTTTACTTCTGGCTTTATCCAATTTTTTATATGCCGCGTAGACCTTCTTAGCGTGTTTATCTTTTATTACTTTCCCTTCTGATTTATATTTCCCTTTTTTTATGATCTTAAAGAATTCAAAATTTTCCTTCCTGAATTTCTTATCAACTACCTCTTTTGCCTCCTTACCTTTAGCCCCCATTTTTGCCTTTTTATAATCATCCCAGTATCGTGCAAAACTCATCAATTTATCCCCGGCAAAAAGTGAGGCATAGGGATTATCCTTACCTATTTTTTTAAAGAAGGTTTGCTGTGCTTGGTTAGCCTGACTTATGTAATAAGCCTTTCTCTCTTTGCTTATCCCCGGGAAATAAATAAGCAAATAAACAATAATGGACACCACAATAACTATAGTGATAATCTTTTTAACAAAGAGCCAGGTCCTTTCCAGGCAGCGCCTGAGCACACCCTGTATAGTGGGCAGATGATAAGGTGGCATCTCCAAGATAAAGGGTGAACTTTCTTTTTTCCTGAATACTGTTAGGCTTAAAACCTTGGCTATTGCAAGGGCTATAATAATGGTAATGGTGGCTATAAAAAACATGGTAATCCCTTTATATGCTGAGAAGAAGATCCCGATCAAAAGCACATAAAAAGGGATTTTTGCAAGGCAGTTCATGAGAGGGACAATCATAATCGTTGCCATCCGGGCCTTCTCATCTTTCATACCTCGGCACGCGAGGACACCTGGTATAGCTCACCCACCAACGTATAGACCGCTAATAACCATAGGCAAAACAGATTGCCCATGTAAACCGAAGTATCTGAAGATCCTATCCAGGATAAATGCCATCCTGGCCATATATCCCGTATCTTCGAGGATGGCTATGAGGGCAAAGAGGATAAGAAAGATAGGGACATAGTTTAATACGGCTATTGTTCCATCTGTCACCCATAGAGGCATGGATCGAAAAAATGGATCAAAAATAAATCCCACAGAGGGAAGAATTGAGGCGAGAAAATCTCGAAATGCGGCCAGCAAAGGCCAGGTATAGGGAGTTATATTATAGCCCTGGACTATGGCAAGTTCATAAAGAAGATAGATTGTTGCAGCCAGGATAATTGGACCAAGATACCGGTTGCAGGCTATCTGGTCAATCCTGTCTGTAAGACTTCTTTTTATTTCCTTTTTTCGTGTGACACTTGCCTCCACAATCTTTTGGGCCACCTGATACCTCATCTGGGCGATAGCCTTTTCAGGGGCCTTCTTATGTTTTAAAGTATAATCCTTTCTTTTCTCATCTACAAAATTCAGGGTCTTGGTACCATCGCTTGAGTTTTCCCTGACCAATCTCTGGGCTTCGGTGTCATTTTCCATCAGCTTCACTGCAAGCCATCGAAGCGGATAATTGGCGGAGAGGACTGTATCATCTGAGAGGAGTTTTTCGAGAGGGTTTAGATAGGACTCTAATGCCTCTCCATATTCCAAACGAAATTGGTTAGATTTACCTTCTTTAGATATTGTCCATACAGCCTCTTTGAGTTCCTTTTTTCCCTTGCCTCTGTTTCCGACCGTAAGTACCACTGGTGAATCCAGTTGCTGGCCTAATTTTTCTGCATCGATATTCATCCCCCTTCTTTCAGCCACATCCATCATATTTAAGTTAATTACAAGGGGGATACCCATTTCTGCTAACTGGAAGGTAAGATAGAGATTTCGCTCTAAATTTGAGGTATCCACAACATCCACAACTACCGCAGGCTTTTCATTGAGAAGAAAATCTCTTGCTATCCGCTCCTCTTGGGTATAGGAGGTGAGACTATATGTTCCGGGTAAATCAACAAGTTCAACAGTATCTTCTTTCAGGTGATAGGAACCTGTTTTTTTTTCCACGGTCACACCAGGATAGTTGGCAACATGCTGCCTTGCACCGGTTAGGATATTAAATATAGTTGACTTGCCAGAATTTGGCTGCCCAGCAACAGCCACCAGCATTTTTTTGGATTCTTTACTCATAATGTTTTCACCTCAACTTCTTTTGCCTCGGAATGGCGCAGACTAATATGGTATCCTTTCATTTCTAATTCAATCGGATCTATCAGGGGCGCATTGCGAATGATACGTATCCGGGTTCCGGGAATAAAGCCCATATCCATCAATCTCTGCCCAAGGATACCATCTGCTATAACATCTACAATCTCACATTCCTGTCCGGGTTTCATTTCACCCAAGGTCATAATCTGTTTCTCCTTTTTTATAAAAGATCCAAGTTTTGCCTTCACTTCTACCGCCGTACCTATCTACCGATCGGCAAGATGCTGTAACTGTAAGGCATACCTAATCATTTCATCTCTACTCTATCAATACCTGGGTGAGTTTTTTTCGCAATACCTCCAGCCTTTTTGATTTAAAGGACTTTCTGGTTTCTTCCAACACCTCTATTGTATCTTTTATGGTTTCTTTTAATTGTAATTCACGATGAGGGTTAGTTAAGGGTAGGTGATTTAAATTCTTCTCATTTACTTTTTTCTCAAGGATGGTGGCCATAAGGTATCGATGCATATCTATTTTTTGATGGAGATCTTCAGTGCTTTTATTGATAATCTTTATGAGATCTCTTTTTTGAGTACCTTTCATTGTTTAGGAACTTTAATTTAATTAGATAAATCTAATAATCAGATGAAAAAAATTTACTCAACCATGATCTTCCTTGCCATACCAAAACCAAGTGCCAGTCTCGTATCATTTATCGCAATCATAATTGGACCGCCCCTGTTTCCCAACACTGTAAGCTTTATTCCTGGAATAAGGCCCATACTGTAAAGCTTTGACCTTATGCCCCTTCCTCCGATTATATCTATCAAGGTTACCTCTTGGCCTGGGCTCAAATCAGTAAGTTGCATCATCGTTCTCCCTCTATCTTTATCTTTTCCATCTCCTTTATCTTGATATTGTATTCCTTGGAAAACTGTTTCATTCTCTCCAGACATTTATCCTTTGGCTGTCCATGTTCCCTGTATTCGTTAAAATAGTCAAGCCAGCTTGCACCACCCCTGGGACAATTATCTATAAATTCCATAAAGTCTACAAATGCCTCAAGTGTAGCAGGGCTGACAGCATGTTCCATTTTACAGGCATCTTCATCTGCCTGATTATAGTCTATCTTTAATATATTAGTTAAAAAATTTCTGAAGATTTGATGCCTGCGATCTATTTCTTGACCAACATCACTGCCTTTTACTGTGAGTTCAAGATATTCATATTTTTCATAGTCAATAAGGCCTTTCTCACTGAGGGTTTTGAGCATATTGGTAACCGTAGGCATCTTGACATCGAGCCTTTTAGCAATATCCCTTACACGGACAGCTCTCTTTTCCTTGGAAAGATTATAGATAGCCTCTAAATAATCTTCCATAGTTGGTGTGATAAGATTTTTGGAGATATTTTCAATATCTTTATTATTCATAGTAATAACTTTTTTAGATTCAATGAACTAAGTTTTTAATAACAAATTTTATAGCTAAAAAAAATATATGTCAAGTATTAATTTATTTTTTAGATTTCATCTTATGCAAAAATCTTTTGTCTTACATTCTTTTATTCCTGAGGGAGATTAATTTAATAATGACCTTGAGCGAAGCATATTCGGGCTACCCTAATGTTTATGGATTTGCTTTTAAAAACAGTTAATCAATGTGAGAATCTAAGTGTTTTAGTTTTCCTTGTATATAGAGAGAAATTGCATCATCAATATTTTTTACATCTGTGGCGATTACATTAATTCCTGCATTCGTGAAGAAGTTATATGCTCCTGTTCCAATACGGTTCACAATTAAGGCATCGCAATCCTTGAAAGAATCTAATATCATTTCATGCCTTTTTTCAGCCTCTGGGCCAAAACCATGCCTTCCTTTTTCATCAGTTTGGGGATAATGTTCCCATTCAGCAAATTCATCATGACCGGGTTTAGATCTTTCCTTTTTCTTGACGACTTCACCACTCTCCACAGTAGCCATAATTGTCAAGGAGCTGCCGCCAAAGTGCTCGGCGATATTTATTTTGTCATCCGCTGCCACTGCAATCTTCATTTTAAATCCTCCTTGTATTTCTTTGTTTTCATTCGAAAATATTTATTCTGGCTTACTCACCTATCATATTATGTTTTTTAAGATGTCTCCGGAAAGCTAAACACATGACAGCTCAAAAGTTGAATTCAGTGCCTCGATCTTTTATGACATATGAATAAGAAATCTCTATTAAAGATTTATAATTCAATTTTAATTAGTATTACCTAATAATAAAATAAAAAATTTTTGTCAAATTTTTTTAGATTTTTTTCATCAAATAATTGGAATTTTTAAGCATTTACAGGTGATGGCTTCAATCCAAGTTTATTTTTCCTCGTACATTTCTCCAGTATTACCAGGCATAGGTTCCGGTTAAGGTCAAAAATTACAAGAGCAGAGTGCCGATGAACGGCATTAATCCGATGTATTTTGTCCTAAAAGAGGTTTAAAGATTCGGCCACTCTGAAGATAGCCGCAGAATTCCAAAAGTCTTGCTTTTCTCTTTTTTCTTTGATCATTTTCTCAAAATAGCTTTGGGATCATCCTCCAGGGAACCATCTTTTTGTATTCCTCATATTCTTCTCCATATTTTGCCAGAAGGTCTTCTTCTTCAAAATATATGATGAGCATATAAGAAAGGAAATAAGGAATCGAAAACAAAAGAGCATACATTGATTTAAGGAGAGTAGCCATGCCTATCGCTAATAAACCATTACTCATATACAGGGGATTTCTCACAATTCCGTAAATGCCTGTTGTGACCAATTTGGATTTACTTTTTACAGCTGGAAGCGCACCTATCTGTTTTTGAGCTAATATCTTGATAACGAAATTCATTGCTAAGAGAAAAATCCCTACAGTTAATGTTACATATGTTGGAATCGAAATTTTGGGTCCCTTAGTAAACGGTAAGGCAACTGGTGGGGCTATGAATGTGGAAAAGATATAAATCCTTAAAAGAGGTTTTGGTGTTTTGTTTTCAACTATGATTAATGTTTTTTTTAGACTAAGCGCTATTATCACTATGGTATATCCGATTAAATAGACACTCATCCAAAAAAGTGGATTGCTTAATAAATTATTCAACATTACCACTTTCCATTTCTAATATTTATTAGTTTCTGTTCAATAAATGCCTTATTACATATTTAAAGAAAACCTTTTCCAATCCACTTACATTTGCTCCATATTTTTCATAATATTCATCGGGAAATGCATATATCCCTTCATCCGCAGTGATTGATTCTTTTTGAATGTAAGTATCCTCGCCAGTCCAGTCAGTAGATGAATTAGGGAGGTCTTTAACTGAAACACCGTAACCTTCAAACTGTTTTTCGGTGTTGAACCTGTTTTTTATCTGCCTCAGATAATCTTCATCCAATATTACACCTTCAAGCACTATCCATTTATCTTTTAGATACACCTCTGGCCATGAATGGATAATTTCTTCTTTTAAATGTCTGTTGTAAATATGAGAAGGGAAAACACCTTTTTGAACTCTTTTGTTAATCTTAAAAAAATGAGCTCTACAGGGAATCTCAACTGCCCTAACCAGGGCCATAAATAAACTTGTTTTAGTGTTGCATTGCCCATACCCATCTTTTAAGATCCTGGAGGCAGGAATATCATCAGTTTCGTTAAAGCCAAATTTAATTTCGTCTCTGACAAAATAATAGATTTTTTCAGCCTTTTTGCCTGAGTCTTTAATAAATGAAAAGTGTTTTTCTACCAGTTCTTTAATATCTTTTGAATTGTAATCCAATATTGATGTTGGTCGTAGATGTAGATACTGTTGTATGTTCATTTTCTTACAACCTTTTATAAGGTAATCTCATTTGATAAAACTCTCTTTTAGGTGCCCCGGAGTCCAATGCTACATAATATTTTAATCATCATGCTAAGTACGGGCAAATTTGCTCCAATATTCTTCTTTATGTTCTGTAATGGTTCTATTTCCTTTCAGTTTGCCAAGGCTGCCGTCCACTGCCTTAAGATGGCTGGATACTCAATCACACTCGAATCTACATAACGGGTCAGGCTATAAACAGATGCATTCTTGATGGCAGGCACCTGGGCCAGGGCTGGATTCTTTTTAAGTTGAGCGGCGATGGCCTTTTGCACGGCAAAGGCATTTCCGGTCATGACAATAACGTCAGGTTTGGTCTGGATCAGGGCATCCAGCTTCTTGATCATGAAGTGCCCCTTATTGATCTTCTTATTAACAGGCATCAAGATATTACCTATGTTAACACAGCCGAGTGGTTGGAGCAGGAAACGATCGGAGTATCCCCCAGGAACCTCAACCCTGAGAAAAGTCTTTCCCGTGGAGCCTTGGTATGTACCATTGATAATGACTACTTTTTTGCCCAGCCCTGCCTTGGGTAAGCTGCTTTTGGCCTTTGCCAGCACTTTATTGTAGCGTTCGATCAAAGCATCGGCCTTAGACTGGCGTCCGAGTAACCTGGCAGTTTGACTGATGGCCGACTCTAACCCCTGGGAGAAGTCTATATACTCGATAGTCAGGTCCATATCTTTTAGCAGGGGGACGATATTGGCTGGTTTGACCTTTGGTTTGTAAATACAGAAATTGGGATGTTTCTCGATGATGATTCGTTTGATGCCCCGTTTCCTTGCCGTGTCAGGAACAATGTTTGGTATTCTATCGACTATGCATTTTGGGCAGCCCAACACCTGAGAGGCATTCAAGAGCTGCTTACACATGGGCCACATGGAGCATCGCACGGACATGGCTTCAGGGAGAACGCCCAGATTAAAGGACACGTCGACCAGCCTGTCTCCCACCATGATGGCCTTAATCTTATCAGGGGTTTTCTTGGGCTTGGCCTCAGCCGACAGGGAGAATAAAAGAAGCAGCCCTAGACCAATGATAGACAGAAAGGTTAGTCCCTTTAGACAAGTATGTTTAACAATTCTTTTCATAACTTTATCCTCCTTTTTAAAGTTCGTAGCTAAACAAAGACCTCTAAGCTCTAATAGAAGAGAGTCTAACTTCTGCCTCACTACCAATATGGATACCAATAAGGGTAATGCGACCAAGGGTAATGCCAGTATGGACAAGGGTAATAAATGTCTTTTTTCTCAACAGCCCAGAGGTGGATCTCTTTAACCCGGATCAAAGGATAGCTGTACTCGATCTCACAGAGACGCTGAATTCTCTTCCCCTGAACCTCTCCTGCCACTGTTACATTTCTTCCCTGGCTATAGATGGCCACATCAAGGTAGCCAGGCTTTAGAGCCAGAAACCTTCCCTCTGATTCATCCACATCCTTTGGCCTTCCTTCCATGTCCGCAGGCTTTTGAAGTACCTCGATCATGGTTCCCTCTTTTAGGTTCACAGAGCTTATAATCACCCCGCTCCAGAGCACAGTCTTGCCCTTATATGCGTCTGGGTTTTTCAAAACCACACTCAATGTTAATTCCTTTGCTGCCTGCTCCCTCAATTGTTTAGAGATCACAGGAGCGCAGCCAGTCAGGGAGAAAAACCCAGAGAGCATAAAAAAAAGGCCAAAAAACGATTGTAAGATTTTAATTTTTTTATGGCTTTTCATGATAATCATACCCTCACTTTAATTTTTTATAATAGTTATCATTTTTTACCTCTCTCCATCTTCAAATCGCATACTCCATACCCATCATCCATGCCCTTGGGGTGACCGGATAGCCATCCATGGTGTCATAATCGCTATTAAATAAATTAGTGTTCTTGAAAAATAACTTAATATTTTCCTTTACAGAATAATCTCCCCTGAGATCAGATCTAAAATAAGTGCCACGGATTGCTTTGGTATTGTCTGCATCAGAAAACCTCTTTGACTGATATATTGTGCTCAGGCCGAGAGAAAAATCCTTAAAAGACTGTAGTTGGAGCTCAAGATTAAATCTATGTTTAGGTTTGTTAGGTAGATATTTCCCGGTATCTTCATCCTTAGCTATAAGATAGATATAAGAACATTTAGCATTTAAAAGATCATAAGGCACCCATTTCGCGGATATCTCAATTCCCTTTAGAGTAGCTGAACCTATATTTCTATATCTTCCAATACTGCCCTCTCGTACATATGTTATCCGCTCATTTATATCGTTAAGGAAAAACGAAATAGAGCCTTCTAAGGTTTCCTTAGGTCGATAAGAGAGACTTAAATTATAATTCATCGCCTTTTCCATTCCTAAGTCAGGATTTGGCTTGAGTGTAGAGGTCTCATAGTATCTCTGATAGAATGTAGGCATATTGTTTGACCGGCTTGCTGAAAGATGTATATTAAGATTGTCATATTTGTAACTTAGTTGAACTTGAGGGTTGATTGCTGTTGGAAAATCAGAGTAAAAATTTACCCTAACGCCTAATCCCAGATTTAAGGGAGTTTTCTGAGGGCGAATATCTTTGGTGGCATAGAATGCATATTTTTCCTCCTGCTGAGATATAATCTTGTTGCCTTCAACATTGGCAATTTCAAGATCCGTTCCGATATTAAAATGACCGAGTCTTCCTGCTGAAATAGGAGATGAAAGCCTTTCGTTTAGTACCCAACTCTCCATGATATTGTCCAAACCAGTGTCAGGATTGTTATATCTTTTGTCAAATGCACTATAATGGGTTGTGCTTTTTACCCTTCCAAGTGGCAAGATAAATGTAGAGCCCCAGTCTTTCTCCATGGACCTGGCCCGGGGAGAAGGCGAATATGTTGGACCGGGATTACCCTTTTCAAACTGTGAGTAATCAAAAGAAAAGACCACATTCTTCTTTTGATCAAGTTTATAACTGAGTTTGGTGCCAATTCTTTTATTATCCTCATTGCTGTTGATTCTGAAGCCGTGTTCCTTCTCCAGGCCTGCTGATAGACCTAAGCCTATATTTCCCAAATCTTTCTGGTAGTTTAGGTCGTATTTCTGAGAATCAAACCTGCCATAAGAAACCTCAATATCCCCATGAGATCTTTTAGCAATCTTTTTGGTAGTAATTTTCACAACCCCGCCACTTGTGTCGTCTCCATAGAGGACAGAGCCTGTCCCTTTATAGATCTCTATTTTTTCAATAGCATTTATAGATACCATGCCCCAATTGACTGCTCGATAGGAAGAAGCAGGATTATTGATTGATCTACCATCAAGCAAAACAAGGATATTTTTTACCGATGAGCCACGAAAGCTAACTGATGTTTCAGTAGCACTTACCCCAGGAATCTGATTCAAGAGATCTACCATGGAATGAACCTTCATCTTTTTGATATCTTCCTCTGTGATGACTATCTTGCCTGGATCTCTTGCCGTCTTCTCGACCTGGGCACTGACAGAATTTATAAACATAATGGTTATTAATAAAAAACAAGTGGTTATATAAAATGATCCCTTAATCAATATATTCCTTATTTTTGAAGACAATTTTTCAAGTATAAAAGTTGCCATTTATGGAACCTAATGGGCATTTGGTACATACAGGATGTTTGCCCATATTTCTGATAAAATCAATATATCCCTCTGAATATATAGCCCCTCTTACGCCTCCATTAAGTGCATTTCCCATATAAAACTCCGGGAAATAAGGACAAGGAGCAACCCTTCCCTCAGACGTGACAAAAGTACTGTACTTAACTGCTCTACAAGGTATGGAGGGCTTCGGAGGCAAATAAAGCTTCAGCTTCAGTTCTCTTGTCAACTTTCTCACTTTCAGAAACAATTCTTTTTCCTCTTGAACGGAAATATACTTGACCTCAGGATCTGCCTTGTAAACATTGAAGACTCTATGCAGAACTACAGCTTCGACATTTAATTCAGCGGCAGCCTCTACCAAATCCGGAATTCCATTATGATTTCCCCTATATATGACAATATCAATGTAAGTTCTGGGCTTTCTCAATTTTTCTTTATTTCGTTGAGCTATTAGCTCCTTGATTTGAGGCATAACAACAGGGAGATTCTCCCTGTTGTGTATCCCAAATACAATGATGCTCAGACCGCTGGTAAAGATCCTTTCCATGTTTGTTTGAAGCAAGGTTGCATTCGTGGTAAGTTCTGTAGAAACTCCTTTCGATTCAGCATATTTTATCATTTCAGATAGTTGAGGATTCAATAGCGGCTCACCCCATCCATGCAGGGCAACATGCTGAAAATTCCATGAATTCAGTATTTTTTTAAAATCCTTTAAGGAAAGTAAGGCGGTCGTTTCATTGAGGTTTCGGCGCATACATATCTTGCAGTTCAGGTTGCATTTCCGGATAGGTTCAATCTGCAAGGTTGAAGGGGGATATAAAAAATTCATGTTTTTTAATATTTCTAAAGGCTTAAAGAGGGGATATAAAATCCCCCCTTAAATGTGTAAAAATTCTTCTATTTTACTTTAAGGCTTTTCCCCCTCTTTCCTGGAAAATCCTCCCCGAATAAAGTTCAACACCAATCCAGCACAGAGAAGTATCAACGCACCAATGTGGGGCCACATTGTGCACAACCCCGTGCAACCACTAATCTTTCCTTTGGTTAGCACACTTAT
>Ga0114919_10004326_pt1 | contig 11394 bp, 11 predicted proteins | sample BlataG_FD_88682 | JGI IMG/M metagenome (GOLD analysis project Ga0114919, IMG submission 88682) | Deep subsurface microbial communities from Black Sea to uncover new lineages of life (NeLLi) - Black_00105 metaG | ecosystem: Environmental > Aquatic > Marine > Oceanic > Sediment | place: Atlantic...
AGCACCAATATACGGAGTAAATACGGCGTCGTTGGCTTCAGCAGCAGCCTTGGCAGCGGTATATGACGGGCTAGCATCACAACCGGTGTAAGTAAGAACATCAGTATAAAACATTTCACAAGCTAACCTCATTGAATCCATATTGGCTTTGATGGCCGCGTCTTTGGCTTTGGTTCGGGCTCCACCCAGAGAAACTAAAACAATACTGGCTAAAATTCCAATAATGGCTATCACCACTAACAGCTCAATCAAGGTAAAACCTCTATGCTTCTTTGTAAATATTTGTAACATTGTTAATTGTTAATTGTTAATTGAAGTTCGACCTTTGATTTTTTAAAATTTGTTTTTACCAACAATCAACACCTACGGTAGAAGGATTAGTAGTTAAATCCATTCTTGTTCCCTCATGACTGGCGGCAATCCAGGTATCAGTAGCCGGAGCCTGCAGTTTGGTATAAACACAATACTTACTAATGAGGGGAAGGCCGCTATTATCTATCCAGGTATATTGATAAGGCGAACTGTCGACGGGGTCGATTGGTACCGAAGGTAAATAGGTACCAATGGTAGGAACCGCGTTGGTTCCTCCGGTGGTCGAAATATACTGGTTAGCTCCTGCCCCACAATTAGAATCATCATAGCACAAATCCATTGCTTTCATAACCTGTTCAATATCAATCTTCCTTCTGGCATCGTTAGCTTGTTTCTTCGGCTTGCCGAAAGAAACTATAAAAACTGAAATTAAAAGACCAATAATAGCCAAAACTACCAAAAGCTCAATTAAGGTAAGTCCCGGTTTTTTAGTAAAGAACCCTAGCATACTACTATAGTATAACACACTTCAATTAAGAGAAAACTGTGGAAAACTTAAAAAGCAATCATCTGATAGAGGGGGACCAAAATTGCCAGCATTAATCCAGCCACAATCACTCCTAAAATAACAATTAAGACCGGTTCCAAAATACTCAAAAGGTTATCAATAATCCGGTCTATTTCTTTTTTGTAGAAATTTACAATGTTCATTAAAGTGCTATCTAAGGTACCAGTTTTTTCCCCAACTAAGGTCATTTGAATAAAGACCGGTGGGAAAACTTCCGGAGCCCGAGCAAGAACTGAGGAAATTGGCTCTCCTTTTCTAACTTTATCTCTGGCATCAAAAATAACTTCTTTATAGCGGGTGTTACCGACAATTTCTCCCACCGTTTGCAGAGCTGAAGCAATGGGTAGACCTCCCGAAATTAAAGTAGAGAGGTTTTCAGCAAAACGAGCTATATAAAGCATTTTTAAAAAGGGACCTATAATTGGCAATTTGAGAAAGATTTTATCAAAAAATTTTTTTCCCTTTTCGGTCCGATAATATCTAAATCCAGCCGATATTAAAGCTGCAATTCCTAAAATTATTAACCAACCCCACTTCCTTAAAAAAGCAGCCAAACCGATGACTATTTTAGTAACGGCGGGAAGCTCCTGGTCGGTTCCTATCAAAACTTCGCTTAAATGGGGAATAACAAAAAAAATCATTAGGGCCAAGACTAAGAAAACAACAAAAATAATCAAAGAAGGATACATTAAAGCTCCCCTCATTTTAGCAGTGAGATGGTATTCTCTTTCTAAATGCTCAGCTAGGTATTCCAAAGATCCAGAAAGGGTACCGGAAACTTCCCCAGCCTTGACCATGGCAATATAGAAAGAGGAGAAAATTTGAGGATGTCGAGATAGAGCTCCAGAAAAAGAGGTTCCTCCCTCTACGTCTTCAGATAATTCTAAAATCTTTTCTTTTAATTCGGGGTTCTGGGTTTGGGCAGAAAGCACCCCTAGGGCTTCTACCAGAGGAACCTTAGATTTAAACATTATTGATAGCTGCCGGGAGAACAAAACAATATCACTCCTAGAAACTCTCTCAAAAATTTTTATTTTCTTAGCATAAAGAGGGGGAGCAGCTACTTCTTCCAAGATAGTGACATATAGTCCGTGTTTTCGTAAAAGGGCAATTGCTGCTTCTCGAGAAGAAGCCTCAATAATTCCCGTTTGAATTTCTCCTTTTGTGGTTCTAGCCTGGTAATTATATTTCATTTACCGAGTTTTCATTTATGAAAACGAAGGTGAAGAAGAGGACGAAGTCTTCTTCGCCTTATCTAACGAGCATTTTTAATTCGGATGGATCCAAGGAATAATTTAAGGCGTTTTCCAGAGAGATTTCTTTCATTTTAACTAAATTAGCCAAAGCTCTATTTAAAGAAATCATTCCTATCTCAGCTGAAGTTTCAATAACTAAAGGCAGTTCATGAATTTTATTTTCCCGAATTAAATTAGCGATAGCCGGAGTAGAAATCATTACTTCAGCAGCGGGAATTAAGCCTCCCTTGATCCGAGGGATTAATCTCTGGGAAACCACTCCTAAAAGAGAACCTGATAGTTGGGCCCTGATTTGGCTTTGCTGGGCCGGGGGGAAACTATCGACAATTCGATGAATAGATTGGGCAGCGGAATTGGTATGCAAAGTAGCAAAAACCAGATGGCCAGTTTCAGCAGCAGTGATGGCAGTGGCGATGGTCTCGGGATCTCTCATTTCTCCAACCATAACCACATCTGGGTCCTGACGAAAGGTGGAACGAAGGGCTCGGGCAAAACTTAAAGTATCTTGGTAAACCTCTCTTTGGTCAATAATTGCTCGGTCATCTTCAAAAACATATTCAATAGGGTCTTCAATAGTAATGATGTGGTCAGTTCGGGTATGGTTTATTTCATCAATTAAAGCGGCCAAAGTAGTACTCTTTCCGTGAGAAGAAGGGCCGGCAATTAAGACAAATCCCTGAGCAACCTGAGCAAATTGGTGTAAAATTGGAGGGAGATTTAACTCCTCAATAGTTCTAATTTTAGCCGGGATTAATCGTAAGGCACAAGAAACCTCCCCGTTTTGGAAAAAAACATTAACTCTAAAGCGGGCTCGCTCTTCAAAACTGTAAGAAAAATCAACTTCTTTTTTTCTAAGGAATTTTTGAAAAAGCTCTTCGCCCATTAGTGCCTCAGCCAGGCCTTGAGTATCTTTTGAAGATAATTTTTTCTTTTTCAAAAGAGGAACCAATCTATTAGCTATCCTTAGCACCGGGGGATGGCCAACTGAAATATGCAAATCAGAAGCCTGCTCTTTAACGGTTAGAGATAAGAATTCTTCAAGTTGTTTTTTGTAATTATTCATGTTTTTAAGACTTCCTTTATCTCATCTACTACTTCAGTTGGGGTATAATGAGCTTTAATTAAATATTTTGTTGCTCCCAGTTTTAATCCTTTTTCTACTTCTCCTTTCTGACCAAGATTGGAGAGCACCACTACTTTTAAATCTTTCAATTTCTCATTGGATTTAATTTTTTTAAGAATCTCCCAACCATCAACCTGGGGCAAAACAATATCTAAAACTAAAAGGTCAAATTTCTCTTCATTTAATAATTTTCTTAAACCTTCTTCCCCATCGCTGGCTACTTCGACACTAAAACCGGCCTCTTTGAATTTAGTGGTATAAATATCAATCAAAAATGGGTCGTCCTCAACTATCAAAATTTTCTTCATATAAATGTTTCTTGAAACATTTGAAAAAGATTTTTAAAAAATCTTTGCCTATTTTTCCTCCGCTACCCTCAATACTTCCTCTATCGTAGTCGCTCCGTTGAGCACCTTCAGGATACCATCTTGTTTCATGGTAATCATTTCCTGCCTTTCGGCCTCTTTAATAATTTCTCTCTCTGAAGGTTCTTTTAAGATTATATCAGAAAGTTGGTCAGTCATCGACAAAATTTCAAAGAGGCCAATCCGACCAGTAAAACCTTCATTATTACATTTTCGACAGCCAGTAGATTGCCAGATATAAAGGGGCTTGGGGATTTCAAAATCCTTTTTAGCTTGGGGAGAAAAATTCTCAATCTCTTTTAAGATTAAATCTTTAATTTCTTTTTTAGGTTTTATCTTTTTTTTGCAGTTGTCACACAATCTTCTAACCAATCTTTGGGCAATAGCAATACTCAAAGTGGGGGGAATTAAATAGGGCTGAATTCCTAAATCCAACAGTCGGGGAATTACCCCTATGGCATTGGAGGTATGTAAGGTAGATAAAACAATATGACCAGTTAAAGCAGCGTGGGTAGCTAAGGAAGCGGTTTCTGGGTCTCGAATCTCTCCAACCATAATAATGTCTGGGTCCTGTCTAACGATGTGGCGAAGGCCAATAGCAAAATCATAGCCAATTTCTGGTCTAACCTGAGATTGATTAATCCCTTCAATAAAATATTCTACCGGGTCTTCTAGAGTAACAATATTCACCCCTTCCTGGTTCAAAACTTGCAAAATGGCGTATAAAGTGGTAGTTTTCCCGCAACCAGTGGGGCCGGAAGCCAAAATTAAACCATAAGGTCTTTTAATTGCCTGCTTAACTACTTCCAGATTTCTTTTTTCCAGTCCTAGTTCTTCAAAAGTCTTTAAACCAGTGGTTGGGTCAAGAACTCTGATAGCCACTTTTTCTCCCAGAGTAGTAGGAAAAGTAGAAACTCGAAAATCAATGCTTCCCCCATTGATTTTAGTCGAGAATCGGCCGTCCTGAGGAATCCTAGTCTCATCGATTTTTAAATTAGAAAGGATTTTAATTCTAGCCACCACAGCCGGATGGGTTCGGAGAGGTAAAAAAATTGAGGAATGTAAAATTCCTAATAATCTGAACCTGATTCTCAATTTTTCTAGAGTGGGCTCAATATGGATGTCAGAAGCTTTTCCTTCCACGGCATGTCTCAAAATGACGGCAACAATTTTAGTAATCGGAGCTTCCTCAGCCAGCCTTTCGAATTCAGCGGCTGTTCTTGGTCTAACTTCAACTTTCTCTTCCTTGAATTCGGTCTCTAATTCCTCTAAAGCCTTTCCCACTTCCCTCCTTAAAGTCCGATACTGTTTTAAAAGATTGCTAAAGGTGGTAAGGGTGATTAGGAAAACTTGATAAGTAAAGAGACCTTGACGGGCCAAAAACTTCAAAGCTTCTTGAGCTTTCAAATCTTCAGGATAAACCATTCCTACTTCTAGAGTTTTGTCTTTTCTTATCAGGGGGATCATTTGATAATACTTGGCGGTTTCTTCTGGAATCATCCCTAAAGTTTCTAAAGGAACTTCACTGGTAACTATTTCTTTTAATGGTATTTTTAAATTTTTACTTTTTAAATCAAATAAAAAATTTTCATCACAAAGCCTTCTTTCTAAAATTACCTCTTCTTCTCGCTTACCGGTTTCTCTAATCTCAAATTCTAAAGTGGTCGCTTTTCCTTTATCTAATATTCCTTTTTTTACCAACTGCTGAATTAATGTCATATTTAGTATGGTAGGAAGGGGTTTTCTCGACCGATTTTTTCTGTTACCACCCCTTCTGAAATCTCTTCTTCATAAGTTTTAATCTCCTCAAAGGGCTCCAGTCCCTTGAGAATGGGGCTTTCTAGAATTTCAAAATCTATTTCTACTTTTTTAGCTGGTTCGACGATTTCTCCTGGACTCCACTTCCCCGTCTCCCAAAGTGGTTTCTCTTTGACAAAAAAACCTTGCCAGATAACCAGGACAATAATTAAGAGGATTATTCCCAAAATCAAAATGAAACGTTTTTGAATTTTTCTTTCCTCTAAAAAAGTTATAGCCATATTAATAACTATATATTTTGATTCTTAGATTGAAGTCGATTGGGCCCGCCTCTTCCGAAGCGGAAAAAGAAATACTTTCCAACTCAATCATCCTGGCTGTCTTTTCTAAAGTAGAAAGGAAATTTTTAAAGGAGGGATAATAACCAGCAACTGTTAGATTAATTCCTGTCTCTCGAATTTCCGGACTCCAACCTTCCTTGACTAATTCTTCCTTTAGGGAACTGGGCAAAGTGGGAGCTATTTTCTTTAAAACTAAACCATTTTGGGAAGCGGCGGTTTGGAGAAAATTAAATAAGGCAGGCAATCCAGGCTCGGCTGCCAGAGCAGAATTGATTTTGGAAAGACTTTCTTCATATTTTTTAAGTTTTTCTGAGATATCACTAAGGTTTGAAAAATATTCTTTTTCCGATTGGAGTGTGGCTTCTTTTTCTTTAACTTTTGATTGAAGTAAATTCAGGTTTTGATATTTAGGAAAAACCACGGCTATTCCTAGAGCTACCAGCAAAATAAGACCGATAATAATAGCAAGGGGGCGAGGCATAGGTTATTTAAAAAACTTAGGGTCAAAGGAGAGGGTTAAAGTAAATTCAATCTCTCCTTTTTCCCCTAAGGAAATTTTAGATAGGGTGGCACTTTTAATAAGAGCTTCCTTTTTTAAAATTTGGAGTTGTTGACCCAAAACTGGAAAAGTTTCCACCCTGCCAGAAACTATGGCTAGGGCTTCCCCCGGACTTAAATTAATTTTGGAAAACCAAATTCGGGGATGGGAAGTTTTCTCGAGAAAACCAAAGAATTTTGAAGCGATAAGATGATGGTCAAGCACTAAGGCAAAATTATTAATTTTTTTCTGATAACTTAAAATTTCTTTTTCCAAAGCAATTTTTTGAGGAGTTTTTTCTTTAAGAATTTCTTCTTCTAAATTTTGAAGGGCAGTCAAAGATTTTTTTTGAAAGTGGCCCAAAATAAAGTAGCTCAAAACAGCTGCCAAGAGCAAGGCAATTAAAATATAAAATAGAATTTTTAGCCAGAGAGGTAGTTCTACCGCCTTTCTGGGAATTATCTCAACCATGAACGCTTCGCTAAAATAAAATATTAAATATATAAGATAAAATATTTTTGATTTTTAATGTGTGTTTTTTATTTTTTATCTTTTATTTTTTATTTTTCGAGGCCGCGGAGTGCCATGCCCACGGCTATGGCATAAGAACTTCCCATTTCTTTCAAAGTTTGCTCTAAAATTGGGGGGCAAAAAAGATTAGAAAAGGGGTAAGCAATCTCTATTTCCTTTTTAAAATAGTTTTGAAAATATTCTTTCAAACCAGGGAGGAGAGCCGATGCTCCAGCTAATATAATTTTTTGAATTTCTTTTCCTTCAGTTTGATAAAAATCTTGAGAAATTTTCTCAATTTCTTTCAAAATCACATCAACCAAAGGAAGTAATATCTGTCTCACTTCAGAGGCAGGGGTGTCTGAAGGAGGAGCAGATAAAATCCCGTACTTTTCTTTAAGATTTTCCGCTGTTTTATAATCAACCCCTAACCCTTTAGATATCACTTCGGTTAATTCATTTCCCGACATATCAAAGCTATAGGACATCTTTAGGCAGCTTTTCTCAACAATACTCGAGGTAGTGCTTTGAGCTCCGATATCCACCAGCAAAACGGCCTCTTTTTGTTCATCAATTAAAGAACGCAAGAGCCCAAACACTTCAGCTTCCAGAGCTAGAAGTTCAAGCCTGGAAATCTCAGCAATTTTTCGGTATTGATTAATCACTTCGTTAGGAACAGCCACCAAAAGAATTTTTAATTTTGTTTTTTTTTGGTTAGAAATCCTACCTTCGATCACCTGCCAATCTAAGGTTACCTCACCTAAAGGCAAGGGAACATGCTGACGGGCTTCATATCTCACTGCCTGGGGTAATTCTGCTTCAGTCATTGGAGGTAATTCAAAACTAGTAAAGAAACTGGAAAAATCAGGAATAGAAAAGACAGTTTGGCGGGTTTTGATTTTGGCTTCCTCCATTACAGCTTTTATCGCTCGGGAAACATCCTGACTGGAAAGCAAAAGAGTGCTTTTGTCAAAAGTCCGAAATGGCTTTTGATAAAGGACGGAGGCGGCTATTTCACCATAGTTCTCTAATTTTCTTCTCTCTCCCCGGCGGGATAACTCCACTATTTTAATGGAAGATGTTCCAATATCTATTCCTAAAGATTTTTTAGGAATTATTTCCAAAGGTGTCCATAACATTAAATATATTATATCATATACCCGAGCAACAGCGAAGGGTGAAGAAGAAGATTTATCTTCTTCGCCTTTAATGAAAAGGACAATGTGGGCAAAAGTTAAAAACTTTATTCTTGACCTTCTTTATCCTCAATTTTGTTTTAACTGTGGACAAGAAGGAAGTTATCTTTGTGAGGACTGCCAAAGCATTCTTGGGGTTCTAAATACTCATCAAAAATATACAACCCATCCGTCAGTTGGCGGACTTAAAGACTTGTATTTTGCTCTTCCCTATCAAGAAACATTAATTAAAAATCTAATCCAAAAATTTAAATATCAACCCTTTGTCAAAGGACTAGCCATCTCCCTGACTTCCTTAATAATAACCCATTTTCAATTGCTCGACAACAAACCTAATTTTTCTGGTTTCACTTTAATCCCTGTACCTCTCGAAAAAAGTAAATTGAAGCGGCGGGGATTTAATCAAGCCGAGGAAATTGGTAAAGAACTGGCTCGCTTTTTAAAAATTCCTTTAATTCCAGATTGTTTAGTAAAAATCAGGGAGACTTTGCCCCAGGTAGAACTTTCTGACCAGGAAAGAAAAGAAAATGTAAAAGATGCTTTTTCAATAAACCCCGTTAGATGTTCGTTATCTAACGGGGTAGATAAAAAAATTCTGTTAGTCGATGATATTTACACTACTGGCTCAACTCTGGAGGAATGCGCCAAAGTTTTAAAGAAAGCTGGTGCCAAAGAAATCATTGGGATAGTGGTAGCCAGGGCCGAATCAGGAAAAGACCAACTTCAAAATGTCTAATCTGGAAGTTTAAATATTAGCAAAAAAACCGGCATCGCCGGTTTTAAGTTTGCGGAGGGGGTGGGATTCGAACCCACGAGGGACATTTCTGCCCTACCGCATTTCAAGTGCGGCCGATTCAGCCACTTTCGTACCCCTCCCAAAAAATAAAAATGGCGGAGGAGGTGGGACTCGAACCCACAAACCGCTTTTTAGACGGTTACAGTTTAGCAAACTGCTGGCTTACCAATTCGCCGCACTCCTCCGAATAATAAAATTTATTTTAGTATATCTTATTTAAGATATCTCTTCAAGTGTTTTGGATTATGAAAACCGAATACTCGAAAATACCTCTGCATATCTTCTATACTATCAAGACGCACATCTCTCCTTTGAGCTAGCCTAGGATTCAATCCATTATCTTTTAAAATATCAAACACAGATTGACGAAGCGGTTCAGAATAGCTTGTAAATGAAAGTTTTTTATATCTATACCATTTTCCCTTTGATTTATAACGATGGTTAAAAACACAGCCATCTGTATCAACAAGACCACGGACACAAGCAATAGAATATAATTTATTTTGTTTAATCCATTCTGGAATATCTACCTGCTGTTTGATTTTATTACCCTTCTTGAGTCCGAGTTTCTCGGTACAGAAACGAACTAATTCACTGCGCGAAATAACAAGATCTAATTCTAAATCATTTTTGTCATAATGGATACCAATCGGCACGTCAAATAGTTTGTTTATTAAAACGGCAACAAATTCGCTATATTCCTTTTCGTCTATAGAGTGAAAACTAATTATCACTTGGTATTGAGTAATCCCACCGTCACCCAATACAATACCAATAAACTCAGCAAGATCTTTAGACTTTTTTGGTTTTTTAATGGGGAGAGGAGTATTAACAATTAGGTGAGGTTTATATTTTCCTTCTCGTTCCCACCATTCATACCATTTCTTTTTTCGATATTCCGGATCACCGCCAATTCTTCCATATTTTTTATATACAGTAAGCCCACCAATTTTAGCGCCTTTATTAACATACCAAAAGGGGCCTTTTATCTTGATATTTCTCGGCATTTTCCTTTTAGTTTTTCTTGAGAGGATTTTTACGGCTTTTAGTGACATAGAAAATTTTTCTCGCTTCCAATCAGTTAAGGTTCTATCACTAATTTTTAATAATCGTGCTAATTCTATATATGATAAATTAAGCGCCCCCTTCATCTTTAAGACAAACCCTCTTTGCTTTCCTCGAGGGAAAATCGCTCTTTTAGAAATAAACAATTCTGCCATATTTCCATTATATCATGTGTTTCTGAAGCGGGAAAGTCTTATATGCTTTTTTAATACTTGAAATTAAGTAAGTTTTATGATAATTTTAAAAAGTAAGGCGCCCGTAGTTCAATGGATAGAATGTCAGGTTGCGGACCTGAAGCTTGTAGGTTCGAGTCCTACCGGGCGCACATGAATCTCTCTACCCCTATAGAGGAAATTCCTCGGGTCGGTCCCCAATATCAAAAAAAATTGAAAAAATTGGGGATTAAAACTGTTCGGGATATTCTTTTTCATTTTCCTCATCGCTATGAGGATTTTTCAAATATGGTCCCGATTGCCAAGGCAGAGTTCGACCAGCCTCTTTCTATCCAAGGGAAGATTTTAGAAATAAAAAATATACGAACTTTCAGAAGAAGAATGACCTTAACTCAGGCAGTTGTTGGCGATAAATCAGGAGCAATAAAAGTTATTTGGTTTAACCAACCATATCTAATAAACACTTTAAAAAAAGGAGATTCTCTTTTTTTAGCCGGTAAAATAACTTCAAAGGCTAGCGGTAGGTATTTATCAAGTCCGGCTTATGAAAAAATACCAGATAATGTTGAGAGCCTGGACTTAACCCATACCGGTAGACTGATTCCGGTTTACCCTGAAACTGAAGGATTATCATCAAGATGGTTAAGGTTTATTGTCAAACCGCTACTGATTAAATTAAAAAGGGAAATTCCTGATTCCTTGCCAGAAAAACTAAGAGAAAAGCGTAAGCTCTTACCTTTAGAAAAAGCAATTTGGCAAATTCATTTTCCTGATTCTCTAAAATCAGCCGAGGAAGCAAAAGAAAGATTTGTCTTTGAAGAACTCTTCAACCTTTCGCTGGTAGTCTTAAGAGAAAGAATGAAATTGGCCAAAGAAAAAGCGATAGCCATTCCTCTAAACCTTACCCTGACTAAAAAATTTACCAATGGCTTGGCTTTTAAACTGACTGACGATCAGAAAAAAACTACTTGGCAGATTTTAAAAGATTTAGAGAAACCAAGACCAATGAACAGGTTGTTGGAAGGAGATGTTGGCTCTGGGAAAACAGTAGTGGCAACTATAGCTGCCTTAAACGTGGCTAAAACCGGCTTTCAGGTTGCCTTCATGGCGCCAACTGAAATTTTAACTAAACAGCATTTTAAAACAGTAGGCGAACTTTTAAAGAAATTCAATCTAAGCATCGGTCTAATAACCGGTAAAGAAAGTCAATTAAAGAATAAAAAAATTCCTAGAAAACAGCTTCTGGGAAACATAAAAAAGGGCGAGGTTGATATTCTAATTGGCACCCATGCTTTAGTTCAGGAAAAAGTAAAATTTGGCAAATTAGCCTTGGTGATAATCGACGAACAGCATCGTTTCGGGGTAGAGCAAAGGGCTCACCTCTGCCAACAAA
>Ga0114919_10004329_pt1 | contig 11387 bp, 11 predicted proteins | sample BlataG_FD_88682 | JGI IMG/M metagenome (GOLD analysis project Ga0114919, IMG submission 88682) | Deep subsurface microbial communities from Black Sea to uncover new lineages of life (NeLLi) - Black_00105 metaG | ecosystem: Environmental > Aquatic > Marine > Oceanic > Sediment | place: Atlantic...
ACGCGGTGATGGCCCGGGCCCTGGTCGGTGTGCTGGTGGCCAGCTTTGCCGGCACCACGCTCGACACGGCAACGCGGCTGCAGCGGTATGTCGTGCAGGAACTGGCCGGAACGCTCGTGGCCAAACTGCCGGGCAGCACCACCGCGGGCCGCTCGGCCAACCCGTTGGCCCTGCCGCTCACCTGGCTGACCACGCCGCACGGGGCGACCCTCTTCGCCGTCGGCACCGCCTTCCTGCTGGCCCTGCTGCCCGCGCCGGGCAAGGATTGGAGCGTGGCCAACCTCGGGACGGGCGGGCTGATTCTCTGGCCACTGTTCGGGGCGACCAATCAGCTGCTTGCGGGGCTGTCGTTGCTGGTGATCAGCTTCTATCTCCGCCGCCGCGGCCTGCCGACCTTTGTGGTGACCCTGCCGATGATCCTGATGCTGGTGATGCCGGCCTGGGCCCTGTGCATCAACATCAGTCGCTGGCTGGACGGTGGCAGCCTATCGCTCGTCGCCGTGGCAGTCGTGATGCTGGCCGTCGAAGCCTGGATGGCAGTCGAGGGCCTGCTGCTCTGGGGGCAGGTGCAGGGCGTACTGGAAGATCCGCTGCCGCCCCTTAAAGCTGCTTATTCCGATCCGCCACGTTGATGCAGCCCGGCATCATTGTCACCGCTGAAACCCCACGGACCTGTCGGCCGACGTTCGCCCTCAATTGTGCCAGGGTTGCGGCGGCACCTGCCTGATGCCCAGGCTCTTGATCAGCCGCTGATCGGCAAGATGTCGGGTGAGCTGCTGCCAGAGGGTTTCGTCTTCTCCAAAGATGCGTTCCCGCGTCGCGTCGGCGACTTCCCAAGAACCCTCGGCAAGCTCACGCTCAAGCTGGCCTCCCGACCAGCCGGATGAAGCAATCACCACTTTGAGTGGCTCGCAAACCTGTTGGAGGACCGGCGAGAGGTGTTCTCTTTCGGCGGTGAAGTGAACACCCGGGGCCACCTCCATTTCCCCCAGCGTCGCATCGGTGTGCATGACCACCAGCGGGCCCTCCACCGGTCCACCGACCATCACGGGCAGGTCGAGCGGACAGGTCCCCTCTCCCACCCGGTCCCAGATATCGGAAAGCCGCACGGAACTACGGCGGTTGATGACCAGCCCAAACGCCCCCTCCCCATCATGATGGAGCAAGAGCACCACCGTCTGGGCGAAGTGGGAGTCGCTGAGATTGCGGGAGGCAACCAGGAGTTTGCCGGTGAGTGAGACAGCCATACGCTCGCGTCAGCGATGCTTCGGTGGAATCTTCATGCAACTGTTGATCGTATCGAGCCACGCACAGACACACCAGCAACCGAGAGCAACGGGGCTCTCTTCGACCTCTGGCAGTTCAACGGCCAAACAGCGTGCGAACGGGTTCTGCAATCCCAGGCTGGGGCTACATCTGCAGCGGCACCCGGATGCCGAGCAATTCGAGCCCCTGCCTGAGTGTGCGGCCGGTCAGATCGCAGAGGGCCAGCCGGGTGGTGCGTTGTCGCCCTTCGGCTTTGAGCACGGGCAACGCGTCGTAGAAGCTCGAGAACAGGCCAGCCAGTTCGAAGAGCCAGCCGGTGAGCAGGTTGGGCCGGTAGTCGGCTTCCACATCCTCAAGCACCGCAGCCAGCCGCAGCGCCGCCAACGCCAGCCGCCGCTCTCGGGGGTCGGCTAGTTCAACGCTTGCCGGATCGGCTGCCACCTGCTGCTGGAGGGCCTCGCGGTCGATGCCGCCCCGGCCGGCAATGCCCTCGACCCGGGCGACGGCATATTGCATGTAGGCGGCCGTGTTCCCCTTGAGCTCCAGCATCTTGTCGAAGCTGAAGACGTAATCGGTTGTACGGTTCTGCGAAAGATCGGCGTACTTGATTGCCCCAATGCCAACTGCCTCGGCCACCTCCTGCCGCTGGGCTTCGTCCATGCCCTGCCGCACGTGCTCGCCTTCCCCAACAATCGCCAACGCCCGCTCAACACCCTCGTCGAGCAATGCCTCCAGGCCGACAGCAGCTCCTGCCCGGGTCTTGAACGGCTTGCCGTCTTCGCCCAGCACCGTGCCAAAGGCGACATGGACCAGCTGCATGGCCGCCAGCCGCTCGGCAGCCCGGCAGCCCCAGGCCCGCGCAGTGGTAAAGACCTGCTGGAAGTGTTGGCTCTGCCGATGGTCGACTACATAGAGAATCCGGTCGGGCTGCCAGTGCTCCGCCCGCCAGGCAAGGGTCGCCAGATCGGTCGTCGCATACAAAAACGCCCCGTCGGCCTTGCGAATCAGCAGCGGCGTCTCCTGTCCGTCCAGAAAGACACCGATCGCCCCCCGGCTCTCGCGGGCCAGGCCAGCAGCAGTCAGATCCGTCACCACGCCGGCCAGCAACGGCTGAAAAAAACTCTCCCCCAGCGTGTGGTCAAAGGTCACATCGAGCCGGCCGTAGATCCGCTCGATCTCCCGCCGGCAGGCCGGCATGAACTCTTCCCAGAGCCGGCGATTCTCCGCATCGCCTTCATGCAGTTTGGCCGTCTCAAGCAGCACCTCGCGGCCCGCCTCGGGATGGGCCGCCGCCAGTTCTGCCGCCGCAGGATCGGCGGCCAGTTCTTCTGGCTTGGCATCGGCCACCTTGCGGGCCAGCCGGTAGAGCCGACCAAGTTCAGCAGTCGGGTCGGCGGCATAGGCCGCCTCGTCGCGGCAGTGTTTCCAGCCCCAGAGAATCATCCCGAACTGCGTACCCCAGTCGCCCAGATGGTTATCGGTGATCACCCGGTGACCGCGGAACCGCAGGATGCGGGCCAGGGCATCACCTATCACCGTTGAGCGAATGTGGCCGACATGCATCGGCTTGGCGACATTCGGCGAGGAGTAGTCGAGCACGATCGTCTCGGGCCGGGCAGCCGGCACAACCCCCAGTCGGGCATCTCCGCAGGCAGCGGCCACCCCGCGAGCCAACGCACCGTCCTGAACCCGAGCATTGATAAAGCCGGGGCCGACCGGCTCGGCGACCTGGTCAAATAGACGAGTGAAGCAGGCATCGGCATTGAGCCGGGCAATCAACCGCTCCGCCAGATCACGTGGCTTGGCTCCCAATCGTTTGGCCAGCGGCATCGCCAGTGTCGCGGTGTAGTCTCCAAACTTGGGATCGGCCGTCTCGCGAACCTGCTCAAGCAGGGCCGGGATGTCGCTGGCTTCAATTGGCAACTCACCGGCACTGATCGCCGCCTCAAGCACACCTGCCATGCAGTCGCGGAAAGCTGCCCGGAAGTCGGTAATGGCGGCTGCATCGGTGGTTGCTGCGGATGTCTTCACGCGTTTGCCCCATCGCCGGCAGCTGTGGGCAACTCAACCGGTACTGCGTCACTCCAAAGCTGCTCAAGATCCCAATACTCGCGGGCGTCGGCATCAAACAGATGGACCACGACGTCACCATAGTCGAGCACGATCCAACGGCTCTCGTCATAGCCCTCAATGCCCCGCTTGGTATCACCGAACTCATCCTTGATGATCCGCTCAACCTCATCGGCCAGGGCATGCATCTGGCGGCGGCTGGACCCGGTGGCCAGCACAAAATAATCAAAGACCTCGGTGACCTTCCGAAGGTCGAGTACCCGGATGTCGCGGCCCCGGGTCTCCTCAAGCACCCGGGCAATCGCGATGGCGAGGTCACGTCCCTGAAGATTTTCACGAACAACTGAGGGGCTGGAATCGGTCACTGGCAGAAAAGGTTGGGAAAGGAGACTAGCTGACGTTCTTAGCGTTTTCGACTCTCAGTGTACTCGACGCCTGGAGAAATATTGCCTCACCCCGCCGCGGGACGCAGTGCCGCCAGGGCGATACCCGCCAACACCAGATCGGGCAGCACGACAGCACCAGCAAGCTCTCCGTGAACAGCGGCTCGCCAGCCCCCCGTGAGAAACACTTCGGCATCATCACCGACCGACCGGCGGGCCTCTGCGACCAGCCTGGCGACACCACCGCGGATCCCAAACCCGATACCGGCCGCAATCGCCTCATTCGTCGAGCGGCCCGGCATGGCTGGGGTGGCTGCCTCGCCCAACGCCGCCACCTCGGGCAGCAGGCTGGTGCCGTCGGCCAGCGACCGGGCCATTAGGGCGGGCCCCGGCAGAATCGCTCCCCCCAGAAATCGTCCATCGGCTGAAACAGCGTCGACTGATGCCGCCGTTCCGCAATCGATCACCACACAGCCCCGGCTGGCCGCCTTCACCTGACAGGCCGCTGCTGCAGCCGCCAGCCGATCAATCCCAACTCGCTCCGGCTCGGCGAGATCGACCACAATCGGCAGGTCGGCAAACCGCACCCGACGCTGGTGAACCGGCCGGTGCCGGGTAGCGCTCACACCGGCAATGGCCGCTTCCAGCCGAGCGGCAGCGGCATCGTAGACGCTGGCGATCGAGACCATGACATCGGCCGGGGCCGCTGTCATCAGCCAGCCCTCGAACTCATCGCAGGCAAAACTGTGGCTCTCAAGATCATGCCGCTGCGCAATTCTGGGCAGGCCGCGATCGGCCGCGGCCACAACCGCCAGTTTGATCCGTGAATTACCGACGTCGGCCACCACCTGGACCGGAGCAGCTTCGCCGCGGGCCTGCTGGGTCATCGCCATGGTCACTTGCCTCCCATCATTCCCCGGCAGCCTGATCGAGCAGCCGCATCGCAGCAGCCAACAGACGGTCAAGCCCCTGCCCGGTCACGGCACTGACAGCCAGCACGTTGAGCCCTGTCTCGGCTGCCAGCCGCTCCCGCACCTCGTCGGCCCCGGGCAGTTCAGCCTTGCTGACAACAATGGTCTCAGGCCTTTCTGCCAATGATTCATCATACAGCCGGAGCTCCTGCCTGATCTGGCGATAGTTGGCCACCGGGTCGCTGCCATCGGCCGGCAGCGGCTCGACAACATGCACCAGAATGCCCGCCCGCTCGACATGCCGAAGGAACTCATGGCCGAGACCGACCCCGGCATGGGCTCCCTCGATCAGCCCCGGCAGGTCGGCCAGCACGAAACTGCGGTCGGGCGACACCTGCACCAGCCCAAGCATCGGCGCCTTGGTGGTGAAGGCATAGTTGGCAATTTCCGGCCGGGCCCGGGAGAGCCGGGACAGGAGGGTACTCTTGCCCGCATTCGGCAGGCCGACCAGGCCCACGTCGGCAATCACCTTCAGTTCGAGCGTCAGCCTCCGCGTTTCGCCCAACTCACCAGCAGTCGACTCGCGGGGCGCTCGGTTCACCGACGACTTGAAGTGGACATTGCCACGTCCACCCCGCCCCCCCTTGGCAGCCACAATCTGGTCACCGGCCCGGGCAAGGTCTTTGATCTCAAGCCCAGATGCCTCATCGATGACAATTGTGCCTGGTGGCACCAGCAGCGTCAGGTCGCGGGCCGATCGCCCCTGCCGGTTGTGTGGACCGCCTGGTCGGCCATGCTCGGCCCGCCATTGTTTGCGGTGAGCCATTCCGGCCAGCGAGTCGACGCCAGCTTCCGCCCGCAGAATGACACTGCCGCCGTGGCCACCATCGCCGCCGTCCGGTCCACCGCGGGCGACATATTTCTCACGACGAAAACTAACGATGCCGTTGCCGCCATTGCCGGCAGCGACCTCGACTTGGGCGCGATCAACAAACACAAAAGGGCCTCAGTAGCCAACGCTTAAGGGCCTGGCCCCACAGCAAACGTCAGCCAGCGGCCAGATCGACATTCACCCGGCGGCCCTCCCGGTCGAACCGGACGACACCATCGGTGAGGGCAAAGAGGGTGTAGTCGGTGCCCATGCCGACATTCGCCCCAGGATGAAACCGGGTGCCGACCTGACGGACCAGAATGTTGCCGGCCCGCACGGCCTGGCCGCCGAACCGCTTGACACCACGACGCTGGGCGTTGGAATCGCGGCCGTTCCGGCTCGATCCCTGTCCTTTTTTATGGGCCATGTTCGTTTCCTCGCTTGCTGGCAGTTTTGAACGGGTGACGGCAGCCAGCCGGGGTGGTAACTGGGGCCGCCGTCGCAGTCCTACAAGATATCCTTCCGTCGGGCCTCACGGAAGAGCCAGCGATAGTCCTCGCTTTCCGTGGCCTGTTCGGCCCGCTCGAACAATTCTGGGCCTTCATGTCCGAACAGGCCCCGTAGCAGCAACTGCAATTCAGCCTCGTCGCGGGGCACAACCCGACCAGGGTCGTCCTCGGCCGGGTTCGCGGCGGTTGTGAGGTTCGGCAGAACGAACTCCAACGCCCGGCTGACTGACACCTGCTGAAGAGCGACCTCATCGACATCCAGCAGCTTGAGCAAAGCGGCCGTGCGGGCAATCGCCACTTCGTGGGCGATATCGTCGACCCGCCTCGCGGCTGATCCAAAAAATCGGGCGGCCTCGCTACGGCGGGTCGGCATATCGGGGGCCTGCTCGAGCGACCGAATGATGGTCGCAAAGCTCACCAGCGGTGCGTCGAGGACTTTCTCAGGGGTCAGATCGAGTTCGGCAAGCGCTGCCCGTCGGCGGGCGTCGGCCTCCGGGGAGACCGGACCGGCAACCGCCCGGACCAGCTCTTCCATCCAGCCAATCGCCTGTTCTCCCAGAAATGCTCGAACCAAGGTCTCACGCCCGGCCGGATCCTCGACCTTGGCCAGCGTGGTAGCAAACAGTTCCACCGGCGCGAGGCCAGCACCGCCTTGCCATGCCTCACCCTTGTCTTCCGGTTCGAGAAAGTCCTGCCACTGCACGCCGAGTTGCCGGACCCCTTGAATATGCTCCGCCCGTGTCAGTTCGGCCCGACTGGCTGCTTCCAACAGCCGCGAGCCGAGTGCGAGCTGCTCAAACATTCCGGCATGGGCCAGCTGCACCTCATCGCCGCTGTCACCGATGCCATCACCGGGATGATAGAAGTCGAGCCGCAGGCACTCCAGCTGCCGCCGCTCATACTTCGGGGCGTGTTCTTCGTCAGTGATCAGTTCGGCGTCATGCCGCCACTTGAGTGAATTGGTCAGGCCGTAGGCAAAGATGGTGAAGAAGTCGATCCGGAGATCGACTCCCTCCCAAACGGCAACGCCCCAGCGTTCTTCGCCGGGCTGGATTGGCTGTTCGGAAATACTGACGCTGTCGTGGAGCTGGTCCAGCGGAATCTTTTCCCGCCGGCTGATTGGCTCAAGCGCTGACGGCACCAGCCGATCGAGAAAATCGCGATGCTCCAGCAGGCCTTCAGCGCGGGCAAGGGCTTCATGGGTCTCGAAAATGAACTGCGGCTCAAACGTAACCGTCAGATTCACCGGTTCGGTCTGAGGGCTGGTGAGATCTTCACGGCCCTTGTCGTCCTTCGGAAAGACGATGCGGCGGCCAGACCCGGGCTGTGGCGGCTGGCCCTCAGCCTCCTGCGGTTGCAGGTTGCGAACCCGATAGACGAGGTACCAGACCCGTTCTCGCCTCTTGGTAAAGCCCTCGCCAGGCACCTCGATCTCGATTGTCCGCGGCGGCTTATACGCAAACTCCAGGCACCAGATATCCCGCAAGAACTGCCGATCGCGGGCCATTCCGATCAGCGTTTCATGTGTTGGCGCATGGCCGGGATCCCACGCCTCTCCGCGCCCCTGTGCCAACTCATGCAGGTCGAACCGCTGCGAGACATCGTCGACTGAGCGGTCAGGAGGGACGATTGTCAGAACGCCTTGCCCCAGGGCACGAAAACCATCCGCGGCGGATGCGCTGGGGGTGAAGGCCAGCAGCAGTCCAATCACCGCAGCCCAACAGAGCGGGCTCAAAAAATTTCTCGAATCCTTGTTCCGCGGCAGCATCGCGCCCTCCTCATCACGTCTTCGATGACAGCCATTAACAGGCTTCTACCAGCTCCCCACAGTTTCGCAGCTGGAACCCCGGCCGCCAAACCTGAAAATCAAGCCCCACGACGGCTGGCACCACCTGCGGCTCACGCCACCTGCTCAAGCGGGCTGCTGGCCGGCTGCCGGGCCGGGAGTATTGCGGCGGCGACCTCTTCCGCCAGGCTGCGGTAGTCTGCCGCCCCGTATGAATCGGCGGCGTAATCGAAGATTGACTGACCAAAACTTGGGGCCTCTGCCAGGCGAATATTGCGGCGGATCTTTGTCTGGAACACCCGGGCATCTCGCCAGGCGGGGTGCCCCCGCTCAGCCTCTGCGAAGAATGCCTCCACGTCCCGGCCAACCTCGCTTGCCAACCGCGTGCCACCCTCGTACAGGCAAAGGGCCACGCCCAGCAGCCGGAGCTGCGGATTGACATGATCGGCCGCCAGTTCGATTGTCTCAAGCAGTTTGCTCAACCCGTGCAGGGCCAGGAAGTGGGGCTGCAAGGGCAGCAGCACCTCGTCGACAGCGGCCATCGCGTTAAGCGAAAGCAGGCCGAGCGAGGGCGGGCAGTCGATGACCAGAAATTCAAACGGCAGCGGCAGGGTCGACTGCGGATCGGTTGGTATACCCTGGCCATTGGCTCCGAATGCTTGGCGATCGCCGCCAAACGGTTGGCGCTTGCCACCAAACGCCGGGTCAGCAGCCAGTCGCTGCCGCAGAATCGCCTCACGACCAGGCCGGTTGGCCAGAGCCACCTCCACTGCCGAAAGGTCCAGATGCGACGGCACGACCCAGAGGTTCTCGCCTGCCGGCACCAGCGCCGCGGCCAACGGCTGGCCCTCGGCCAGAACGTCGTAGGCCGAGCAGGGATGCTCGCCTGGCGTCACGCCGACATGCAGGGTGGCGTGGGCCTGAGGGTCGAGATCGATCAGGCAAACCCGCCGGCCACTGCGGGCGAGCGCGACCGCCAGATTGACCGAGGTGGTCGTCTTGCCGACGCCACCTTTTTGATTCGCGACTGCAATTGACCGCATTGTCAGGGGAGCCTTTCGGGGCAAGAGTCGGCCGCAGTAGTTCCACGGGTGGTCGAGCATGCCGCGGTCGTGATCGTGACCGGACGATAGTCCCCGCCACCCCGCCGGCAAAAGACCTGTTTCAGCCAGACTCATTCCCGCCCGGTACGGCCGGGATGCCAGCCGCAGCAGCGGTTGCGGTGACCCATTCCCGCAGCCCCTTCGCTATTTTGCCCAGGGTGACGCGGCCGGGTCGGCCAACCACGGTCAGCCGGGCATCGTCCGGTTCACTGCCAAAATCGACCGCCAGCAGTGAGCGTTCCCCACCAGCGGCGGCATCTTGCGCAAACACCAGAGCGATGTCCCATGCAGCATCAGGCTGAGGACCATCCGGCGTGGCCGCGGCCCAGGCAAAGTTGGCATCCTCCACAAGTCCCCGCCTCAGGTGGACCAGCCCCTTGGCCTCAGAAATGTCGAGCCGCCGGGACGCCCTTAGGCGGCCCGTGTGGCTGTCGCCGGCCGCTTGCGCAAGCAGCCAGAGTTCAACCTGAGGGGCACGCGAGATGCTTGCAGCATTTTCAACGCCGTAAAAGCTGAGACACCGCCGCGTCTGCTGCCACTGAAACCAGATGCCCGTGCCGGCGGCGACAAGACCGAGGCCGAGCAGGCCGACAACCAACAGGGTACCCGGGTTGGGACGAGCCACAAAAACACCCACGATTGGAGATGTAAGCCGGGGGCATCCAGACACCCGGATGTCCCAATGTATACTCTCGGGAGAGAATGTCCCCCGATCGATTTCGCATCCCTTTTCGCAGGAACGACCCGATGCCCAATCAGCTCGACCCCTACCGTGAAGCCCTTGTCGTGGAGCAGCAGACCGTCTGGCCCGACGACTACGAGGACTGGTCGGAGGCCGACCGCAGCCGGGTTGAAATGCTGCTGCATGCTGCCCCGGCCGAGGCAGCGGAGCTCGACTACGTGCGGCAGCACACGGGTTTCGCCCGCGTGATCACGGTGACGCCCGACGACGTCGAACGCGTGGCGGCAACCTGACGTGGACGACTGCACGATTTCCTTGCGACTCGACGGCGGTGGTTCTGCACCCCCCGGCCGCTCCTATGCCATCCATGTCGGCAGTGGCATCCTAGGCCAACTCGGCCCGCGCCTAGCGGCCGGCAGCAGCCGGCGGGCTGTGGTGATCGCCGATGCGGCGGTGGTCGAACCTCATGCCGCTGCCGTCGTCACCGGCCTGAAGCAGGCGGGACTCGACGCCGACCTTCTCACGGTCCCGTCAGGTGAAGCGTCAAAATCGCTGGCCGAGGCAGGCCGCCTCTGGGAGGCACTCGCCCAACTCGGCATCGATCGCCAGACGGTAGTGGTCGCCGTTGGTGGCGGCGTTGTTGGTGACCTAGCCGGCTTTGTCGCGGCCGGCTTCGCCCGTGGCATCCCGTGCTGGCAGGTGCCGACCACGCTGGTCGCCCAGGTCGATAGCGCAATCGGCGGCAAAACCGGCATCAATCTAGCGGCGGGCAAGAATCTGGTCGGGGCCTTCTGGCAGCCGCGGGGCGTGCTTGCGGACATCGACACGCTGGCCACGTTGCCGGGCCGCGAGTTCACCAGCGGGCTGGCCGAGGTCGTGAAGTACGGCATGATTCTCGACGCCGACTTCTTCGCCTGGCTTGAGGCCAATGCCACCGCGGTTGTCACTCGCGAGCTGGCAGCCATCGGCCACATCGTCCGCCGCTCTGCCGAACTCAAGGCCTTTGTGGTCGAACGGGACGAGCGGGAACAGACCGGCCTGCGGGCCTGCCTGAACTACGGCCACACCTTTGCCCACGCCTTTGAGACCGCGACCGGCTACGGCACGCTGCTGCACGGCGAGGCCGTCTCGCTGGGCATGGTGGCTGCGGCCCAGCTGGCCGCAGTCCTCGGTCGGATTGACGAGGAGGTTGTGACACGCCAGCACCGGCTGCTCGAGCAGCTCGGCCTTCCGGTCGTAACGGACAGGCTCGCGGGCATCAGCGATGAGACCCTGCTGGCGATCATGGCCCGCGACAAGAAGACCCTCAACGGCCAGTTGCGGTTCGTCCTGCCCGACCGCATCGGCCAGGTTGAACTGGTGGACAGCGTCAGCCCCGCAGCAGCTGCTGGTGCATTGAATGCAGTTCGCGTTCAACAGCTCAATTGATCGCGGGCGAATCGTGTTGACGATCGTGCAGATTTTCCGCTACCGGTCGTTCCCTAGATTGAGGGCGGGTTTGTCGCGGATGGCAACAGGCTGTGAAGCTTGCCCCTGCGGCAACGACGAGACCGGTCCGGTCGCTGCCGCTCCCGGCTTCCAGTGACGCGAAAGCACACCGAAAGCACCTCATACGTGAGGGGCGGGCCCATGCCAATCGAGCGGCGCTGGAAACTGAGCGCAGCTAGGAAGGCGAAGCGACGTTTCCGTCGAGTGAGTGGAGGGCAGGATTCCCGGGATGTTGGCCCCTACCAGCGGGCCTCGACGCCCATGCCCCCCTGATCACCGATCGGCAGCGGCACCACCCGCACCTCCATGCCCGCAAAG
>Ga0114919_10004331_pt1 | contig 11384 bp, 10 predicted proteins | sample BlataG_FD_88682 | JGI IMG/M metagenome (GOLD analysis project Ga0114919, IMG submission 88682) | Deep subsurface microbial communities from Black Sea to uncover new lineages of life (NeLLi) - Black_00105 metaG | ecosystem: Environmental > Aquatic > Marine > Oceanic > Sediment | place: Atlantic...
GGCTTCCACTTGACGGCGATGGCAACAATCTGCGGGTCGGTAGCCATCTCCAGGTTAATAGGCAGGTGAACGGTCTGCATTGCCAGCTCAAAATCACGGTCGGTGATGTGTCTGCGGTCCTCCCGCAGGTGCATTACTATCTGGTGGGCTCCAGCGCGCTCCACTTCGTATGCAGCAAAAATGGGGTCCGGTTCATAAGTCACCCGTGCCTGACGGACGGTGGCTACATGGTCTATATTTACTCCCAATCGCATCTGTCCCATAACTAACTATCCCCCAGATTATTAGCTATACAGTCTCCCTCTGGTAAACCAGTTATTCTTCTACATCCAACTCCTCAAGCCACTTCAAGGCGGTGGCGTTGTCCGGTTGAATGGTCAAGACCTCGCTCAACTGACGTTCGGCGGCTTGATTCAACCCCAACTGAATATAACATCTGGCTAAAAGAAGCCTTGCCTCCCAGTCGGCGCTGTCCCGATTTACCACCACCTGCAGTTGGTCTGCGGCTTCCATATATTTATTCTGCGCCACATAGACCAATCCCAGGGTGAAGCGACCCTTCAGGTCCTCACTGTCCAACTCCACCGCCCGCTTCAGGTTGAACTCCGCCCGCTCCATATTACCCTCTAAGTAATCCAGATAACCAAGGTTGGCATAGGCATGAGAGGTAGCCTGACCGCTGGTAACCACATCCTCAAGGTATCTACGTGCGGAATCATAGTCCCCCTCCACCATATAGATATAACCCAGGGAACTGGCGACTACGGGGCTATCGGAGCCCTCACCCAAAGCGCCGAGGAAGCTATCTTTTGCCCCCTCAATATCGTCCAACTCCAGAAATGCCTGCCCCAGGGCGATGTAGGCAGCTATATAGTGGGGGTCGTAGTCCAGAGCCTCCATAAAATCCATCAAAGCCCATTCCATCTTGTTCAACACCTGATAACACAGACCCCGCAGGTAGTATGCTTCCGGTATATCCTCCAGGTTCTCCCGCTCGGCGATTACTCTGGTGAGTTCCTCTATTGCCAGGTCAAACTGGTGGCTCTCAAAGAACATGCGGGCTTTGTCCATATTCGCTCCGCTGTATGCACTCCCCGCCAGGCAGAGCAGGACTGCTATTGTCAAAAGAATCCTACTTGCTCTCATTTCATCTTCTCCTTTGCCACCACTTGCACCGCAACCTCCGCCGGGGTCATCTCCACCAACTTTATTCCCCCGGGCAGGTTAACACGCAGGGGAAGAATATGCACCCCAACGCTTAACTTGGACACATCCACCCAGACCGCGAAATCATCCTCGGTCAGCTTATCCAGCTCCTCCTTCGCTCCCTCAAGGATAAGCTGAGGACTCACCTGGTCAACCAGAACCGTCCCTCCGCCCTCGGGGAAACCGCGAATCATTATCTGAGAGGAGGTGAACTCCTGACGGTCCACCGGTTGAATGAAGACGGTAACGGTCACCTCCTCGGGGCTCAAGATACGCAGGTCATCAACCGGGACTACCAGCCCCACCTGCACGGTGACATCTCCGACAGCACCGCTACAGTCCACCGTCTCGGTGCGCAACTCCTCTATCGCCGTCAAGACCTCCTCCCGGCCATAGATGGTGGCGTTGTCCGGATATACCAGGGGTTTTCTGTAAATGACATAACCCTTAGCCGGAAGACCAATTACCTCCACCCGGATGCGCACCTTCCGCTTAGCCCGCTCCTCCAGGCGGAAGGTGACCTCCGAACCGTCCTGGACCACCAGAACCTTAACCTGCTTATCAGAGTGCACCACTACCTCCTGCGGGCTGACATTCATTGTATGGCGCCCGTCCTCCATGCCGGAGGCGTCCACCCTTGCAGTAAAGTCATCGTTTCCCAGCATCATCAGATATTTACCCAATCCCTCCACACGCACCTCCACCCGGCTGTCCACATCCGAGAAGAGGGAAAGTTGCGAGGGAATGTTCGCGACCTCCACCGGCACATAGAACACCTTCTGGTGAACCTGTTCGCTCTGGGCGAAGAACCACATGATGACCGCCAGAACCAGGCAGGCTATCTTGGTCCCCGGATTAGCCACCAGCCACTTCAGGAATCTGGCGATGAGATTCATCTGCGCCTCTCCTTGCGAGAAAGCAGACGGATCAGCTCCCGTCTGAGGTCCTTCATGTCGTTTATCACCGAGAGCTTGCCTCCCTCGGCGAGCGAGACCTTGCGAGTCTCCTCGGAGATGACCACCACCACCGCATCGCTGACCTCGCTGGTACCAATAGCCGCTCGGTGCCGTGCGCCCATAAAGCGGGTGATGTGAGGGTCAACGGAGATGGGCAGCATCACCGAACAAGCGGCTATTTTGTCTCCTCTGATAATCACCGCCCCATCGTGCAGAGGACCTTCCGGCTGGAGGATGGATACCAAAAGCTCTGAATAAACATTGGACCAGATCTTGACCCCCTTCTCAATATATTCCCCCAGACCGATATCCCGCTCAAAGACGACTAAGGCTCCCACACCCCGTTTAGCCAGGACATCAACTGCCTGCACCACCTCATCTACCACCTCTGAAGAAGGCCCCAGAAAGACCCGAAACAGCCGACTGCGTCCTATGCCGGCAAGCGCCTGGCGCAGTTCCTGCTGGAAGATTATGCAGAAAACTATGACCCAAACCATCTCAAAGGAGCGCACCAGCCAGGAAACACCCGGTAGGTTGTAAAAGCGAGCCACAGCGGAGAATATCAACACCACCAGAAGCCCGATGAATATCTGCAGGGCTTGGGTACCCCGGATGAGCATAAACAGGCTGTAGAGGACGAAGGCGATGAGCAAAATATCAATGGCATCCACAACTGAGAAGTGAAGCTCATACACGACCGCCACCCCCCAGCGCCTCCCGGACATAAGCCTGCCGGCAGGCGGTCAACAACTTGAAGGCAATGGCGGTCTCGGCTACATCATGCACCCGCAGGATGGCGGCGCCCCTCTCTGCAGAGATCACCGCCGCCACCACCGAGGGGAGCACCCTATCCCCCATCTCCAAATCAAGAAGCTTCCCTATAAAGGATTTACGGCTGGCTCCCACCACTATAGGACGTCCAAGCTCGCAGAAAGCGGAAAGCCCACCCAGCAAAGCCAGGTTGTGCTCTAAGGTCTTTCCGAAACCGATGCCCACATCCACCGCCATCCGCTCCTCCTCAATGCCCGACTCCGTTAGTTCCGCTAAACGCTCCTTCAGGAAGGCCAATATTTCACCTACGACATTCTCATATTGGGGGTTTTTTTGCATATCTGTCGGCTCACCCTGCATGTGCATAAGCACCACCCCCACGCCAGCCTCAGCGCAAAATGGAGCCATCCGAGGGTCAGCTCTCAAGGCGGTGGTATCGTTTACTACCTCCGCCCCACACCCGACCGCCCTCTCAGCGATTCCACTGCGGTAGGTATCCACCGAGAGGGGTGCGGAAATATCATCGGCACGCTCAAAGAAGCCCAAGAGACGAGTCCACTCCTCCTCCTCGTTTGGGGCGGAAGAGCCCGGGCGGGTGGAGACCCCTCCCACATCTATAATCTCCGCGCCCTCTGCCACCATCTCCTGAGCACGCTTGACCGCATCATCAACCGTGGCATATTTCCCCCCATCGGAGAACGAATCCGGGGTAAGGTTTATCACCCCCATTATCTTCGGTCCCGTGGAGAAATCCAGCACCTGCTCCTTTATCCGCCAGATAAAGCCCTCCCCTTGCAGATAATTTTCCACCATCCTCACAATTTCATCTCCAAGCGCAGAGAGCCCGAGGGGTTGACCGGCAAGCTTCTTTCCAAGCAGGTTCAACCTGGAGAGGTCACCCATCAGCAACGCATCACAGCACTCCGGCTTGCCGGTAACCACCTGCCGGGGTGTGGCACACTCTGCACCCACCGCCAGAGCTTCCTGTTTAAGTATGTTTGCCGCCCCTGCGGAGATGTCCCGCAGTAAAAAGACCCGCCAAAAGCCCTTGGGCACCATCTTCTCCACTCCCCCCTCATCCACCCCCAGGCGTCGCATCAATTCAGCCAGTTGGTCGGTCCTCCCCAGATGGATACTCTCTATTTTGGCTATCTTCTTGCCCCCCTCAGGCACCTTCTAAGCTCCCTTCTCCATCCCACGAAATCGTCCGCCCATCAGCACCTCAATGGTTCGGCGAATGAGTCCGATATCCACGCAGGTCTCCAGGCAGTAGCCCTGGGGACGGAAATTTATTATGGCATACACCGGTATAGGAAAACTGTCAATAATTCCGCTGGCTAAATCCCGCTCGCAGGCTACCGCAACAATAGCATCCGGCAGGTGTTCGGCGACCAACCTGCGTGCCAGGGAACCCCCGGGCACCACAAAGAGCTGGAATCCAAGCTTTTCAGCGACCACTCTGAGCTCGGCTATCTCACAGCGACCGCATCCGGTGCAGTTGTCTATGTTGAAGGTTATACGGTGAGGGCAGGAGCGGTCCTGAAGACAATGGGGAAGGAGCACCAGAAGACGGTTCGGGGTGATGGGTTTTATCCGGCGGTCTACCAACAGGTTATTGACAGCGATGAAAGATTCCAACAATCGCACGCTATCCACCCGAAACAGGGGACGGATTATGTGGATAAGGGGATAGAAGAAGCCGATGACGAAGACCTCAAAACCCCGTTTGGCATCAACCACCCCAATAAGAACCAGAGAGAACCAACCCAAAAAAAGAATCGGCACCTGGGCGAATGCTATCAACGGAGCCAATATCAGCCAACGCCAACTCCCCCAGGATTCGGTCCAGGCGCTCACCCCATAAGCGATGCATAACCCCAGAAGGCTTATTAACAACGCCGAGAGCAGGGAGAGATATAGAAAGGCACCTACATCCTGCTTGGGCACCTTCCAAATATTATTCTGGGTTTTGGTTACCATATCTATCCTATCAGCCTAACACAGACCCTTCTTTTATGCGCCGTCCAGCCAGGAGAGCCTTTGGGGAGCTGGGTCTTCCCCCCTCCATCTGCATTCTGCTCACTATCACACTACCCTGACCACAGGCTATCACCGCCCCCTCCTCATCAATGGTAAGTATCGTCCCCGCTTCCATCATCTCCCCCGAGGATTCACCCAACCTGACTCCCAGCAACTTGACCATCCTGCCGTCCAGCCCGCTCCGTGCCCCGGGAAGGGGGCAGAAAGCCCGTATGCGGTTAAATACCGCCCTCGCTTCCTCCCGCCAATTAACCTCCCTGTCGGCGGAATTTATCTTCGGCGCTCTGGTGACCAGAGAAGGGTCCTGAGGCTGTGGGGTAATCCTACCGTCGGCAAGTCCCAGAAGCGTCTCCACCAGAAGCCGGGCGCCCATCTCCGCCAGGCGGTCGTGGAGACGACCACAGTCGTCGTCATCTCCAATAGGGGTTGCTCTTTGCAGAAGCATACTACCGGCATCTATCTTCTCTGCCATCATTATTGTGGTAACACCGGTCTCGCTTAAACCGTTTATCAAAGCCCACTGTATGGGCGCAGCCCCCCTAAGGGCGGGAAGAAGCGAGCCGTGCAGGTTAACACATCCCAAGCGAGGTAACCATAAAAGTTCATTTCCAAGTTTCTGCCCGAAGGCGACCACCACTATGACCTCCAGGGATAGGGCTCTGAGTTCGCTCAGGAAACTCTCGTCGTTTACCGAATCCGGCTGGATGACCTCCCGACCAAGTTTTGCACAGAGCTCCTTTATCGGCGTTGGACGGAGCTTCCTGCCCCGCCCGGCAGGTCTGTCCGGCTGGGTCACCACCGCAACCAGCTCAAACGCCTCCTCCTGCAGCAGAACCTCAAGCGGGGGGCAGGCGAAGAAGGCGGAACCCATGAACACCACCCGAATCAATCTTCCTCACTCCGCTTTCTGCGAAGCTGACGCAGTTTCTTGGACAGCAGGGCTCGTGAGGTGAGCGAAATCCGGTCTATGAACAGTATTCCATCCAGGTGGTCCACCTCATGCTGTAGTATCCTCGCCGGGAGGCCGGAGAAGGAGACCTGTATCTCCTCACCGGCTAGATTCTGTCCGTGAAGCTCACACAGGGAGTAACGCTCCACCTCACCCTCAATTCCCGGCAGGCAAAGACATCCCTCCTCTATCACCTTGGTCTCACCACCAAGGGTGAGCCGGGGGTTAACTACACAGGAGAATCTCTCCTCCCCTTCTATCAGAGCGCCTTCAACAGGGAAGGCGACCACGATGAGGCGAATGCTTTTACCCACCTGAGGGGAGGCAAGCCCCACTCCGTTCCCCTGCACCATTGTCTCCTCCATATCCTTGGCTAACTCGGAAAGCTCACCGTCAAACTCGGTTACTTCCTCGGCTTTTTGTTTAAGAACCTTAGAGCCAAAGGTATGAATCTTCAACTGTGCCAAATTGATAACCCCCTCAATCCGATTTTTAATATTATCACCCCTGAGTGTTTTTTTCAAGCTATTTTGGAATACAATTGACTAAACGGTCTAGCTAGTGTAAAATTATATGTAAACAGCCGCCAAATCAGTTCAGACTTCCTCCCACTGGAGAAAATGAGACCATGTTATATGATTCCCAGGATAATCTAGCCTCCTGGACCCGCACTTCGGTTATCATCAACGAAATTCTCAACATGATAAATTTTGACTTTGATATGAACAATGTGGTCATTAAAGTGCTAGAGAGCGTTGAACAGCATACTAACTGTCGGGGCGTAGGGCTAAGCGAGGTAGGATTCAGAGGGGAAAAAGAGCTGAAGTTTCTATCCCCCCATCTCAGCCAGATGGAGCTGAGTGGACTTACTCCGCTCATCTCCCTTCCCATCACCCTGACCAACAATCGCATCACCCACACTCTTGATATATATATAGTGGAGGGGAACAACCTCCCCCGGCGGGACAGCGAATTCCTGTCTATGTTCCGCGACCTTCTGGGGGAGGCTATCAACAAAGAAGCCACCAAGCGGGATTCACTGACCGGTCTTTTCAGTCGTGCTTACTTTGACAATCAACTCCAGCTGGAGATTCTTGACGCCACCAAAGAGGGCTGGAATGTGGGCTTGGTAATTCTGGATATAGACCACTTTAAAAACATCAACGACACCTACGGTCATCCGGTGGGGGATTTGGTCTTGCAGGCGATAGCCAAAGTGGTCTTGAATACGGTGGGGGGACAGGGAATCTGCGCCCGCTACGGGGGGGAGGAGATCGCCATTATCCTGCCCCAGACTAACTCTAAGAGCGCCATAAAACTGGCTGAGGGTATTCGCCAGGCGATAGAAAATGAGGTCATAGACACCGGCGAAGGTCAGACCGTCTCCCTGACCGCTTCCTTGGGTGCGGCTATATACCCCCAGGACAGTCGGGATATTAATTCCCTGATTAAAAACGCCGATAAGGCACTCTATCAAGCCAAGGAGGCAGGACGAAACAAAGTATCCACCTTTTCCACCGAATTGGTGGAGGTGCCCGTCCCCCGCCAGGAGGAGGTTGTGCCCACCAAAGAAGCCCCCCCTACACCGGTGGCAACCGCTCTTCCCCTGCAAGGACGTTTCAAGATAATGCCGCTTGTTAAATGCGAAAATTTGAGCCGACCCATCAACCCCAGTGGAATCTTCTTTGAAGAAACAACCCGTACTATCTACCTGGTTGATTCGGTGGCTTGCAGGATATACTCGTTCAATACGAACGGCGAGCTCATCACCAGGATCGGTGGCAAAGGGGAGGGGCGAGGAAGCAGAATGAACCATCCCACCAGCATCACCTGTGACCGGGAGGGGAACATCTGGGTTACCGATTCCGGCAACCACTGCGTCAAGAAGTTTGACCAGGTTGGAAACTGCCTGCTTTGTATCTCCGACACCCTGGACGAGATGGAAAATCCCTTACCCTCACCGAGAAAGGGTTCCTTCAACCTACCTTACTCTCTTACCTTTGAGCGGGACGGCAACCTGCTGGTGGTGGAACGGATCAACCGCCGAGTCCAGCGGTTTGACCCCCAGGGCAACTACTTGGCGGAGATAAACATCCCTCAGCTCTACCCCGACTATCCCCTCCGCCCCGACCCCACCGACATCTGCGTTGACGGAGTGGGCAACTACATCATCCTGGATGCGGCAAACAACTGCCTTATCAAGTTTGACCGCAACGACAAGATAACAGCCCGCATCGGACGCTTCGGCACCGAACTGGGGGATTTCTCCGGTCTCTCCGGAATAGACGCCGACCCCAGCGGAATGCTGACCCGTGACCTGATGGCACTCTGCCGTTCGGCTGATAAAGTAACCTATAAAGAGGGAACCGTTCTGGTCAGCGTGGAGATGGGCGACCACAGCCGAATCCAGTTTTTTGACGGCAACGGGGGATACATAGACATGCTGGACCTCTCCACCATAGACCCCAGCAGTGGTCCCATTCGTCCCCGGGATGTCCTGGTGGACGGCGAAGGTCATATCTTCCTCCTGTGTCAGGAGCCCCCCACCATGGTCTATCTGTTGGTGCTGGAGTATAAAGCGGGATGAGCGAGAAACGCCCCAAAAGAGAGAGCCATCATCAAAGACCCACTATATCCTCCTTTGCCGAAACAAGGTAATCTTCCTCCATAAATTCTCCCGATGATATCCGCACCATTCAATAAAATAATCATCACAACTCTAATAATAGCCGCCGTTCTGTCCTGCTCCCCCCAGCAGGAGACCCCCCCAAAAGATGAGGACATCCCCCTGGAGACGGCGACGGTTCCTCCACCAGAGCTAATCCCCATGCACATCACCGTCGCCGCAAGGGAGCTCAACATACGCTCCGAACCCACAACCGACGCCGAGAGCATCGCCAAGCTGGCTTGGGGCGACGCCTTATACATCTACGACCGCTTCCCCTACCCCTGGTTTGACCCCGAAAGCGGTCGCCGGGACTACTGGTATAAACTACACCTGGCGGACGGCTCGGAGGGTTGGGTCTTCGGGGGATACCTGGACATCAAGCGGGAAGAGATAGAAACTACCAGCCTTTCTCTGGTTCATGAATCGGTCTTCCCCGGCGGCAACTTTGAGAAGAACGAGGGGCACTGGGACTTTAGGGTCTATGGCAAAACCCGTCCCCAAGCCTACCACCTGACCACCGCCGATATAGACGGCGACGATATCCCCGAACTTTTAGCCCTGGTCTCCTGGGTGGTGAGCGGGGAGGAGGGCATAGCCACCCGTAAGGTCCAGCTCGCAGTCCTGACCCTGGCTGAGGGTCGGGTGGAGGCTCTCCTGCCGGAAGAGGGCTTTACCGAAAGCTACCACGGAAATCTTCGGGTGGGCTACCGCCTGGTCCATCTAACCCCCAATCATAATGCTATACTTATTGAGCAGTTCATCTCCGATGAAGCCACCCCATCGGCACAGATGAATCCGGCAGGCGACGCCCGCCTGTATCTATTCCACAAGGGTGAGTTTCGCTTAATCTGGAGCGGTGAGGACGGTTCCGTCTGGAAATAGAGAAGGTTGATATTGTAAATGACCTGGTTTGAAAAAAGGAGGTCTTATGCGCCAAGTGGTAAGCATCTGCCTATCCATCCTTCTTCTCATTATCTTAGCCTCATGCACCAAAGAGGAGAAGGTAGTGAGGGAGAAGGATGAAGCACCACCGATAGACCACTTCTTCGGGTCGGTAAAATCGCCCAATGTATATGTCCTTGACCAACCCCATCCCAAAGCCAATCCGGGGGAGAAATTTCCCTGGGGGACCAAGTTCAAGCTGGTGGACCGCTCCCTGTATATGTTTAACCAGCCGGTATCCGGGGGGATTGACTTCTACTACCAGATCAAGTTCAAGGACGGCACTTTTGCCTGGGTCTATGGCAACGACCTGCTCATAGAGAAGACGAAGATAGAAAACTCCACCCTGGGGAAAGCCCACCTGACGATATTTCCCACCGGTCACTTTGAGAAGCCCTACCGAGCCTGGGAGTATCGCTGTTTCGGATACGAAGCACCGAGAGTTTACGGTATCCTCTTCGCCGATGTCTGTGACTCCCGGGGCGCCGAACTCATCGCCTTAGCCAGCAAAATGAAAGTGACGGAAAAAGAAGCTCCCGCAATCGTGGAAGCGCCGAAGAAGGAGCCGGAAAAGAAGGAGAAACCACCGCAAGAGATAACCCCCAAGGAGATGAGCGAGGAGGAGGTCTCCGCCCTGATGACCCCGGAATTGGACGACTTTGCCGAACCGGAAGTGGTTCCACTCAAGGGGGAGGAGAGGGAGGTATGGGTCTGTGTTTTGAACGAGGATACGGAAGAACTTCTCTTTAAACTTCCCTCTATCACCATAGTCCGCAACCCCCAGCGCATAGATGAGGTGGAGCTTTGCTATACCGAGGTGGAAGAGGACTACTACGCCATCCTCCTGCTCATCTTTCACCACGACATAGGCGAGAAGAAGGAGATAACATCAACAACAATAGAGGGGAAACTCTACCTCTTTGAGGAAGGGGAGTTCGGCGAGGTGTGGAACGGTGAACTACCCCCAGCCGATGAATATAGCTTTTATCGGGATGAGGAAAGGAATTTTCAGCTAGAATAATGTCCGTTTTTAATGATGAAAAAAAACACATCACCTATCCTTAAAAATATTGAGGTGATTTAAATGAGAAAAGCTCTCCCCATTTTTATAGCGCTTCTTTACCCTATTTTTGCAGTCGCTACCCAGTGGAGCAGCCCAATGCTGGCACCTGGTTTAAACACTAGCGAAGAAGACTACGCCCAGAGTATTCTCTCCAACGACACCGTCTACAAGGTCAGGTATAGCTATGGGCTCTATTGGCATACTTATGGCGGGAGCTATAGCTGGAATGCAGGGATTCAATGTAATACTCCCAGCAACGTGGCGACAATTACCATCGATCCCTCCGGCAATCCTGCGATTGTTTGCGCCTCCGGCTCCGCCTACGACATTCGCTGGGCATCTACATCCGACGGGATTAACTGGACCTGGGGCGACATCATCTCCGGCTGGAACCGTAATCCTCACTGGCCAATGTCCATCTCCTGCGCCTGGTGGGCAGACGGTCAACTCTACGTTGTCTGTGACGACTGGAAGCTCTTCTGGGACGAATATCCGTACGACAGTCCCACAGAAGTTACTAGCATCGGTCTTGTTTCGGGGTTCACCGTAGAATTCTCTGGAAACTACGCTGTCACAACTGACGGTATAGATCTCTACGAGAGCTACGGTAGCGAGGACTCCTGGTCAACGCCCGAACTTATTCCTGAAATTGAGCCTGGCTATGAGGAGATCAAGCCAGTTCTCGGCAGAATTGATGCTGAAGAGGAGAATGTTCTACTGTTTGCCTGTTGGTACGAACCAAATGTCAGTTACGACATCTGGTATTCCACCGGCAACTCAACTATCAAC
>Ga0114919_10004332_pt1 | contig 11383 bp, 11 predicted proteins | sample BlataG_FD_88682 | JGI IMG/M metagenome (GOLD analysis project Ga0114919, IMG submission 88682) | Deep subsurface microbial communities from Black Sea to uncover new lineages of life (NeLLi) - Black_00105 metaG | ecosystem: Environmental > Aquatic > Marine > Oceanic > Sediment | place: Atlantic...
CTCCTTTAGCACCGCGTCCACCGCCGACTTAACCTCTGCGAAATTCGCATTCGCATGCGTTGAAACCGCCGCAAGCCGGTATTTCTCCTTGAAGTTTAATACCACCGAACCAACTTCAAAAATCCGCTGCGGTAAATCACGATGCTTGTTAAGCGAAAGGATTTCGAGCAAATTCGGTAGAATCGAGCATCTAAGCATTGTATGCTCGGTGCTTATCGGCGATGCGACTTTTACAATATCAGACTTTCTTAAAGACCGCGAAGCGTTTTTGATCAAACTTTTTTTAAAAGTTTGTTGATCAAACTTTTTTAAAGTTTGTCGCATCAGCTCAAACTGTTTCCTCTCCGAAGTCAGCGTGAACGTCAACACCTCAAAATAGCCCAGACCAGTCATTATTTCCCGCACCGTCCTCTTTTTCTCCTCTATCGGGTGCACTTCGCCTATAACCATCGTGCCAGGAAGCTCCGGCTTTATCCTGTCATAGCCATAACCGATAGCAACGTCTTCTATTATGTCCCACGGATGGAGTATATCATACCGGTAAGCAGGTATTTTCACCTCCATTGTTCCCCCCGATTTTACTTCCGCACCAAGCCCCATTCGCGCACAGCACTTCTTACATTCCTCTGCACTTAAATCAACGCCTATGAGCGAATTGACTTCCTTCACCGATATTTCCATCGCCTCCGGCTCTAAACGGGGTGTTTCTTTCTCCACCCCTTTTCTATCGTCCGGGGAGCGAAGCACCACCGATTGAATCAACCCTCCCCGCTCTGCAAGTGCACAGGCTATAACATTAAGTGCAAACGAAACGTTCTCATTCAAACCCGTAACTTCTATTAATATGTCCTCCGTGGATTCCGTCACCCTCGTCCGCTCTGCATTGATAATGGGCGGAAAAGAAAGAACGTTTCCTTCGGAATCCAGAATCAACGGATATTTAGCTTTACCTTCGAGAATGTAGCGGAATGCCATTCCTTTTGGATGCTTCTCTAAAATCTCGTCCATCGTCATCTCTTCCTCGTAGTCAAGCGGAACAAAAGAGAAGCCGGGGTCAACTGCAAGATACCTGAACGGAGGTTTCACCTTCGCTAAGTCATGCACGCCCACCGAAACTTTCTCCCTGTTCCGACCTATCCCGCGATGCAAATATTCCTGTAAGAGCATCAGCGATTCTATCGCACTCGAATCCAACTGCAAGTTCTTTACCACACCGGAAACGATGTAAGGTCGCACTTCCAGAACTGAAGCCTCTACAACCATCTCAATGCCTGATTTCTCCACCTCGTAAGTAACCAACCCCGGTTCGACGTCCAGAAATTGTTTCAAAGCACGAGAAACACCCTCAACACTGAAAAGGTCGGGTCGGTTTGGAAAAAACTCCACGTCCATATACTCGGCTTCCATTCGTTCTACATCCGCGCACATCAGTGGCAATCGCTCCTTTATCTTTTCGATGCTCACACCCGTGAGTTCCTCCAAATCATCGTAAAATAATCTTATTACTGGCATCTTTATATCACTTTTATTTTGATAATCTCAAGTGAAACAGGATATTGAAAAAGTTCGAAATACTTGGGTAAATCAATGTACGCATCGCTATTTTTATCCGATATTTTTTCAATAAGCTGTAGTTTTTCGGTGTCAATGCTCATAACTTTTCTCCTTTTTTGCTCCTCCTACAACCTATCAAGGCATTTACAATATTTTTTCTTATAACCCCTATTTTCCCATTGTTTAGCCCAGTTTTCTGCATCTTTTAGTGCATCAAAGTCGGACCAATGTACTTGACCATAAAAATAGGTTTTTGCATTCTTTATGCAATTACAGCCTCTTTCTTACTCCTCCCTATCTCAAGATCTATCTGCTCTTCTATCTCGATCTCCGCCAAATCATACTGAAATTTCTTAAGTGCGAGCATCGCCTCGGAATCCCTGTTTACCGTGTATAATTGTGCATTTCCCGTTTTTCGAATTGGTTTTATGATTCTATACTTTTCTAATTGTCTCCAGAAAATATCGAGCATATCCATGGAAATCTCAGCGCATTCTGCTATCTCCTCCTTTGTATATTCTATATTCTGATGCGTGAGCAAGAGCTCTATCACCTTCACCTGTGGATATGCTCCAAATATCTCGGTCAACATGATACTATGTTATTAGATATACGCCTATATAAAAGGTATGGTCCACACTGACATCGAGAAGGCGATTCTTGATAAATTTTGAAATTTGAAGATTAGAATTTATACCTCATTCCAACCCTCTCTCAACGCCCCCATAAAAGCTCCTATTTCCTCTGGACTCCCAAGCCCTTTTAGCCGCTCCTTCGTCACTCCGTCGAGACCTTCCTCCTCGGCATACACCATCCCCGGGACTTTTTCATCCGGCAGTTTCCTGTGGAACAAAAACCAGCCCATAAAATCGAAAGAGTCCTCCACTCTAATTTCCTCCTTATCCTTCTCTTCCACGTATTCCTCCTGCGCTTTCCTTATTTCCCGTTCCATCCTCTTCTCTGCAAATACTTTTATGTCCCCTATCAACCACACGGCTTCCTGATATTCCCTCGCCACCCTCGCTTTCTCTCCTTCCAGGTCCTTCATCCGCTCCACTCTGCTTATGCTTTTCTTCGCTTCTTTCAAAAATTCGCCTTCCTCTTCTTCTCCAACACGCTCGCAAACCTCCAAACTGTTTTTGAACGCCTCAAAAGCATCTCCATATCTCCCTCCCTTCTCTAAGAAGTATCCGTAGTTCGCCCACACGAGTTCATCATCGGTTTCGCTGAGCATTCGCTTGTATTCCGCTTCCGCTTCTGAAAACCGCCCCGCTCTTTCATAGTGCTCCACGAGTAATGAATGAACATTCCCCTCTGCTGGTCTCTCTACAAGAATTGTCTTCAGAAGTCTCTCACCTGCTTCCTTGTTCTTTTCTATCAATCGCTCTTTCAACCACTCATCAACACCCGGGGCTTCCAGAAATTCTATTATCGCATCGGGAAACCCTTCCACCTCGTCCGGTTCGTCAGCCACCAATGCAGAACATACCTCCCCAAAATCTACCAGCAGCCAGACGTCAAAGCTATTCAGCGTTTTTATCTCACCTCCCGCCTCTTCTTCTCTGACTATTGCAAGTTCATGTGCTTTCAACCCCTCTTCCTCGTCCAGCATCCTTAATTTGTTCTTTCTCACATACCTGTCAAATTCCCTTCGCACTTTATCCCGCTCTCTCCTGCTGATAACCCCTACTTTCTCATCGCTATATGCTCGTTGGACGTCAATGAAAAGGTCCCACGCTTTTACTACCCGCTCATCTTCATCCTCGCAACCCAAAAATTTCTTTATCAGCTCCCCTCTATCCCTCTTCGTTGTCATTTCATACCGTTCTCCCGCCTTTATCAACAGAAATCAACTTCGCTTTTTGCATTTTCTATGTCCCAACCCTTATCGGATGAGATATGCTCTTCAGTGTTGCTATTGCCGAAAGAGCGGCTAAATAGCTCGTCTTTGGATTCGCAGTCGAAGGGACGTTCTCTACCCTCACGAATAATTTACCGAATTTACCCTTTGCTTCTATCTCATGCACGTTCTCCGCCGCAGACGGGTCTGCAACTATCTTCACTTTCGTAGCCTCGGAACCTATGCCAGCAATGCTTAAAGACGCCGCCACGTTCACGTTCTCCGGAAAATGTTCCACCGCTTCCTTCGCCGGACCCACGAACAACGTTTCCTCTTTCTCTATTGAAAACAAATCTATTCCGCTCTCCTTCACGTACTCATTCCCCTCAAATCCCAATGGCGGCTTTCTCGTCGTTAACTCCACCGAACGTATCCCCGCAATAGCGCCGGATTTTAAACCGTCTATCCCCGCCACGGCACCTGACGGAATATACACCTTACATCCTTTCTCCCTCGAAATACTCTCGATTTCTTCAAATAGACCTCCCTCGCATAGCAGTGCACCAACGCTCAATATCATCACGTCTTTACCACTTTTTAATGCCGGAATCACAAACTCACGAACCGCCGCCTGCGATGCACTCTCTATTACCAAATCAACCGCTTCTAAAATTTCTGCCAGTCCTGTGCTATCAGATTTTATTATATCCGGCTCCTCCTTCAGGCTTTTACACAGCCCCTCTATCTTCTCCGGATGTTTGTCTATCAAAAATTTCAACTCCATCCCTAAGCCCAACTCACACCCATTTACTTCATCTCTATCTATTGCCTTGCATATCTCACTTCCTATTGCACCACAGCCTATCACTCCAACCCTCATTTTTGCCATCTTTTTTATAAACGTTCTTTACTTTATAGAAAAGTTTTAATTGCAAATGCTGCTGAAAGAGATAGAGAGTTTTCTGGAGGAGGATGTAGGGCATGAGGATTACGAGGAGATAGTGCCATATACCGATTGTGAAGCGGAGATAACGGTGAAAGAAGAAGGCGTCCTTGCGGGTTTGGAGGAGGCAAAACAGATATTTGACTATTTGTCCGTTCAATATTCCTCTGAATTTGAGGATGGCGATAAAATAAAAAGTGGCGATACTATTTTTACTGTGCGAGGAGCAGGTGCGAGGGTATTGAAGGCGGAACGGCTTGTGCTTAATTTCCTGGGCAGGATGAGTGGCGTAGCGACTTTAACGAACACGTTTGTAAACGAAGCGAGGAAGGTAAATGAGCGTGTGAAGGTAGCAGGGACGAGGAAAACAACGCCGGGCTTCAGGAAATACGAGAAGAAAGCGATAGCTATCGGAGGCGGCGACCCGCATAGATTCGGGCTATACGAAGCAGTGATAATAAAAGACAATTATATAAAGCTGATGGGGCTGGAGAACGCGATAAAAAAGGCAAAAGAAAAGGTAAGTTTTACACGAAAAATCGAAGTTGAGGTTGAAAGCATCGCGGATGCGCTCAGAGCTGCGGATTTGAAAGTAGATATAATCATGCTTGATAACATGCCAGCAGCGGAAGTAAAAGAGTGTGTGAGATTGCTGACCGAGAGAGGGATTCGTGATGGTTTGATTTTAGAGGCTTCGGGTGGGCTAAATCTGGATAATATAAAGGATTTCGCGTCCACGGGCGTTGACGTCGTTTCATCCGGCATGCTTACGCGTGCAGCAAAATGGTTGGGTTTTTCTCTGGACGTGGTGGAAAAGGAGTAATAAACCACAAGATTTCACGAGATTAACACTAAAACTTGAATGACTATAAACCCATCCATGCCCCTGCATATTCACACTTTTAATATAATTCTCACAACTCGTATGAACCGGCATCGAATTAATGTGAACTACGTGTTCTCAGGGGTGCATCTCACTTTTGGACATCAGAAAAAAAGCGAAAAGCTTTTAAGGTGTCTTTTTCTTATCATGTAATTACCCAAAATGGGTGAATAAAAAAGGAGGAAAAAGAAGATATGGCAGAAGAAAAAATAGATTTATACGACGATAGAGGAAACGTATTGGCGAAAGGAGTGCCTCTCGACGCGATTAGCCCACTGAAGAACGAAGCGATAAGGAAGATATGCAACCTAACCATTCGAACAGGCGCGGTTGACATGGCTGGTCTGGACAAGAAGTTAAAGACCGGAGCGATAGCGGGCAAAGGGATGATAATCCGCGGCGTAGGCAGGAACATCAACGTACTGGACAATGCGAGCGAGATAGCGAAAGAAGTAGAGGACATGCTGCGTGTTGAACCCGGTGACGACACGAAGGTCGAGTTGATTGCAGGCGGAAAGCGAATGCTGACGCAGGTGCCAACGAAGAGGATTCTAAGCGACTACTCGGTTGGCCTCACGGCGGCGATGGGCGCACTGACGCACGCGATAATAGACGTGTGCGGCGTGAGTATGTGGGATGCGCCGTATGTGCATGCGGCAGTATGGGGTATGTACCCACAAGACCCTGACCCAAAAGACGGAGCGGTGAAGATGCTCGTGGACATACCGATGAAGAACGAGGGACCGGGATTTGTGCTGAGGAACATACCGGTGAACCATCTGGCGGCGACGGTTCGGAAGAGAGCGCTGCAAGGCGCGGCTTTGACCATGATACTGGAGGAAGCAGCGCAGTTCGAGATGGGTAACTGCATGGGACCGCATGAGCGCGGGCATCTACTGGACCTGGCGTATGAGGGACTGAATGCGAACAACATGGTGCACGACCTGATAAAGGAGAACGGAAAGACTGGCACATTGGGTGACGTGGTGTATAGCCTGGTGGAGAGAGCAAAAGCAGACGGAGTGATAAAAGCGAAGAAGAAGATGGCGTCTGGCTACACGGTTTATGAGGCAGGCGACCCACAGATGTGGAATGCATACGCGTCGGCGGGGATGCTTGCAGCGGTATGCGTGAATTGCGCATCCATGCGTGCAGGTCAACCAGTGCCGTCGAACATCATGCATTACAACGTGCTGTTGGAGCATGAGACCGGTATGCCGGGAGTGGACCATGGAATGGCACAGGGAACGTCGGTATCGAGTTCGTTCTTCTCGCACTCCATTTACGGAGGCGGAGGACCGGGAGTGTTCTACGGGAACCACATCGTTACGAGGCATTCGAAGGGGCAGTTCATACCCTGTTTCTGTGCTGCGATGTGCATAGATGCAGACACGATGTATTTCTCACCTGCGAGGACGTCAGCGTTGTATGGAGAAGTGCTGGGAGCGATACCTGAGTTCGCAGAGCCAATGAAGGCAGTTGCGGAAGCTGCGAAGTAGAAAAAGGAGAAAAGAAAAAAATGACACAATATTGTTTTGGAAAAACTCATATAGCGGAAAACAGAAAGAAATACATGGACCCAAGCTACAAGTACGAGAAGTTGAGAGACATAGCAGAAGAGGACATTGTGAGATTGCTTGCACACCGCGCGCCTGGAGAAGAATACAAGAGCATTCACCCGCCACTGGAGGAGATGGAAGAGCCGGATTGCGCGGTTCGTCAGATGGTAGAGCCGACGGAGGGAGCAAAAGCAGGTGACAGGATAAGATACGTGCAGTTCACCGATTCGATGCAGTTCGCACCGATAACTCCTTATCTCCGAGCACAGTGTGCGTATACGAGGTATAAAGGAGTGGACCCCGGTGTGTTATCAGGCAGGACTATCATCGAAGGGAGAGAGAGAGACATAGAGAAGCTATCAAAAGAGATGATTGATACAGAGTTATACGATACCGCGAGAACAGGACTGAGAGGAAGGACGGTACACGGACACGCTGTCCGGCTGGACAAGAACGGAATGATGTTCGATGCACTGCGGAGATGGGCACAGGATGATAGGACAAAAGAAGTCACTTACGTAAAGGACATGATTGGCGGTGCGATGGACAAAGAAGTAGTATTAGGAAAGCCATTACCAGAGGATGACCTGAGGAAGAGAACGTGTATGTACAGGAATGCACAGGGCGGTGTCTGGCAAGAAGAAGACGATCCGGAGTCAATGGACGTGTGTGCAGAGATACACTGGAAGAGAACGGTAGGTGGATTCCAACCGTGGAAGAAGATTTCGGAGATAAAAGGTGGAAAGAAGGACGTGGGTGTGAAAGACCTGAAATTATTCGTACCGAGAGGAGGTGTGGGATTATAAAATGCCATATAAAAATATAGAACATAGTTTCCTGAAAGCGATGTCAGATAAGTTCGCGGAGAAGCCAGAGAGCACAGCGACGGACTTTTACGTGTATGGCGGCATTGCGCAGCCAGGAGGAAAGAGGAAGAGAGAGTTTATAGCAGAGGCGGAGAAGATAGTAGCGGCAAGAAAATCGGGAACGCCGGCATACAATCCGGATGTGGGGATGCCACAGGGGCAGCGATTCCTGATGCCTTACATGTTGAACCATACGGACATCATGGTGAACCACGACGACCTGCACTGGATAAATAATGCGGCGATGCAACAGTGCTGGGACGACATGAAGAGGGGGATTATCTTAGGACTGGACGATGCGCACGGTCTGTTAGAGGCGAGATTGGGTAAGGAAGTTACACCGGATACGATAAGCCACTACATGGAAGTGCTGAACCACGCGCTGCCTGGCGGTGCGGTCATTCAGGAGCACATGGTGGAGACGAAGCCGATGCTCGTGAACGACAGCTATGCGAAGATATTTACGGGTGATGACGACCTTGCAGATGCGGTGGACAGGAGGTTCCTGTTAGACATAAACAAGGAGTTCGCAGCAGGCTTTGAGGGTGAAGGCCCAGGAGGGCAGGCAGACCAGTTGAAAGAGGCAATCGGGAAGAAGATCTGGCAGATTCTGTGGATGCCGACGGTCGTAGGCAGGATGACCGATGGAGGAACGATGTTCCGATGGGTAGGCATGCAGGTCGGAATGACGATGATAAACGCATACAAGATGTGTGCGGGAGAGTCGGCAACCGGTGAGTTCGCATACTATGCGAAGCACGCCGCGGTGGTTATGCTGTCGAACTTCATGCCGGTAAAGAGAGCGAGGTCTCAGAACGAGTGCTCAGGTATGCCGTTAGGAATAAATGCAGACAGTGTGAGGTCACCGGCATTGTTCCCGAACGACCCGATAAGGAACGAGTTAGAGAGCATCGCAGTTGCTGCAATGGTCTATGACCAGTTGTGGTTCGGAACGTACATGTCGGGTGGTGTAGGATTCACGCAGTATGCAAGCGCGACATACACGGACAACATCTTAGAGGACTTCTGCTACAAGGGATGTGAGATAGGACTGGATTACGCAGACGGCGAGATGGCTTCGATAAAAGGAGACAAGCTCAACATGGACATTCTGGAGAAGATAATACGCGCGGAGAACGATTACTGCCTGACGCAATACGAGGCGTACCCGACGGTGGCGGAGTCGCACTTCGGTGGGTCGGTTAGAGCATGCTGTGCAGCAGCGGGTGTTGGTAGTGCCGTTGCGTGCGCAACAGGACTTGCACAGCCGACGTTGAGTGGATGGTCACTGTCAATGCTGGGACACTACGAGCGTATAGGAAGACTTGGATTCTACGGATACGACCTGCAAGACCAGTGTACTGCATGCGGCTCGTACTCGTACCAGAGCGATGAGGGAATGCCATTCGAGATGCGAGGCGTGAACTATCCGAACTACGCGATGAACGTCGGGCACCAGAGTGCATACGCCGGTCTGGTAGCGGGTGCACACTGTGCGAACAAGGACGCGTGGGTGCTGTCACCGCTGTGGAAAGTGGCGTTCTCAGACCGTGACCTGCCGTTCGACCGTGGATACGTGACCAGAGAGTACGGACTGGGAGCAAACAGGGAATTCTGCAAGGTTGCAGGAGAAAGAGACCTGATAGTCGCCGGTTATTACGGCAGAGAACCCGGTGCAAGAGTATAAAGTCAAACAACCAAAAAACAAACAAAACGGGAAAAAGTTGAGGGGAGAAGTTTTTTTCTCCCTCCTTTTATTTTTTAGACACTGATTTCTAATTCCAAATCCAAAAATAAAGATTGGTCATTTCTGGTTTAAAGCTTAAAATCCTTTTTAAAAATAAAAGTGTTCATATTACGGGAGGGGATTACGAAAAAGGAGGCGAAAAAGAAAAGATGAAAGTTAAGGATATGTTGAGCAGCCCGGTCATCACTGCGGATGAAGACGCTTTGGTTACTGTAATATCGTGGGACATGGAACTGTCGAGAGTAGGGAGTGTAATGATAACAAAGGAAGGCAAACCCGTAGGGATAATCACTGACCGTGACATAGCGACGAAAGTAATAATGAAGGATAGAATCCCAAGTGAGATAAAGGCAAAGGAGATAATGTCCGCTCCTTTGATTACCATCGGACCTGAAGCATCAGTGGAAAAAGCGTGCGAGCTGTTGGCTGCGAATGACATAAGAAGGCTGCCGGTGATGGTCAAGGATAAGCTCTTGGGTATTATAAGCGTTAGAACTATATTGACAGGAGCGCCGGAGCACGTGCACAAGTTCTATCCGGCAGAGACAGAAGAAAATGTAGCTGCGGAGATGTTAGAAGTGGGGGATGTGATGACGCTGGAAGTAATCACTGAGGATGAAGCCACGCCGGTCACTAAAATATCAGAGGAGATGAAAGTATCGGGGATAGGGAGCGTAGTGATAACAAAGGAAGGTAAACCCGTGGGAATAGTTACTGACCGTGACATAGCATTAAAAGTTATAATGACGGATAGGGAAGCAAGTAAGACCAGGGCAAAAGAGATTATGTCGTCCCCTATGATTACCATCGGACCAGAAGCGTCTGTGGAGCGGGCATGCGAGCTCCTGGCTAAGAATGACATAAGAAGGCTGCCGGTGATGGATAATGATGAACTCGTGGGCATTATAAGCGTTAGAAATATATTGATAAGAGCGCCGGAGCATGTGAAAAAGTTCTATCCGGGGGAATGAACGAAAAAATGGAAGAAAACATTTGTCTCACCTCAGCGCTCTCTGTGGTCTCGGCGGTAAATAAAAACGCCACACTTTATATTTATAATACACGTTATATTTATGGATTATAGTATAGTTAGGAGGGGTGAACTGAGAAGATGGAAAAGAAAAGCGGGATAGTAGGTTTTACGGGACTATTTAGAGAAAGCGTAGCGGATGTAAAAGAAGGGTCTAAGGTGGTGTTTACGGGCTCGGTAGCAGTATGCACGCCATTTATCGAATTGCTCGCTTACACGGTGCGTGACCGCGGTTTTGAGATGTTATATGTGCCGAGAGCAGATGCGAAGGAGGCAAGGAAGATAAAGGAGATAGCGAACGTTGGGTATAGTGTCGTAGATGAGAAGGGCGATCCCAAGAATCCTGATGCGGTTGTAGTGCTTGGTGGATTAGCGATGCCAAAATTTGGATGCCCGCCAGAGGACGTTAATCGTATGGTTGAAGCTATCGCGGTGGAGAAGAAACCGAAAATCATCGGCGTTTGTTTCATGAACATTTTTGAGCGTGAGGGATGGGATAAGAAGATAACTTTTGATATACTGATGGACACTACCATGGAGACCGTTGTTAAATAAGTAATTAAAAAGTGATAATCAAATGAAAAATCAGGTGGTGCATCCGTATATCAATGTGAAAGAAGGAGTATGTGGTGGGACTCCAGTAGTAAAAGGGACCAGGATTCCAGTCTGGGCTATTATTGGCTACTACAAAATCCTTAATTACGCTATCGAGGAAATCTTAAAACAATTGCCTGAACTTACTCCTGCCCAAGTATACGATGCCTTTTCGTTCTACTATGACCATCAGGAAGAAATAGATAAAGAACTTGAATTGAAGAAATAAAACACTGAAACCGATGCTATTTATGATCTATTCATTTTAGACCCACATTTCTGGCAGGTCTGCTATCAACTTGACGGTGTAAGGTTTTCCGCCTTCCATCATCACGTGTTTGCTCTTTGCCGCTTTCTTTGTAACGAA
>Ga0114919_10004334_pt1 | contig 11382 bp, 8 predicted proteins | sample BlataG_FD_88682 | JGI IMG/M metagenome (GOLD analysis project Ga0114919, IMG submission 88682) | Deep subsurface microbial communities from Black Sea to uncover new lineages of life (NeLLi) - Black_00105 metaG | ecosystem: Environmental > Aquatic > Marine > Oceanic > Sediment | place: Atlantic...
AACGGTTTCTTTATAAGGTTCGCTCTGTGCGAGTTGTTCTACTTGTTTGTCGAGAGAATCCAGACGCTGGATGCAATGCTGCATTTCTGTGAAGTAGCTGTCAAAGACATCTCGCAGTAGAGGTTGTTCAAACTCGAGAGAACGCAACCAGCGAAGATGTTTCTGTGTCCAGTGCTCACCATCTGAGTAGAGGTAGCCATGACGGGTAAGAAATTTGAGTAGTTGATGGCGCAGCCTTTTTAGATTCTCCTGTGCAGCGATGACCGCACATTTGCAACCCAGTACTTCTATTCTGCGTTTAAGAGTAAAACCACGAACACCAGCCTCATAGCAGAATACAACGTCTGCTGGTGCTTGCTTGGTGATTCTGGTGACCATCCTCTTGATGTCACGAGCAGTGTTCTTGACGACAAACCTGACAATCTGCTCATGACAAGGGTAATGTAACGCGACTTTATGCTCCTTTTTGTGTGTGTCCATCGCTATATATGTGGTACAATCGCTCATGATCGGCTCCTTTACATTGTATGCGGCTCTGTTACCGCAAGGTTAATAATCCGCGATTTATGGTGGTTACGCACCACCTTGTCGCGTGAGTCCTTTATCGGCTCGTGACGACGTTTACAATCACGGGGCCGGTCATTCCATATTTTCTAAATACGGCTATATTTGGGGAAAGAAAAGGTTGCAAATTTCATCTCCTGGCTTTATATTTATTACTTCTGCTCATCTTTGAAAGGGTTAATAAATGAAGTACGATATAGCTGATTTGTCATTGGCGTCGGAGGGTAAGAGACGCATTCTGTGGGCGGATAATGATATGCCGGCTCTGGCGGCGATACGCAGGCGATTTGCAAAGAGCAAGCCATTAAAGGGTAAAAACGTTTCGGCTTGTTTGCATATAACCGCTGAGACGGCTAATCTGGCGCGGACACTGAAAGCGGGGGGGGCAAATGCCGTTCTCTGCGCATCCAATCCGCTCAGTACGCAGGACGATGTGGCCGCATCGCTGGTGAAAGATTTTAAGATACCGGTCTTTGCCGTCTGCGGTGAAAATCGCAGCACCTATTATAAACACATCAACGCAGCCATTGACCATAAGCCGGTTATTACGCTTGACGACGGTGCCGATTTGGTGAATGAGTTACATACCCGCCGAAAGAAAGAGGCCCACCGGATTATTGCGAGTATGGAAGAGACCACTACGGGTGTTATTCGTCTGCGGGCAATGGCTCTGAAAGGCAAATTAAAGTTTCCCGTTATTGCGGTAAATGACGCTGCAACCAAGCGCCTCTTCGACAACCGCTACGGCACGGGCCAGTCAACGGTTGACGGTGTTATTCGAGCGACCGATTTTCTGATGGCCGGCAAAAAGATTGTAGCGGCGGGGTACGGCTGGTGTGGCCGAGGTTTTGCTATGCGAGCGAGAGGAATGGGGGCTATCGTTATCGTTACGGAAGTCGATGCAATCAAGGCGCTTGAGGCGGCTATGGACGGCTTCGAGGTTATGCCGATGGCAGAAGCGGCAAAGGTCGGTGAGCTGTTCGTAACGCTCACGGGCAATAAAAACGTTATACGGGCTGAGCATTTTCGCGTGATGAAAGACAGAGCGGTTGTTGCTAACAGCGGGCATTTCAACGTTGAGATAGAGATACCGGCCCTGAAAAAAATCAGCAAAAAAGTCAATCGTAATGTCCGCAAGCACGTTGATGAATATATACTGGGAAATAACAAGCGGATTTACCTTCTGGCTGAGGGGCGGTTGATTAACCTTGCAGCCGCCGAGGGTCATCCTGCAAGTGTGATGGATATGAGCTTTGCGACGCAGGCGTTAGAGGTGGAATATGTGGTAAGGAAACAGGGCAAACTTGCTGTTGCGGTCCACGATGTCCCTATCGAGATAGAGCAGCAAGTGAGCAGGCTGAAACTGAAATCAATGTCGATTGGAATAGATAAACTTACGGCCGAACAGGTTGATTATCTTGCCAGCAGCGGTGAAGGGACATAGCTCGATGCCTGTTGCTCGATGCGCGATACTCGTAAGCCAAATCGAGAATCGAGAGTAAGGCTTATGGATAATAAACAGATAGATAAGAGGCCCAAAGTGGCCTCGAAGTCTTTTATGACTGTTGGCCCCACGCTGCACTACAGCCATAAGAATGTTCAGAGGTGCTGGCTGCTTGCTGTTGCGGCCTTTGGTGTAAGCTGTCTTTTCTGGTCGAAGATAGTAAGCGGCTCGTTCTGGTCGTTCAACTTCGGCGCCGTAACTATTCCCGAGTTTTGGCATTTGGGCCAATCTGATAGAACCGTCGTGAGCATATTTGAATATCCCTGGCAGATTCTTGTTTTAGGTCTGCTTATGGGTATTCTGGCAGTTGTGCCGGTGTTGATATCGCAGCTTATGAGCTTCCGGTACAGTTTGCCTTTTATACTGGCGGTATTTTTCTTAGCGAATTTACCGGCCTTTGCAATTTGCCTTTTGATAAGTTGTGTTGCGGCGGCGTGCCGTCCGCTTCGTTTTCGTTCCCGCTTCACTGCAATAGCGTTATGCACGGCACCGCAGCTTCTTTATTGGGGATACTTCGGTGGTGCAAGGGGGGTAGAACCTATTACATGGGGTTTTTCTTTTACGCCGTGGATTTGCGCCTGGCTTATCGGTCTGGGGATAGCGGGGCTGGTTCTCGGCATAGGTCATTTTACGCGTTATCGGCCGGGCCTGGTCTGGACGTTTACCTCTGTTTTCCTTTTGTTGGCCCTCGTGACTTTTGAAATGAGAATAGGCTTCGATGAATTAGACTATCAGCTCTATGTGGCAAATAATAATCCGGAAGAGACGATCGAATTTCGGGAGCACGACATAACAGAAGCGCTGGACGAAATGATTACAAATCCTTCTGTGGCGGTCAGAAGACATATTGCAAGTTTCTTTTACCCTATTGAGGAAATACCGCTTCGTGCAGCGTTGAAAGAGAAAATCCAGACTGAGTTAAGTTACGACCGTTGGCCATGGTGGTTTACAGTGCCCCAGGAGCTGGAATATCAAGCCAGAAAACAAGGGCTCTTCGAGCAGTACGACTTATTTATAAGCCGGCGGTTCAAAAGTAGTCGGATGCCGATAGCGCTGTACTACAAAGCGCTTCTGAGCGAATACAGCCCGGATATTAATATGTTCGGACAAAAAGAAATATTGCGTTTTTACAGTGATTACCCGTATGAAAGGTCGCAGGATATCTGGGACCGGCTGTACACTGAATTTGGTGACAGTCCGGAATCATTAGAAGCACGATGGCGTATTGCAAAGCATTGGGCCGGTGAGGATAAATTTGAGCGGGCCGACAAGCTTCTTGGTGAGGCCCAGGATAAGCTCGGCGAGCGATTGAAGCTGTTCGAAAAAGAGCAAACACAAGGTGACACATTTTTTAGTCCGTTTCGTCCGCCGGCTGATTCGGCAATGACGAAGTCTAAGTTAGAAGAATTGCAAAGGAGATTAAATCAATTGCGCAACCTTATCAGCCTGGAGAATCGGACCGATAAACCTACATCGGCCAAACGTTTAGCAAGATTTGTTACGCTAAACCCGCACGCCTCCGATTATACCTGGCACCTTGATGAATTGCTGGCGCAAATAGGCGAGAACGACCCGCTCCGTGACAACATCTTGCTGGCGCAAACGAAACTTGTTGCCGACAAGCAACTGCGGTCTAAAAAACTAAGTCAGCTACACAAAAAATTTCAGAATACCGATGGGGGGATGCAGGCGTTATACGAGCTGGCCCGTTTGAAGATTGGTCTATATCAGAATGAATCGAATGAAGAGCAGAAGAACAAGTATCTGGCTGAGACAAGAGAAACTCTGATGAGCTTTATCAGCTTGTATCCCAATAGCGTTTTTACTGAGCAGGTCAAGAAGATTCTTGATGACCTGCCGACAGTGGATTAAACTTCAAGCGGGTAGGTAGGTGGGGATTGGGGTTGACTTTTCTGCAAATTATGTTATCATAAGAGGCGATAATAAGCTGTTTTACCTGAGGTTTAGCTAAATGAGCGCCCCTGATACAGATAGCCGGAAAATTCTGCTGATAGGCGATATTAGCAGGGCCTTTTTAGATGCCGGTGCTATCACAAAGCTGCCCTGTGAAGTTCGCACCAATATGCCTGATGCAGTCGACGCTGCGGCAAAAAACAGCTTCCGGGCAATCTGCGTTGTGATGTCCGGAATGTCGGCTAAATTAAGCTCGGCCCTGAAGGCCTTAAGAGAGGAAAATTGCGAAGCAAAAATTATTCTTCTGGCGCGGATGTGTGAAGAGCCGGTGGCGATACAGCTCGTTGGCTCGGCGTCTAATGGAACAAATGTGGCGGATGATTATTTGATTTGTCCAATTCATTTCTCGTATCTTGTATCTCGTATCTCGTATCTCGTTGGCGGTACGCCTGGTGCTTCACGAGATGTCTCTACCCAGGCCGAGACTGCTGCACCCGCCGCTGTCGATGCAGCGACAGAAATGAAAATAAAACAGCTTGAAAAATTGGCTACAGAGGATGATTTAACGGGCCTGAAGAATAGGAGATATATCTGGGAGTTTTCCAGACAAATGATAGAGCGTGCTAAGAAGGACAACGGTCGGGTGACATTGCTTGTTTTTGATATTGATAACTTCAAACATTACAATGATGTTTACGGCCATTTGGCGGGTGACGAAGTCCTGAGACAAGCTGCCGTTTTGATGCGGTGGTGCTGCCGTGAGCACGACGTTGTCGGCAGGATTGGTGGTGATGAGTTTGCGGTTGTTTTCTGGGATGAGCCGCAGCGAAAGCCGGTCGGCCCGGAAGCCTCAAGTGCCGTTGTCCGACGTCCGGTTCCCGATGTCGTCTTGGAAACCGAGAGACGCTCGGCAATGGCAGACCATCCTAAGGAGGCAATCTTTATAGCGGAGCGATTTAGAAGAGAATTAAAGAGGACGGAATTGCATTTGTTAGGTCCGGAAGGCAAAGGGGTTCTGACAATAAGCGGCGGCCTGGCGAGCTTTCCACGCGACGGTTCTGCAATACAGGAGCTTTTTCAACAGGCAGACAGGGCACTGTTGGAGGCCAAACGCAGCGGTAAAAACAGAATCTATCTGGTCGGCAAGCCCCAGAACGACATCGCTGATGTTGAGTAATCCCATATCACGTAAATTGCCGCCTCCGTCTAATAGTCGAGTCCCCGCAGGCGAGGGTTAACGGGACACATTGGCGGCACTTTTTATTCTGCGATGCGCTTTTGTGAGAATAGCGTGCAAAGAAGCGGATTAAGGCAAACTGGGAAAAAAATCATTGACAAAATCGATAGAGGAGGTACAATGCCAATCGATTCAGAAGTTATCTGTGAAATCTAAGTAACAAGAAAGGGTGGTAAAGATATGTCTAACAACAAGCTTACAAAGGGTGCCCTTACAGCGGTGGCTGCCGGGGTGATGGCCGGAACGGCTAATGCTGCGGAGAACAAAGCGGTGGATAAACTGATTGCCAAAATCAAGGACAAGAGTGACAAGGTTCGAGCAGAGGCGTGGCTCGGCGCCGGCGAAGTCGGGGCTCCAGCGGTCAGGCCTTTGGCCGCAGTGATGAGAGACAAAGAGCTCGAAGTTGCCCGTGCGGCTAAACGCGGACTGTGGAAGATTGTCCGCTATGTCGGTCGCCGCGGCAAAGGCGATGAGAAAAGGGCGGTCATTGCCGAGCTGGTTGTGCTGTTGGGCGACGACCAGCCGGCACCGGTGCGACGCGAAGTGCTCTGGATGCTTTCCGAGATTGCCCGCACAAAGTCCATCGAGCCGATTGCTGCATTGTTATCGAATGAGGAGTTGCGTGAGGACGCCCGTATGGTGCTGCAGCGCATTCCCGGCAGGAGGTCCCTTGCGGCACTGAGAGCCGGATTGAAGGCCGCACCCAAGGACTTCAAGATTAATATCGCGCAGTCGCTGCGACAGCGCGGCGTAAGGGTTCGCGGGCTTCCCTGTGTCAAGCTGGTGCCTACGAAGAAGACGAACGTTAAGCCGGTGAAGTAAGGTGGCGGAAGGCAAGTGTCAAGACTGCCGTTTGGCGCCTTACTCAAAGTGCTGGAATAAAAACAGAAAGGTGATAGAACGATGAAACGAACGAAACAACTTAACAGGCGTGAATTTCTCGCTGGTGCCGCTGCGGGTGCGGCGGCAATGAGCTTTCCGTACCTGGTTCCGTCCGGCGTGCTGGCAGCGCGGGGCAGAACCGGGGCGAACGAACGGTTGACAATGGCCCATATCGGTGTTGGTGGTATGGGTGGATACCATTTGCGCGATATGGTAAAAAGACGCGACAGAGGCGAGGTGAACATCGCTGCGGTCTGCGACATTGATGAAAAACGGCTCGCTGGTGTGGTGAAAACAGCGGGTGCGGGCGTGCAGCCGTACCGTGACTACCGTTATATCCTCGAACGCAAAGATATCGATGCGGTGGTGATTGCGACGCCGGACCACTGGCATGGGGTTCAGATGGTCCACGCGGCTGAATGCGGCAAGCATGTGTATGTGGAGAAGCCGGCCTGCTGCACAATCGAGGAAGGCAAGGCAATGGTTGCTGCGGCCAAGGAGAACAAAGTGTCGGTCCAGGTCGGCTCGCAGGGACGTTCCCAGCCGGAGGCGTATCTGGCGCATCGGTATCTGGTCAACGGCAATATTGGTCATATCAGCCGAGTGGATTGCTTCCACTATCCGAGTCCTGAGGACAATAATCCAGTTCCGGATAGTGAGCCGCCGGCCGAATTGGACTGGGACATGTGGCTGGGTCCGCTGCGCTGGCGGCCATATAACAAGAGATATTGCCACGGCGTGTTCCGCTGGCTGTTAGAGTCCGGCGGGGGGCAAATCCGCGACCGCGGTGCGCACGTAATGAGCTGTGCTATGTGGTGGATGGGTGCCGACGGTACGGGGCCGGTAACTATTAAGGCAACGGGAACGGCGCCGAAGAAGGGCCTGTGGGACAGCGCCGTGTTGATGGACGTGACTTACACATTCAAGGATCCGGATTGGGTTCTGACCTGGAGGCAAATGCCTCACGAGAAGCTGCCGCCGGCGGAAAAGAGGACCGGCAAGGAGCCGGGAGGCAGGATTAGCCGGCCGGGTTATGGTGCGATTTACCGCGGTGATAAGGGTGAGTTTATTCACTGGGGCGGCGACGGCGGGACGTGGGCGGAGAAAAAGGCCCGCGAGTGGCAATTACCTGCCGGCGGCAAGGACGTGTACAAGAGCCCGGGGCATAAGGAAGACTGGCTCAAGGGTATCAAGACCGGCGCCAGGACTATTATGAATATTGAGGCCGCGGTTGGCGTAGCCAATTTGTGTATCCTGGGCAACCTGTCATATATGCTCGACCGCGAGCTGAAGTGGAACCAGGACAAGCAGGAGATAGTCGGCGACGATCAGGCCCGGCGAATGATGTCCCGGCCGCAACGTCACCCATATCACTTGTAGAAGCGAAAGCGGGTGCGCTGTCAGCAGCGGGGTGTACGAAGCCAGAGGTATGGCTTACCTGGCGTTGAGGCGATATTCATACATTGTATATCCGATGTCGCGGCAGGCCTGGACCGTCTCGGGGTAAGGCTTGTCGCAGATGTCAATGAAGCCAATCTGGTAGTTTTCGCCGTCTCTGCGGCCTTGTCGTATGCCTTTGCGGGCGCCACTTCGTTGGCAAGATAACCCGGATGCTTATGCGTGCTTATTTTCCGCGCCACATTTCTTCCGTCATCTCTTCGCTGCGGATTGGTGCGGAGTGCCAGTCAAGGAAGAGACAATTGCAACCGCCCCGATGGCGGTCTCTGGCGATGCGCCGGCCATTCGTTATGTCGTGACTATCGGAACCGGGCAGGTGCCCTGCACTAAAAATGTCTAAACGAACAAGTTCCCGGCTGTTTTCATCCTCGATGATGGGTCGCCAGGTGCCGGCTTCGTTGTCGGCGAGATATATTGTGGCCGCCGGTCGCCGAAATGCCGAAAGTTTTGTGGGTTTAGTAATCGAGGCGCCCGAAGGACTCCATCCGTTAATCACATAGCAGACAGTTTGTTTTGAATTGGGAATATTGTACAAACCAAAACCACTCCTGGGGAAGCTTGGGCAGCGGTATATCTTGACATTTCGGTAGTCAGTTATATCGCGCTCATGTCCGAGAAATGGCAGAAGGGCGGTAAACCACAGGACGCCCTGCCCGCCACTGAGGCCGCGGGGCACATAACTATCGTAGTTTTCTGCATACAGTATTGCGGCCAAGCCCACCTGTTTCAAATTATTCAGGCAGGAGACAGCCTTTCCCTGTTCCTTCGCTCGGTGCAGGGCCGGCATCAATATCGCCATCAATATCGCAATAATAGCAATAACCACCAGAAGTTCTATTAACGTAAACCCCGTTAGAAATCTTTTACCTGACCCATTAGAAATCTTTATTTCTAACGGGGTGAAAGCTCTTGGTTTATCCATAATAATACTCCTTAATAATATTCCTTCCTCACCACCAAGGTTCCACTGAGCCTTATCAAGGTCGGCAAACGAAGCAAAAAAATCCGACGACGGAAAGCCTTTGTAAATAACAACACATACTCATTGATTGCAAGCACATCCTCACCTGCCCAAACAGCTTATTTCCGGGCCCAGCCGAATCAAATCTATAAGCATAAAAAATTGTAACCGTTCAGGCCCTTGGGGTTTGATTTTCCAGTTCGGCCGGCCAACACAACCAGCCGCAAAACAAGAACTTAGAATCAGCATACCCATTCTTGGACTGTTGTCAAGGTTTTTTAAGCGGATCTGGGATGTCCAAGGAACATCGTATCCCCCTGAAGAGGATAAGATGTATGACTTGGGATAATGAATCGTGCAGGGATAATTTTAAGGCCGCCGTTATCTGTGGCGGCTAATCGCCTACCACGATTGTCTCGGTTGGGCCCAGCAGTTTATAGCGTATTCCTCGCCAGCGGATAGTTCTGCCAAAGGCCGAAGAGATAATAAAAGATAGCAGCAGTAACGACCATATCCAGAAGGCCAGAATATCAGCAGCCATAGCGGCCCTCATTTGTGGCAAATCATATTTGAGCAGTTTACTAATCATTTTCTGACGCATTATTGCCCGGCCCAGCTGACTTGTGAAAAACAGGATAGGTACAGCGGCAAAAAGGGGCAGGTTCGTATCTTTAATCATTGCGGCATAGACCGCAAGGGCGGCTCCGGCCCATAAACCCAATACCGAGTATAGACTGCTGCACAATCCGAACCACCAGGTCCGCGGAGCGCTTACACGAGTGATTAAAAATTGTCGCCGACCAAATTCAAAAAGCCTTCGCCAGCTCGTGGATTCGTACGAAGCCACCAGACAGGCAGGGACGAAAACCACTTTTTTGCCGGCCTTCTTGACGGCTAAGCTGAGCGACAAATCATCGCTCAGGGCTTTTGGCCAGATTTTGTCAAGCCCCACTTGCCGAAAGACGTCAACACGGATGGCCATAGACCCGCCCCAGGCTTGATTGAAACGGGTGCTGCCAAGCAATTGGGCGACTTTGGCGTTCACAGCCGACAGGGCCAGGCTGGCCAGATTGTTCTTTTTCGGTATAAACCAACGATAGCCGCTGGCAGTGCCATTTTTGGACTTTCGAAGAGGCCAAACTATGTGACTTAGCCAGTCGCTGCGGACACAAATATCGGAATCGGCAAAGGCCAGGACTTCGACATCATCGCCAATTCTCTCATAGCAGTAGAGCAAATTATGGTTTTTTTGACTGCAGGATTGTCCCTGACCCGCCCCGTTAGAAATCTTACCTTTTGGAGGCTGTTGCCCGCTTGTGGAATTTCTAACGGGGCCCGCAACGAATACCTGCACGTCTTGAGCCTTCGAGCTTTGACTTAGCCGGCTTTTCAATTTGCATAATTCGTCATAGGCCGGGTCCGACTTATCGGCAACCACGAACCGCAGCAGATAGTTTTCATAATCCTGATTAAAAAATGAGGTGATATTTTTTTCAAAAGCTGAATCCAGGTCCTTGCACGGTACAATCAGGGCGGTCCGCGGGCGATATGATGAACGGTCTTTTTTGTATTTCGCCAGCGCATAGCGATAGTTGCGACGCATCTGGACCAAGAAGACTAATTGCGACAGAATTGCTGCCAGGGCTATATAATAATACCAATCCATTTTCTCGTATCTCGTATCTCGCTTCACGCTTCACGAGATGCGCTTATTAAGATATAAAAGTCAACGGGATTATCAGGTCGATTAGCTGCTCAACAGTGTAAGATTTTGCCAGGCTGAGCGCGAGCAAACAGCCGTGATTGTGGTTGGAGGCAATGATTATTAGATTCTTGCCGGCCCGGCTCCATCCTTGCTGTTGCGGTTGATGGCCGAGAATGAAAATATCAACGTCAAAGAGCTTGGCCATTTTATCGAGCAGTGCCTGACTGTGTTTTCTGCCCCAGGTTAAAAGGTAAGCTGAACCGGGTTTGACCACATCGTTGATTTTCAGCTGTCTTTCCAGAACCTCTGGGTCGAATTTATCGATGTAACGGTCACTGGGGAGCGAGTGCGACAGCCAGATTTTATTATCACATCGAACTGCTAACGGCTGCGAAAATAGAAATTGTCTTATCGCCAGTTGGATATCGGTGCTTGCCTGCTTGAATTCTCGGTCCAGAGCCGACTTTATTGAGCGGTTCATTTCTTTGCCGTCTTTCATCACTTTGCTGTTATTGATGAAGGTGGTATCGTGATTTCCCATAATAATATGAACGCGGTCGGGGAAGCTTAATTTATAGCGGACAACGTCAAACAACAATTTATAAGATAGACAACCGCCTTTGGAATCCTGCGGGCCTCCGTGTATGATTTCCTGCAGGACGATATGCCTGTCGGGTTTGTTTGCCAGATCGGCAAAAGCAACTATTCTTTCGAAATTTCGCCGATGTCCGTGAATATCGCCCGTTACAATTAGGCTGCCGTCAGCAGGCAAATGAATCAAATTACCACGTCGAAATCTGTCTGCGTTGGCGGCTTCTACACCCCTGTTTAGCAAATCAATTATTGTTTGAGGCATTTTTATTCGTTTTTATCTTGCCCCCAAATATGCTGTGTATCATCAGGTCCAGCCTCGATATAACCGTCATCATATTACGCGGGCGCTCTGCGGGATTGTCTTCTACGCAATCCATTACGAGCTTTGAGATTCCTAACGGTATTTGTTTTTTCAGTTCGTGAGGCGCTCGGCGGGGTTGGGGTACGGCCAGACCGAAGCTGTCCTTTTTAGGTATCAAAGTAGGGACGCTCTTTCCGGTAAGAGCCCAGTACATTGTCGCTCCCAGATTAAAGATATCAGTTTTTGGGCCGAGCGGCTTGCG
>Ga0114919_10004335_pt1 | contig 11381 bp, 13 predicted proteins | sample BlataG_FD_88682 | JGI IMG/M metagenome (GOLD analysis project Ga0114919, IMG submission 88682) | Deep subsurface microbial communities from Black Sea to uncover new lineages of life (NeLLi) - Black_00105 metaG | ecosystem: Environmental > Aquatic > Marine > Oceanic > Sediment | place: Atlantic...
CACATAGTAATAGGTACCAACCGCAAGCGAACTGTCCGTATAAGTGGACACCTCACTGGTTCCAATCTGATTGGCATCCCCTGGCACAAATCCAGAAGCAGTATCCCGATAGACCGCAAAATGGGAGAAATCAGGATAACTCAATTGAATCTGCCAGGTGAGAAGAACATCACTATTTATAACTTCCCCTGCAAGATCATAAGGCGTCTCAGGAGGAATATTATCTACAGAATAACCGCTGTCAGGATCTGAAATATAATAAAGTTCAGGATTCTGGGTATGGGCAGTAATAATAAACACCGAGTAGTTTATGCCAGAAGCATTGGAATCCACCAGCGTAGGAGATACAAAATTATAAATGGAGTCCTGAATTGCTGGAACCGTACCTACAGCATCCCAACCTTCTAAGACGTCTTCTATGCCAGTAATAACGAGACTATTCCTTTCTTGACTTCCTTTGTCATACTCATCAATTCGACGCCAGATGCAATACAGAGTAATGGGATTTATACTCCCAATGTAATCAAGAAGCGAAGCAGCCCAGGTAACTCTAACCCACCTCCCCTGATCATTAAGGATATCTATCACGTTCAGAATCTCGGGTTCTTCCTCAACTATTCCACTTCCTGATACGATTATCGTATCGGGCGAGGTCATGGCATTATGGGTGAAGACGATATTACCAGTTTCAGCACCAGGATTGGTCGGAGCAAAGGCGATGTAGAACTCCATGCTCGCAGCTGGTTCAAGACTACCAGTAGTTGGTGTCACCGTGAATTCGACATTATCTGACACTACTGAAGTAATATCCAATGTTGCGCTACCAGTATTAGTCACCATCACACTGTCTGTCTTGACTGAATCGACATATACTTGCCCAAAAGCGATACTAGTAGGTGAAACCGAAAATGCTGCTCCAGCAATCCTTAATAGCCAAACGTCATTGTCACCTGCTCCAAACGACTTTGTACATCCAGCAATAATATACCCATTATCCGTCGTCTGTTGGACTGACCAGCCTTCATCATCTCCTGTTCCACCATAGATCTTTGTCCAGAGAGTATCACCCATCGCATCCGTCTTGAGAAGCCAAACATCATCGCCACCTGCCCCAAACGAATTTGTCTCTCCAGCAATAATGTACCCACCATCCGTCGTCTGTTGGACTGAGTATGCATAGTCAACACCTGTTCCGCCATAGGTCTTTGTCCAGAGAGTATCACCCATCGCATCAGTCTTGAGAAGCCAAACATAAGGAATCCAATTTGCACTAAATGTATATCCAGCAATAATGTACCCACCATCAGTTGTCTGTTGGACTGATTGTCCCATATCCATCATTGTTCCATAGGTTTTGGTCCAGAGCGTATCGCCATTGGCATCAGTCTTGAGCAGCCAAACATTATAAACATAATTTGCATCAAGCGTATATCCAGCAATGATGTAGCCATTATCCGTCGTCTGTTGGACTGAGTATGCAGCATCATCACGTGCTCCACCATAGGTTCTGGTCCAGAGCGTATCGCCATTGGCATCAGTCTTGAGCAGATAAGCATCAAACATACCTGCACCATATCCCAAGAATGTCTCTCCAGCAATAATGTACCCACCATCAGTTGTCTGTTGGACTGAGTATCCGTAATCAATACCTGTTCCACCATAGGTCTTTGTCCAGAGGGTGCCACCATTTGCATCGGTCTTGACAAGATAAGCATCATAGTTACCTGCACCAAACGAATTTGTCCATCCAGTAATAATGTATCCATTATCCGTCGTCTGTTGGACTGAGTATCCAATATCAGTCTCTGTTCCGCCATAGGTCTTTGTCCATAAAGTATCACCCATCGCATCAGTCTTGAGAAGCCAAACATCAACCTCATAATAGGATGGTCTTGTATATCCAGCAATGATGTAGCCATTATCCGTCGTCTGTTGGACTGACCTACCTATATCATCTCCTGTTCCGCCATAGGTCTTTGTCCAGAGAGTATCAGGTCCCTGGGCAAACAAAAAGGTGCTATAGAATAAACACAATATAACACCTATAATCATCTTCTTCATCTTTTTCTCCTTACTTTGTTGTTGACTTGTTAGGGATATCTTTGGTTCTATAGAACAAGGGTCTATCCCTTAACCCTTTTCTTATTCATTTTTTCATCATCTCCTTTCACTTTCCTGTCATGTTTTCGATAAACTAACGATAAACTCCTTTTCTTCACTTGTCCTTATCGCAACAGAAGTATCTTCTTTACAGAAGTATATTCACCTGCTACCATCCGGCAGAAGTAAACTCCATTACTAACTTTTCGACCATCCCAGTAAACAGTATAGTAACCAGCGTCTTTATGTTCATTAACCAGAGTCTTTATTCGTTGACCAGAGACATTGTAGATTACAATTGTCACCACATTAGACTTGGGTAACTGATAACGAATTAAAGTCTGTGTCTTGAAAGGATTGGGATAATTCTGGGATAAAGCATAAAAAGCAGGAATGACATCGCCTTCTGTTTCTTCGATCCCAAGCTCAACTCCGGTTCCAGTTACGGTTACAGTATCGGGTGAGGTCATGGCATTATGGGTGAAGATAATATTCCCAGTTTCCATACCAGAATCCGTAGGTGCAAAGGTGATGTAGAATCGCATACTTACATCAGGTTCGAGACTGCCAGTAGATGGTGTCACCGCGAATTCGGGAGTGTCGGATACCACTGATGTAATATTTAGTGTTGCATTCCCTCTATTAGTCACCGTGACAGTGTCAGTCTTGCTTGAATCAACTAGCACATCACCAAAATCAATACTGGTAGGCATAACCGTAAATACTGGAATATTCACAACCAATGTATCACGAATAACTGAGACATTTGAACTTCCTGAATTTGCCACATAAATCTGATTCTGAACAGGATCCCAGGCAAAAGAACGAGGACCATAACCTACGGGTATGGTTTTAATTACATTATCATTCTCACCATCAATCACTGTAACAGTATAGTCAGGTGGGCCATTATTAGCACAGTAGACCTTGTTATTGATTGAATTATAGCAAAGGGCATAAGGCGCATTACCTACTTCAATTGTGCTAATCACGGAGTTGGTTTTACCATCAATAATTGTAACATTATCCACATATTCATTTGCGCAGTAGACCTTATTATTCTGCGAATTTCAGACTAACGCAAAAGGAGTAGAACTCACAGGGATTGTGTCAATTACGGCATTGGTGGCACCATCAATAACTGTTATGTTGTGGTCCATATAACTGGCGGCGTAGATCTTATTATTGGTGGAATTATAGCAAAGGGCACGAACCCACTTACCAGCAGGAATCCGGGCAATCTTCATATTGGTCGCACCATCAATCACTACCACATCCCTTCCATTTTCACCCCCGATATATATCTTATTATTGGTGGGGTTATATTCGGCGGCCCACGGCAATCCGACACCACCAAGTGAATCGGGAAGATAGATTGTGGTCTCAAGCCACTGGGCATTTGACATTGTGACGGACAGAAGCCCAAGGGTTATCCCTACAATCATTATAAGGTGCTTTTGTTTTAACATAATTCACCTCCTATATCGAATTGTGTCGCATCAAGGCATATTACGGTGAAATCCTCATAATCATAAACAACAGCGGATCCTGCGACATGAAGATTGTGATTAACAGAATCATAAACTATTGAGTTGGCAAGATCATTAGTCTTAATTGGGTAAACAACAATGTCACCCGAACTAACGTTGGTACTCCCGGCAACAATATAGCCACCATCGGTCGTCTGCTGCACTGAGTGTCCATTGTCGCCACTGTTTCCGCCATAGGTTTTGGTCCAGGGAGTATCCGGACCTTGGGCAAACAGAAAAGTGTTATAGAGTATACATACCAAAATTCCTAAGACCCCGATTGCTTTAAAGCCATGCTTAAACATAATATCCTCCTTTTTCTTCTGACTTACCATGGTTTGATTTCACGGCGCGCAACATGTTCTCGCCTGAATATTAGGCTTGAAATTCCAAATAATTGAAGTATCTTGTAATTGAACCCAGACACCTCTTTGTATAAGAAGGAGTATTAATGAAACGATCAATCATTTATGCATTCTCGCCTCCTTTTTATTCAACCAAAGGCAATTACACAAATTCCCGCGGGCAACGACGCGGTTTTGCACGGATGATTAATCAACTAATACTGCTCAAAATCTATTTCACTAATTATATCCCAAAAGATGTTCGTTTTTGCTTTTGCTCTTATCGCGACGCCTTGCCTGTAGCGGGTTTGCTGAGGATATATTCACCTGTTGACAAAAGGTTCCAATGTGGGTATAATTTTTGCGCAGAACTGCACTTATTATGACAAAACCAATTGGATTAAGGATAAAGGTCGTCGAAGCTATTGGAGAGGGACAGACTATTGCCGAGGTAACTCAGAATTTTGGCGTTTCGGTCTGGACCATAAGAAGATGGCTAAGAAGGTATCAAGAGGGTGGCGTCGAACTCCTTATAAAACCAAGACCTTACATCCTTCCATGGAACATCAAAGCGAATGAGATCGCGGAGAAGGTTTATCTTTTAAAAGAAAGGTATCCAAAAATTACTTTGTCCCAAGCGAGAAAAAGATTATCCGAAAAAGGGATTCAACTATCAATATGGTACATTCGGAAAATCTGGCGGCGATACGGACTTACTGGTTATGATAAGAAAAAACAGGTTGCCGAAATAATCCCAAAAATGTCCGTTCCTCAGGATATAAAACGAGAAATAGATAATGCGGCTAGGATTTTAGAACAAAACGGCGATGTAAGAGAAGCTGCAAAGATCCTAAATCGTCTTCCTTATTGTGGCTGGGTTGAGATTTTGGATAAAATTCCCTTCGGATATTTGGGACTGCGCCGCCGGGTGGAGAAGATTCCTTATTTATATGGTAAGGAGCCATTGCATGAGTTCTATCAAAAGGTGCATTCTTTACGTTTGAGCCTTGAGAAAAAAAAGCTTCTTTATTCGTCACTGCGTGTGGGGATAGCTGAAGCGAACATCCTCCATTGGCTGGGAAGGCCAATGCAGACACTCTCTTTAATGAGACTTCTGGAAAAAAGGATGCCCAAACAGGGCGATCCAATACTTTCCTATCTTGTCACATTGTTCAAAGGTATGGCTTTAGCCAGGCTACTCAAATTAGGCGATGCTGTCCAATGTGCAATTGTATGCAAGAGGTTTATAAAGATATTACCGGCACCAGATTTTTGCGTAGGGTTAGGTAATCTCTATTCAAATATCGGGCTGTACCCACAAGCGAAAAATTGGTATAAGAAGGCAAGCCACGATGCCTCCGGAGCTATCCGTGACCAATGTTTGCTTGCCCTGGCTGGCTGTTATGCCTTAAATGGCGAATATCAAGAGGTTACGAAGACCATAAGGGAATTGAAACAAAAAGTATCACCAGCCTATACCATCATACCATTGATCCGTGCTCAAACGCTGTTGGGCAAAGGGATGTTAATGGAAGCGGCTCAATCTGCAAACACTGCTATAAAGGTTGCCAAAAAAGATGAAATAGTCCAATATCTTCATGCCGCAACGATAGTCTTATCTTGCGTTTATTATGCTTTGTGCGATAGAGTAAGAGCAAAGGCACTTATTCAAAGTGTAATACCGATATTAAAGAAAAATCGGATGATGCAAGACTACTATATCCGTAGGCTTTATTTAAGTAAAGATATAATTTCTCTACCTGAGAGATACAAAGACGAACCTTTTATAAAATTGATGCTTACTATCAAAAGAGCAAACCAAACTCTGCGGGTGAAAGATTACAGTTATGCATTACGGTTTGCCATCCGAAAAGGCCTAATAGGATACTTCCACCGTTTATGTATCTTCAATTCTGAGATAGTATTGAAGCTTATTGAGAAAGGAAGGCCGACCGGCCTGCCACGAGCAATGCTCAACCTGCCCGTATTCCGGAAAGAAATCCCGGTCTATTCGGTGAAATTTCTCGGCAACCTCATCGTCTATAAGAACCAAAAATATCAGAAGATGAAATTAACACCCAAAGACACTGCTTTCTTAGTCCATCTTGCGACCGCAAAAAGCAACCATATCGCACTTGACAGGATATACAAGAATTTCTGGCCAGACAGCAAAAATCCTGCAAGAAACCTGGCCCATCTTCTGGTCAGAATAAGAAAAGCGCTATATCTGCCTTCCCATTTTCTTTACGTAAGGAACAACAGACTCTCTTATGACTGCCATTTCATAACCGACTACGGTGAATACCTGGAGCATCTTGCACAGGCAAAGGCATTTTTACGTGCCGGCGAATGGGCATTTGCTGAGGCCGAGTACTTACATGCGTTTTCATTATTTCGTGATGCGCCATTCAAGAAGATGTATGATAATTGGTCAGAGGACATGCGACGTGTAATTCTAAATCAATTGGAGAACGCAGCACTTGATTTCGCAAAATTCTGCTCGTCACACAGAAATGGAAAAGATGCAAGGAGGGTATTGCGGAAAGTGTCTGAAATCATGCCTTGTTCGGATGAAGTCAAACGGTCGCTTGATAGCTTAGTTGTGGACTGATCTGCCACTTCCACTGTTTCCTATTCAAATACGTCCTCATACGATTTTGGGGGCTCTAATAACAAGAGCTTACCTACAGCGAAATTCCTCTATAGACCTATTGTATTAGTAACAGTATCATGGTCTTCGCACCGGGATGTCCGGTAGATGCACCGCACAAAAATCAGGAGCTGGCTTCTTGGCTGGCTCCTTTTCTTTTTAGATCAATGATTGGATGAGGAGATAGAAATTTTTCAATACACAGGCAAAATCAGCATTCCGATGTTCACAACTTCACATTTCCTCCCGGCATTCACCGACCACTAAAAGACACACCGAGACCGACTGCTTATGCTCCCGAACCAATCTAAGTTAGTGTTTATGTGTGGTTATTTAATCGTCAGTTTTTTTAATCTCTTCAACTGATTTTCTATCAGCTTCAGCTGTTTTGTAACGTCTCCTTCTCTACCATCAGCTTCCTTTTGTGGGCTTTTTTCTTTCATATTTTCCTCCTTCAACACCATTCCCAGTATTCAGGTACTGAGTACCTCATAGTTTCTTTTCCTCGAGGCATTCTCTGTTATGTTATCTGATACGAAATCATTGCCAATACCCAATCCGATTCTACTTTTTACCCAATTCACGATTTCAAATAAGAAATAGCACGAAATCATATGCTTATTCGCTTATATTTAAGCTTTATAAAGGTCTTTAGCGCAAGCACAATAGTATTTACGTGTTTTTAGAAAGAGGGCTTTAAAACGCCTTTTTCCTGGTGTGATAAGGTATTTTTATTCTTTATGTAAATGATCCTATGTTTGGTAAAAACACCGCACAAAAATAGCATAGTTGAAGAAAAGGGGAGTGACTTCGACATCACTCCCCTACTACTCATTATAAATGGTATTTGACATCCCTTTATCGGATTCACGTATAATGATAACTTTAATGATAACGAAAAATAGTCACTTGTCAAGTAGGTAATAATACTTATATTTATGGCTCAAAATGCTAATATCTCGAAATATCAAGACTTATTTTGAAAATAGGATGCGAGTAGGTACTTGCGATTTTACTAATTTCTATTATAATTATCTATATGATTAATTTGCCTGAAAACAGTAGATTGTCAAGAGAGAATTCATACTTGCCTCCTTTTAAGTATGATAGCTATGTTATTCAGGAGGGCGAATAGCATGGCAAAAGATATCGCAGAATTTACTGCATTGATTAAAAAGATAACGGTTAAAAGTCTCGCATCATTAGATAAAGGTTGTCAATTATTATTAGAGCTTAATGGTAACGATGATGAGTTATTGATGAAATTAGTAATGCTACAAAAAGCAGATAAAGAAGTGAGGATAAGAATTGGCTAAAACTGTATCTGATTATACTTATTTAGGTATGCGTAAATTCCTTAAAACCCCAAAGCAAAGCAGAATAAAATTATTTCATCGAAGTCCAGCTTTTATTAGTTGTTTTTTAATTCATAAGATGAAAGATATTGATTATCCACGCTTACGCCGCTGGAAAGATGAACCATTACAAGATCCAGAATTCACTAATATAATGGCAAAAGATTTAATTGCTCATATTCAAAATCGGTATGATTATTTAGCAACTGCACCACCTAATAAAACAAGAATTGATTTAGATTAATACTGTGTTTATAAATTATTAGAATCAATCTCTAAACAAATTAAAGTGCCTTTTGTTAGAACGTTTAAACGCAGAACCATAAAATACCGTCATGGTAAATATGCGAGTTTAGAACAGGAAATGCCTGTATTATGTCGGGAATTTATTAAAAAGTGCGGAGCTACAACTGTTTTATGGATAGATGATTTTATTAATACTAATACAACAGCAAGGTTATGTTTTATGAGGTTACGTGCCATTGGTTGCCATGTTGATGGATTAATCTATGCTGGATCTTAGGTGATATAAAATGGCTAAAGATTCTATAAAGAATAGAAAAATAGCGAAAGGTAAACATCCTAACAGTCTTGCTAATCTTCGACATGATGGCAGACCAAAAGGAAGCAAAGACAAATTTACAAAACTAAAAGATTCTTTTTTAGAGGCGTTTGATAGACTTGGAGGTGTTAAAGGATTAGTAGAGTGGGCTAAAAGAAGCAACAACAACAGAGGTCAATTCTATCAAATGATTACGAAGTTATTACCTAAGAATGTTAATATTGACACTCCCGGTGATCTGACTTTCATAATTTCGGAAGATTTCAAGCCAAAAGTTAAGGGCAAAGGAAAGTAGTGAATGATAATTTTATTTTTACTTATGGCTATTAATCTTAATCCACACCTTAATCCTAATTATACTGAATTCCATCAATACACGGGTGAAGAGGTTTTGCTTTATGGTGGTGATTTCGGGTATTCTGTTGATCCTGCGGTATTAGTACGGATATACAGAAAAGCCAATGAATATTGGGTGACATTATCACTATTCCGATTAGCGCAGTCCGGCACAAAACTTTGTTATACTTGGATAGAAGAGTATATTCAAACATTCCTTAGAAAAAATCTATGGTAGGAAAGGTAAAGCAAGAGTTAGGATATGAACCGTCGGTTAAGTTCATAAAAGATATTCTTGGTAGTGAAGCTAAGATAGTGGCTTATTATGCAGCCATAGCAAGAAAGTTGAATAGTAAGAATGCAGCGTTGATTTTACAACAATTAGTATATTGGCGATGCAGAACCCAAGATCCTGACGGTTGGGTTTACAAAACTATTAAAGAAATGGAGAATGAACTTGCTTTATCAAGATATGAGCAAGAGACTGCGATACATATCCTCACCGAGTATGAGCTGATAGAAAAACAGGTAAAAGGATTACCCCCAAAAAGGTATTTTATGGTAAATCTGGAGAGAGTTGATGAATTTCTGAAGGAAATTGTGGCTGACAAAAGAAAATGTCAAAATGCTGAAAACTAACATAACTATTTGTTGGAAAGTAACAAACTGTTATGATAAGAAATAACAAATCTTCTATATACATAGATTACTTACATAGATTACTTCATAGATTACTTCATAGAATAACCAAATATTTTTTTAAAAGAATAATTTATTTTAGAGAAAATAAAAGGCATCGTTAATTGAATGTAATCTACGAAAAGTTTAAAAGGAGGTGAAAACATGAAGCTTTTAGATATCTCTCAGTTGTCTGAGACAATAAATATTAAGAAAAAAACTATCTATGACTGGACGCATAGGGGGTTAATTCCTTATGTCAAGGTGGGAAGGTTGTTGAGGTTTGACCTCAACGATATAGAACGATGGTTGAAGAGTAATAAACATACTGAGGTTTCAAGGAACTGAACGCTATGCGCCTTGACTTTTCCCGCACCCTTGCTATAATATGGTACGTAATAAAACCAAGGAGGAATAGATGAGGACCTACCAACGCAAAGCCAAAGGCGTATGGTATATAGACTATTCCTTCAATGGCAGAAGGGTGCGAAAGAAAGTCGGAACTTCCAAAAAGATGGCTGAACTTGCGCTGAAGGAAATTGAATTACAGATTGCTAAAGGCGAATTCTTGGGAATCGTTGAGGATAGAAGAATGATGTTTGACGAATTAAGTGCTGAATATCTGAAATTCTCAAAGGCGAGCAAGCGTCCCCAGGTGCACAGGCGGGATAAGATTATCATTAATAACTTACTGAAAGTATTCAGCGGTAGAGAGATTAAGAATATTTCAGTTCACGATCTCGAAGAGTATAAGATGCAAAGACGAAAGGAAGTTTCTGCCTCAACGGTCAATAGAGAACTTACGTGCATTAAGCACATGCTCAATAAAGCGGTAGAATGGCGGTATCTGAGACTCAACAAGCTTCGTGTAGTAAAAAGGTTTAAGGAACCACCTGGACGCTTGCGTTATCTCAATGAGAACGAAATAGAGGCATTGCTAAAAGAGTGTGCTGAGCACATCAAACCGATCGTTATTATTGCTCTGAATACCGGGATGAGGAAAGGCGAGATTCTTGATCTGTCGTGGTCTGATGTTGATATGGATAATAGAGTTCTTACGATTAAGAGAACAAAGAATAATGAATCAAGAACTGTGCCTATAAATGAGACTATATACAAAATGCTCGGGTCGCTGCGGAATGGGAGTAACGGAAAGCCTGTATTTGCTAATAAAAATGGAAAAACTTATAGAGATATTAAGCACGGTTTTGCAAGAGCTGTACAAAGAGCTGGGATTGAAGACTTTAAGTTCCATGATCTGAGACATACATTTGCCTCTCACTTGGTAATGGCTGGAGTTGACATAAGAACAGTACAACAGTTGATAGGACACAAGGATATAAGAATGACGATGAGGTATAGCCACCTATCAGATGCTCACTTGAAAGAAGCAGTAAAAAAACTGGAAAATGGCACAAATCTGGCACAAGAGGGGTAGGATAAAATTTGAAGGCTCGCAAAGCCTTGCAATTATTAACACCCCTGTAGCTCAGCAGGATAGAGCGGCGGTTTCCTAAACCGCAGGTCACCCGTTCGAGTCGGGTCAGGGGTATGCGAATTTTACAGTCGCATTTGTTTTATAATGCGACTGTAAAATTCAGCATCCCGCACCTTTTCTGGTGTTATGCAAAGGTGCGGGATAAGAACGCTGCTAATAATATGGATTGAATAAATAAAAATGTTGTAAAAAATTTCGTAGCTTAAAATAAGGAGAAATTATGAGGCAAATTAAAAGAGGACATAGAGAAGAAGACGAATTTCGTAAGATTATGAAAAAATTCATAACATATATGGTGCGACATCGCGAGACTTCAATATTAGTAGGCA
>Ga0114919_10004336_pt1 | contig 11380 bp, 7 predicted proteins | sample BlataG_FD_88682 | JGI IMG/M metagenome (GOLD analysis project Ga0114919, IMG submission 88682) | Deep subsurface microbial communities from Black Sea to uncover new lineages of life (NeLLi) - Black_00105 metaG | ecosystem: Environmental > Aquatic > Marine > Oceanic > Sediment | place: Atlantic...
AACATCTCCATAACCCATATCATCAGCAAGTACATAAATGATATTGGGAAGTTGATTTTGCTGCCTGCATGAAATGCTGATTAACATCAGAACAAGCAGACCCGTAATAACAATGGTACTTCTTTTCATATTCACAATTTGTTTATTTCAGTCTAACCATCCGGCCGGATCAAATCCCAGTTCTCAGGCGGCTTCCATCCTTCCGGTACCGGTTCGACCATGGGGGGAACGCCCCCTTCCGGGCGAAGCGTGCGATAGTTCCTGAGCTTGTCCAGCATCTCCTTTACAAGTTCCGGGTATTCCAGGGCCAGGTTATTACTTTCGGTGGTATCGCTGGCAAGGTTATAAAGTTCAATTGTTGCATCCTCTGCCGGATCGGAGGTTTCGAGGATGGGACTACCCCTTCGTATCAGTTTCATATTGTTACTTATAAGGGAAAGTTCTTCCTTGCCTCCAAGCTCCGGATATTTTTCATAAAAGCTGAAAAACTCCCAGCCGGGTTCATCCCATTTCTCGCCGCACCAGAGTGGTAAAAGGTTTCTTCCGTCCAGGGTCTCATTTGCAATCATATCGGTTTGGCCGGCGGCAGCCAGAAAGGTCGGCAGTATATCGACATATGAGCAGGGTTTATCTATCTCGATCCCGGTCGGTATATGCCCGGGCCATCTTGCCGCTGCAATTACCCTTATGCCTCCTTCGTAGAGAGTACCCTTTCCTCCACGCAGGGGACTGTTGTCCGAGGCAATAAAACTGCCTCCATTATCACTCATAAACACGATCAGTGTATGCCTGTCCTTGCCCGTTTTCTCAAGGGCATCCAGGATACGTCCGATACCCTGGTCTATGATGGATACCATGGCGGCATAGGTCGCTTTTTTTTCTCCCATATGCATGTATCGCTGAATTTCCTTCTCCGGAGCCATTAAGGGTCCATGAGGGGAACTATGAGGCAGGTAAATGAAAAATGGATCTTCTGAATCCTTATGTCCATATATGAGTTTAACTACTTCATTGGAAAGAAGGTCCGTGGCGTACCCCTCTTCAAAAACCGTGGTGTCGTTACGGTGCCAGTCATGTTCCTCCCACCGGGTATGTGCAAAATAATCAATGCCGCTGGTATATGGGCCGTAGTGGGAAGTAAAGCCCTGGCGTAGCGGGAGGTGCTCCCAGCACATATTGCCCAGGTGCCATTTACCTGCCATGTGCCTGTGTTCATAGCCTGCCTCACCCAGCAACTCGGGCAGGGTTTTCATTTCTGCAGGCAGGCCAATGGTTGAAAACGGGCGGTTGACTGCCCGCTGCATGCCGAAACGTACCGGGAAACGCCCGGTCATAAGCCCTGCTCTTGTGGGTGAGCACACGGGACAGGTATAGAAACGGTTCAGTACGGCTCCCTCCCGGACGATCCTGTCAATATTGGGGGTTTGAATGGGACTCCCCCGGAAACTTGCATCCGCATAACCCTGATCGTCAGTTACGATAAGGATCAGGTTGGGTCTGATGGCGATTTTGTCCTGGTTGACGCAGGAAACACAGGTCGCCACGACCATAACAATGACTCCGGCGTTCAGGGAATGAATTTGTCGTCTATTGATCATCTCTTGATAAATTTTTAAGAATTTGTTTTTCATGATTTTTTTTACAGATTCAATATTTTATACATTTTAATTGTTATTCATTGCGAAAATATCATTCCACAAACTTTAAAATGTAGCTTATGGTGCAATCGCCACCATAAATATTCCTGCCCGATGGAACATACATATATTTAGGTTTACCGTTTATTAGAAGTATTTGAGGGCGTTCAAATTTCACATAAGTCCTGTTTTTAGGGCCATAATGAGTTGTTATTTTCGCCATATCAATATCAATGTAATCTCCCGCCCTTTTGAAACCCTGTTCGATTTGATCAAAATGAATTCCGTTATCCGAAGACCAGAGTATTCCGCCACCTGCCAGTATCAAACCATGATTATCAGTTGTGAGCAGACAAATCTTTCCCTTATAAATGAACGCGTAACCATCCTCTACGGTTAGGTTGTTTTGAGTTACAGGAAATGGAAGCTGGACATATGGACCTTCCGGTTTTTCTGCTATTGCAAGTCCCATTTTTGCACCCTTAGATTTAAAATACAGGAAATAACCTCCCTCGGGATGCTGCAGGAAAGCCGGGTTGTTTACACCATTTCCTGCTTTGTAATTCCAGTATCTGGGATTATCAGGAGGAGCAAGTATTTTCCCATCTTTACCAACTCTCTCCCAGGGGCCATACAGGTTTTCTGAAACGGCCATACCAATACACTGATTGGATGGGTGAGGCGGTTGATTGGGGTTATCATTGCCAATATATAGCAGGGAATAATATCCTTCTGCTTTGTGCATCGCAGGGTCACTTGTTCCGGTTTTGTCCTGTTTGCTTTTATCTTTCTGTCCTTCTATTTTAACAATCAGCGGATTGTGTGCTCCGAATTTATCCCAGGTATCTTTACCGGAACCGGTAAGAGCTACGTCAGAAAAAAGGAAAGGCCCCTCAGGTGAGTCGCCAATGTAATGTGCAATTTCGCTGTGCGACCTCCAGCCGGGATCAACTTTCAATTCCCCCGGCCACCGGGCAACAAACAAGTGGGTTTTCCCTTCCGGGCCTGTTATCGGAGAAGTTCCCCAAATTGTATAACCCGGTTCTTCAATGGCGGGCCCAACAAACTCCCAGTGGTCTGCAAAAGTACTTTTCTCTTGAGTATTTGATAAGTTACTCATCAAGAGCAGAATTGGGATAGGCAATAATAATATGATTTGCCGGTGATTAGTACTCACAACTTAATTTATCTTTATTTAATTGTTTATTCAGATTAATAATTTCACCTTTATGCGTTTTAAAGCTCTCTGATTTACCATGGTATTTTATTTTACATTCATTGCCAAGTTTTGAAAGGATATTTACGGACACCAGTTCCCCTTGCTTCCATTTTATGTCTATCTCAAATCCTCCCCGGGCACATAATCCTTTAACTTCTCCATCTGGCCAGGCTGCTGGTAGGGCAGGAAGCAGGTGAATTTCACCGGCATGGCTTTGCAGCAACATCTCAGCAATTCCTGCGGTTGCCCCAAAGTTCCCGTCAATCTGGAAAGGTGGGTGGTTATCAAACATATTCGGGTGGGTAGATTTTGCAAACAATGCACTGATGTTTTGGTATGCTTTTTCTTCATCCAGCAAGCGGGCATAAAAATTGATGATCCAGGCTCTGCTCCATCCGGTATGACCTCCGCCGTGCTTCAATCGCTCCTCAAGTACTTTAGCTGAAGCTTTCATATACTCAGGCTTATCATTCCAGTTATATTCATTAGAAGGATGTAATCCATAAAGATGAGATATGTGGCGGTGTCCCGGGTTCGCTTCTTTCAGAGATTCGTCGCTCCATTCAAGGATTCGGCCATCCGTCCCGATTTTTACAGGAGTAAGATTTTTCAACTGTGCTTTCAATTTATTCCTGAAGGTTTTATCCGTATCCAATTCTTCAGAAGCTGAAATACAGGAAGTAAACAAATGGCGCACAATCTGCAAATCCATTGCAGGCCCCATACATACCGAGGCTTTTTTGCCATCGGGTATGATGAAAACATTTTCGGGCGACATGGACGGGCCAGTAACCAATTTTCCGGTATTTGGGTTTTCAACCAAAAAATCGGATAGAAACAAAGCTGCTTCACGCATAACCGGGTAGCCGTAGTCTTTCAGGTACTCTTTATCTTCGGTAAAAAGGTAATGCTCCCAAATGTGTGTGGCTGACCAGGCTGCACCCATAGGCCACATCCCATAAACAGGGAATCCAAAAGAAGTGGTACAATGCCAGGCATCGGTAGTATGATGTGCGGTAAATCCATTACAACCATAGAGTTCTTTTGCAGTTTTTCGCCCATTCTCTCTTAATTTTCCAATAAATTCAAGAAACGGAAGATGGCATTCCGACAGATTAGTAACCTCCGAGGGCCAGTAGTGCATCTGTGTATTAATATTTATATGATAATCACTATTCCAGGGCGGTGTTAATCCATCCGCCCAAATACCCTGAAGGTTTGAAGGCAGGCTGCCGGGACGCGAACAACTGATAAGCAGGTACCTGCCGAATTGAAAATACAAGGTCGCCAACGAAGGATCATAAACACCACGCTTTTGGGCGTCAATTCTCTCATCTGTTGCAAATCCGGCTGCAGCCGATCCGGGGAGTTTAAGGGAAACACGGTTAAAATACGCCTGATATTCATCCACATGATCTTTCCTGATTTGCTCATAAGTTTTTTCCGCAGATAGTTTAAGATAATCTTCACAAAGTTTATCGGGTTCTTGACCAAAATAATCGGTTCCGGCTACCAGCCTTAATTCCAGTTTATCCGCATTTTTTACAACAATACTTGTATCTTTACTTATTAATACGCCACCGTGATTGATCACATGAATTCTCGTTTCATACCGTACCCCTTTACCATTACAAACATGTTGTTTCATGATGAGGGTGTTGTTTTTTATTTTAACCAACTCGCCATCGCCAGGTCGTGAAATGGTTATTTTGCAGTTGATCTGCCCGGGTTGGTCAGCTTCAACCATTACTATTAATGCCTGATCAACAGCGGAAGAAAAAACAGTTCGTGTGTGCCTGACTTTTCCTGATTTAAAACAGGTTTTTACCAAAGCACTATCAAGTGACAGCTCCCTGTAGTAATCTTTAATGCTTTTGAATCCTTCAAAATGGAGGTGTAAATCGCCCAGGGTTTGGTAGGCGTTAGTGCCTGAAGGAAGTCGTTCACTCATCAACTTTTCTTTTGCCAGCTTTTCAGCTTGCTCATATTTGCCATCAAATAAAAGCTTTCTTATTTCGGGAAGATGTTTGTATCCATCTTTCTTATCAAGATACTCTCCCTGCTTACTCCAAACACTCTCTTCATTAAGTTGAAGGCGTTCCTCAGGTATTCCACCAAATACCATTGCCCCCAAACGGCCATTACCTACAGGCAGTGCTTCATTCCAATTTGAAGCAGGTTGTTTGAACCATAACTTCAGGGGTTTTGTTTCAGACTTTTCTTTAATTTCCTTCCCTTTTGGCAAGGAGTTTTTTTCTTCAGCCTGTGTAAAACTTAATAATGAGCAAATCAAAAAAAATGAGATAAATAATACTTTTTTCATAATAATCTTATTAATGCTATATTTTTTCATGTCGGACAAACAATTACAAAATTTATTTTGTGTTTCTCTTTATTATTTTCTGGATGGTTTAGGCCGGTTAATTTTATGATCTTTCATAAATAATTCTTTGTCATAGATTTCACCACGGACAGGTTCCTTAAATGCTTCAAGGGCATAATTCACCATTTTCCTGAGTTGTTCAGGATTTTCTTTAGCAACATTGGTAGTTTCACCTTTGTCATCTATCAGGTTATACAGTTCCCAATCAACAGGTCTCGCACCTTTAAACGGTGCTGAAATTGCTTTCCAGTCGCCTGACCTTACCGCCCAACGATCACCACCTATCCAAAACATGTATTTATGTTTTTCCTGTGTCCCTTTTTTTGTTAGTGTTGGCGATATTGATAATCCGTCGCAATCGGCTGGTTTTTCAATATTTACTAAGTCTGCAACAGTAGCCATAACATCGGGGAAGTACCACACTAAATCACTCTGTGTGCCGGGTTCAATTTTGCCGGGCCAACGCACCACCATTGGGATTTTTAAGCCACCTTCGTAGATATTACCCTTTTGCCCTTTAAATGCTTTGCCTGTCTCAGGATTTACGTTGGGGCCAAAAAAACCATAAGGCATTTCATCGCTTCTGAAATAACTCTGTCCTCCGTTATCTCCACAAACAAAAACAATGGTATTCTTATCAATATCAAGTTCTTTTAAAAGTTTAAATATTTCACCAATCTGCCTGTCGGCTTTATGCAACAATGCTGCATAGCGAATACCATCATCTTCTCTCCATGATCTTTGTACTTTCCATGGTTTATCTTTAAAATGAATGTAGGAAGGGTCATTCTCATCAATTCCCCATGTCCCGTGTGGGGGAGTCCATGGAAGGTAGCAGAAGAAAGGTTTGTCTGCATTATCCCTTATAAACTTTATTGACTCTTCAAATATCCTATCCTGGGCATGAGTTCCTCCTTTATAGTGAAAACCCTCGTTGCCTTCGAGCATTACTTCTTCACTGTTTCTTATCAGGTATTTTGGATAATAGCTATGAGCATGTACCTGGTCGTAATAACCAAAGAAAATATCGAACCCATGCTTTTCCGGCACACCTGAAGTTCCCCGGTTGCCACATCCCCATTTGCCAAAACCTCCGGTTGCATATCCTGTTTTTTTTAACATGGAAGCAACCGTTTCTTCATCGGCACGTATGGGTTTCCCTCCTGAATTTGAGCGCATACTTGCATGTCCCATATGTTTTCCTGTCATTAAACTTACCCGGGTTGGAGCACATAAGGAAGCACCTGCATAAGCATTCGTAAAGAAAACTCCTTCTTCTGCCATTTTATCAATATTGGGTGTCTCCAGCTTTTTATTACCCATAAAAGATGGCTCAAAATAACCCATCTCATCCAGCATGATGTATATGATATTTGGTTTTGAACCTGAGCATCCTGTATTAACAAAACCAAAAATTGAAATAAAAACAATAAATAAAATTATTCCCCTTTTCATCATTAATTTAATATTAAAAAGCTTTCTCATAATTTTTATTATTTCTTTATAGGAAATGGTTAACTTTCCCCTTATTTCTTCTTACTTTTTACTTTTCTATCCCAATCGTTTGCTGCCCTTGGCCGGTATTTTGGCCAGGCGTCTTTTTGAGGCATGGCATCTAAAATGGTTTGAAATTTCTCAAGTTCTTTTTTGTATTTTTCTTTTTTCTCAATAAGATTATTCTTTTCCAAAGGATCGGCTTTCAGGTCAAACAGTTGGGTTATTTCACGATTATCATCAACAAAAACCTTAAACTGCTTATTCCGAATGGCTCTGTGTGTAAACTTTTCAACCGGTGCTACTCCATCCGGTGTTAGTTTGGCTGGCCCATGCCCCATACCACAGATCCACTGATGTGGGCCTTCAGTATCTTTTCCTAATATTACTTTTGCTATTGATTTGCCATCAAGCTTTATGTCTTTTGGAAGCTTTGCTCCTCCCAGTTCGGCAAAGGTTGGAAGCATATCAACAAAAGCTGTGAGAGCATCGCTTTCAACTCCCTGAGGAACTGTTCCGGGGCAGTTTACAATAAATGGCTGACAAAGCCCCGGTTCATTTGTTTTTCCTTTTGCCCCAAGAGTTGGTATTCCGTTTCTAATGCCGGTAACCTTCCCGGGCGATCCGTTATCGGTAGTAAATATAATTATTGTGTTCTCTCTAATTCCAAGCTCATTAACCGCTGCTACCAATTTGCCAACTATCTTATCCGTGTACCTTACCATTGCCGGAAAGCGTTCTTCTAAGCCTTTGGCGTTGGGCTCATCGGGTGGTGATACTGCCGGAAGATGTGTCAGTGCCATTGGGTAGTATATCATCATTGGTTTATCCTTATTTTTTTTCATGAAGTTAATATTGAATTAAATATTTCCGGTATTCATATCAATTTTCATTATTACGGTTATTTACCCGTTTCTGTTGCTCTTTATTAAGTATTTGCTGATCAAATTCCGGATTTAACTCAGTGGGAACAGGAGCGTTGGTTTCTGTTCTCCATTTATCCAAAATGTCATATAGTTCTTCTTTTTTTTCAGGAAATTCTTGTGAGACATCATTTGTCTCTCCTATGTCATCTTTAAGATTATAAAGCTCAACTTTACCGTTTTCATAAAATTCAATCAGCTTCCAATCACCAAATCTGACTGCAGAAGCAGGGGTTGTACGCCATACATTTTTCATCCCTCTTTGTCTTTCCAGGTATACCGGAAAATGCCAAAACAAAGGTCTTTCAGGAATCCGTTTTTCTTTTAAAAGGATTCGTCTTAAATTTACTCCATCAATAATTAGCTTCTTTGGGGGCTTAATTCGTACAAGTTTGAGTATTGTAGGGAATAGGTCTGTTCCTGCCACCGGTATGTCATTGATTGTTGCTGCCTTAATTTTACCTGGCCATGAAACAATAAAAGGAACCCTTATACCTCCTTCATAAAGCATCCCCTTCGATCCACGCAAAGGGCTCATACTGGTAACTCTACCATGTCCCCCATTATCAGACATAAAAATAACGACTGTATTATTAAGCAGGTTTTGGTTTTTCAATTCCATCATGATCTTGCCTACACTCTCATCAAGACTTTTTATCATAGCAGCATATACCGGATTATTTTGGCCACCATCCGGTTCTTTATTCCTGAAAACAGATATCAGGCTGTCTTTTGCCTGAAGGGGAGTATGAACTGCATAGTGTGGTAAATATAAAAAGAAAGGATTATCCTTATTTCTTTCGATAAAATCAATAGCTTCATCAGTAAGCCGGTCAGTGAGATACTCCCCTTCAGGCCCATCAGATAAATATGGGTTATTGTATGGACTGAAATAATTTCGTGGATGTCCCAGATGATAGCCTCCTACATTTTCATCAAAGCCCTGGGACTGCGGTAATCCAATAGAATCATTGCCTAAGTGCCATTTACCTATGGATGTGGTAATATAACCATTTTTCTTTAATAGCTCTGCAATAGTCACAAAACTTGTATCCAGGATGGTTTTGTTTTCTATTGGTATAATCTTTCTTAAAGCAGATTTGCCTCGGGCAGAAGATTTGACTGTGTATATACCGTGTCGTGGTGGATACAGGCCGGTCAGCAGACAAGCTCGTGTAGGGGCACAATTTGGACCATTCGAATAGGCATTTGTGAAAGTCATCCCGTTAGCAGCAAGAGCATCAATAGCAGGTGTATCATAGTATTTGCTTCCCATAAAACCTGCATCTTTCCATCCCATATCATCGGCAAGAATAAGAATTATGTTTGGTTTTGCCGTTTTTCCCTGCAAATGCTTTTTGAAGAAAGAGCAATTCCACAATACAAGAGGTATTAGTAATAGTAAAATACTCAAGTAATAATATCTTCGTTTCATCCCTGAAAATTATTTAGTGTTTTTAAATTAATTACCACTCTGCAGTATGCAGTGGAGTATATCAACGGAAAATATATTATATTTCGCAACAACCAATTAACAAACACCAAATGACTACCTAACACCTTCCTTTTCCCCGGTGGGTGTCAATTGTTTTTCCCAATATTTAAGTAAATCATCGTCTGAAGGTTGCAGGGAAAATCCTCGTTTCTTCATTATATTTTTATATCTGTTTTCCATAAGTTGCTTAGCATAAATTATTTCCTTTTCATCTTCGGGATAAGTTCCCTTGTCGTATCTCAATAAGACAGTATCCATAAGGGCACGAAAATACTGCAAAGTGTCTGAATAGTTTTTATCCCCGGCAAGTGAATGAATTTCCCAGGGGTCACGGGTAAGATCATATAGTTCTTCCGCAGGTCTTGCGTCTGACATAAACCTGTCCTGCACCGGAGTAAGTTTCCCTTCACGATGCATCATTTGCATAAGTGTAAGGACAGGATATGCCTGTTTTTTGTATGCATTGAATTGGGTGTAGGGTCTATCTGGATAAAAGTTACGTATGTATTTGAAATTTTGTGTACGTATTGCCCTGATCCGGTCAACTGTTTCATCTCTCCTGTCCCGCATTGAATAAACATATTCACGTTCAGGAACATCAGGATTCAGAAAATCTATTCCCTGCATATAATCCGGAATTTTTATTTTTGCCAAAGCTAAAGTAGCAGGAGCAAGATCTACATTGCTCACTAATATATCTTTATCAGCTCCTTTATGCATTTCTCCGGGATATCTGATAATCAAAGGTGTATGGATTCCTCCGTCATACATAAATTGTTTGGCACGCATCATACATCTGCCCTGATCGCCGAAAAAGAAGACTACCGTATTGTCTGCCAGACCTTCCTCATCAAGCCTTGCCAATATCTTCCCTGCCTCCCGGTCGAGTATTTGTATGGTTTCAAGGTACAGTGCCCAATCCTGCCTGGCAATTCTGTGATCAGGATAATAAGGAGGCAGATGTACTGCATTCTGATCAACAGGAAACAAAGAATCCCTGGAAAAAGCCCTGTGCGGGTAGTGTATCTGTACCTGGGAAAAGAAAGATTGTCCTGGTTTTCGTTGGCTCCAGTCGGTTCCATCGAATATACTATCAGCTTTGAAATTATAATCCTGTTTACCTGCCCTGTTTTTATTCCTGAAATCTCCGTTAGAAGTAAAGTATCCGGCATCTTTGAAATATTTTGTAATAGGATAAATACCACCGGGCAGAGGTTTTTTATAGCGGGTGCGATGTTGGTGACAGTCAATACTTGTTGGATACATGCCTGTGATCATGGTTGACCGGCTGGGAGAACAAACTGCCGTGATCGTATAAAAATGATTGTATTTAACTCCCTCATTAGCAAGTTGATCCAAGTTGGGTGTATAGATCAGAGAATCTCCGTAACAACCCAGATCTGTTCCAAGGTCATCTGCCACTATCCATAAAATATTAGGCCGGAATAGTGTTTTTGCTTTTTCTTTTTCAGGATTTCTTTGGCACCCAATGGTACCAATCAACAAAATTGACAGGAAAAACAGAGCTCCCTTTGTTTTTGAGAAATAGATTTTCATTTTATTATTTGTCATGATTAAAAATATTTTATTTGGGAATATTTATCAATTTTATGGTTCTTCAGGATAATGTGTAGTTGTCTTGGAACATTGGAACATTGCTTGCCCTGTGAAATGCGACGCAGGAGCTATTTCTACAGGGGAATGTTGGAATGTTGGAATTTGAGAGTGTTCTAAAAAGTGTGTCATTCATTTTCTTCCCATTATTCCATTTTTTCATTATTCCATTATTCCAACTAACACCTATTCATTTTCCGGATGAACCAAATTTATTTATAGATAATGATTAATAGTATATCCTAATGTTTATTTATCCCGGGATCCTTATTCTCCATAAGATTTTTTGTTATGTTATACACTCTTTTCTGCCAGAATTCCGATTCCAACCACAGGGGATCATTCATCTGTTCTTCCCACTGTTCTAAATCTAATTGCATTTTTTTATACTGTGCCTGTTGAACATCCTGAATATCTTTGCTCTCTCCAAGGTCATTTGAAAGGTTATACATCCTGTATCCGAAGTTTTTAAGACCAATAAGTTTATAATCTCCATCACGACTTGCATCTGCAAAATTCTTACGCCAGAATATTTTTTGATGAGGGTTGCCTTCTTTTTCTTCAGTAAGATAGGGCAATAAACTAACACCATCCAAAGGCTTAGACAGACTTTTC
>Ga0114919_10004337_pt1 | contig 11378 bp, 12 predicted proteins | sample BlataG_FD_88682 | JGI IMG/M metagenome (GOLD analysis project Ga0114919, IMG submission 88682) | Deep subsurface microbial communities from Black Sea to uncover new lineages of life (NeLLi) - Black_00105 metaG | ecosystem: Environmental > Aquatic > Marine > Oceanic > Sediment | place: Atlantic...
GCGGCTGACCCAGAAACCCTGCTCAGAAAGGTGAAGTCCGCCTTAGCATCCGAGGAGTTCAGAGTGCCCGCAGGCTACACGTTCGACCTCAAAAAGACTCGCGGCTGGGTTGCTGCAGCGAGAAACCTGATTTGACTACTTACGAGGTGACATCATTATGGAGAAACATGGATTCCATCGTTGGGCTTGGTTGGTCATAGTACTGCTGGGTGGACTATTGATGATTTTCGGCGGGGCACAAGATATGATGCTGTTTTTCTCTCCGGGGCAGGTGGCAGTTCAGCCTTGGTACACTGCATTACCTGAAGTCGGGCTGGCCGGGGGATTGGTTGTGCTTGCGTCCGCCTTATTGAACGTCGTGTGGGGTTATCAATTGCGGCATGCTGAGGGCGTTCGTGAGAGGAATCTAGCACGCTGGGTGGCGCTTGTCAGCATCATAGCAGTAATTGCTGATTGGATCAGCGGCTACTATGGTTTTGGCAGCCTGGTTGCGTTCCTTGTGAGCATCTGGTTGATGCGAAAACAGTGAACCTTGGAAACGCCTTCGAAATGTCTGATAAGGTCCAGAGATCGATTACAAAGGTTTCAAATCGCTCTCGATTGCGGCTGGACGCAAGTGTGTCCTGAATATTGCCAGAAAGCTGTTGAGATAGACCCGGATTCTCTCAACTAGATCTATGAAAAAGAAAGAACTGGTGCAGAGAAAATGAACTGCACCAGAATCTGTGAAGTTCATGCTTTCTTGAATTTGACTTCATAGTATGAGTAGAGAAAGAGGAACATTAGGAATAGCGTCAAGCCCACTTGCATGTATGCTCCGACTGGTAGGATTGTCATAGCAATTGAATACAGGATGATACACAAGCCAATCACCAGAAATGTGAGATTCATCAAGACAACGAGCTCAACATTCTCCCATGATGATGCTCTATATGCGAGTAGATTCCCAACGCCATATCCTAGAAACAGACTTCCAATGTAACGATCGGCAAACTCCTCATAGGGGAAAGCAAACATGTTTGCATGGATCTCAGGAATTATCAACATGACAAGTCCATACACAATGGCAACAAGACCATCGATAAGGAACGACATTTTAAGAAATTTCGAAATCTCCATATTCTAGTCACCATGGCCTCTTCCAAAAGGGCCAAGAGAATTCACTGAGCTTTGATAAGAATCTTACGGGGAACACGACCCTTGATGGTCTAGTAGCAGCAAATCCACAAGCACTGTTCAGGAAGGTGAAATTCGCCTTAGCGTCCGAGGAGTTCAGAGTACCGGCAGATTACACGTTTGGCCTCAGAAAGGTTCGCAGCTGGGTTGCTGCGGCGAAGGATCTAATCTGATCCTGAGCGACCTGAAATCGCTGGTTGAAGAGATATCTGATAGGGTCCAAAGATTGATTACAAAGGTCCGTCAATCAAATGGCAACAAGAACATACGCGCGGTGACCGAATGAGTTTAGCATTGTATAGTAGCATAGCCCTCTTGCTAGCAGGCTTGGCTTTCTTCTCAATAGTCTGCGGCAAGAAAGAGGAAGAACCAGAGCCTGAACCAGAGCCGGATTCAGACTAGTATCTCGTGGGACCTATCCGCCGCCCACTGGCGGAAACATAACGACTCTGTCCCCATTCCTCAGAGTGGACAATAGATCGGATGTCTGGTTGTCATTCACAAATACAATCCGAGCTTGCTCCTGAGTAAAGCCGAGTTGCTCTATAAGATCGGAGATTGTCGCCCCATTGAACTCAACTTCAAAGAATTCGCCAAGCTCATTATCAGGGGGAGCGAATTTACGGAGAGTTGCGTAGAGCTTTGCAAAGATCTTCATGCTCCCCACCTAGTAGTAATCGACGTCAACATCCTTTCGGGTATAACCGTGTCCCTTGAGGTGCTGACCTCCGCATAGCAAGACCATATTGAAAGGAAACATGCCCAGTCTGTCACCGTCACAAAGTCTGTCGCTGGGCTTGACAAGAGTTCCATTCAGGAAACAGTCCCCCAAATCGCTTGATTTCAGTCCGAGCCGCTGCACAAGTTGAGCGAACATCTCATTCTCAATGAACTCATACTTCAGGACTGTATCCACGTTTGGTTTGGCTCCAGGAATAAGGGACCTCAGCTTCCCATACAAATGTATCTCGAGCATCACTATCAGTTCCCGACCTTTTCACAAATAAGGTGTTTCATCAGAGCGCACTTTCAGGCAAATGAGAAAAAGAAGAAGCGAGGGAGGCGGAGCTCCCTCAGAGCTACTCAGTGTTCCATCACATATCCTTGTAGACAGCATCAATCTCTTCGTCAGAAACCTCAAACACAACGTTGTGGGGTGGTAGTGGTTCTGTGTAGAAGAACTCAGGAAGACGATCATCCTTCGCCGTGAAACCAGCACCCTTGTTGAAGGCACGCTCATTCTTAAGAATGGCCAGTCCGTACTCGCTAATGTCGATGTCTTTTCCAAGGAACCCATTGACTGTGTCGAGCATCCCGTTGAATCCACTATCGTCATCAAGAACGCAGAATGCGATGAACAGACAATAACCTGTGGAATCGATGTAGGCTGTTGTTGCTTGGAAGGTGCGCGATAGCTCAGCCTTGTCTATGGCTTTTGGATCGGTGACCTTTCCTTTAATTCCAACAATCTCAGCCGCTATCGTGTATCCAGCCGTGTGATCGGCACCCATTGTGGTTGTTGCATACGTGACTCCAATTCCACGAATAGGCCTCGGATCGTAGGCAGGTAGAGCTTGACCCTTCACTACTGGAATCCTGCTAACTCCCAGAGTTTCTCCTGCAGTCAATGCACCAGAACACACCAAAGCGCCCTTTGCTGATTCAGAATGATAGCCTTGCTTCAGAAGCTCAATCGCGCCGGGCCCATCTCCGAAGTCAATCAGACCGGATTCCATGAACATGGCGATTGCATTGCCAGCCTCAATGGTGTCAAGACCCAAGTCATTGCAGATACGGTTCATCTCAGCTACATCGTGCAAGACACCAATACCTAGGTTCGTACCGAGCGCCCATGCGGTTTCGTATTCAAGTGGAGACACTTGTGCTTTCCCGGTTTTTTCATAGGGCACTACATTGGAACACGCTATGACGCACCCAGGATGGCATGCATGCCCGTACTGGCCTTCGGCCTTTTCCCCGAACTTCTTGCGGGTTTTATCAACGAGCTCATGAACTGCCTCGCCAGATATCTTCGCAGCATCCTCGAATCGTCCTGTCTTGAAACCTCGCGTTGGCAAGGCACCAGCCTCATTCAGTATGTTCTGAAGGACATTCGTGCCATAGTTCTTCAGTGCACCATAGGGTTCGCCATTCTCATTATTCAGTCGCCCTGTAAGGGCATGGTTTTCAAGTGCTTCCTTGAAGGCTTTCCACCCTTTTTCAAAACGATCCTTATCCTTTGCTTCAGGCCGTGAACCGCCTGATGCGTCCGAGATGATGGCTACAATGCGCTTTGAGCCAAGGACTGCACCTAGACCACCACGACCTGCGTAGCGGCCAGGATCAGTGTTCTCGACATTATTTCCAAAGACCCCAGCACCCTTGTGAAGATGTTGACCTGCAATCCCGCACCCTATAATGCCCGGCTTGCTCGGATAGTCTTTCCAAATCTTGCCTATAAGTTCGTAGAGGCCTATTCCGGCGTAGTCGTTTGTCTTCTTGATCTCGCACCTGTCCTTGCCAATGTAGATGCTGTACCAGTCATTTTTTTCAGCTGGCGGTGCACCCTCGATGATGACACCTCGCAGGCCAAGGTAACCAAGCCTTGTGGCGGTGAGTCCGCCAGCATTTGCCTCTTTGATGCCTCCGGTCAGAGGAGACTTCCCACCCACACTCAAGCGACCTGAGGAGGGGGCCATCGTTCCAGCAAGAAGTCCTGGCGATATGACGAACTTGTTCATCTCGCGAAGCGGATGACTCGTTGGATCTACCTCGTTATGTATTACTGCCGAAGTGAACGCGCGACCTGCAAGGGTCTCGTACTTCTTCGGCAGGGGTTCCAAATTGTGATCTAAGTCACTCATGTTAATGCGTAATACCTTACTCATTCCGAATCGTAACCCCCGGATGCTTTCTGGACAGAAGAAACTCCCTAATAACAGATATGCCTTGAGGAGAACACCGTTATGAATTATTATGCATATCGCCTTGAGTGGTCTGAAATTCCACCGACATGGCCCGAATTCTGCGGAAACAAAGCTTTCATATAGCTGAAAAATCCGGCCCCGCGTAGTATGACCCGAGGATGGGTCGCTAGATTACGATTACGAAATCAAGGTGACAATGATGCGAGACCCAATAGGCTGGATGAGAGACGAGTACAACAAGCTAGTCGAACAGAACTTCGACTGGAAGATCAGAGAACTTCAGGGCCCAAGCACGCCTAAGGCAAAGGTGGACGGCCAAGATGTTATCATGCTTTGCAGCAACAACTACCTCAACTTGACCAATCACCCCAAAATGAAGGAGGCCGCGCTGAAGGCAATTAAAACTCATGGTGTCGGTTCTGGCTCTGTGAGAGCGATAGCTGGTACGATGGACCTTCACTTGGAACTCGAGCGCAGGCTCGCTAACTTCAAGGGTGCAGAAGCTTCACTAACATACAGTGCGGGATTCGCTACCAATGAAGGATTGATACCACAACTTGTCGGCAAGAACGATGCAATCATCTCCGATGAGTTGAACCACGGCAGCATAATTGATGGCGTCAGACTCACGAAGGCAAAGCGCTTCGTCTACAAGCACTGCGACACCGACGACTTGGCACGCGTTCTGAATGAAGCAGAAAAGGAGAAACCGGACAAAATTCTAGTAATCACAGACGGTGTATTCAGCATGGACGGCGATATAGCTCCGTTGGACAAGGTTGTAGAAGCCAGCAAGAAACATGGCGCAATGATCTACGTGGATGATGCACACGGCGAAGCAGTCCTGGGCAAGGGCGGAAGAGGTATCGTGTCACACTTCAACCTCACTCATCATGACGTGCACTTTGAGATGGGTACATTCTCCAAGGCATTCGGCGTCATGGGAGGTCATGTTGCAGGGAGCCGGGACATGGTGAACTACGCCCTGAACAAGAGCCGGTCATGGCTCCTCAGCGCGTCACATCCGCCTGCAACAGCAGCGGCATGCATCGCAGCAATCGATGTGCTAGAAACCGAGGAAGAGCATGTGCAGACTCTATGGAAGAACAGAGAGTACTTCGTGAAGGGACTCCAAGAAATGGGCTTTGACACGGGCTTCAGCCAGACACCGATTATTCCAGCCATGACTGGTGAGAGCTCAAAGGCCGTAGCTCTGAGCGATGGTCTCTACAAGGAAGGCATTCTTGCACTGCCGATTGTGTTCCCGATGGTAGCGCGCGATAAGGCGCGAATAAGGAACATGATGAACTCCGGTCTCAGCATGGAACAGCTTGACATCTCACTCGCAGCCTACGAGAAGATTGGCAAGAAACTGAGCATCATCTAGAAGCATATTTCAATCCATTCAAGGAATTAGGCCGGGAGATCCTGCCATAAGGTGGGAAACTCCCGGGCTTGTTCTTTATTTTTCCATCTTCTTACAAGCAGCTATCGCGTTATTTAGCTCTGCGGTTGAATTCAATCAAAGCTCCATCTCTAGACTTGCTAACAGCTGCTTAGGACGCAACTCCTTATGCGCAGGGTTCTTTATTCCAAGCACACAACTCAAGACTGTTTAGCAAACCTCAAATGAACGGTCAATCCATGAAGTGGTGGAGTCTGAGCATAATGACCAACTATCTGCACGACATTCCATCTGGGCCAGACCCGCCCCGCGAAATCTACGTTATAGTCGAAATGACACGAGCAAGCAAGAACAAGTACGAGTATGATTCAGACCACAACCTCTTCAGGCTTGACCGTGTTTTGTACACATACGCTCCATTCGACTATGGCTTCATACCACAGACACTAGATCATGACCTAGACCCACTTGATGTTGTCTTGCTAATTAACGAGCCAACCTTCACATCATGCATGGTTCATGCACGACCCATTGGTGTAATGATGATGAACGACGCAGGAAAAACCGATGATAAGATTATGGCAATCCCAATCAACGAACCGTTGCCCGAAACTTGTACAATCTTGGACATCATGTCCTTGACTGATGTTCGGTTCCTGATTCATTGAGGTCTGCTCTGCAGATCCTACTGGATCTGCGACAAGTCTCACGTCCTCTCCACAGGCGTTTTCTGTCTCCGTCCAACTGGCGGCGACCAAATTACATGCAGCGTTCAGGTCGCGGTCCATCTCCAACCCGCACTCATCACAGACGTAGACTCTGTCTGATAGGGTCATCTCTCTCTTGATATTCCCGCAGGCTGAACATCTCTTCGATGACGGGTAAAACCTCGGGGCAACAACAAGTTCAGAACCGTACCACTCACACTTGTACTCCAGTTGTCTTCTGAACTCGTAGAACCCCACATCAGCAATCACTCGGGACAGTCTCCTGTTCTTCAGCAGCCCTGAGACACACAGGTCCTCAATCACTATCTGACTGTGGTTCTTGGCCAGATATGTCGTGATCTTGTGCAGTGTGTCTTGTCGGATGTTGAAGACTCTTAGATGGAGTCTGGCAAGTCCAAGTCTTGCCCTCTCCCTATTCTTGCTCCCTCTCTTCTTTCGTGACAAGCTTTTGGATAGTTTCCTCAGCTTTCTCAGTCTCTTCTCCAGGACTCGCGGATTAGAATACGTGGTTCCATCAGAGAGAGTGGCCAGAGTCTTGACACCAAGGTCCACTCCTACAGGTCCACCACCTGGAGGTTCAGGGCAATCCATCTCCATCTCAACAGTCACTGATACATACCATCTGTCAGCTCTTCTGGTCACGGTGGCTGACAGGACCCTTCCTTTGAAGTAACTCTCTCTCTTCTCCTTGAGCCTTATTCTTCCCAGTCGTGGTAGTTGAATCATTCGACCAATGAATCGGATGGTGCCAGTGAGCCTGAAACTGTCATGTACACCCCGCTTCTTGAACCTGGGAAATCCCACTCTCTTCCGGGACTTCAATCCTCGATAGAAGTTCTTGAAGGCGCGGTCAAGGTCTCTCAGGGCCTCCTGTGGGGCACACTTGGAGAGCTCGTACATCCATGGGAAGACCGTTCTCTTGAGTTGGTTCAGTTCCCTGTGTTGTGCAATAGCACTGGTAGAACGCTTCTTGTCCTGATTCTGATTGTAAAGTGTAATTCTCTGCTGCAGACCCCAGTTGTAAGCAAAACGCGCACACCCGGTATGTTGCGAGAGCCTGGTCCTTTGCTGGTTGTTTGGGTCCAGTTCATATTTGAAAGCCCTAGTAATCAGCATCGAACGTCCACACCACTCAATCCTGAGCAGTATGTTATAATCACCTACAAAATGTCTAAAAGATTGCACAAGTTCTTGGCAGCTGTTGCATACCCTATTACAGAGAAGTCAAAAACATCAGAGACCTCTCAAGAAGCCTCATTGATGAGGTAAGGCATTTCTATGCAACCTACAAAATCCAGGAGAAGGGAATTGTAGAGGTCAAGGAGTTCAGAGAGCTGGAAGATGCGTACCAAACGATAGACAGATGCATCAAGGACTACAAGAAAGGAAGCATCTCTTAAGCCCGATTACGCTCAGATACCACAGGAATCCGAATTGACCATATGCTGGATAAGATAACCTGTAGTTCGGTCTTCTCCGCCTTCGATGACATCTTGCTGACAGCATGCCATGTGCGGATGGAAAGGGAGCAAACCCCGGATTCGCTTTCCGCTATTTCAGCTTCTCATAGGCGGCGGCTGCTTCTTTCAACTCTGCAATCGGAGTGAATCGAAACTCCACCTCAGGTGTGTAATAGGCAACCATGCCCGATATTTGATCAGCGCTATCAGCTTCGTACAACTGGAAGCCTGCAGTGCTGTCAAACATTACGTATGCCTTTGATAGCGACTTCGGAAAGAGCTCCGGCTTCTTTTTCCGAACCTCTCCAAGCTTCTTCCACTTGGCTTGGACCGCGTCCAGGTCCTTTGGATCGTATTCCCAGATTGCGATGTATTTCATTTTCTCGCCTCATGCTATTTGCCATCAAGTATGCCCAGTTGCATAAGAGTTCTCCGCCCTTTTGATTAAACGTCCCTCGAGTGTTAAAGGATATGAAACCTTAGTTAAGCGGGTAGATTCCAAATGTCAGCAGTACGTAGAGCATCATGACGAAAACAGCAATCATTGCGATGGATTCTAAGGCGTTCACCTTGGAGTCGTCCGCGATAAACCTATGCAAAATGAACATAGTCGGGAACGCAAAGAACAGCAACACAACCGAGAACAGGTCAATTGGAATCACATCAACGTGGCCAAGAATCAGGCCACCGATTATTCCACCAGCAAGGCACGTGTAAGCAAAGACGACAAAGAAGACTTGGACAATGCCTCCGAACGCGTTAGACAGCGCGATTTGTATCTCATCCTTCATGTGACTGGAGGCAACTATGATGTACTCAGGAGTACCTGCGAATGCAACCAGGAGAAGAGCGGCATAAAGAAAATTCAGGTTTAGCGTATGCTCTGCGAAATGCGCGAAATTCGCAAGTGCCTCACCACCAACCAGCGCGCCAAGTGAAGCTAGAACCAGGAATATGGCTAGTGTTCTTTTTGTGATAGGTTCGTGATGTACCTTGCCGGCCATTATGTGGTCATCTGATGTTGGGTCTATCCGCCCATAGTACTTTGTAATCCGATACAGGTATGCGATAAACACAGCCAGAAGAACTGCGCCAAACATTATGAGTTCACCCCAATTGAGGAATCGAGGCAACGCTGGATTCTCCAAGGAGAACACGAAGACTATCAACATCGAGAGGCCAACCGAGAGGCTAATGACAGATCCCATGGAGAGCAGGTCACTACCGACCCACATAATCGCATCAGGCAGCTTGAAGTTCCCGTGCTTATCTTTTGGAAGCATGAGTGTGTAAATCGCAAATACAATGGAGTTCATGAAGATGGTAGCAAGAGCAAGCACCCAGGCAAGCTCGTACTGCTCGGCAAGAATGAGGAATGTTATCACTGAGAGCTCAGGTATCGTGCTCGCAATACTGGCATAGATGCCTGCCACGTAATCAGTTAGGTGAAATCTTTGCGCGAGACCTTCCACCGAGAGAACGAATGCCTCGCACGATCCTGCAATTAACATGACACCACCGACAAGCTCTGCCCAAGGTATTATGACCTCAATCCCGTGGACACCAAGTGCTTCCATAGCCATGAATGAGATTACTAATACCATTCCAACCAAATAGGATATCTGCCAGAGCTTGAGCTTCATGTCTTGTTCTCCAGAGGCGCAGGGAGAAGAAACAGCCAAATAAATCTCACCCTTGTCAGCTCTCCGGAAAACGATTGTTGTGAATGTGTGCAAACCGAAACTAACTAAAAGCCAACTCAGCGTAAACGGGATGCTTTCTGAATAGGGCAGGAATCAAGCATGACCGAGAAGCTGCAGTGCAGTAGTATCATCTTCGACTTCGACGGCACTCTGGTAGACAGTATGCCATTCTTGGCGAATATAGGTATTCAGATCATGAAGAAGTACTACAATGTTAACTATGACGAGGCAGCGGAGAGATACAAATCCACAACGGGCCTACCATATGAGCATCAGATTAACCTCAACTTCCCGGGTTATGAACAGAACGGACAGGCAATTGAGGAATTCGAGAAGCTGAAGATTGAGAGAATCTTCGAGCAACAGCTGTTTCCAGACGTGGTGGAAACCCTCACCAAACTGAATGAGATGGGCATAAGCGTGTTCGTTTCATCCTCGACATACCAGCCAATAATTGCCGAGTACTTCGCCAAGAGGGAACTCTCAACGTTTCTTACGGAAGTTGTTGGCTACAGGCCTGGCTTTGAGAAGGGCAAACACCACTTCGAACGTATCAAAGCAGAACACGGTATCCGGCTTAGCGACACCCTGTTTGTGGGAGACTCGCTAAAAGATTACGAGCGGTCCAAGGGATACTGCAAGTTCGTTGGTCTAGAAGGCATGTTCAAAGAGGAGGACTTCCGACGCGCGGGACATAAGGGGCCAGTCATTCAGCAGGTGTCAGAATTGTTGGCCATGATAGAACCACTATAGTTTCATTTCATCTCTGTTAGCTGGCTGTGCCAGCTATGGATGGGCGGCCAAGCACCTGATACATTCGTTCAATAGTTTCTCGGATGTGACCAACCATATGCGCGGGAACCGTCACAAGATTCCTCTCTGGCAAGTCTTCCAAGACCTCAACAATCCTCTCCAGCGAGTTCTTCTTCATCTGAAGGCAAATCGCACCATCATATGCAGGGAGGATAATCTTGTCAGGATGCTTATCCTGCAATTGCTCAACCAAACCAACTTCTGTTGCAATGATGAAGGTCTTGGCGGGTGACTCCTCAACGATCTTCACCATCTTGCCAGTGGAAATCACATAGTCAGCCACATCTTGGACGTCAGGGGGACATTCAGGGTGTGCAAGAACAACCGCGTCAGGATGCTCCTCCTTCAACAATGCAATTTGGGCGACATCGAACATTCTGTGAACATAACAATGACCCTTGGGTTCTATGTCTACAATCTCAATATCCGTCTGTCTTCTCACGTACTCAGCCAAATTCCTGTCAGGACCGAACAGGACCTTGTTGACTCCCAAACTTTCCACGATCTCTACTGCAGTACTTGATGTGCATACGATGTCACATGATGACTTTGTTTCCGCAGTTGTGTTAACGTAAACAACCACCGGAGCGCCAGGGTGTTCCTGCTTCTTCGCCTGCACCTTATCACGAGAAACAAAGGAAGCGAGCGGGCACAAAGCTTCAGGTGCAGGAATATAGACCGGGATATCTGGGGAGAGAACAGCAGCCATTTCCGCCATGAATTTGACTCCACAAAATATCACGAGATTGTATCCTTTCGCGTCAGCAGATTTAACTGCTAGCTCCAAGGAATCCCCAACGAAGTCGGCGACCTTTTGAATTTCAAGAAGTTGGTAGTTATGCGCTATAATCAAAGCATTCCGTTTCTTCTTCAGCTCCAGAATCCGTTTCTGCAGATCGACTAGTTCGCCTTCCAAGAATGAACACCACCATTGCAGGTCATTTGGCAGATTTTAACCCAATCTCAACCGGCAAAATGGAGCCAGCGTTTCTGGACGTTAGGTTGATTTAAGTGCAACAACCTTCTCGCACTGAGAATTAAGAGATATAATAGTGCACTGCTCAGGCAGAACTGCGCGTAATCAAAGTGATGTTCATGGGTATCGACAAACAGAAGATTCCGAAGACGGATGCTCCAATCATTAGGAGCCAGTTCAAACAGGCAGC
>Ga0114919_10004340_pt1 | contig 11378 bp, 12 predicted proteins | sample BlataG_FD_88682 | JGI IMG/M metagenome (GOLD analysis project Ga0114919, IMG submission 88682) | Deep subsurface microbial communities from Black Sea to uncover new lineages of life (NeLLi) - Black_00105 metaG | ecosystem: Environmental > Aquatic > Marine > Oceanic > Sediment | place: Atlantic...
GGGGGGGGAGTGATGATGGTCAGCTTCTGGGTTATTCGTGAATGTTTGTAACGAAGAGAAGAGAAAGCATGTGATAATGTCTGCTCTAAAAATCAAAACTCACCTGGGATCGCCTGCTACAGAGCTTGACGACAAACTGAACACAAAAAATGCGATCCATACAACTAACAGCTTCTGTATTGTCATATTTATATCTTATATGTGTCACAAACAACAGTCTATAAAAAACAGTTTTGCTAAAATGAAGAATGAATTTTTCATTTCAATTGTACTCGCTTATCTTCCTCGTTTTCATCACTTTCGACGCATCATCACACTTAACTTTAAACTCCTAATCATACTGTATAATACAATTTAAATTTCACAGTGTTATTTTAACCCCCATCCTTTCTCTCTTATCATTCAAATGCACAGCATCTCATTGACAGAGGAGAAGGCTGTGCCACATCATCTTCTACTACTTGTCTTTTCTACAATACAACACGTGTCACTAACTTTATTTAGTACTCAATACGCATACACCCCCTTCTTAGTCTTCCTCCCCAGCCACCCAGCATCCACCTTCTGCACCAATAATGGACACGGTCGATATTTATCCTCCCCCAGCCCCCCATGCATCACCCTCATTATTGCCAGACACGTATCTAACCCTATAAAATCCGCCAGCTCCAGAGGGCCCATTGGCTGATTGGTACCAGCTTTCATGGCAAAATCTATGTCTTCAGCTATGGCTACACCTTCTTGAAGCGCAAAGAATGCTTCGTTTATCATTGGCATGAGGATACGATTAACAATGAAGCCAGGTCGGTCTTCAGAGACGCATGGTCTCTTTCCTAGGTGATTTGTTAGAGCTATTGTGGTGGAGAAGGTGGATTTGCTGGTAGCTGCCCCTTTGATGACCTCGACGAGGTTCATCAGAGGGACTGGCTGCATGAAATGGAGGCCGATGATTCGGTCGCTGCGTTGGGTGGAAGAGGCGAGTCGGGTGATGGAGATGGAGGAGATATTGGTGGCTAGAATGGCGTGAGGAGGTGTGATGGTGTCTAGTTGGTTGAATATGGATTGCTTGAGGTCTTCCTGCTCTGAGACAGCTTCTATGACGAAGTCTGCCGAATGGAGGGAGGAGAGATCAGTGCTGGTAGAGAGGCGGTGGAGGATTTGGTCAGGGGACTGGGAGATCTTCTGCTTGGCGAAGAGACGTTCTAGAGATGAGTTGATTGATTTTAGGGCAGCGTCGAGCTTGTCAGAGGACTTGTCAATAAGAATCACGTTCAACCCTGCTGTCGAGATAGCTTGTGCGATACCTGATCCCATTAAACCTCCTCCAACGCAGCCTAAAGTTCTCGGTAAGGACATGATCTGGGATGTTTCAGATTCAAACAATTGGTACATTTAGGGTGCATAAGATAACGAGCTTATTATCCACATTGGAAGAGTGCTGTGTCAGCTCTCTCCCGATCCGAGGACAGGCGTTTTCCAATGACGACTGGGCGTTGATGAGAAGGCAAGCCTTTTATTTCATTTTCACAAATCAACTGGCCCTAATAAATCAAACATATACGTACCAAACGCCCATACAATCAACATTACCACACATCACGATATACATTCCATTACATCAAGAAAGTCAAACCTTTGTGTCATGTCCAATCACATCACCAGCACACCACCAGTGTCAGTTGGCACATTCCTACACTCAATAAGTCAGTTACACTACAACCCATTATTTGTTCGTGATAAATATATCTTAACGTTACCCACATCGTTTCCCCTTTCCATCCATCCAATCAATCACAGGTAGAGAGCTCCATGAAGCTACACAGTTCCTCTCCTCCACCACTCACCACCATCATCATCATCAACCATTAGTATCAGTCAACAATACCCTTCAGACCCTTCCTCCCCTCAAACTAGCAAGACTAAACCTCAATATGACCCGTCATAATACTGATACTGGAGCAACAAGGATATCACCATTAGTAGATGCAACAACAAAGAAGGGTGTTGGAAAGGAGACTACTACTGCTCAGTCAAACCACCACTGCATTGATGATGCTGATGAAGAGGAGGAAGAAGGGGAAGAAGAGAGGGATCCTATTGCCAGGCTGAAAGCTGTTTCTGAAGGGCTGAGAAGAATGAGGTGTGATCTGGAAAGTAGATTAGAAGAACAGTGCTGTGCTAATAATGGGTAGATCAGGTGGAGAGGTTGCATCGTCATTGGAGAAAGAGAGAGAGAGAGAGAGAGAGAGAGAGAGAGTCCTTCATGTGTTGGAAGGGGGCAGAGTTACTCATACTTTGGGAGGTTATTGCGTAATTGAGAACTGTCTATAGAGCTTGCATATACGCTTCGTTTACTCGAAATACAAGGGTTCTTCTTCTCATAAGAGAGCCAGAGAGAGAGAGAGAGAGAGAGAGTTGTGGAAGGGAAAAGCAAACCGTGGCTGAGAGAAACTCAGTAACCAATAGACCCAAAATGCAGCTGTCAGATGCAGAGATATCACGCCTAAAACAAAAAATAGCCACCCTAGAAGCTGAGCTCGCCAAAGCCTACGCCACTTTCCAGTCAGCCACCAATGCTCCACCATCCCTCTCCCCCAGACAAGCTCTCATCTCTGTCCAACACCACACCTCTCACATTCACTCCGAGCTCCACCCCATCCTGCATCACCTACAATCCATAGAAACAGACTGGATAGAAGACCACACAGTCAAAGAACTCAAGGAAGTATCAAAGATTATTCTGGGCATTGTTTTGCTCAAAGAAATAGCGGGAAGTGTCCTCCTCTCCAAGCACACCGTCAACCGACTGTTTCTTTTGTCATCTGCCATTGGAGGGGTATGGCTGTTGTTTAGGTTGACTGCAGGGACTGTTACATCGTGGTTTGGTATGTTGAATAGGAACAAGCAACGTAAAATGTATATTTTGGGTAAATTACAGGAAATACAGGACCATTTAGAGGCATTGCGGGAGGTGAATCAGTTGGTGAGGGAGGAAGGGGTAGAAAAGGGGGGGCAGGTGCAGGTGGAGGAGGGGGAAGCAAGTCAACCAACACTTTCATCATCATCAGGTGGAGATAACAATAATAAAAGTGATACAAGTAGTACAAGTGGGGAGATGGTTTTAGTAGGGAGGGATGAGGAGGCTGGACCACCATATACTGAGATGGAACCTCTCCGTCAATATGCATCTCTCTCCCACTCACCTCTATCTGCATCATCATCACCACCAAGTGGAGGAGCTGATAAGAAGAAAAATCAATAAAATACTTTACATCTTATATCTCAAACTGTTACATATCAGAATTCATGTTTACAATCTACAGTTGTCAAAGTTCAAAGTCAATTTTAAATAATGATAATAATAAAATGTGTGGGTGGGTGGGTGGGTGGGGGGTGGGGGGGTCATTGATTACTGAGCACTCGTTCCCATTTCCTGTTGAACAATGCTCCTGAAATGCCCCCTCATCATCCTCACAAAATCCTTCATCTGAATAACTCCACAATTCAAGTCAGCCAACAAATGAGGCACCTCTGCCACTGTAGGACTGCATATTGGAACCGAGAACTTGTCTTCAGGATTAGGACCAGGTTGAATAGAGAAACTAAACCTCCTGGCGGCATCCCTGGGGTCGATAAAGGTAAATATGAAATCAAGACGACCTGTTGCATCTGAGACTTCAAAGGATAGACCGGTGCTGTGAGCGTATGCGTCAACTACTTGTCTGTAGACTCTGTAGTGGATTTCTTGGAGTTTTTTTTCATCTGCTTGAGCTTGTTGTCGGTTGTCGTAGGTGGCAGAGAGGGTGGATACTTGGGATTGGAGATCTGCTACGATGGAAGGGAGAGAGGATTGTTCTGCTCTGATTTTGGCTACGTCTGCTTGTAAAGCCTCTATTTCTGCATTTTCCATTGCAAGGCCTGTGGGTGCGGGTGTTGGGGGAGGAGATTGGGATGTGGGTGGGTGGGTGGGTGGGTGGGTGGGTTATTCGGTTGTCCCTCTGGGCATTGAATTGACTGGGTTGGTTGTGAGAAACATACTTAAGAGTCATACTTACGTTTCTGTACTTCTTGTGATTTATGTTCAAGTTCAGCTTGCTGCTGCTTGAGAGATCGGATGGTAGCTGTGGTATGTGAGAGGGAAGGGAGAAGCGTGAGTGCTGTGTGTAAAAGAGAGAAAGAGAGAGCGATCAAAGCACAAGGAAATGCCTGGAAATTGGAGGTAAACTGCACTGATTGGCCGTATCACGTACCTTGAAACTGTCTAAGGATGTTCAAATGTTCATTTTTCATTGCCTCTGCGCTTCCAGCCGTTTTTCCGGCCCAATCCTCAAACTTCTGTTCGAATGAAGTGAGCTCATTTTGTAGCCCTGCAAGGTCAATGCGTGCCGCTGCCATGCTCACTGAGTATCAACACGTATGTTCGTCTTGATGAGATACAGAATCTTGGAAGAAACGTTGGTCTTGTGCGATGGGCTCTCTCTCTTTCATTTGAAGAGCAGATTTTTGGTGAGTAGCGAGTGGAGGAGTGAGAGACTCCACAGGGAAGAGAGAGCGTGTTAAATTAAATTAATTTTTGGGACTATAAGTTGGCGATTCACTGTGCCAAGTTGTTCAATTCATAAAAAAATAGATTGGATATTTTATTCCTAAGACGGCCGGGAGTAACAGACGGACCCTTGGAGCTCACTTTAACTTCCCAGAATTAAGGCCTGCACCTCTATTCCAGCACTGAAAGAAAGGTTCTTGTGTTTTTAGAAAAGCTGGTTTAATCTTGACTATAGATCACCGCGCTTACAGCATTAGGCGACGTCGGAAACGAAATTAATTTGTCCACAATTTGCTAGCTCTTTTCTCGACCTTTGTCCAATCCGCTTATTATCCTCGTCTACATCATGACTGGTATTCAATCTACGTAGTGATCATGGCAAAAGGCTGCAAACAAAGGCAAACTAAACTGTCTCAACTGACCACCACCAACCTGCGTTTGGTTGCCCTCGCGTGCCTCCTCCTCTCTGCTCTCTTCTCTGGTGCTGAAGCTCGTCGTCATCTTCGCCAGGAGGCCCCTGCTCCTAGCCCAACAGATGATCTAGTCTCCATATACAGCACCCCAGCAGATGAAACTACAGCAACAGCGCCTAGCACAGATGTCGGGCCATTACAAGATGGCGACCCAGGCCTTATTGGTGAAGATGCCCCCCCACCTCCCCCAGGAGACTTCCCTGCCCCCCCAGCACCCGACGACCAACCACCTCCACCGCCCCCGCCAGAGGAAGAGTTATCACCACCACCATTCCCTATGTTACCTCCTCCACCACCTCCAGCCGACCCTCAAGCTCAAGCATTGCTTGATTTCAAAGCAGGCTTCACCAATGGCGGGACTATTTTATCCTCCTGGACAGGCGACTTCCCTTGTGATGGTACTTGGCTTGGAGTTGAATGCGTAGACAGCCAAATAACTGAAATAGATCTCTCTAGCAAAGGTCTCCAGGGTAAAATATCCAGCAGTTTAGCTACATTGACAACTCTGACATCTCTCAATCTGTCGGGAAACCAGCTCAATGACACTGCTGATACACTTAGCATCCCCAGTCTCATAGGACTCAACCTATCAGCCAACCAGTTCACTAAATTCTATGCCAACTGGAACTTTCCCAACCTGGCCACTATGGACTTGTCGGGCAATGCCATATCCGGGGCGCTGCCATCCCAATGGACGGCAAACTTCCCAAAAGCAGCAATCACCATCCTTTCACAAACAAACAATGCGCAGCCTTGCGGATTACTGCCTACAAACGCAGTAACAGGTCTGCCAGAGTTTTTAGAACAAGGAGGCACCAAAATAACTAGTCTGCCACCTTGTCCAGGCACGACTCCACCACCACCACCTCAACAAGCTCCACCACAGCCCCCCCCTCCCCCCACCCCTGCTGCGCCTCCATCAGACGATGGCGGCCTTCCAACCGGCACCATCATAGCCATTGCTGTGGGAGGTGGTGTTGGTTTGATCATCATTGCAGGTCTGCTGGTATGGTGCTTCTGCAGATCGGGGAGCAGAGACGATGATGATGAAGGAAATGGGGTCGTCAAGGGAGCGTTGACGGAGAGCAGGTTTGCTTCCAGCCTCAATACGGATAAAGATTGGCCCGTTAAAGGTCAAAAACAACATAGTCAGACTGCTACTGCTGTTACCACCAGTGGCACCGCCAATCAGCAGTATGTTCCACAAGGACCAGATTCCTACCCCGTGGTACCAGCTGCCATGCAAGCTAGTTTCACATCACAAGGTACCGGCAGGACCATCAGTCCAGATAGTACTCCAACGGTTGGAGGCAGTGAAGATCCTCTCCTTTCCTGGATCTTGAAATCTCAGCAAGCAGAGTTGAATTCTGGATCATCTCCAACTAGAACTGGAGGTAATAGTAATAGCAATGGTTCTCCAACCAAGAAAGCAGCTGGCAGCACAGGTACAATGTTGGCTGCAGCTGGAGCAGCAGTGGGGTCAGCAGCAGCTTCTACAGCCACAGCACTAGCTTCCCCTCTAAACCACAGAAGAGGAGGGTCCTCAATGTCCCAGAGACAACAACAAATGGCCATGGACGTCAAAATGTGGTCGGTCAGATTCAGAGATCTAGATGTTTCAAAACAAATAGGCGAAGGTTCCTTTGGCCGAGTGTACTTGGCTAAATGGCATGAAACACTGGTGGCTGTCAAGGTCTTACTCAGCTCTGGAGTGAGCCTGGAAGACGCTGACGATGTAGAGAGAGCCATCACGCTGTCCAATCCAGTAATGGAGAACCTTCAGAAAGAAAGCGGCCTCATGGCTGCTCTCAGACATCCCAACATTGTCGGTTTCTTGGGGGTGTGCACCAGCCCTCCTTGTGTCATCACAGAATACTGTGCCAGAGGGTCTTTGACTGACGTATTAAGGGGAGCCAGACAATCTCCCGCTAAAGCCGCTCAACTGGACTGGGCCAGAAGACTCAACATGTTACTTGACGCAGCCAAGGGGATGCTTTACCTCCATGCCCACGACCCAGCCATTCTCCACAGGGACTTGAAATCTCCAAACCTACTGGTAGATAAACACTGGAAGGTCAAAGTATCAGATTTCAATCTCAGCAAGCTTATGGACCCAGATGAGGTTCAAATGAGCTCCTTAGCCGCCACCAACCCCCGTTGGTTGGCCCCTGAGATTCTAGCTGGAGGCAGTGCCACTTTTGCCAGTGATGTGTATGCATTCGGTATCGTGTTGTGGGAAATGCTGACGTGGCAGTTACCATGGGCAGGGGCCAACCCCTGGCAAGTGGTCACTGTGGTGGCAGAAGGAGGAAGATTAGAGATCCCAGAGAGGCAACAGCTCCCTGGCAATGATACAGATAGCTTCCAGGGTCTAGATGGATATATTGGGTTGATTAGAAGGTGTTGGGCTCAGAATCCACATGAACGTCCTACTTTCCAGGAAGTTATAGGAACGCTGAGAGATATGTTGTCGGCGCATTTGAGCAAGGTGGGCAAGATGGGGAATGCTAATAATAATAATAATAATAATAATAATAATAATAATAATAATAAAAGTACTGGTAATGGAAGAGCAGTTGGAACGGTTGGTAGTGTGATTAACACTAACACTGACAATAATGATAGTACACCCTCGGCAGCTGCAGATGCAGGCAGTCCGTTGAGGCATCTGATTGGAGGGGGAGGAGGAGGGGATGATGATGGTAATGGGTATAATAGTATGGATGCAGAGGTAGGAAGTATGATAGGGGCTAATATAAACTCATTAAAAACAAGTGGTAGTTAGGTATGAGAAGGAAGAAGAAGGAGGGAATGAATAGGTGTACTATTTTTAGGGATTTTGTTTATTTTTCCCTGGGGGGGAAGAGGGATTGGAAGACGGAAGAGAGAGACGGAAGAGAGAGTAGGTGTATGTGTCTACTCTCTCTTTCTCTTTTGATGATGTTTATTGAATCCTGCCGTTTTTACTACTGCTTAGTATTCTGTAGGAAAAACCTGTAAACCTTTTATACTGAATAATACTCAAAGGCAAGGAAGAAGAGAGAGAGTGGGCGGGTGGGTGAGCTTTGGGGTGGTCTTGAGCGATGAGATGGGCAGGTGTGGGAAGAAAGCAGGGCATTTCAATCGTTATTATAAAACTCATGACAGACTTGGGGTCTAATAACAAGAAGAGGCTGATTTTTATTACTTTGGAATGTCATATCAGCACGTTTAGTGGGAATGGAGTGTACTCCAGATCTCAAATCAGGTCTTTACGTGAATTAGGTCATCGTGTACTAGTTATATGTGGCAGACCAGATACATTGACATGTCACGAAGATGAAGACGACTGCATTAGCGTTCCACTCCCAGCAAAATCTTGGGGTCGCCTTGACGCCCATTCCTCCTTCTCGACCTTCTCCTCCCACACCTTACAACTGCACAAAGACACCATCCTCAACTTCAATCCAGATGCTATATTTGCAGTAGACTGGCATGGAATGCATGTAATAAATTCTGTCAAACCCCACCTCTGCTATCATAATAATAGCACCACCATCCCAATTACCTACCTCAACTACCGTGTGCACACCAAATCCGTTCCAGAGGACCAACGTGCTCTCATTCGTTCTCTGGAGCACCAAGCAGTTCTCGCCAGTACACATACTGTAGCACTCTGCACCTCAGATGCTCAATATATACAAAAACACTTTATTGATTCCAAAACTACTACAAGTACCGATGATAATAAGGATGATAACAAGAAAGTGAAGGTTTTACTACCTGCTTTGAGACAAGATATGGCTGCCATTCCACCACCTGCTGATGAGGATGATAATGATGATGATACCACTACCATGCCTTTGCCCAGTAGAAATCTCCTTACATGTTGTGTCAGAATATCCCCTGAGAAGGAACCTCATCGTTTTGTGGACATAGTAGAGCATCTCATGAAGATGACTGTGGCAGAAGAAGAAGAAGAAGAAAAACAACAACCAACAGTACCGCCGCCGCCATCATCATCATCATCACCATCAATATTACAACAAATCCAGCCATTCATATGTGGATCAGGATGGAACACTCCCTATGGACAATCCCTGTGTCAAAGAATCAAACACTCCCTACCAAATTGCATCATCAAGGGCTTGGGAGAAGACTCATCAAGGTATGATCACTTTATGGGTCCTACTGAGCTGGCTTCCATCTTCTCTAGATCCATACTGAACATTCACCCGTGTGGGTATGATGCATATGGAATGACAATTGTGGAAGCCGCTTCCCAGGGGTGTCCTAGTTTGGTGTGTGGAGGTGGGCAGGTGGGGGCTACAGAGCTGCTGAGAGAGGAGGCAGGGGAGGTGGTGTGTGTGGTGGGGATGGGGGAGATGAGTGGAAGAGAGGTGGCAGGTAGAGTGTGGAAGGTATTGATGGAGGAGATGGAAATAGAAGAAAAAGATGGGGGAGAGGGAGGAGAGAGGAAGAAGAAGAAGAAAAAGGTGAGAAGGCTGGAGGAAGTAGGGAGGAGAGCGGCGATTAAAGCCAGAGAATGGACAGAGCAAGCTAACGCGATAGAGTTGTTGAGTTATGTATTCAATGAAGACGGTGATTTAAATGTAATCCGATAGATGTGTGGGTATCGTCCTTGTTGGGGCTGTTACATAAAAGCTTTTCAAGGGCGGGGGGACTAGTCAACGAAAACAAGAAAGGAAAAAAAAACATGATATATGAATCTACCTAGACGGGGATTGTGCACAAAAAATACAGGACATAAAAAAACAAGGTCGGGAGAAAAGGAAGGAAAAGAATGAAAGAAGGATACAGCACATAAAAGCACTGCACCACACATCGTCTCTGCCTCTCTTTTCTCCCACGTGCACATAGCTCTCCTGCTTTTAAGAATGGTCTGACAGCTTGTAAAAGTGGTAGGAACACCGCTCTTATAATAGTAGCAGTAGTAGTAGTAGTATACTCATTTGTTGAATGCACAAGTTTGTGTTCTTCTTCTTCTTCCTTAGTAGTGTTTTTTTTTTCTTTCTTTTGCCTTTGCCTTTGATGGTGCTGATACTCGATTCATTTTTCTTCTGTGGTAAGTTTTCATGATTTGGTATCATCAGAATTGTTTAATAGTCAATGCTGAAATCGTCATAGACGGCACCGTCTGGGGCTGGGGCTGGGGCCATTTCTGCCTCAATCGGCTCGGCAATGGTTGGCATTGGCACCACCGCGCCCACCATCTTTTGCTTCATCTCGATGAACTTCGCGACTGCTGGGAGTTCTGGCTCTGGGGCTGGAGCTGGAGCTGGGCTATCAGCCATGTCGGCACCCCAGATGTCGTCAAGACTTTCAAAGGCTTCATCAATTACGAAGTTAGACTGTAGGGAGAGGGAAGAGAGAGAGGCGTGTGAGAATAAGAGAGGCGGGGCACCCATCAGGAAAAGAATGTGGACTTTCCAATGGGCATGTATAACGCGAATATGAAGGGACCCAATGGTTTGAAAGGATGTCTAGAAAAGAAAGTGGGCTTCAAAAGGCGAAGATAGAGCGACAACTGCCCAAAGAAGTGATCAGTAATGGTGTTAGGACCACTTCTGGAGTCGACGTCGAAGGGTATCTTTGGCCACCCAGTATTCTATTATCAATCTACCACTCACGTTGATGTCTTTGAGTGTTCTAGCGTTCACACTAGAGAGGACAATTGCCATGAGGGCGAAAATGAGTGCCAGGGTTTTCAACATCTTGTTCAATTGGTATTCACGAGGAGCTCTTGCTTGAGTTAGTGAATAATTTGAATCAAATGACAGAATGGGTTGGCTTTTTATGATCTACCAAATGAACGCGACCTCCAATTAATGGAAATCTTGGAAGCTGGCAAGCGCAAGCAGTCTTGAGCTCCAGTCAGGCCTGCCACAAGAGAGATAGCTGGATTTCCAACTAATAATAAAATAATGCTTTGTATCCAATCAGGGCAGTGTATGTATTACATAGTAGTGGATCCATGGAATCCCTTATTGTAACTTGAAGGCAATTGGCTAGCTGCAACCCAGCCTGTTGAATGTCTGCTCAACACGTCCTTGACGCAGGGAGAGCGGGGAGAAAATGAAGAGAGACTACATGTGCTGATCAACCCAGCCTATCAAGATTCCCATTATCTCAGCCCCAATTTCTAGGTGTATACTATGCTTCTACTTTATACTTTTCTCCACACCTTTTTTCTCCTTTTTCTTGCAGGGGAAGGCCGGCAAGTAGACCGGACATCTTCTACTTGTGACGTCCACTTGGGGCACTTGCTCAGGGTAGTATTATGATAAACGGTCTCCCCGTCCTTCCCTTTGGCTAGTAGACTTTCAACCTATCCATATCAACCCTCTATGGCTTTATAA
>Ga0114919_10004341_pt1 | contig 11377 bp, 10 predicted proteins | sample BlataG_FD_88682 | JGI IMG/M metagenome (GOLD analysis project Ga0114919, IMG submission 88682) | Deep subsurface microbial communities from Black Sea to uncover new lineages of life (NeLLi) - Black_00105 metaG | ecosystem: Environmental > Aquatic > Marine > Oceanic > Sediment | place: Atlantic...
GCGGCTTGTGAACCGGTCAGTCAACCACGTCGTGGTCGTCGACGGACAGGGAAAGCTGTCGGGGATCGTCACCTCCTGGGACATCACCAAGTCCATCGCGAACGGGAAGAAGACGTTGAAGGACATCATCGTCAGGAACGTCCACACGACCTCCCTCAACGACCCCCTGGAGACGGCGTCTCGGACCCTGGCTCAGCACAACATCTCAGCCCTGCCGGTGGTAGACGGCGAGAGAAGGGTCCTAGGGATAGTGACGTCCGAGGACATATCCAGACTGCTAGGAGGTGCCAGATCTGGTTAGGGTGATGCTGAGGTTCTCCAAGGAGATCGTCGACAGGCCCATCACATCCCAGGTCATCCTGGAGCAGGGGACGCCCGTGAACATACTGAGCGCCCACATGAACCAGCAGGGCGGCGAGATCCTGGTGGACATCGAGTCGGCTCACGCTGACAAGGTGATCAAGGCCTTCAGAGACAAGGGCGTCACCGTCGACGTCAGGAAGCTAGTCGAGAAGGACGACGACAAGTGCATCGACTGCGGGGCATGCGTCTCCATCTGCCCCATGGACGCCCTCACCTTCGATGAGGCCCACACGGTCGTCCTAGACGAGGAGAAGTGCAACGGCATAACATGCGGCCTCTGCGTCGACGCCTGCACCACGAGGGCCATAAGGCTCCTCGGATAAGAGAAATCCATTTTTTTCTACATTAAAGGAGGCTTCGAGGAAATGATCTCGTCCGAGACTGAAGGGCTGCACAGGCTGAGGTACCAGCTCAGGGAGTCCCAGTGCACCATCATAACGGACAGTCTCGAAGCCCTAAAGGCCGCAGTTTTGGCCATAAAGAGCCACCGCACCGAGCTGGAGGAGTACATCAAGGGGACACCCGTCTTCCAGATGGCTCTGGACCCCATCGACGTGGATGAGGGACCAGAGGCGGTGGAGCTCATGGCCAAAGCCTCCAGGAGAGCCGGCGTGGGTCCCATGGCGGCGGTGGCAGGGGTACTGGCAGACCTCGCCGTAGAGGAGATGATTAGAGCCGGGGCAAAGGTCGCTGTGGTAGAGAACGGGGGCGAGGCCTACTTCATCTCGGATAGGCCAATGGACATAGCCATCAAGGCCGGAGAGACGCCCCTGTCAAAGAGGGTGGGCTTCAGGCTCGAGGAGTTCCCCATCGGCGTGGCCACCAGCTCCGGCCTCTTCAGCCACGCCCTCAGCTTCGGGGAGGCCGAGGCAGTAACCATCTTCGCGGAGAACGCCGGCATCGCCGACGCCGCTGCGACCGCCGTCGCGAACACAGTGAAAGGCGACGACGAGGAGAGGATCGTCGAGGAGGCCGTCGAGCTCGGGCTCACCATCGAAGGCGTCCGGGGAGTCTTCATCCTCTACAGGGGACACGTCGGCCTCGGAGGGGAGGTCCCGACCATAATAGGCGTGAATCCCGATGAGGAGCCCGTCTCCAGGGAGGCACGCTAGATGGCCTCGAAGAAGATCATCGTCGTGAAGTACGGCGGCTCGGTGCTTGAGGACGGGCTGGCCTTCAGGAATGCCGCAGAGGCGGTCAAGGCCGAGTGCGAGCGAGGGGTGGGGGTCGTGGTCGTAGTCTCAGCACTGAAGGGGGTGACCGACCAGCTCCTGGGCGTCGCAGAGGACATCTCCCCGGACACGCCCAGGGACGTCATCGACCACATCATCGGCCTCGGGGAGGAGCAGAGCGCCCGGCTCATGGCCTCGGCCCTGAAGGGCATGGGGGTGGACGCCGTGGAGATCACGCCCGACTCCCCCAGCTGGCCCATCGTCACCGACGAGACCTACGGCGACGCTGAGCCCATAGTCGAGGAGTGCCTGAGCAACGTGGAGCTGGGGCTCAAGCCCCTGGTCGAGAGGGGAAGAATACCGGTTGTCTGCGGATTCACGGGCAGGAGCCCCGCGGGGAACATCACCACCCTGGGCCGCGGCGGAAGCGACACAACCGCCGTGATCCTGGGCCGCTGCCTCAGCGCCGATGAGGTCGTCCTGGTCAAGGACGTGGCCGGAGTCTACTCCGCTGACCCCAAGAAGGTTGAGTCCGCTAGGCCCATCGGGCGGCTCAGCGCATGGGAGGCAAACCTGATGGCGTCGGCGGGGGCTGAGGTCCTCCACGACAAGGTCTTCAAGTACAAGCCCGGAGACCTCCCAATTCGAATAGTCTCGAAGCATGGACCCCTGGATGGGGATGGTACTATGATAGATGGAACACTACCTAAACATTCGGTTGAAACATATGAGAGCCCAGTCTTCATGCTCAACCTGGTCGGAGACATCGTCTCCAAGCCCAGTAGCCTAACTCGTGTCACCGAGGCGGTGGAGGCCGCCGGAGGGCGAAGCCTGGGGCTCAAAGGAAACGGGGAGTCGACCCTGTTGGTGGTCGACGGCGACCCCTTGGAAACCCTCAATGGAGCCCACAAGCTCGTGGAATCCAGAGAAGTAAAAGCGGTATCTTGCACCGAGGACCTCGCCTATCTTTCCGTCAAAGGGCGGGGACTTGACGCGACAGAGGAGGTGAGCAAGGCGAAGAAGGCGCTTACAGGCATAGGCGTGAAAGTGCCCTGGGTGCAGGTCGGCCACTCCTGGTTCAGCCTCCTCGTGGATCACCATAGGGTTGAGGAGGCTGTCGAAATTGTGAAAGCCACGTTAAAGGGGTAATCCAGAGGAGAATCGCGCGGGAGGAAAGGGGAAACGTATCACGTCCTGAGATGGCTATTTTTATCTAATAAATCCTCAAATAAATGGATTTACTGTTTTAATAACGCGAATAAACCCGATTGACCATTTAAAGCATGATTATTACCCTGAAATTCCTCTTAGTAAACTACATTCTCAGTCTTGTTTAACCCTTCATAACCAATTTATCGTTTACAGGGCGGGTCTCACTAATGGACCGTAAGATACTTGCGGCTATCATCGTTCTAGCCTCCATAGCCGCAGTCGAGGGAGTTTACATCGCACTGACTATGCAGGGACTGACGGGAAGGTTCCCCGGATCCATCGACGTCATCTACTCAGAGTACACCGAGCAGCTGAACGCCAACATCGAGCTCATCGAGGACCTGAACGCACTGAAGATGGAGCACACCGCACTCACCAACGAACACGACAGGCTCCAGCAGACCTACGAAGACTTCATGGTGGAGAAGAACGAGACGGATGAGAGCTACGCAGTGGTCCTGAACGACTTCACGGCCCTCGAGAGCGAGCACGGGGAGACCTCGGAAGAGCTACAAGAGCTCCAAGGTGACTATAACAGCCTCTGGGACAACTACAGGGACACTCAGGCTGCCTACGACTCGCTCGAGGCGGACAAGTCGAGCCTCGAGGCGGAGTACCAGGAGCATCGCGACAACTACCTGGGCATCGTGGGTGAGATCAACGCGCGGGCGGGGTTGGGAGCCCTCAAGGGGCGCATGATTACCCCCGAGGACGCGACGGTTGTGAGCGCCACATTGGATGTCACGATCACCACGGGCGATGGGAAATCCGAGATGGTAAAGTGGAACGACATCAGAGACCTCTACGACTGGGTTGAAGCAAACATCGATTACACCTATGACTCCCCCCATCCCGTGCTCTCGGAGGATGCCTCGGTGAGCCCTCAGTGGGAAAGCGAGACATACAGATACCCCAACGAGACGCTGGCCGAGGGACGTGGGGACGACGAGGACCAGGCCGTCCTACTCGCAAGCATGCTGCAGGCATATGATGGGGACACTGGCTACTGGGTTATCCGCGCCAGTTCTGACACGTCGATGCGCTCAGCTGCAATGATGGTTGGAGGTGGTAGGACGACGATCCTGGACCCGGAGAGCGGTTACTACACGGGGAAGGAGATAGGGAGCCTCCTCGAACACCCTGCGGAGTACACAATCCCGAACTGGTTCAACGACTGGGGGGAGGCTAACATGAGGGTCACCAGCGTGTTCGACAGGGACACCTGCGTGGAGTTCGGGAGCACTCAGGAGTTCTACGACTGGGTGAACGGACTCTAGCGAAGTTCTCAATCAAAAAAAGGGTTTATAAAAATAGGATTAGATCCCGTCTTCATTCGGGGTCTATGGGGACTATCTCCATGATCACCTGTCCGTTGGGGTCGGGGCACTCCACGAGCCATGTCCGGGGCATCCAGTCGTCCGGCTCGTCGAGCTTCCTCTGTTTCGCCGGCAGGAGGGGGATGATGCTGTTGAGTGCCCAGTAGCAGAAGTGGCCCTCGGGGATGCTTATCCTCCCTCCCCTGACGATGAAGTAGTCTCCGATCTCGATGGTGTCACAGAAGCCCTTTATCTCCTTCACGACTATCTTCAGGTCCTGCGTCTTACACTCCTCCCTTATTTTTCGCGCGGAGAGGACCTCTAAACGCGCTCATAACCTGCTTAAGAAGCTCCCTTGGGAAGATGGCCTCGAGCATCTTAGGATCTACTGGCTCGAGTGTCTCTGGGTTAAGGAAGGGTTGCAGGGATCGAGAGAGGTCCGGTAAAACGCAGTTCCAATTCTTGGTTATCTGATCCTCCGTCAGGAGGATCTTCCTGTCCAGTCCGAGTGATACACACACATACCTCCGAACTATTTGGGTGCCCTCTACATCCGCCTTTTTGTTTAAAAGGTTATTGTGCCCTTACGGTTGAGGTTCTTTCTCTTTGTGAAGCGTGGTGGATCACGTCATTCACGTTGAGGATCTCAAGGGTGCTCGTCCTCCCTGGGGCTTCCAGATTCGAGCCTGAGACGATCATCACCCTGTCTTCTCTACCTATATATCCCAGTTCAAGGCTCCTCTCCACGGCGCTGATCAGGAGCTCCTCCCGGTCATCCCTCCAGGGGACGTCCAAGGGCTCGACGCCCCAATAGAGCCGGCTCCTCTTTCCTATCTTGGTGTTCTGGGTGACCGCCAATATTCTGGCCCTGGGCCGGTACTTTGAGACCATCCGGACGCTGAAGCCGCTCCTGGTCACGACGATGATGGCCGCGGGGTCCACCGTCCTAGCTGCCCTCGAGGCGAGGCTCCCAATTACCTCGGCTATGGAGCCCTCGACGGCCTGAGGCATCGGCCGCTCATCCTGAGCCTTCATCTCCACGGTCCGGCTGATGCTGTTCATGGCCCTCACCGCGTGGACGGGGAAGAGGCCGATGGCGGTCTCCTCTGAGAGCATGACGGCGTCCGCCCCGTCGATGATGGCGTTGGCGACGTCGCTGGCCTCCGCCCGTGTTGGTCTGGGGTGGGTTACCATGGACTCCAGCATCTGGGTGGCGACGATAACTGGCTTTCCCGCCTCGTTGCACTTGTTTATGATCCGCTTCTGGAGGAGGGGAACCTCCCAGGGGAGCACTTCTATGCCAAGGTCGCCGCGGGCGACCATGATGCCGTCGCTGGCCTCGACGATCTCGTCGATGTTCTCTATCGCCTCCCTGTGCTCTATCTTGGAGATGACGGGCTGGTCTCCCCCGGCCTCTTGGATGGCGCTCCTGACGTTCTCAACGTCCCGCCTGTCCCTTACGAAGGAGATGGCGAACCAGTCGCAGATTCCCGCCCCGAACTGGATGCCCCTCAGATCGGCGTCTGTGGGGGGCCTGATGGAGAGCTCGGCGCCTGGGACGTTCACGCCTTTTTGGCTGACCACCTCCCCGCCTGATACTACCGTTCCCTGGAATCCCTTGTGATCACCGTCGACGGAGGTTACCTTCACCTCGATGAGGCCGTCGTTGATGAAGAGGCTGCCTCCGACCCTCACCTCCCGGGGGAGCCGTCCATAGCTTACGGGTAGCTCATCAACGTTGCCTAATACGGAGTGTGTCGTGAAGTGGATGTCCTGGCCCTCCTTCAGGTTCACGCTTCCGTCCACATCGCCCAGCCTGATCTTGGGGCCGGGCAGGTCGAGGAGGGTCGAGACGCTGTCTATGCCCTCGAGGGCGTCGAATATGCTCTTGTGGCTCATGGGGTCGCCGTGGGAGAAGTTTATCCTAGCGACGTCCATCCCTGCCTCCGCCATGGCCCAGAGGGTCTCCGGGGCGTCGGAGGCTGGCCCGATTGTGCAGACTATCTTGGCCCTGACGAAGTGGTCTCCTTCCATGTCTTCCTCAAGAAGGGAACTTGATGTTCGACCCATTTAAGCGGCTCGAATGAGGGGATAAAGGACACTCAAGATCGCGTCGCTCCGTGAAACGAAGGTACTTCACCTTCATAACCTGAAGGACCAAGCTCTGACCTTATTTAAAATGGACTGGGCACGATGGATCAAAGATACATAAAGACCTTATTTATCACTGATACTGTTCGGGCTGCGAGGGAAGCACCGAAGGGAAAAGGGAAAACCTGCCTCAACAAATCCCAAAGACCTACGGATGCCGGGCTCGGGAGGTTAACCAGGGCACCACCGCAACGTTGTGCCATAGTAGCGGTCGAACCCTGTAATAGCACCGCCTCCCGTCCCGGCGAACCTCCCCCTCGGTTCTAATGCGTTTTTCGGAAACTATTAAAAACAGATTAACCCTAGACATCCGTGGATTCCATATGGTCTACTGTACCAAATGCGGTGAGAGCAACGAGGAAGGGACAGAGTACTGCGTCAAATGCGGTGCTTCACTGACGGGCAGATCAACGGTCCACAGGCGTAGCCGATATGATCGTGAGATGTGCTTCGGCGTCCCCATGTCCGGCAGCTTGTGGGGCCTCCTCATCGGGGCCGTGATAGTCCTATGGGGGCTCTCCGAGCTCGTGGGTATAGACTTCAATGTCGCCGCTATCTTCGCCGTGGCCTTCGGCGCCCTCATCGTGATAAACGCCCTGAGAAAGTCCTCTGGATAACCAACGCCTGCATACACCTTTTCCTCCTTTTAGATCATTTTAATTACCCAAGTTGAGATAGCGGTATCACTCTCGTGAGCAGGCTATGTCCAGGGACCATCTCGTCGCCCTCCTCGAGGCGCTCTTCGTGACATTCCTGTGATCCTCGTCGTACGTCCTCGTGAAGGTGGGGCTCACGGAGATGTCGCCCCTGTCCCTCGTCGCCCTCCGCTACGTGGTTGCCTCCCTCATCCTTCTTCCCCTCGCCCTCAGGAAGGGGGAGGGAGAGTTACTGAGGGACTCGAGGAACGTCGTGAAGATGGCGGCCCTCGGACTCTCCGGGTACACCGTGGCCCAGGGGCTGCAGTGCCTGGGGCTGTCCTACCTCCCCGCCGTCTCGGTGACCTTCATCCTCAACTTCACCCCGTTGATCGTGGCAGTCCTCGGGGTCGTCGCCCTGAAGGAGTACCCCCGTCTCCATCAGCTTGCCGGGATGGGCCTCGTGCTTGTCGGTGCCTACATGTACTTCAACGCTCCCCTTGGGGGCAACAGCCTCCTCGGCGTGGGGATCACCCTCGTCTCGGGGATAGGCTGGGGGTCCTATCTGGTGCTGGGTAGGCTCCTCTTCGTCAGGGACGAGTTGGACCCCTTGGGGCTGACGGCGTTCTCCATGGGCTTTGGGACGCTGCTTCTGGCTTTGGTGGCCTTCTCCGTGGAGGGGCTCCCATCGGTCTCGCTGACTGGGTGGGGCATCATCATCTGGTTGGGGGTCGTCAACACTGCTCTCGCCTTCTTCCTTTGGAACCACGCCCTCCAGAGGTTGGAGGCCTTCGAGATCTCGGTGCTCCAGAACACTATGCTGGTGCAGATTGCGGTCCTCTCCTGGATGTTCCTCGGGGAGCAGCTCACTGTGGCGAAGCTCGTCCCGATGGCGCTGGTCTTCGTTGGTGCCCTCGTGGTACAGCTGAGGAGATAGGTAACGATCAAGTGTCTAATTGCATTCTGGGAACCTTTATAAGAGAGTATCGGACTTGATATCGGATATGATAGCACATTCGATATCGGAAGTGATATTCAATGGGTGAAAGAAATCTAAATAGACGTCGAAGGATAGGGGTGCCAAGGGGGCTGCTTAGACATCTCACCTTCCAGTTCCTCAAGGAGGAAACCATGTCGGGCAGCGAGATAGTGGACAAGATCGAGGAGTACACGGACTGGAGGCCCAGCCCCGGCAGCATCTACCCCCTGCTCTCCCACATGCAGGAGGTTGGGCTCATTAGGCCTCACATGGACGCGGACCCCACACTCAAGCGTTTTGAGTTGACCGAGAAGGGGAGAGCCCACACGGAGGAGATGTTGGCTCATAGTGATCAAATGAGGGAGCGTAACCGCAGTATCCGGAAGCTGTACTGGAAGCTCCATGCTGGGATGACGGAGGAGCTCTACGACAGCCTAAGGGACCTGCTGGACGCCCTCGAGGACGTCTACACGGGGCACAAGGAAGACGTAGAGGTCTCCAAGAAACTAAAGGCCGCCCTGGACGTGGCAGCATCCAAGATAAAGGAGATTGATTCATAGCGCCATGAGCGATCTACGAAGAGTCACACGCTTCCTCTCACCCTATAAGAGAGAGGTGGCCATCGCCACAGTGTTCCTGGGCTTGGTGGTGTTAGCGGATCTCTATATTCCTAGGCTCATTCAAGTAATCATAGACGATGGTGTCGCACAGAGGGACATGAACGTCGTTCTCACGACCAGCTTGCTCATGATTGGTGTGAGTATACTAGAGGCAGTGCTCTCAATAGCAAATACGCTCTACTCAGTGAAGGTTTCACGGGGCTTCGAAGCTGATCTCAGGGAGGCCATCTTCAAGAAGATACAGACCTTCAGCTTCGGGAACCTGGATGACCTCAACACTGGGCAGCTCTTGACTAGGCTGACGAGCGACCTAACCCAGGTCCAGATGATCATATCCATGGGGCTTCGAATGTTTATCAGGGCCCCGCTTATGTTCATTGGCAGTTTCGGCATCATGTTCGCCATCAATCCAGACCTTGCGACCGTGATACTCTCCCTCCTTCCGGTCACGTTCCTTTTGGTGACATTCTTCATACGGTTCGTGAGGCCTCTCTTCACCCAGGTCCAAGAGCGCCTCGACTACCTGAACCAAGTCCTCCAGGAGAACCTCTCAGGCATCCGGGTGGTAAAAGCCTTCGTGAGGAGCGACTACGAGAACAAGAGGTTCGAGAAAGCCAACATGGAGCTCTACGAGACATCCCTCAAGATGAGACAGTACACCAGCATCTTCTTCCCCATCGTCATGATGCTGATGAACCTGGGCACCGTCGCCATCATCTACTATGGTGGGCTCCAGGTCTTCGTGGGCAAGACCTCCGTGGGCCAGATAATGGCCTTCACCAACTACCTGTTCAGCACAATGTTCCCCGTGCTAATGCTCTCCATGATGGCAGGGCAGATCTCGGCAGCGAGCGCGTCGGCCTCACGTATAATGGAGGTTCTCGACGCGGTGCCTGAGATCCAGGACAGCCCGGAAGCAATCAGATTGGACGAGATCCAGGGGAAAGTGGTATTTGAGAGCGTGACCTTCAGCTATAGGGACGACGGTGGCGACCCCGTCCTCACAGATATCAGCTTCACCGCAGAGCCTGGTGAGAAGGTCGCCCTTCTCGGGCAGACCGGGTCGGGCAAGTCCAGCCTCATCAACCTGATCCCTAGGTTCTATGATGCTAACTTGGGGCGTGTAACCATCGATGGTTACGATGTTAAGGAAATAGAGATGAGTAACCTAAGGAGGCACATCGGCTTCAGCCTCCAGGAGGCGATTCTATTCAGCGGTACCATCAGGGACAACATACGCTACGGGCGACCCGATGCCTCCGACGAGAAGGTCGTTGAGGCGGCCAAGATCGCCCAAGCCCACGAGTTCATCATGACCTTCCCCGAAGGTTACGACACAATGGTGGGACAGCGGGGAGTGAACCTGAGTGGTGGTCAGAAGCAGCGCCTGGCAATCGCCCGTGCACTTCTAGTAAAGCCCAAGATACTCATATTAGACGACAGCACCAGCGCCGTGGACGTTGAGACAGAGGCAGAGATCGAGAACGCCCTCGACGAACTAATGAGCGACACGACGAGCTTCATCGTTGCCCAGAGGATCAGCACCGTCCTCAAGGCGGACAAGATACTTGTGCTGGACAACGGAAGGATCGCTGCTCAGGGCAATCATGAGGAGCTCATGGAGACCAGTCCCCTCTACCAGGAAATATATGACAGCCAGCTCGGCGACGGAGGTGCTGAGGCATGAGCGGAACGGGACGACAGGGAGACCGAGGAGGCAGCGAACCGCAGCAGCCCCAGCCTCGGCGTATGATGGGTCGTGGACCCCATGCTATGGGTAACATCGAGAAGCCCAAGGATGCCCGCGGAGCCCTGAACAGGCTCATCAGATATCTAGGCGACTACAAGGTCCAGCTTTTGATCATCGCCCTACTCACGGTGGTGAGCTCACTAATGGCGCTGGCTGGGCCTTACCTCATGGGAGTGGCGATTGACAACATGATTCTTGCTGGTGATATTCCGGGGCTCGTGAGGATTTCTCTACTCCTCGCTGGTGTGTACCTCTTCAGTGCCCTGGTCTCCATGGCATCGGGTTGGGTCATGGCGATAATCAGCCAAAGAAGCCTGAAGAAGCTAAGGAAGGAACTCTTCGAGCACATCCAGACCCTGAGCCTCAGCTTCTTCGATAAGCGGTTGGCGGGCGACCTGATGAGCCGACTCACCAACGACGTGGACTCCATCGGTATGGCAATTTCCTCGAACGTCACGACGCTCATGAGCAGCTCCATCTCGCTGGTCGGTATCCTCGTGATGATGTTCAGCCTCAACGTCTGGCTGGCCTCAGCCAGTCTACTCGTGTTCCCGATCATGGTTTACATCACGGCCTTCATCGGAGGGAAGACGCGAGCGGGGTTCATGGCCCTCATGACAAAAATGGGCTCCCTGAACGGCGTCATGCAGGAGACAATCACAGGGCAACGCGTTGTGATAGCTTTCGAACAGCAGGAGTCAGTTAACCGAAAGTTCACGGCGACTAACGACGAGATCAAGGCCATCAGCATCAAGGCGAACACCTACTCGATGATGATGATGCCCCTGATGGGGATACTAACCAACGCCAACATAGCCATCGTTGCCGGCCTGGGGGCCTGGATGACTCTCCAGGGAATGGCGACAGTGGGACTCATAGCCACCTTCATAATGTACAGCAGGCGGTTCGCGGACCCCCTTCGGCAGTTTGGCAACATCTACAACAGCATCCAGTCAGCCCTAGCGGGGGCCGAGCGCATATTCGAGGTGATCGACACTGAGCCAGAACTCAAGGACGCCTCCAACGCGATAGGTGTAAACGACTTCGATGGGTACGTCGAGTTCGAGAACGTGGACTTCGAGTACGACGCCGGCGTTCCAGTGCTCAAGGACATCAGCCTTCGGGCGGAGCCTGGCCAGACCATCGCCCTCGTGGGACCCACTGGGGCGGGGAAGCCGA
>Ga0114919_10004342_pt1 | contig 11377 bp, 7 predicted proteins | sample BlataG_FD_88682 | JGI IMG/M metagenome (GOLD analysis project Ga0114919, IMG submission 88682) | Deep subsurface microbial communities from Black Sea to uncover new lineages of life (NeLLi) - Black_00105 metaG | ecosystem: Environmental > Aquatic > Marine > Oceanic > Sediment | place: Atlantic...
AACCCGGATTTTTAGAAATGCTACATAAAGAATTAAGAGATCAAATTCTTTACGATACATTCTCTAAAGAAGAGATTGATCAAGTTAAATTAAATCGACTTGTAGATTATTTACCGTTAATCGAAATGAATACTAAGGAAATAGGTGAATTTACTACATTTTTAAAATCTAGTGGGTGTGTTGATCAGAAAAAAAATATTAAGGATTACGCATTACTTGTTGAAAGTTCTTATGATTTCTTAAAAATTGGAGAGGAAACTGCTCGAAAACTAGTTTTTAATGTATTGGGATGGTGTTTATAAATTTATGAAATTAATATATGAAGATTTGATTAGCAGATTAAGTAGAAAGAGAAGTATAGAAAAAATAAGTAATAATGAATTTATAATTAAAACAATTGAATCTACTGGACAAAAGTTTAAATTAATTGTTTTAAAATCGGACAAAAAAACTTTTAAAGATCAGTTAAAATACATTTCAGAAGAAATAGAGAAGGGACATAAAAGGAGCGAAAAAATAGTTACTCAATTCGGCATTGTTTTTAGTCCCGATTACATAATTTTTCTTAGACCCAGGAGAGGAACATTAGCAAAAAAGAATGTAGAGAAACTAAAAAAAGATCTCACTAAGATTTCTTATGTCTTTTATAAAAAATTTGAGAAAGTTATAAAAGATCCAAAAGATTTCTCAATTTGGGATAATCTATGGGATAGAAGCGATATAATAGAAGAATTTTATCAACTTTACTCTAAAGCCAAGGAAAAATTATTGAAAGATATAAAAGGAATTCACGACGATGTTAAAAAGGAGGAATTTGCCGATAATCTTTTAGTTCAACTTTTGATAATATGGTATCTTCAAGAGAAAGGGTTTTTAAACGATGATAATAATTATTTGATTAATCGTTTTAAAGATTACCAATCCATAGGGTTTGATCATTTTTATTCTTTCTTACAAGAATTATTTAAAATCATGATGCAAAAGCCTACAAATGGTTCTTTTAACGATGGAACTAACCTAGGAAAAATTGTAGTCACAGGTCCAGCTCCCTTTATTAACGGCGAATTTGAGAATTTAAAAATAGATATTTCAGATAATACTTTCTATATTGATGGGGAGACCGAAAAGTTGAAAAAAACGGAACCAAAGAATATTTTTTCCGTTTCTATTCTAAATTTATTTGAGAGTAGGGATTGGACTGAAGGTAATATTGACGATTACGTCTTAGGGGCAATTTACGAGAAATTAATTTCTAATTTAGAAAGAAAGAAATCTGGAACTTACTACACTCCTGAAGAAGTTACTTCATATATTAGCCATTTTACTATTGACCCCTATTTGACTCAAGAAATTAATAAAACTTTAAATAAAGACTTTAACAATTTGAATGAAATATTTCAACAAGATGACGAGGGTATTTATGAGGAACTGTTCAAAATATTGAAAAAAATAAAAATACTTGATCCTGCAGTTGGTTCTGCTCACTTTTTAGAGAGCTCAATAAATTATCTCGTCAAGATTTATTCAAGGATAATTTCTAAATTAAGAAAAATTGGATATAAAGGATCCTTAAAAATCTTAGTAGCTGACGAAAGTGGAGATGTAGAGCAGATAAATATCTTTGAAATAAATAATAAAGAAACTTTAAAATTATATTTAAAATTTTACATAATCTTGTCAAGAAATGTATATGGCGTCGACATCAATCCTAGTGCGTTAAAGATTGCAAGAGCGAGATTATTTTTATCTATGGCCAAACATTTCGATGTTAATAAGAAAATTTTCATTCAATTCCCTAATGTGCATTTTAATATTAGAGAGGGGAATTCTTTGATCGGTTATGTAGATTTAACAAAAAAGGTGCAGAAAGAGCAGAAGAAAATTGATTTATTTTTAAAACCAAACGAAATTCAGTTGTTTCAAGAGAAAATAGCTGTAGTCTCCGACCTCAAAGATTTCTTGAGTTCAATTTCCATTAAATTAGGGATAAAATTTGAAATAATCGAGAGAATTGAAGATTTAAACAAAATTTTAAGCAAAAACCAATTAGAATGGGAAGATTTTATTAAATTTTTAAGGATAAAAGATAATTTAATCAAAATTTTAATTGTTTCTCTTAATTCTTCGCAAGCTAGACCTTTAAACGATTTAATAAATCAAATAACCATATTATTTAACGAGAGACTTGATAAGAGATACGCTAAAGATATAGGGTTAGATATTATAAATCTTCGAAAAATTAGAACTTTTCACTGGATTTTTGAATTTCCGGATGTTTTTCTTAATAATAAAGGGTTCGATATCGTCATTGGAAATCCGCCGTTTGTTAGAGCTGACACAGAAGATGACGTCTTTTTAACTCAGCGAGAAGTTTTAACTAATTTATCAAATTATGAAACATTATGGGAGAAATGGGATTTATTTGTAGCTTTTATCGAGAGAAGTATAAAACATTTATTAAGAGAACAAGGGAAATTCTCTTTTATAGTTTCTGATGCTATTTGTACAGTAAAATATGCGGAAAGAATTAGAAAATGGATACAAGATAATTATAAACTCCGTAGAATTGATTATTTTGAGGATTTTGAAGTATTTAAAGGGATTGGAATTAATCCAATAATATTTTTCACAGATAAGAGCAACGATGTCTCTAAAACAAATAAACGGATTCATACAGACTCTTTTGATAATTTGTCTAAAAATTTTTCAGTAAATCAAAAATCAGAATATCTTTGGAAAAAGGCCGATACTGAAATTTTGGATTATGAAATTGGAAATACAGAATTATTAAGAGACATCTGTTATATTGCCTATGGTTTAAGTCAGAATGCTGATGAAAAAATTGCTAAAGGTGAATTTGGAAAAGATGATTTATTATCTGATATTCCGACTAATATTCATATTAAAAAATATGTTGAAGGAAAGGATTTCCAGCGTTATAAGATTAATAGAATTCATTATTTAGAATGGGGAACAGAACGATGTCCCGCAAAAATTAGAAGAAAAACTTTTCCTGAATTATATATTGGAAAAAAAATTATTAGAGGCACTTTAGTTGAAGGTTTCTTAGATATTCATAACATGACAACTAATCACAGCTCTTGTGTATTTCGTAAATTTATTGAATTAAAAGGAGTTTCAAATAGAAGCATTTTAAATAGTATAAAAAAACATAACAAAGATAAAGAGAGAGAAGAATTGGAAAATATTTCAAAAAATTTTGAATATGAATATTTACTTTCAATTCTTAATTCTAAATGGGCAATTTGCTATTTAAATGCAATAAGGAGGCATAAAATGTTGGATTTCTTCTACCCGGATGATTTTAAGAAATTACCAATTCTAAGATTGGAAGATCAATTAATATTTATCAAATTAGCACATATTTTACAATTTTTACATCAATATGAAGCAGATAACAGACTCATTAAATTCTTTGATAATAAGTTGTTAAATTTTCTTATTTATGAACTTTATTTCGAAGATAAGTTAAAAGAAAAAGATTTATACCAAGGATTAGCAAAATTAGTTAATAATATAATAGAAGATATTGATTACGAAGAATGGGCATCTTTTCTATTTAAAGAACTTAGTAAAGAAGAAATTAAACAAAAAGAAGAAATTGAAAAAAAGAATCTTTCTAAAATTGAGAAAATGTATGAGAAGTTAAATACCGAAGAGATTAATAAGAAAATTGAAATTTTACGTACATTTGAATGGATTAAGAAAATCGAGAATCAATAGAAAGTGTTGTTTCTTTTAAGCAAGAATTCTATAAAAATATAAATGGAAATTTTTTTGTAAACATTATTCAATTATCAAATAGAAAAATAGAAAGAGCATTATGGCGGAAAATATAATCAAAAGTATAATTAAAAAAAATAATAGAGACATAGTAAAGTTAGATGGTCTTTTACAATGGGCATTAAATCCAACTTCAATGAGTGCTGGTTACGGTATTGAAGAAAACTATCCGTATATCGAAAGAAATTTAAAGATTGCGCATGAACTCTCTGCAGGAGAAGCTGAAATTGTAGTTAAAGAATTGAAAGAAGAATGTATTGAATTTATAGAATTACGGACAGATCAATATGATATCGGGAAATACCGTAAGTATATAATAGGCGAGATTTCTAATAATTATTTCAATTTATTTAATATATTTAAGATCGTGAGATAAAAATAATTAAGAACTTGTTTTTAAAATGAAAATATTAGATTTAATTCATATTACTGTTGATGATATTAAAGGTTTAAACGAATATGAATCAACAGATTTGCTTGAAAAATTATTTCGTTATGAATTTGCTAATAATTCATTAGAGATCTCAGGATTAACCTTATCCTCAAATCCAAATATAAAAGATCAAGGAATTGATGCTATAATTACGAAATCATTACCTAAAGGGTTAGATTATCTTCCCGAGGGTATTTCGGTATTTCAATTCAAAGCATCAGAATCAAGCTTTAATATTAAAAGAGAATTCTGTCAAAAGTCGAAAGAGATTAAAGAATGGCAACTAAAACCTTTAATGCAAGAATATTTAGAAAAAAAGGCAACATACGTTCTAATTAACACTAAGGAAGTCTGGAATGTTGCTCAAAAGGAAGCTTTAAAAGAAAAAATAATAGACCAATTAAACGAAATTAATAAAGATCTAGATTTTCCTATTAGAATATATAGTGCGGATGATATTGCAAGATGGTGTGATAAATATCCCGTTTTCAGATTACAATTTAATAAATTGGAACACGCAAAAGGATTTGATGATTGGAGAGACGAAATTCAAAAATTTAAAATAACAGATACTTTAACTACCGATACACTAAAATCATTTATCTGGGAGTTGTTTAATGGGATTAATACTTCTGAAGAAAATATTAAAATCTTTAGAGTCATTGGAGATCAAGGGATTGGAAAAAAAACATTTCTATATGAAAGTTTAGAAAGACTGCCAACGAGTAAAAAATCAAATACTATTATTTTAGACTCTAAAATAAACAAGCTAGACACTATTTCAAGAGCATTATATTATTTTAGTGTTACTTCAGGTATCTTAGTAATTCTCAATTGTTCAGATAAGTATCATAATGAAATATGCGAAAGATTAAATACAACGAAACTGAAAGATTTCGTATTAATCACTTTAAACTCCCAATCTTATATAGAGAAATCTAGAATCTTTAAAGAAACAGTAATTTTCGAAGTTCCAAGTTGGAAGGAAAAAGATATAGAAGAATTAATTAAAAAGATAGATCCTTCAATTCCATACCATTTAAGCTCTCAAATAGTTAAATATTCTCAAGGGATTCCCGATTTTATAATAAGCATTTATAATATGCTTAAAAACGAAGATTATGAAATATATAAATTAGATAATATTGAATCATTTTGCGAGTCAATTATAGCATTCTTAATTAAAGAATCTGGGTTTGATCGTGGCATTTTAACTAGAATTTTAGTCGGATTTTCTCTTTTTTCATATTTAGGATGGACTACAGCTGATTTCAAAGAAATTACTCCAGAGGGAGTATTTGAATATAAATTTAAGGAAAATAAAGCGAAATTTAGCAGAATAATCGAGCTTGAAAACCAATTATATCAAATTGAAGAAATTGTAACCTATTTATTGAAAGTAAGAATACTAAGAATGCGAGGACGATTTATTTATATTACTCCTCGTCCCTTAGCAATCCATCTACTTCAGAATCATACAGAAGAAAGTAAAATTATTGAATATTTTGAAAAAATACGAAGTATTAATGATAAACACTTTTTAAATAGATTTCTCGAAAGATTGGAAGATTTTGCATTTGAAGATATTGGAAAGAAAATCGTAGATTCAATTTTGTATAGTTCGTCTTTTGATAGTTGGCAAAAAATCAATAATAGAGAAATATCAGATATATTATTGAAAATATCAATAATTAATAATAAACTTGTAGTCAAAAAACTTACAGATTTATTTAAAGAAGCAGATTATGATGTGATAAATGAAGAATTAACTTCTAGAAGAGATTTAATTAATTCTCTCGAATATATTATTTGGTATGATGATACTTTTGAAGAAGGGATGAATATATTGCTGAAATTAGCCATTGCTGAAAATGAGACCTATGCAAATAACGCAACAGGGACTTTTTGTAATAAATTTTCAATATACTTACCAGGTACTTCTACTACTCTACAAGATAGAATGATTTATCTTGAGAAATTAAATGAAAGTAGTGATGAGAAGATTGTTTTTCAAGTCATTAATGTATTACCGACGGTCTTTAATTTAGAAAGGTTTTCTAGAATGGTTCATGCGGAACTTCAAGCCTTGAAACCAATTCCAGAAGAATATCACCCTATATCTGGGGCAGAAATTCAAGAATATCTCAAAAGAGGATTTAAAATATTAGAGAAGAACTTGAAGTCTGCAAACGCAGAGATCCAAAAGATTTCCTATAAAATTTTAATCAATAATTTTATAATTTTCTTAGATTTAGAGCTTTGGGAGAAGATGAAAGAATACTGGATTGAATATATGAAAATGGAACAAAGCTACAAATTTGAGATCTTAAATCTCATAGAACGCAAAGTTCGTATTGAAAATTCAAAATTAAAAAATCTGAAAGTGCAAATTAAAAAGGGATTAGAAGATAAAGACTATGAATTAAATATTCAAAATCAATATGTTATTAACACGATAAAGTTAATTTTAAAAGAAACTGAAGAAAAAGCAGAGGGGTTAGAACATTCTGAATTGGAAAAAATCTATAATAAACTGATTGATGAGAAGCTAAAATCTTTTCGACGAGATTTTTCTAAATTAGAAGAATTTCAGGAAGAGATTAAAAAGTCATTCACGCTTTTAGATGAGATTAAATGGGCTCTGATGAATATTGATAATTGGTATGTGAAAGGTATTAATTATGAAGAACACCTAAAAACTCAAGCAACAAAATTGGCTCAAAAAATTCACGCAAATCCATCACAATTAGAAGAAAACCTCAGTTTTTTAATTTCAAATGATAGAAATATCATATATTATATCGGTGAGGAATATGCATTACTCGATCCTACCTACGAGAAATGGGATTTAATTAAGAAAATCTTTATAAAAGATAAGAACAATAGAAAACCAGAATTTATAATAGGTTATCTATCTAAATATCGACTTAATGACCCTAATAAATATAATGAACTAATCAGTGAGATTGAAGATAATGAAGGTTTAAGTAGTGACTTGTTTGAATTTGCTTACAGAAAGGAATTAGATGAATGGTCTATTGATTTAATAATAGAGTTATATGAAAAAAAAATTATTGATGATTTAGATCTTTTAAAATTTGCACATCCACATAGGGTAAAATCATTAGAAAAATCATTATATAAAAAATTAATAGAATTCTATTTTAAGAATGTAAAAGATCCTTTAAATGTTCCACGAGGTAGCTGGGGCGACCATTTAGTTATTGTAAACGATTATTTAAAAGAAAATAAGGATATAATTCCAGAAATTAAGGATCTTCTATTAAACATAATTGTATCATTTGAACATTTTGATAGTGAAGAAACCATCGAAGGAGAGCCTCCACTGAGAATTCCTCGTCATATCACTTTATCTCGATTATGGCAAGAGTTAGTGTGTTTAATTATTGAAGAATGTCCAGATACTCTTGAATCTATTAGAAAGAATATATTAGACCATCTTTTTAAATTACCTACATTAGTATCACAACCCGATGTTCAATTATTATTTCTAAAGTTTTTAGAGATAGATAAGGAGGGGACTTGGAAAGATTTCGAAGAAAAATTCATAAACAATTCAGATATTCGGAAATTATTTCAATTTTATTTCAATCTGGATTTTTTAATTAAAGTTCCAGAAGAATGGGTAATTGCGTTATGCAAAAAAGATCCAGAAAATTTCCCACTTATAGTTGCTCAGATGATTGATGAGAATATACGAAATTTTGATACACCACCAAGTCTTATAGTGAGATTAATAGAAGAGTTTTGTGATAATAAAAAGTTTAGATATGCCCTTTTTTATTCCTTTGGTAAGGGAGTGAAAATGTTTCTTCCAGGGAGATCTGCGGGAGTTACTAGTTTTTATTCAAAAAAATTGGAGAATTGGAAGGAAAAAACAATCTCTCAAAAAATGAAAGACTGGATTATAGAAGCAATTGATTATTTTAGCAATGAAACGAAACGAGCAAAAATGTGGGATGAAGAAGTATCACCACCACCACAGAATGTAATTGAGGATAAGGAATTCTTTGAAAGAGAAAGTTGGTTAAATTCCATAAAAGAAGAATATTTAGGAAAAATTATTGCTTTTACTAATATTGATGGAGAATGGAAAATCTTAGCTGATTCCAGTGATGAAGATGAGATATTTACTCAATTAAAAGAAATATATGATAGAGATAAGCTGGATAAAAAATATAAAATTCGATTTCGAAAATTCTGAGGTGTTATTTTATTTTTAAAGAAATTGATTTTTCAAAAGGAATAGCCTTTGAGGGTCGCTTAAGATTTGATCTAAATCACTTAAAAATAAGATACAATAATGAATGGAAAGAAATCCCAAAGTTCGAAACTGATGCAGAATATTTTATCGGACTTGGAAAGATAATTTTACCAATAATGTTAGAAGATGTCTTATTTGATACTGGAAATGAAGCGGATTATTGCTGCTTAACAAGTCCATATAAGCCATTATTCGAGAAAAGATTTCCACTAATTGGTATCAAATCAGAAAGAAAAAATTTAGCATTAAGTGAAAAGCACGAAAAATTTCAATTCTTTAATTATATAGTTTTTAAAACTAGAATTGGTTTTCGATCTGATTCCCCTCCTAATTGGCATAACACATTAAATATTGGAATTAGTAGTATAATTCAATTTGTGAGTATGATTTATCCCTTAGATATAATAAATTCAAAATGCAGATTTTTATGTGAAAACATCTAATCTAAACCTTAATTTGCCACGGAGAACGCGGTATTGTGTTTATTAACAAATACGAGGATTATTTCCGAACGAATTATCCCCGAAGATTATCAGAATGGAAGGTTCGGCGGTTGGGTCAAGTCTTCCGAGGATACAAACTTATTACAGATGATTCTGATAGCTTTTGCGCCTTTATTCGTGGGGACGTTGAAAAGATAATATCATATAAACCAGAATTTATTAAGATAATTAACAATGAATTATTATCACTATTAGATGATGAATGGGCAACACATCCAACTAAAGGAGTGTGTTATGTGTTTAAAAAACAGTGGTTCGAGACCGAGCACCAGCAGGCTGTTAGGACCTCACGGGAAAAACAACTACGTTATCGCGGTGAAGTGGATTTTAAAGCGCTCTAAATTAGTAAGTTCAAAGCGGATAATAAAGGGCGTTTCGTGGAAGAAGACGATTTTTATCGGCTTTTGAGCTATGCTCCGAGCGAAACGTACGAGCTGGCTTACTTGTTGATTTACGAAACGGGGATTCAACCCCACGAACTTTTGTCAATTACGACTCAAGAGGTCGAAGAGCGTTCCAATGGCTTAGTACTTGTAAAGATACCCGAGGAGAATCCCGCCACGCCATCGAAGAAGAATAAAACTGGTAGCCGAACTTTCCATCCCAATAAACGAGAGCCTGTTTCGTTGAACCTCAAAAAGGTCTTAATCTTTTAATTCTTGTCTTTTTAATTTTGGGATAAAGAACAAGGATAAAAAATTGTTTTCGATTAAATAAATAGGAATACCATTTTTTATGTGAAATTCAAAAATATCAAGATCTTTTTTCCAATAGATTAATTTTAGAAAATACAATATATCTGCGGGAGAGAGGGATTGATCACCGCTTTTATACTCTTTTACAGTATTTTTTAAATAAAATCTAAATTTTCTCTGAAGATCTGAGATTCCAATAATTATATTTTTTAAGCACATTTCACATACAGCAATTTCATGTTCCTGGGCTGAAAAAGTCAGCCAAGAATTTCCCCAAGATTACGCCGACGTTCCCGGGTTCAGAGAAACTTGGGATTCTTGCGACCTCAAAAAAATCGTTCCAATGGCCGTCTTCGGTTTCGATTGGAAGACTAACGAGCTGGTAGGCGTTATTATGTGCCAACCGAACTTGTTTCAGCTGTGGAACGGAGAACCGTTAACCCACTTAAACGTAGACACAGCTATGATAAAAAAGGAATACGCTGGAAAGGGAATTTTAACCATTTTTAATTTGAGAGTAAAGATATTTCTCTTTCATTAAACTCATATCTTTAATATTATAATATCTGTGTAATATTAAAAAAGATAAAAAACCAGTTTCGGACTCGTCAATAAGGTAAATATAATTGCAAATTAAAAAAAACTCTTTGTTAATTCTTTGGATAATATTATGTTCCCAATTCAGTTTTTAAATTATTTAATTTCAGAAGTTTTTCTTTGAAATGATTTTCTAAATCCATAATTAATTCCATTATTCTCTCTTGAGGGTCGATCAAATGTTTTGCAAAATCATCAATTGACTTTTTTCCTTCGAGAACCCTTATTAATAATTCTTTTTTTTCATTATAGGTAAATAGTGCTCTATCAATCTGACGTAAACTAAATTCTCCCTTACAATTATCATATACCTTAAGTATCTCTGTTCTATAATCTTTATAACTAACTTTTTCACCTAATAAATCTTTATCTCTTAATGTCCCTACAGTTCTGACATCCTTAATAGGAAACTTATCTGGATACATGAAATGTAGAATTGTCGACGCAACAGGGTCTAAAATACCAGATAGCTTTTTTCTTTCCTTTGTTTTCATGTAAAATTTGATTTTTTCCTCATCCTTTAGATCGGGTATCTCTTTAAAGGCAGATTCATATTGCTTATAATTATTGTTAATATCTAAGTATTTTTTACTTCTTCTTGCTTTCCAATCATAAAGTTTTTTAAAAGTATCCTTATCGATACGTAGATCTTGTTCTTGAATTGTCTTAAGAATGGTTTTATACTTATCTTCTTCTGGATTGTCCTGATCATCAGGTATCCAATTTTTTATAAATCTCCTATTAATCATAATAAGATAATCTTAGAAATATTCATTAATAAAAGTATCAAAAAAAATACGAATAATCCGAATAATTAAATTTGCATGTATAAATTTAAATTCCTCTTAGTTCCTAATATCTATAATATAGATATCCACCACTCCCTAAGAATTTGTGATATTGTTCAATTCCTTTCTGTGTGAGTCGATAAAAATATTTTTTAAATGACTAATTAAGGGAGGATAGAGTGTCCTTTCTTCAATTTTTGGAATTGCCAAAATAATATTATAAACTTAATTATTATTAATATTGATTACCTAAAATTTGATGCAAAAATAAT
>Ga0114919_10004344_pt1 | contig 11375 bp, 4 predicted proteins | sample BlataG_FD_88682 | JGI IMG/M metagenome (GOLD analysis project Ga0114919, IMG submission 88682) | Deep subsurface microbial communities from Black Sea to uncover new lineages of life (NeLLi) - Black_00105 metaG | ecosystem: Environmental > Aquatic > Marine > Oceanic > Sediment | place: Atlantic...
GAAGGCGTTGGGATGGTGATCTCGCCCCAGCGACCGGCCGAGGACCGCACTCGATTCCACCATCGGCGTGCGGCCAAACTCACCGCCCCAGACAACCAGCGTCTCCTCGAGCATGCCCCGTTGCCTGAGGTCGGCCACCAGGGCCGCCGAAGCCTGATCCGTTGCCTTGCAGTTGTTCTTGACGTTGCCGGCAACATTCGAGTGGGCGTCCCAGCCGTGGTGATAGATCGTGACGAATCGCACCCCGCGCTCGACGAGCCGGCGAGCAACGAGACACGCCCGGGCAAAGCTGGCCTTAGCCGGATCACAGCCGTAGAGGGCGAGGGTCTCGGGCGACTCCTCGGCGAGGTTCATCAATTCGGGGGCCGAGGTCTGGAGCCGATGGGCCATCTCGTAAGCGGCAATCCGGGTGGCGATTTCGGGGTCACCGTCCCGGGCCAGCGTCTGCCGGTTGAGGGCCGAGACCAGACCAAGCGTGTCGGCCTCCAACCGGGCATCAGCCCCGGCAGGCGAGGCCACGTTCAGAATCGGTGGGCCGGCATTGCGAAACCGGGTACCGGTGTAAACGCTCGGCAGAAACCCACTCGACCAGCAGGCAGCCCCGCCGCTGATACCGCCGCCGGTACTCATCACCACGAAAGCCGGTAGTTCGTCACTCTCGCTGCCCAGGCCGTAGGTGACCCACGAGCCAAGGCTCGGCCGACCCGGCTGGGCAAAGCCGCAGTTCATGAAAATCTGGGCCGGAGCATGATTGAACTGGTCGGTCTTACAGCTCTTCACGATCGCTATTTCATCGACCACCGACGCCAGATGGGGCAGCATTTCGGAGAGTTCAGCCCCGCAGGCACCGTGCCGGGCAAACTGGTAGCGGGGACCGAGCACTGCCGCGTCAGGCCGGATGAAGGCATACCGCTGCCCGCCGATCACCTCCGGCGGAATCGGCTTGCCCTCCATGGCGGCGAGGGCTGGCTTATGATCGAACAACTCGAGCTGGCTCGGGGCCCCGGCCATGAAGAGCTGGATCACCGCCTTCGCCTTGCCGGGGTAATGGGGCGGCCGCACCGCAAGCGGGTCGGCAACCGGCTTTGCCATCGCCGACTTGCCGAAGGCCCCTGAAAGGAGACCAGCCAGCGCAATCTTGCCGACACCAACGCCGCACTCACTGAAGAAATGCCGACGGGTAACGTCGAGGAGCTGATGCCTGTGGTGGGTATTCATTGCACTCATCGCTTCACGATTGCCTCATCCAGATTCATCACGGCCCGGGCGACAAGCATCCAGGCGGCCTCTTCACGCAGATTGTCGGTGACCGTCTGTGCCGTCTCTTCACGTGCCATCAGTTCACCGGCCTGCAACTCCCCCGCGGCCAGCCGCTGTCGCTGGATCTGGAGATACTTTGCCAGCGCCTCCGCCTCGGCGGCTGCAAATTCGCGTGACAGCAGCCGCCGTCCCAGTTCTCGAAGCCGGCCGGCGTCGGTGTCGGCCGCCGCGAAGACCTCCCGGCCCAGCGCTTGGGCAATCTCCAGAAACATGGGGTCGTTGAGCAGCGTCAGTGCCTGCAGCGGTGAGTTGGAAATATCGCGACGGGCAATGCAGGCCTCGCCCGAAGGCCCATCAAAAGTCGTCGTGAAGGCGAACGGTGCCGTCCGTTTCCGGAACGTATAGATGCCCCGGCGGTGCCGATCCTCGCCCGTACTCGCCGTCCAGGTCGGCTTACCGTAGGCGACCTCGGTCACACCTTCTGGCTGCAGCGGCCGGACGCCAGGGCCATACATCTTCGTTGAGAGCAGGCCGGCCGCCTTAAGCAGCGAGTCGCGGATCACTTCGGCCTCGAGCCGCACGCGCGGTCCCCGAGCCAATAGCAGGTTATCGGGATCCCGCTCGGCTATCGCGGCCGTCAGTTCCGAGGCCTGCCGGTAGGTGTCGCTCGTGACGATCAGCCGGTGAAGGGCTTTGAGGGACCAGCCAAGCCCACCCTGCTCCACCGGAGTCATGAAGCTCACTGCCAGCCAGTCGAGCAGTGCCGGGTGACTCGGCGGACTACCCTGATAACCGAAGTCCGCCACCGTCTCGACCAGCCCACGGCCAAAAAGGGCATGCCAGTGTCGATTGACAACCACACGGGCAGTCAGGGGGTTGCCCGGAGATACCAGCCAGCGGGCCAGTGCCAGCCGGTCAGGAGCCGAATCACCCGGCAACTGCGGCAGAAAGGCCGGCACGGCCGGTGCCACCAGTTCTTTAGGAGAAAGAAACTCGCCACGATGATGCCGATGGGTTGGCCGCGGGTTGTCGGCGGGACGCTCCCGCATGACCAGTGTAGACAAGCCCTGCCGCTCAACTGCCTCAAGCCGTTCAATCTCCTTGATCTGGTCGTTGACTTCCGGGGCGGTCTTCAGGAATCGCCGAAAAAGCAGCTGCCGCTGGTCCGCTGTTCGGTCGGTTGGTGCAACCAGCAGGGCTACTTCTTCGGCCAATGACATGCCCCGGGCCTCCGCGTTCGCTGCGGTTGTCGTACTCAGCCGGAACTTTCCGAGGGAACAGGCGAAGTGCCGCTCGAACCGCAGCGTGACGACAATCGGCTGGCCGGGTTCGACTGCCTCGGCAAGCTCAAAGACCGCCGCTTCAGCATGGCCCTGCCGCCCGTTGGTGCTCCAGCCACTCGACATGACGCCGTCAATGGCCGCGGCAGCACCAGCCGCCTGCTTACCCGCAAAAGCCTTGCCGCCGAACGATTCGGTGGCCCGAGCAATCTCAACCCGGGCCTGCTTCAGTGGCAACGAGACCTCAAACTCAGACAGGAAAAAGTCGCCCTTGCGTCCTTCGTAATAGCAAAGCCCCGGCCCCCATTCGGGCAGCGAGGCATCGGGCAACACTTCCAGCCGGATCGCCCGCACCGGCTGATCGGCAGCCGGCAGAGTCAGGGTGTAGACGTCGCTTTTGGTGATGTCACCGCTGCCCAGAATCGACCCATCGGCCTGCGGCACGAGGTGCGGCAGATTCGACTCGATCGCTTCGGGAATCACCACCCGCCAGTCGATGGCATGAGCCGCCTCTTCCCGCAGCCAGGCATCGAACCGTTCAGCGAGGCCGACCATTCGCCGCCCCTCGCTCGAGGCACGCTGCCCCGGCTCGCTCGACCCCGCCGCCAGCTGGTCGTCGGGCGGCCGGCCCGGCGCCGGCCAGTGCTGCGGCACTTGCTGCCAGAGGCTTTCAGCCCGGGCCTTGGACTCGGCAATTCGTTGGTCGCGGTCAGCACTGGAAATCATCCACTCCGGCTCGTCGGCGTTGTTGAGCAACGCCAGCAACGAAAAGTAGTCGGTGTGGGTGATCGGATCGAACTTGTGGGTGTGGCACTGGGCGCAGGCGGTCGTCAGCCCCAGCCAGGTGGTGCCGGTGGTGCCGACCCGATCGACCATCGCCAGGTAGCGGAACTCGAGCGGGTCAATGCCCCCCTCTTCATTCAGCATGGTGTTGCGATGAAAGCCAGTGGCCACGATGTCGTCAGCCGTGGCACCGGGCAGCATGTCGCCGGCGATCTGCCTGATCGTGAACCGGTCGAAGGGCATGTCGTCGTTGAGCGCCCGGATGACCCAGTCGCGATACGGCCAGATCGTGCGGGGGCGATCCTTCTCGTAGCCGTTGGTGTCGGCATAGCGGGCGAGATCGAGCCAGCGCCGGGCCCACCGCTCGCCATAGCGGGGGCTGGCCAGCAGTCGGTCGACCAACTTCTGGTATGCCGCAGGTGACCGATCGGCCACGAAGGCGTCCAGTTCTGCTGGCGACGGCGGCAGGCCGATCAGATCAAGAAAGACCCGGCGGCAAAGGGTGGCTCTGTCGGCCTCGGCCGAACGAACCATTGCCTCCTCGGCCAGCCGCGCATCGATAAACCGGTCAATCGGATGCTCGCTGGCTGCCGGTGCCGGAAGCGTTGGCAGCACCGGCTTAATGAATGCCCAATGCGGCTGATACGCCGCTCCCGCGGCAACCCAGTCAATCAACAGCTGCTTTTCGGCAGCGGTCAACGACACCTTCGTATGCGACGGCGGCATCACCAGATCGGGGTCATCGCTGGTGATGCGGGCCACCAGCTCACTGGCGGCAAGGTCTCCCGGCACAATCGCCGTCATCCCGCTGTCGAGTTCGGCGATAGCCGCATCGCGGTGATCCAGCCGCAGACCGGCCTTCTGGTTTTCTTCGTCGGGCCCGTGGCACTTGAAGCACCGATTGGAGAGAACCGGGCGAACCTCGCGATTGAAATCGGGACCAGCCGAAACCGCCGGAGTAGAAAACAGCAGACAGAAAACCAGGGCTGCCGCCCAGCAGGCAGCAGACCACGCGAAAGAGTGTTTCATGGACCACCTTTTCAGGCAGCAGGAAAACATCCGCGTCGCCGTTCGACCCGGCCTTGCTCAGACCAGAAAACGCGGGCCACAGCGGCGATTGAAGCTGCAGCCGATCAGCGGGAACTACACCTCAAGGGTAGCACGAGGCCGCGATTTTTCCAAAGCCGATGTGGCCATCGACTGCCCCCAACCACCGGCCTGCGAGCCTGCGGCACCGCCACCAGCTGCTGTCTCGCATTTGACTCAGCGGGCGAGTAGCCTGACAGTTTTCCTCCGCACGCTTGCCTCAAGGCCATCGCAACAATGCCCGCACGACTTTCACTACTGTTTCTCTGCTGGCTGCTGACGGCGACCACGCTGTCAGCCGCAACTGAACCCGCTTCAAAGCCGAATGTCATTTTCATTCTGCTCGACGACATGGGCTGGGGTGATCTTGGCGTGCTGCACCAAAATCTGTCCGACCACCCGAAGCGGCACCAGACCCCGATGCTCGATGCGATGGCCGCCGAGGGCATGCAGCTGCGGGCGCACTACTGCCCCGCACCAGTCTGTGCTCCCAGCAGATCGTCGTTACTGAGTGGTGTCCACCAGGGACATGCCGAGGTCCGTGACAACCAGTTCGACAAGGCGCTTGCAGACAATCATACACTTGCAACCGTAATGAAGGCGGCTGGATACCGCACCTGGCTCGTGGGGAAGTACGGCCTGCAGGGGGCCACGAACGGTCAGGACGACGACTTCACCCCCAAGGACTGGCCGGCCTATCCGACCAAGCGCGGCTTTGACTCCTTCTACGGCTATGTCCGCCACCGTGACGGGCACCTGCACTATCCGGCCCACGAGTGGCCACTCGGTGACAGCCCCGCACACCGCACCCCGAAACAGGTCTGGCATAATGATCGCGAGGTCAGCAGCGGTTTGGCGGGTTGCTACACGACGGACCTGTTCGCAGCCCGAAGCAAGGACTGGATCATCGACCATGTTCGCAAGAATCAGCGAGATCCCTTCTTTCTTTACCTTGCCTTCGACATGCCCCACGCCGCCCTGCAATTGCCCGCCGTTGCCTATCCCGATGGGCAGGGCCTCGCCGGCGGCCTGCAGTGGACCAACGAGCCGGGCCGGATGATCAACACGGCTGGCGGTACGATCGACAGCTATCGGCATCCCGACTACACAGGCCGGGGCTGGACCGACGCTGAAGAGCGGTTTGCCACCATGGTTCGGCGAATCGATGAAGCCGTCGGCGATCTCCTACAGACCCTGCGTGATCTTGGGATCGCCGAAAATACGATGGTGGTGCTGAGCAGTGACAATGGCCCTCACCACGAAGCGTATCTTCAGAACGCCCGGTATACGCCCGAATCCTTTCAGTCTTACGGCCCCTTCGACGGCACGAAGCGGGACGTCTGGGAAGGGGGCATTCGGGTCGGCACCTTGGCCTGGTGGCCGGGAACTATTCCGGCCGGCGCAACGTCCGATCGGCCGTCGCAGTTCCACGACTGGATGCCTACCTTCGCTGCAGCTGCCAGCAATCCGCCGCCGGCCCGCACCGACGGCGTCTCCCTGCTGCCCACCCTGACCGGGACTGCCGGCCAGCGGGACGGGCAGGTCTACGTTGAATACGTACAGGGTGGACGCACACCGGCCTATCAGGACTTTGACCCGCACAAACGCAACCGGAAACGCGGCCAAATGCAGGTCGTGTTCCTCGATGGCTACAAGGGCGTGCGACTTGACATCCAAAACCATCAGACGCCCTTTGCGATCTACGACATCGCTGCCGACCCCAAAGAGCAGCACGACCTGGCCGGCACCACGCCGGAGTTCACTGAGTTGCAGCAGCGGATGCGCGACCGGGTTCTGCAGATTCGCCGACCGAACCCGTCGGCCCCGCGTCCCTATGACAAGGTGCCGATCCCAGCCATCGCCACCAGCCAACAAGAGGGCTGGCTGGTCGAGACGTTCACAGGGCCGTTCCCCTACGTCCCCGACGTCGAGGCGTGCGCCGTCGCGGCAACCTCCCGCAGCGACAACCTCACGGCCGAGGCCGTCGGCGGGGCGGTACGGTTTTCGGGCGTATTCGTCGCCGAGCAGACCGGGCTCTACAAGGCGACGCTCACAACGCCAACCCGGGCCTTTGTCCGTATTCACGACGCAGCCCTGATTGATGCTGACCACCACTTCCTCCCCGGCAAGCCGTATACCGCGACTATTCACCTCGAAGCCGGAACGCATCCGTTGCGGGTGACCGCTCTTGCCGACGGGGATGTGTCCATCGACCTCGACTTTCAGCTGCAGTAAGCCGGGCCGGTTCCGGACGGGGGCAGGCATCGCCTCGGAGTTGCTGCTGCCCTCACCGTTGCTTCAAAGGCAAAGGGCTTCTGTTGCGTGAGGGGCGTTGCCCACGCCAATCGAGCGGCGTCGGAAACTGAGCGCAGCCAGGATGGCGAAGCGAGGTTTCCGTCGAGTGAGTGGCGGGCAGGATGCCCGGAACGAACGTCCGTCGAGATGGCATGGGCAACGCCCCGGTGCGTCGGAGACGACCCACAAAAACCGCTGAGAGAGCACGGCCAGTCAAGGGCATCCACAGGCCGTCGCCGGGTTCAACTCACCCCAACTGCTGAAGCCGAGGGCGGGCGTCCCGTTGGCCAGCTGTGCGGCTGGCTGCTCATCTGCAGTTCGAGGACTCCGCCGCGGGCAAGCTCGGCCCACCGTAGAAATGGCCCCGCAAGCGGCCTGCCATTGAGGGTGGCGGACGCCACGTACGGCCGGTCTGTGGCGTTGCCGGCAGCTGCGACCGTGAACGCAACGTCGCCGGCCAGATGCAGCCGGCTGCTGGCGAACAGCGGTGAGCCGATCAGCAGGAGATCCTGCCCCGCTACCGGAAACAGTCCGAGGGCATTCCAGACATACCAGGAACTCATGCCGCCGGAATCGTCATTGCCAACCATGCCTCCGGGGGTGTCGCCAAAGCATTGGTCAAGCCCAGCCCGCACGATCTCGCAGGTGCGGTCATGCCGGCCGGCGTAGACATAGGCGTAGGGAGCCTCCATGTCGGGCTCGTTGTTGAACCCCTCAAACCGGCCAAGGGCGGCACCGGCGGCCATCTCGGCCTTGGTGGGCGATTCACCCGGCTGCCGCACAGGATCGGCCGCGATGCCGAAGAACCGGTCGAGCAGCGTCACAAACGCCGCATCCCCACCCGCCAGGGCGATGCGGCCGGCCATGTCATGCAGCAGCCGAAAACTGTAGTTCCACTTGGTTCCCTCGTAAAAGGTCGAGTCCTTCAACAGCCCATCGGCGGCAAAGGCGTTCCGCCAGCGGCCGGCGAGGTCATCCATGCGGGCGGCGGTGGCGGTGTCGCCGATGCCGCGAGCGACTGTCGCGGTACAGAAGCCGGCGTACGCCAGATCGAGCGTATGGGTGATCGGATGCACCAGCCCGTCCTGCAGAAAGGCTTCGCCGTACGCCCGGGCAAAATCCTTGACCATCAGGGCGACCGACCGCTCCCAGTCGATGCCCGGCAACTGATGATGAAACGCGTCGGCGATCAGCACATGCACCAACCCGCTGGCCTGATGGGCAAATCGGTCATAGCCCCGGGCCAGCCGGTAGCCGATTGGGAAGTTGCCCTCCATCTCAAAGACCGTCAGCAGCGAGTTGACGATGTCGGTACCGGCGTCGGGACAGAGCGTCAGCAGGAGCGGCAACTGCGTCTTGTACATATCCCAGAGGGTGGCGAAGTCGAAATAGAAGGGCCCGTCCCAGGGCCAGAAGGGTGACTCGTCCCGCGCCTCCGACGGCTTGATCAGGCTGTGGTAGACCGCCGTGGCAAAGGTGCGCCGCTGGGCGGTGGTTCCCCCTTCAATTTCAATCCGGCCCAGTAGGCTCTGCCAGGCCGCGCCCGCCGCCCGCCGGGCAGCGGTAAAGGGCTTCGGGGCGCTTGCCAGATGCCGCCGGGCCCGCTCGCGGCTGCGGAGGGAGAAGGCAACTTCAAGCTCTACCTGCTGGCCCGCCACGGTCGGACCGGTGAAGACCACGCCGAAGGGTCGATAGGTCGAGTCCCGAATCGAGTCGTAGGCCCGCTCACGACCATCGAGCAGTTCCCCCGCCTCCCACAGCGATGCCGTACCGTCAGCAGCACCAAGCCCGCTGACTGCCACCGCCATCCGAATCGGCAGTCCCTCCATCGTCACGCAGGCCTCGGCCGATTGGCCGTCGAGCAGCCGCAACTCCGCCCGCAGCGGCAGGGTGCGGCCATCCTCGATGGCGATGCCGCCATGCGAGAAGTCGATTGCCAACAACGCCGCCGATGACGCGGGAAACGTGTAGCGATGCACCGCCCCACGGGGCGTCACCGTCAGTTCAGCCAGCACACCCAGCGCTGGCAGCCTGCAGCTGTAGCCGCCGGGGAATGCCTGCTCGTCGTCAACCTGCCAGCAGGCCCCGACCGCGGGCAGGCCGCCGGCCTCCGCCAGCAGCGGAGTCACCCGGCAGTAGTTATAGTACTTGCGGATCGCTCCCACGCCCGACTGCTGGAAGTGCGTGAACCCGGACACCTTCAGCTGCTCAAACATGGCGACCGGTCGGCCCTGCAGCGACTTGCCATAGCGGCCATAGCCGGTGGGATAGCCACCGGTATAGGGCATCACCGAGACCATTCCCAGCGGCAGGCAGGCTCCGGGGTGGGTGTTGCCAATCTGCGGCTTGGGCCAGAACCAGGCAGCCGCCGGGCCGGTCAGGGGCGGGAGGTCGGTTGGTTCCGTTCCAATAAACGGATCAACCAGCGAGAACAGGGTTTCCCGCGGCGCCGACGATCGCTCCGCCTCGCGATGGCCTGATGTCATGCAGACTGGTCGTGCTCGGTATTGATCATTGATGAAAGGGCGTCAGGCTGCCGTCCGCAGGCCCGAGGGAGCCAGCAGATTCGCCAAAATCGTCGCCCGGTCAAACCGCAGGCAATAGTCGCGGGCCCGCCGGCTGAGGCCGGCACGAGCGGCATCCGACATCGACGCCACTTCGTTGAGCCGCGCCGTGAGGTCGGCGATGTCGCCGGCGGCATGGTAAAGGCAGTGGTCGCCCGTTGCCTCTGGTATGCCGCCAGTGCGGGTGGTGATGACCGGCCCGATCCCGCCGGAGAGCATCGCCTCGGCAACGGCGATGCCGAAGGTCTCAGTGAACTCCGGCCGCGGTTTGCTCGGCAGGCAGTAAGCATGGCAGCCGGCCATCAGGGCCACCTTATCGAGATCACCCACGTCATTGAAAACCCTGATTGACTGGTCAGCGCCGGCAAGCTGTCGCAGGCTCTGCTCGTCGGGGCCGGTTCCACAGACCGCCAGTGGCAGGCGGCCATGAAAATCGCTGGCACGGTAGGCCTGAATCAGGTCGGCGACCCCCTTGGCCTTGGCCAGGCGGCTGAGGAACAACAGATAGCCGTCTCGAACGAGGCCCCGGCGGGCCAGCAAGTCAGCCTGCTGGGCATCGGTGAGCGAAGGCTGGAGGTAGGCCGTGGTGTCGATGGCGGGATAGCTGATCTGCACCCGCGTGGTGAGCTGTTCGGCGAACCGGGTGTTGAGCTGCTCGTCGACCTGGTGGCCCGCCGCCACAATCAGTTCGCGGGTGAAGTCGCTGACCGCCACCGGCAGATCATGGTCGAGAAAGTTCTGCAGCACGAGTGCAGCGGCGCCGTACCGTCCGGTGGCAACCGCGTTTCCGACAACGTTGGTGATGTCAGAACCGACCGCTTCGGCAATCGTCAGCGGCACCTCAACGCCGCCCATCCGCCGAACGGTCTCGACAGCCTGCATCACCATTTGCCCGTGGGGCACGAGATAAAGATTCATGACGGCGGTCCGCCCCGGCAGACTGAGCAGCAGGTCGATCAGATGGCCCGAAATGCCATAGCCAAGCCTGCCGTCGAGCACCTTGTAGTCGCCGACTGGGTCGGGCCGGTCGACCTCGATGCCGGGGGCATAGTCAGCGACCGATTCAAGCGGCTTGAGCGGCAGCTCCGACGCCTCGAGCACATCGAGGGGATAGCTGACCACCCGCACCCGCGACACGCCCTCGGCAACGGCGGCTTCGGCGAGGTTCCGAGTCTCAGTCGAATGCCCGCAAATGATCGGATCGGCCCGGGAGAGAATGATCAGGTTGTCGAAGCCAGTGGTGGCTGCGTGACCGTCACTGCTGCCAATCAGGGGATTACTCGGGGCCATGGCTGCACCTCTTCCAGCAACTGCTGTCTGACACACACCTTCTCTATCGATCCGCCTTTGCAAGAAGGGAGGGTGCAACTTTCGCGCCAAACGAGCACAGCCGCATTTCGCGTGCAGTTCCAGCCGTTCGAGCCCGTGATTCACTGCGTAAAGCTGCCACAACTGCCCAGAGAATGGGCAGCCGAGGCTTTCGCTGACGCTGCAGTGCCGGCTGCTCGGCCTCCGGGCAATCAGCCCTTCGGAGGCTGCTTGCGGCTGTCCATGTTGCCGGCAATCACAATGCCGATTGCCTCGACCCAGCTGGGGACATCCCGGACACTGTCGAGGCCACTTTCGGAAAGCAGCTCCTCGTCGCCCGCGGGCCGGCTCCCAGCCGAATCAGATCGACCTTCGTCCATGCCCAGGAACTCGAGGCCTTCATCGTCCTCGTCACGGCCTTCGCCAACCCGCGAAAAGGTGCTCTCACGCCGCCGCCGGCGGCCGTCGGCATCGCCAGTGCGACTCGAGTCACGTCGTCGGGTACCTTTCGACGACCGCCGACGGGGGCCTGATGACTCTTCAACCGGCCGCCGCGGCTTGTCCGCCGTTGCCTCACCGGTCTCGGCGGCGGCCTCCCCGGAACGGCGACGGCGACGGCGGCGACGGGCAGGCTCATCACCAGCTTCACCCGAGACGGTCACTTCATCGGCAGCGGCGGCGGTGTCCTCAGGTGCGGTGTCGGCAGAATCGTCATCGTCAGCAGTTCGCCGATCAACAGCGGCCTCGACTCGACTGTCTGCCTCACTCTCATCGCGGCTCCGCCGTCCACGACGGCGGC
>Ga0114919_10004345_pt1 | contig 11370 bp, 11 predicted proteins | sample BlataG_FD_88682 | JGI IMG/M metagenome (GOLD analysis project Ga0114919, IMG submission 88682) | Deep subsurface microbial communities from Black Sea to uncover new lineages of life (NeLLi) - Black_00105 metaG | ecosystem: Environmental > Aquatic > Marine > Oceanic > Sediment | place: Atlantic...
AGACAGCTTGGCACCAGGCGACGGGCCGATTCGCTGAAAGTGGAGGCTTTTGAGTAGGCAAGGTCGGAATCAGAGGCAACCGGCAAGAGATGAGTGACAAGAAAGGTGAGAAGAAGCAGGGACGAACTAAAGCTTCGCTTCCCACCGGGTGGGTGTTTCATCCGGATTATCTGACGCACGATTCCGGACCCGATCACCCGGAAAGCAAGAAGAGGCTCTCCGCTTTGGTGACGCACTTGGAGAAGAAGGGGCTCCTGACCCAATTGAAGAGCATACAGCCCCGTCCCGCCTCCGTGGAGTGGATAGAGGCGACTCATGACTCTTCCTATATCAACAAAGTAGAAACAATGTGCGAAGACGGCGGAGGCATGTTGGATCCGGACACCCATGTGGGGCCGGAGTCCTACGGAGCTGCTCTCATGGCGGCCGGAGGAGTGATGGCGGCGGTGGACGCAGTGATGAATAAAAAAGTCAAAAACGCCTTTTGCGCGGTAAGACCGCCAGGTCATCATGCGGAGAGAAGCAAAGCCATGGGGTTCTGCATCTTCAACAACGTGGCGGTGGGAGCAAGATACGTTCAGAAAAAGTGGGGCTTAGGAAAAATCCTCATCGTGGACTGGGACGTGCATCATGGCAACGGAACCCAGAGCATCTTCTGGGACGACCCTACGGTGTTTTATTTCAGCACTCATCAATTTCCCTACTATCCGGGCACAGGAAGCGAGAATGAAGTCGGCGGGGGAGAGGGCGAGGGATTCACCTTCAATATGCCCATGTCTGAAGGGAGCGGCGACTTAGAATACGTCGAGGCCTTCGAGGACATCTTCTATCCCCTGGCTTTGAAATTCTCCCCCGAGTTCATCTTCATCTCTGCCGGCTTCGATGCTCACCAGGACGATCCTCTGGCTTCCATCAACTTATCAGAAGCTGGGTTTAAGAAACTGACCCAGGTTATCGTGAAGCTGGCCTCGAAATCCTGCGACGGTCGGCTGGTGTCTGTCTTAGAGGGGGGATACAATCTCAGATCCCTCTCAGCATCGGTGGAAAAGCATATCCGCACGTTGATGGGCGGAAAGTGAAGATGACAGTAAACGTTTTCTCTCCTCGAGCTTGATGAATCTAGTCTGCCGAGATCGGATCTCGTTCTTTCCGCCTGCCGTAATTCCTTTCGGGTTCAAATTATGCACTTTTCCTGTGCCAAGTTCTTAGCCGGTTTTCTCATCTTTCTTGTCCTCTCGTGGTCTAAGGTTTGCCTATCGGAAGAAGAACAAGCTCCCCGGATTGCCAGTTACAGGATAGACGTGAGACTGGACACCAAGGAGAAGAGACTGTTAGGGAAGGAAGTTTTGACCTTCGTCAACACTTCGCGAGTGAGCGTGGACACGCTCTTTCTGCATCTTTATCCCAATGCGTTCGAAAGCGACACCACCACTCTTATGAAGGAGAGCCCCTTTCCTGATCGGATTGAGAGGAGGGAGAAGTATCGCGGATTCATGAGAATTGAGAGTGTGAAAACAGGCTCCGGCATGGATCTGACGGATGAGAAGATAATAGACGAGACCGTCATGAAACTGCCCCTCACGCATTCTTTGCCTCCCCGGGGAAGAATAGAGCTTCAAATTGAGTTCTTGGTGAAATTGCCCGAAATCCTGGTTCGTCTGGGATATTCCGGAGAGCATTTCATGATTAGCCAGTGGTTTCCCAAGATGGCGGTACTGCAGGAAGACGGGCGTTGGAACGCCCATCAGTACCACTTTACCGGCGAATTCTTTGCTGATTTCGGGACCTACGAGGTTTCGATCACCGTTCCACCGAAATATGTGGTAGGCGCCACCGGATATCTTGTAGACGAGAGACAAAGCGCAGATTCCACCAGGACATTTGTCTTTCATGCTGAGGACGTGCACGACTTTGCCTGGGCGGCCAGTCCGGACTACCGAATCTCGCACAGGATGGTGGACGGGATAGAGCTGAATTTCTTCTACAAGCCCGAGCACCAGGAAAGCGTCGATCGAATCATGGAGTACGCGGAGTTTGCTTTGAGGTTTTACAGCTTGGCCTTCGGAAGATATCACTACGATTATTTCACCATGGTGGATACGAAAGTCGGCCTGGGCGGCGGCGCAATGGAGTATCCCACGCTGATCACCATCTCTCCTTCGAGAATTCCTCAGGAGAAGGTCCGCATGGACGCCTGGATTATCTTTCATGAGATCGCTCACCAATGGTGGTATGGCATGGTGGCATCGAACGAGGTCGAGGAAGCCTGGTTGGATGAAGGATTTGCCGTCTATTCTGGAAGGAGAGCCTTAGAGCAAAGGTTCGGGAAGGCGGCCAATCTCGTAGACCTGTGGGGAATTGAGGTGGGTGATCTCGAATTCACCAAGCTGGAGAATCTCTTTGATCTGCAGAGCGACCCGGTGGTAAGGAATTCCTGGGAGTTTCGGAATTATCTAAGTTATCGCGCCAAAGTTTATTCCAAAGCTTCTTTGATTCTGGAGACTCTGAGAAACTATCTGGGTGAGGAGAAAATGAATGAGCTCATCAGAGAGTATTTTCAAAGGTACAAATTCAGACATCCAAAAACCGCTGATTTCATCCGGATGGTTGACCAAGTCGGGGGAGAAGATCTAGGCTTTTCACTGCAAGCATTGCTCTTTGGAACCGGCGTATGCGATTACGAGGTGACGAGAATAGAGAGCGTTCCCATAGAAAACGAAGACAAAAAGGGACGATACAAAACCCAAGTCGTGCTGAGACGATTAGGTGAAGTACTATTCCCCGTGGATGTGCTGATTCAGCTTGAGGACGGAGACCAGATAAGACAGGTGTGGGACGGGAAAGAAAGATGGACCGAAATCGAGATTGAAACCGATTCGAAGATTAAGGCGGCCATACTTGATCCGGAGAACAAGGTAGCCCTGGATATTAACGTCAACAACAACAGCCTTACAGCCAGAACCAACGATGCTGTTTTGATGAAGCTCTCCGCGCAATCTCTTTTCTGGCTGGAGATTTTGGTGGACTGGATGACCTGCTTTTGAAGAGAACTCGGCTTAAGAGTAGGTCCGAAATGTCCGGACGGACTTTCGGACAAGACATGGGCAGAGAACTATGATGCTTGTTTTAGACTCATTCTTTCGGGGTGCCAAGAGCGTTGCAGGAAATAAGGTCCTGGCTGGAATAATGTATCTTTTCAAGCTTGTCTGTTCGCTGGCTTTGCTTTCACCCTTATATTTTATGTTCTCGAGAAGTTTTGCCAGAAACGTTAAGGCTTCAGACTTTCTCACCCGGTTCGACTTTTCTCTGATAATCGATTTCGTCTATTACTGGCGGAGAACCTTGTCCATCTACTTCGTCATATTCATACTGGCCTGCGGCGCAATTGTGCTTGGTTACATCTTCCTCTCCGGGGGGTTCTGGGGGGTCCTGCGCGATCAAGCCAAGAACCGGACCCAAGGCTTTAACGCAGAGAGATTCTTCGGTTACTGTGGAAAGTACTTTTGGAAGATGTTTAAGGTGGTTCTCTTCGTGGGAGTGCTTTATTTTGCTGCACTTCTTCTATTCCTGTTTCTTGCCGCACTTCTTGACCAGGTGGCAGGGAAAGCAAGTTTGTGGGAGATTACGTCCTGGGGTATGGTGCTAAGGTTTTTGATAGGGGCGTTCTTGTTCTTGTTGGTAAATATGATCGGGGACTATCTCAGAATATTTTCCATTCAGAATTATGATGAACGTTTCCTAACAGTGGTGGGCAAGACCTTCAAATTTCTGTTGACAAACCTTCTTAGAGCTTTAAGTTTATACTACCTTTTGAGCGCAGGTTTAGCGGTGATGGTTTTCGTCTTTTTTAGTCTGCTCAAAATCATGAATGCGATGCCGGGAGCAGGTCTTTTTATTTTCTTTACCTTCTTGATTCAGCAGGTTTTCGTGATATTTCGATCTTTTTTCCGGCTGGTCTATTACTCGTCTCAACTGACTCTCTATTATAGAATCTCAGGAGAGGCGGTTTCCGGACACCAGTAGATGTTGCTTCGTCACCCGGAAGACTCGTAGCGCTTGCGAAGGAGAAGATGGCAGGCGGAACCAGAACAAAGAGTATTGAATCAAAGCAGAAAGGAGTAAAAGATGGCGAACAAGGGTGAAGTGACCATAAAGTGGCTGGGGCATAGCTCGTTTCTCATTGCTCTGGATGATGCGGTAAAGATCGTAACCGACCCTTTCGACAGCACGGTAGGTTATCCTGCGCCGGATGAGAGTGCAGATATATGTATGGTCTCGCACGACCACTTTGACCACAACTGTGTGTCCGTGGTAAAAGGAAGTCCGGAGGTGGTCAAAGGCACAGGAGAAAAGGAGGCAAAAGGGATCAAGTTCAAGGGCGTGGGCTCATTCCATGACGATACGGAGGGAAGCCAGCGAGGAGAGAATACGATCTGGATCTTTGAATTGGGCGGAATCAAGTTTGCGCACGTGGGAGATCTGGGGATCGCTCTCGACGATTCCCAGACAAAGCAGATCGGAGCAGTCGACGTCCTTTTCGTGCCCACAGGTGGATTCTATACGATTGACGCAGTTGTCGCCTCAAAGGTTGCCGCCACCTTGAATGCCAGGGTAGTCATACCCATGCACTACAAGACGGCCTTTCTTGGAGATAATTTCCCTCTCTCCGGGGTGGACGAATTTTTGAAGGGAAAGGAGAGCGTAGTTAAGGTGGGGAGCAACTCGGTGAGCTTCACTAAGGAAAACCTGCCGGAGAAGACGACCGTATACGTGCTGGAGTACAAAAGGTAGACTCTGATGACCATTCGTGGTCAAAGGTTCCCCCTGTCAGCCTTTGAACTCTTGAACCTTTGAATTCTTGAGCTCGTGAACCTTAGACCTTTAACCTTTAACCTGAAACCTTTAGGGTCTCTTATGCCTCTCAGACTGGAAGAGATGAACTGGATGGAGTTCGGTGAGTTGGTTCCTCAGAAGATCGACACGGTTTTGCTGCCGGTAGGGACCATTGAAGCTCACGGGGTGACCAACCTGGGGACCGATGTTTCCATTCCCTTGTTCATTTGCGAGAAGATAGCGGACGACCTGAAGGCTATCATTGCGCCGCCGGTGTATTATGGAATAACCAGAAGTTTATATTCGTATCCTGGTTCACTCACTGTAAGCTCTTCAACTTTTGAGAACTACCTGACCGAGATCATGCTTTCTTTGGGCAAGAAGGGATTCTCGCGGGTTGTTGTGATGAACGGACATGGCGGGCACTTCAATGAACTGAAGAACGCCGCCATGAGAGCTCACCGGGAAGAGAAGGCTATGGTGGCGGTGATTCACTGGTGGATTCTGTGCGAGGAGCTGACCAGGAAATTCTTTGGAGAGACCGGCGGGCATGCCGGGTTGGATGAAAACGCTGCGGTCTTAGCGATAGACTCAAAGCTGGTGAAGAGGTCGCGATATAAGAAGGACATGGTTTTCGAGATGAAAAACGGCATGCACTGTCTCCCTGCTCCCGGCTCCATCTTGATCTACAAGGAGGGAGAGGGTTTTCCCCAGTTCAATGGGAAAAAAGCAAAACTGTACATGAACAAGGTGACGACGAAGATTAAGGACGAGATCCTGGACTTATTCAGAAGATGGGAGAAACTCGAAGCATGAGGAGTCGCGTCTCTTTTCGCACGCCAGCATCTCAAGTTTAGGGCAGGAGTGGACTCTTCAATGGAGGGAAAAGATATGAATGTGTTTGATGCAATAAAGACCCGAAGAAGCATCCGAAGTTTTCAGGATAAGCCCATCGAGGAGGAGAAGCTTTTGCGCGTCCTTGAAGCGGGAAGACTGGCTCCCTCGGCGAAGAACACCCAGGAGTGGAGATACGTGGTGGTCAAGGATGCCGAGCTTCGCAGAAAGGTCGCGGTGGCGGCAAACAGCCAGTATTTTATTGCCGAGGCGCCGGTGGTCATCGTGGGATGCGCCACCTGGGCCGACTACGTCCTCTCCTGCGGTCAGCCGGCTCATACCATAGACGTAGCCATCTCCATGGATCATATGAGCCTTCAGGCGGTGGAGGAGGGATTGGGAACCTGCTGGATCGGAGCCTTCAAGGAGGATGCAGTGAAGCAGCTCCTGAATATACCACAAGAAATGAGAGTGGTGGAGATCATGCCATTAGGTTATCCCAAATTTCAGCCGGACCCGAAGCCAAGAAAAAAACTTGAGGAGATCATCTTCTACGACAAGTATCAATAGCTGTCTGCACAAAAACCTCATGCGAGCGAACAATATTTGTGCAGGACACAAACAGAGCATCTCGCGCCATACTCGTACTGAATAGCATATCTTGTTGCATTTCTGCCGCTTGCCAGCCGGTGAGCGGCTTTGTTTTTAATGGCATAAATGTTGCTTTCTTCTTGCGGGCGAGAAACGTAACTCGTCGGCAGGTATAAGAGATGAGCTTCTTTGTTGTTGAAAACTTGTAGTCTTGGAGTGAAGGGACTTGCAGCTTTCGCTCTTCTTTTTGATTGACTAATGGTAATGAATTGGTTAGATTTGACCAAAATCGTTAGGTGGTAAAGTCATCAGAAAGAGGAGGGAAAGATGGCAGGTCAGACAATAAAACTGGTATTGCTTTTGTTCCTTATGCTCAACATCTCAGCTTTTGCCCAGGAGAGCCAGAAGGTCACTGAAGTGTCGCGGGTTCCCATGCTTGAACCCAGGAGGCTGGTCGACTGTCCCACCGCTGAACTCCTGCCGCGCGCCAGCTTTGATTTCGATATCAGAGTATTTCCTGAGGGCGGAGTAATATTCGGTCTGGACATTGGATTGATGAAGAGGTTTATGGTGGGGATGTCTTTTGGAGGCAAAAACGTTATCGGTGAAGGAGAGCCGGACTGGAATCCCAGGATTGAATTCGCTGCCAAATACAGATTGATCAACGAAAGCTGGGGTTTTCCTGCTCTTGCTATCGGCTATGATTCCCAGGGTGAGGGAGTTTTTGACGACAGTCTGGACAGGTATTCCTATAAATCGAAAGGCTTCTACGCGGTGATAAGCAAGGGCTATGCCGCGGGCGAGGTTCCTTTCGGGCTTCACGGGGGGATAAACTACAGCCTGGAAAATGACGACGAAGACAAAGACATCTCTTTGTTCTTCGGAACGGACATGAGATTCGGCGATAACCTGGGAGTGGTGGCGGAGTATGATCTGGGCACAAACGACGACAAGGCCAAGGAGCTCTTTGGCCAGGGATATGGCTATCTCAACGTCGGGATACAGTGGATTTTCTCCGAGCAACTGTTCTTGCAGTTTAACCTCAAGAATCTGCTGCTGAATAAAAAAGATATCAGCACCTGGGGAAGAGGATTCAGGATAGTCTACTTTGAATCGTTCTGATAAAAAAAGAGATGCGGTTTGATCAGAGTCGGCCGATCTTACGTAAATACTCTGGTGACATGCAGAGTTCGTGAAGAGCTCACCTGCCGAGAAAATTGTAAGTTAACCACGAGGTGACAATAAGCGATGCAGAGAAAAATCATCCTGTTGAGTGTACTTCTGGTCATCCTGGCAATATCGGGAATCGGATGTTACACCATCCTTACCCATCCGCGGGTTGAGGGTGAGGAGGGGGAGGCAATCGAGCACACCGGGCGATACTACCGGGAGCATTGCACCGACTGTCACGGGGAATATCACAGCTACCCGTACGGATTCTATTACGGCTACTATCCCGACTACTACTGGAGCAATCCCCGCTGGGGACGGTATTACGCTTCCCCCTGGTGGTGGGATCGGTATTGGTGGGACGACGATGACTACTATTATGACGACGGGGAGTCCGTACCGGTGAGTGCAGAAAAGGCGGAGAGGAGAAGGGGCTTGCAGCCTCCCTACGTTCGTCCGGGGGGAACTCCCTCGAAGGGGTTGGTCGTTCCTGCGTCGACCAAAGGGAAAGACCCTGGTGACGTAGGGGACCAGAAGGATCAAGAGAAACGCACCCCTACGAGGATAGAAGAACAGGAGAAGAAAGAAGAGCCGAAAAAGCCTAAGAGACGGAGAACTGACTAGATCCACGCCGGATCGGCTCCGGTGAATCAATAGACGGTGACAAGGATCTTTTCCATCGAATCGATCACAGGCGAGGTGAGATTGATGATAAGAAAAACACTCCCATTCGCAATATTTGTTGTGTCCAGTGTATGCTTGATCGGTTCCACCGCCTATTCTCAGGGATTCGGTGTGGTGGATGAAGCCACAGCAGGCAATTTCTTCGTGGTGGGTGCCAGAGCGTTGAGCATGGGAGGGGCCCACATAGCAGTGGCCAACGACGCTACCGCCCTGGTATACAACCCAGCAGGTCTTGCCCGGGTTACCAGGATTGAGTTCTCCGGTGGTCTTACCCACCAGCGAATGAACAACAAAACGAGCTTTGGCCCGGGTCCTCAGACAACCGTCGGTCTTGATGACGGGCGACTGCAGAACAACACTCGCTTCAGCTCAGCCAACGTGGTCCTGCCCGTTCCCACTTATCGGGGGAGCTTGGTCTTGGCCCTGGGAGTTAACCGGGTGAAAAGTTTTGACAGGACCATGCAGTTCTTCATCGAGGATGATGACACCAGTCGGACTGCCATCGAATCCGAGACCGGTGGACTCTATCTGTGGTCTCTCGGTGGGGCAATTGACGTCTCGCCTAACATCTCGGTGGGCGTGGCTGTCAACCTGTGGAGCGGAAAGGATACCTATACCTGGTTCTATGAGAGGATCCCTCTTACTTCGCCCGGACCCGGAATCACCTTCGATGATGCGGAAAAGAATCGGTATTCTGGATTCAATGCCAAGTTCGGTGTCCGGATTCAACCCAATAAGTACCTGATCCTGGGCGGAACAATCGATTCGCCTGTCACCTACACAATCGAGCAAGACTGGACTGAAATCACGGAGAAGGGCGGAGGGAGTGACTTCCGATCTTGCATTAACGAATACAAAATCTCCCTGCCCTTCGGCTTAGGAGCAGGTTTGGCCTTTCAGTTTGAGAATCTAACCCTGGCGGGAGACATCAACTACGCCGACTGGACCCAGATGGAGTACAAACGGTTGGAAAACGCCGCCGAGGCTAATCGACTGATCAAGGAGACCTATACCGATGCTCTCAGATTTAATCTGGGGGCGGAATATCTCATTCCGAGTGTCGGCACCAGCCTGAGAGTCGGTTTCTACCATGATCCGCTTCCGTACAAGTCCCGTTGGGTGAAGAAAGACCGAAACTTTTTCACTGCCGGTGTCGGATTCTTAATCGACCAGGTGATGACTTTAGACGTTGCCTGGGCGCACGGCTCCTGGGAATTGTATGACCTCGGTCTATTGCTGACGGAGAAGTACACCACTGATCGCATATTCGTCTCCATGGCATATAGGCTCTAAGGAGTTCTGAGGTCGCCTTGGTCCTCTCATCGTCACACGCGTTCTCCGAAATGTTCAGATTCTGAACAGACTCGTTCCTCGAATCTTAAATCCCGGTTGTGTTGCAGTTCCCCAGTTTGTCGGGCAAGAGATGAACCAGGCTTAGAACAACTCAATTGCTCGATTCCTTCGAGAAACGTCTCGTGCCTCCGAGACCAACCCCATTGGCCGGTCTCAAAACTTTCTGACGACGGTATCGTAGTAAAAGTGAGACTCGAAGAAAATCCCTGTTCTTCAGCGGTTGGATGGGCATCGAAACAAGGGAACTTTTCCGGGCTTCGGTTGTATACGCTTCATGTAGAGGAGACAGAGAGTGCCAACACCAGAGCGGGCGCCCAAGGGAAATTGGCAGGTCTCGGATCCTGCAGATAAAGAGCTTGCAGCAAGAGTGAAGGCGGGCGATACGGCTGCCTTCACCATGATCGTGGACCGGTATAAGGTCAGGTTGTTCAATGTTATCTATCGAATGCTGCAGAACAGGGATGAGGCTGAAGACATTCTGCAGGAAACCTTTTTGAGGGTGTTCAAGGAGAAGGAGAGATATGATCCGACCTACGCTTACTCGACCTGGATTTACACCATAGCGCTGAATCTTTGCAGGAATGAGCTGAAGCGGAAAAAGAAATTCAGGTTCTTCGGGATAGACTTAATCAAAGACGACCGTAGATACGCAGTTGAAGGAGGCGGAAATAAAAATTGCTTAAGTTCTACACTGGAGAAGGCAATCGCTTCTCTGCCGGTCAAGTATCGCACCGTGTTTCTATTAAGGGAGGTCAATCAGCTCTCCTACGAGGAGATGTCTGAGTCCCTGGGAATACCGTTAGGCACGGTGAAATCCAGGGTCAACCGGGCACGCCTGATGCTGAGAAAGAAACTGCAGCCGAAAATCAAGGAACAATATGAACTGTCGAAAAGTTCGCCGATACCTATTTGGCTATTCTAAACAAGAACTTGCAGCTAAGGAGATGGAGGAAATCAAGGCTCACCTGGATTCCTGTCCTGGGTGTGCCAGGGAGGCCGAGGAGATTTCCCGGACCAGCCTTCTGCTAAAGAAGGATCTGGAGACCTTCGTTCCTTCGTCCGACTTCAATGAGAGACTCATGGTTAGAATCCAGAATCTTGCGCCTGAGAAAGAGGTCAGCGAAGAAAGAAGTTGGTGGCAGAAACTGCTGCATGAGGTATTCCCGTCGGTGAAATTGAGATGGGCTGTTGCAGGCGCAGTTTCGGTGGTGGTGCTGGCTTTTGCAGTGATGCTGACGCAGAAACGGCCTGAGGTCGCTCCCCAATACCTTTCCGAAAACGGAAGACAACGGGGAAGCGATCTTATAATCACTTCCGAAGATATGGCAGATTCAGCTTATCAAGATCTTTTGAGGAGACTGGCGCAGGGTTCGATCCCCAGAGAGGGGAAGACCTTTGTGATGGACAACTTGAGATTTCCGCCAGAAAGGGGAGTGGACGGAGCGATTCCACTTGAGGATATGTACAAGAGGTTTGTCATCGATAGGAGGGCAACCGTGGCCGGGCAGAGAGGAATGGGCAAGAACTATGTGCTTCCGGTGGTGTCGACTCAAACGGCGTCTCAGAGAGCGGACTACTGATGGCGAATGCTCTCTGACCTGAGCAGGATTGAGGTTTGAAGAAACGAGGAATGATAACGGGACAAAAGGAGAGGGAAGATGAGACTTAAGTTATTGTTTTTGTGGCTGGTCATCTGTGCTTTTTTCTTAAGCTGGGCGGGACCGGTTCAGGCCCAGCGAAAGGCGCTATCCTCGCTGGAGGATGAGATAACCAGCCTGGTGGAGTCGATCAAGCCCTCCTTAGTCACCATTGAGGCCGAAGTTAGGGCTCTTAAAGGGGCAAGAAAGAAAACGGTGCCCTCTTCTTTTGTGGGATCGGGGATCATCTACACGTCCGACGGTTATA
>Ga0114919_10004346_pt1 | contig 11369 bp, 23 predicted proteins | sample BlataG_FD_88682 | JGI IMG/M metagenome (GOLD analysis project Ga0114919, IMG submission 88682) | Deep subsurface microbial communities from Black Sea to uncover new lineages of life (NeLLi) - Black_00105 metaG | ecosystem: Environmental > Aquatic > Marine > Oceanic > Sediment | place: Atlantic...
CCCAGGCTTGTTTGTTTTATTTAGTGTGCAAAACTTTATTGACAAGGTTTTAAAAATGATTTAAAGTGTAAATACGTTTGTTATAAAGAGATCCGATCATAAAAAACAGGCGACAACTTTTGATCGGGTTCCGCCTGTTTTTTATAACAACACTTAAAAGCCTTAGATGTCCACTCACAGGATAAGAGGCTCTACGAAAGTAGTTAGGATTGTGAGCCAATCGACCGACCGACCGACGGAATAAAATAACAATCTTATATATAGTATAGGTTATTCCAGAGGGAGGGAGGGAGAGAAGGGACTAAATATACTCCCCTCCGCTAATGTATAACTATAGTATAACAATATGAGAGATAAGAATTATAGAATCAAAGCAATGAGACTATCAGAAGAAGTATGGAATAAGTTAAATGTTGATAGGAAAAGAAAAGGATTAACTTGGAATTTATACTTAAAATATTTATATGAAAAGATTAACCAATTAAATAAATAAAACCATGAAAGACAAACAAAAAAAAAGGATGTTTTATTGGGGAATATTAATTGTTTATATTGTTTTTGCTATTTATATATTAACAACTACTGATGGTTCTGATTGTTATCCTGATTGTGATCGTGATCCGATAAAATGGGATTATTAATAATATATTAAATAAAAAAGTACGATAATTAAATAAGAACAAAACTATGAACATTGTAAACAGATGTCCACATTGTAAAGAGCAAGATTACTACACACAAAGAAAATTAGGATGGGTATTTTTCATTTTTGTCTTTGTGAGTATGGGTATTGGATTAGTAATGATCCCATTTATGCCCAAGTATTCCACATGTAGAAAGTGTGGGACTAAATGGAGAGTATAAAATATGAACAAGAAAGAACAATTAAGAAAGAAATTGGAGGGTATGGGTGGAGGAGACTTTTATAGAATCTTTGGTCGCAAACGTATGATGAATGAAATTACACAAAAACAATACAATGATTTCTTTGAACTTTGGCGTGATGTGAATGAGGTAGTGATAAAAGAACCTAAGCAATATAATAAACCACCAAGAGTGAGGATAAAGATCAAGGAACCTATTTGGTCTAAGAATGCGGTTGGTGTGGCAAGAGAAAAAATGATTTATAATCATCTTGAGGTAGAGATTATATGGACTGATAAAGAAGGGAATAGGAAATATCCTAACCCCTTTTTTATTAGGCGTTCAGACGCAATAAAATGCCCTACAATGGATATAAAGGGTCATGTGATACATATTATCCCTATAGATAAAATGGATGAAATGCTGACCATTTCTGAGCAGATGTTTTAATGCCGTACGGTTATCCACAGGATATATTGACAAGCCGTACATGTCATGATACAATGTAAGTACAATTAATAACAACTATGAAACGAGATCAACGAATTGAATTAAGAACTACAACGGAGGAAAAGAAAAGAATTAAAAAGGTTGCAAAGCAATTAAAGCTAAGTCTTACAAAGACGATCGTGCATTGTACTGATAAGCAATACGAGGAGTTCTGGGGGAGTAAAGGTTTAGATGGATATGATATTGTCCAAGAAAGAAAATATTAATAATAAATATATGACAAAGACAAAAGAAATTAATGGATTTGAACAAGTGGATGATTTTCTTAAATCTGCTGGTTTATATCCTTCTTTAGAATTATTTAAGGAAGAGGATGAAGAAGAAGGCGAGGAACATGATGAACATGATTTTACAAGAAATCATCAATTAAGAACGAATAAACATTTACCATTTTAAAACTATGGAACAACAAGAATACAAAGTAAGAATTTATAAAGTTAATGGTGATATTGGTTGGACTGTACAAGGCGATACTGTGGAAGAAACAACGGCTTTATATGAACAAATAAAGAATCTTGAAGCCGTGCCATTTACTAAACAAGAATCAACACGACCAAAGAATGCTAAATATCCTGAGCGTGTGGAAGGTGGAAAATGTCCTAACTGTGCTATGGGACATTTTGTAAAAAATCCTAAAACTGGAAAATTATTTTGCGATCAGAAATGTTGGTTAAATAAATAATTAAAAATATGATAGATCCAAAAGATTATTTAGAGTTCGATGAATATATGAAAGCATGCGAACTAAATAATGAAGATTTAACGGAAGCACAGGATCATTGGAACGAATGTTGGAATAAATATAGTGAAAATTAAAATCATCCTCTCTGGCTGATAAGTGCTACGTCGAAATATTATAGATATATAATCAGCAATAACATTGCTGCATGGAGGCCTCAGTAACTGTTAGCTGGAGGGGTGAAATATAAAAAATATGATATCAATGGAGGACATAAAATTAATAGAAGATAATTTGATTCATGAGATTATTCATGGTGAGAGCAAGAATGTTGCGGAAGTAATCGCTAATGTGAAAAAGAAATTGCACTTTAGTGATCGTAAGATTAGAGGAATTATGTATATGTGTTTCGGAAATAGTGAAGATATACAAAGATTAATACAAATTAATAGATAAAAATTAAAAACAAAAAGTATGTTGGAGGAATTACGACAAGCGGAAAAGCCCCCGTTAAGAAAAAGGGCTAAGCGAAAGAAAAGTATTAAAAAACAAGCCTTGCATGAGGCTAAGGTGATACTTATCACCATCATGGTTTGTATGACAGCGTATGCGATATTAACGCTGTATAACGAACAAAAGAAATTAGAAAATTTGGAGTGTCAAAGTTGTGCGTCTTTCCAAGAAGATATAGAAGAATGGGAAAATCCTACAATTATTCCTATGGAAGAAGAAAGTAAAAAAGAAAAGGAAGTTCCTGTTTCTGTAGAAGAAATAATTGAAGATGTAGGCAAAGAAGTAGGTCTCGCTAATTGGGAAATTGATACATTTAAACAATTAGCATGGTTGGAAAGCAGATATGATCCTAAAGCGGTTAGTGCTACTAACGATCATGGATTGTTGCAAATTAATGCTAGATACTGGGACTTTAATTGGAATAAAATATATGAACCTGAATATAATGTAAAGTTTGCGATGACTGAAGTATATCCTAAACAGGGATTTGAAGCGTGGGCAACATACAAAATGATTAATTAATAGTTCATTGATATACCAACGAGAGGAGAGTAAGTCATGGCGAAATTGAATGAACAGTGTGCGTGTGGTGGAACGTACGTGCTGATGAGGCCGTATCCTACTGGATTGATCACGAACGGATACGTGATGATTACGTTCAGGAATCTGATCTGTGATCGCTGCAAGAAGCGTGAGAAAGAAGTGCTGGAGCGGAAGCAGATAGAAGGAACGTAGCTGATAGAGGAAAAGCAATTGTTGAAAATGAATGGGAGTTTATCGGTTTTCTCCTTCCTCAGAAAAACCGACAAATATTTAAAATATATAGTATATGTGGAAGAAAATTATCAGTTTTATTTGTGGTGTTTGTCCATATAGCTGGGGTAAAAAGAGATGTTATTTGTATAATCCAAATTGTAAAGTTTGTAATAGCAGACTCAATTATGTAGATTATTGTGGGGAATGGAAAAGGAAAAATAAAACAAAAGAATAAAAAGATATGTTGACAGATTATAGAAAAGTGCATAAAATAGTAAATGATGGATATGTTTGGGATAGTAAAAAAGAAATGTATTACTATTACGAACTAAAACTTTTTAAAAAAGCTGGGAAAATAATAGATTTCAAGATTAAACCAATTGAAATACTAATAGATTCATTTGAGATATATGATGGAGGTAAGAAAAAAAAGATCAGGGCGATAACGTATGAACCTGATTTTTTAGTATTTCATGATGGATTTACTGAATTTGTTGATGTTAAAGGATTTAAGACTGCTATTTTTAATTTAAAATGGAAAATGCTGAAATATAAATATCGGAATGAAAAGAATTATAAATTTACATTAATATAATGAATCAACAATTAATTGAAGATTTACAAAAGCATGAATCTCTTTTGGCTGGGTGTACAAAAGAAAGAGATGAATTTATGCAAAAAGCAAGAGATAAAGAATATAAGATGCTGGAATTAACTGGTATTATTAATTATTTGAAAGAAAAAACAAAAGAAGAAGAAAAAAATGCCATTAACAAGGAAAAAAAATAATAAAACAGCTATTGTAACTGGAGGTGCTGGATTTATCGGGCATCATCTAGTTGAAAAACTAATAGATAATAAGTGGGACGTTATTATTTTAGATGATTTATCTACGGGAAGAAATGAATGGATTCATCATCGTGCCGCATTTATAAATTGCGATATTAGTAAACCAATAGAAATAGAAATACCAGATAATGCTGAGGCAATTTATCATTTAGCTGCTCAAGCAAGAATACAAAAAAGCTGGGATAAACCAGCATATACTTATAATGTTAATGTAAATGGTACAAGAAATGTATTAGATTTTGCTTATAAGAATAATATAGAGAAAGTATTACTTACTTCTTCTAATTCTGTATATGGAGCATGGGGATTACTAAAAGGTGAATTTAGAGTTACTGAAGATTTATCTACTAAACCACTTAATCCTTATGCTTGGCATAAAGTATTATTAGAACAATTAGGAAAGATGTATGCTGATTTGTTTAATATGAAGATAATTGTAGTAAGGCCATTTAATGTTTATGGTCCTGATCAACAAGAAGATGATGCATATTGTTGTGTATTTCCTAAGTTTTTACAATGTAAGAGAGAAAATGATTTTCTTCCTGTTTATGGAGATGGCAAGCAAACAAGAGACTTTACTCATGTTTCGGATATTGTACAAGCAATGTATAAATTGATGAAATCAAAAAAAACCAGTAATTATGAGATCGTTAATTTATGTACTGGTATTAGTACACCTATTTTAGAAGTAGCTAAAATGTTTGAACAAAGATATCGTTTATTGGATAATCCTCGTAAAGCGGAAATGAATTGGGCATGGGGAAGTAATAAAAAATTACACGATTTAGCATTGTTTAAACCACAAAGAAAATTAGACGAATATATAAAAAAATATATATATTAATATTAAAAAAATATGAAATTAACAGAAGATACTGTAAATAAATTGGAATATGCTTTTTCAATAGGAGCTGATGTTTCTGCTGCTTGTTATTATGCTAATATTAGCCGACAAACATATTATAACTGGGAAAAGAGTAATACAGAGTTAAAAGATAAATTTGACAGATTAAAAGAAAAGCCAGTTTTAGAGTCTTATAAAAACACAGCAGAAAAGATTTCAGCGGGTGATGTTGAAATATCTAAATGGTATTTGGAAAGAAAGAGAAAAGATGAGTTTAGTACTAGAGAAGAACATGAAAACAAAGAAGTAGAAAAATTTATAGATGAATTAGAAAACTATGAAGATGATCCCGAACTCACAAATCAGAAAGAAGATAAACTGGAAGTTGAACAATTGGCAGAAGGAAGTGAGCAAAAGTCAAACGAGGTTCAAGATAATAGTAGCGGGCAGGCGTAGTGGAAAATCTTTGTATGTTACTTATGAAGAAATTGTTATAAAAGAGTTCTTTAAAAAAAATAAAGTTATTTGGATTGTTGCTCCTAATTATGATTTAGCAGGAAGAATTTGGGATATGGTTTACGGCTTGGCGATAAATGAACTAAAGCCAATGGTCAAATATCTCAACAATAGTCGTGGAATGTATAAGATTAAAACAAAGAAAAATACAATCATTGAAGCTAAATCTGCTGATGATCCAAAAACACTTGTAGGAAAAGGTATAGATTTACTCGTTTGTGATGAAGCGGGAATTATGAAAGAACAAGCATGGAAAGAATCTTTAATGCCTGCTCTCATTGATCGTAAAGGTAGAGCTGTATTTATTGGTACGCCAAAAGGAAAGAACTGGTTTTACCACATGTATCTTAAAGGACAAGATAAAGATCAAGATAAATATAGGAGTTGGCAATTCAGTAGTTATGCAAATAATACGATAAAGAAAGAAGAAATAGATTCTATTGCTGAGCAAATGGATGAAACTGAAAAACGACAGGAAATATTAGCTGAATTTATCGAAGGAGCTGGACAAGTATTTAGAAATATAACTAATTGTACTAAAGGATCATATCAGGTATATCAGGAAGGACAGGAATATGTGGCAGGAGTTGATCTTGCTAAGCATAAAGATTTTACAGTAATAAAAATTATTAGAAAAGATATTAAGCAAGTAATTTATACAGAACGATTCAATCAATTGGATTGGGGAATACAGAAAACAAGAATAAAAACAGCAATTAATAGGTATGGTAATCCAGTGTGTTATGTGGATAGTACTGGAGTAGGGGATAGTGTATATGATGATTTGTTAAATAATGATCTTAATGTAAAGCCATAGCGCTATACCAATGAAAGCAAAATGGAATTGATTAAGAATTTATCTATTATGTTAGAGAATGAACAAATCTTTTTTCCTGCAGACGATAAGCAATTGATACATGAATTAGAGGCATTCCAGTATGAATTATTGCCAAGTGGAAAGTTTAGATATAATGCTCCAGAAGGATTACATGATGATGAAGTTAATGCATTAATGCTTGCGGCTTGGGGATTAAAGCAAGAACAAAATGTAGCTATACAATTTTTATGAGATTATTATTTAGTTTCGATGATTATTGTGAACAGAATTATAAAGTAGCTGATTTATTAGAAAAATATAAACGTAAAGCTATATTCTTTATTGATGGAATAGATATTCCTACTAAGATGAGTCAAGCAATTGATTTGCATAAACGTGGTCATATTATTGGTGGTCATACTATTAATCATCCTGCTGATATTAAAATACTCCCCAGAGAAATAGCAAGATATGAGATATCAGAATGCAAGCAATTATTAGACGCAGAATTAAATACTTATACAGAATGGTTTGCTTATCCTAAAGGGAAATATAGTGATGATACAAAACAAATAGTTAAAGATGCTGGATTTCAATTTGCCAGAACAGTGAATGTAAATAAATGGATAAATAATGATTGTTTTGCTAAAGGAACAGTGGCACATATTTATCCTAGATCAGAATATCATGGAGAAATTTGGTATCAATTTGCATTAAGAATATTAAATAAAATAAAAGATATTGAAGATGCTGAATTTCATATTTGGGGACATGGTTGGGAAATAGAGAAGTTTAATTATTGGGATCAATTGGAAAGATTTTTAAAAATATTACAAGAGTATGAAACTACAGGGAATATTAATTATTAGTGCATTGGTTGGATTTGTTGTTGGAATGATAACCTTAGATTTTGGATTTACATTTTCATTAATGGCTATGACAATATCATTGTTAACATTATTAAAGATAGAAGGTAAATTATGAAGATATTCATTCCAAATCAAAGTGAACAAAAAATAGGGGGCGGCTGGAGTTTTATAGATTATTTCTCTAAGCTGGCAACTAATTATTTAACACAAAATTATGACGAATGCGATATTTATTTTATCGCTGGGGCTACTATGGTTGATCGTGAGAGCGTTCTTAAAGCCAAAAAGCATAAAAAAAGAGTTGTATTACGAATTGACAATATGCCTAAGAACTCTAGGAATCGTAATACTGCTAGTAGCCGTTTATTTGATTTTGCAAATCTTGCAGATCTAGTTATCTATCAGTCTGAATGGGCTAAGGAATATGTAGGATATTTCATTAAGAAAGATGGGCCAGTAATATACAATGGAGTAGACACTTCTATCTTTACTCCAGAAGGCCAAAAATGGCCCTCTACCGCAAAAACAACATATTTATATAGCAGATACAGTAGAGATGAAAGTAAGAGGCCCGATGAGGCTTTTTATTATTATCATCAAGCATGGAAACAGAATAAAGATTCAGAGTTATGGATAATGGGAAGATTTGGTGAAGCAGTTACTTATAACTTTGATTTCTTTATGAATGAACCTATTAAGTATCTTGGAGTAATGGAACAAAAGGAACAAATAGCAATGTTTTTGCGTGGTGCTGATGTGTTGCTCTATCCTTATTTTAATGATGCATGCTCGAATACATTGATCGAGGCTATTTGTGTAGGAATAGAAATAGAAACATGTATTAGTGGAATGACTGGCGGAAGCTATGAGATATTGAAACAAGGAAAAGATTTTGATTGGTCTAATGAAAGAATGGTAAAGGAATATATTAATCAATTTAATAAACTATAATGTCAAGTTATTATCGTGAACAATTAGAGAGATATTTGGGAACGTTAGAAATAAAGGCTAATAGTGTGTTAGATATTGGTGGTGCTCAATTACCAGTTAGTAAACGTTGTGCATCATGGAATGTTGATGAATATGATATTTTAGATTTACCAGAACCACATGAGGTTAGAGCTAAAACAACAATTAAAGGTGATATTCAAGAAAATCTGGAAATGAATAAAAAATATGATATGGTTTTTTGTTTAGAGGTTGCTGAATATTTATATGATCCAATGTCAGCAATGATTAATATTAATGGATTATTGAAAAAAGATGGAATATTATATATTACATTTCCATTTATTTATCCACATCATAATCCACAGGGTTTAGATTATTTACGTTATACGCAATGGGGTGTTGAGAAATTATTATCTGAAACTGGGTTTATGATCGAAGAAATGGTAGTAAGAAGAGCTAGGGAAATAAGTTTTAAAGGATTATGGCTATTTTTTATTAAAGAGAAAATGAGGCCAAGTAAGCATTTTGATGGGCATAATGCTATGGGATATATAATTAAATCAATAAAAAAATGATTAAACCAGAAAGTATTACAACATTATTAGATTTTCAGCAATTAATGAAACATCTTAAAAAGGATTGGTGGTTAGATTATGGCACTGCTTTAGGTGCTTATCGTGATAAAGATTTTATAGCAAATGATAATGATATAGATATTGGCGTTTATGCTGATAATAAAATTGAATTAATGATTAGAGGAATAGGTATATTTTCTCAAGCAGTTTCTTATTGGAAAATAGAAGGATTTACGAATAAATATAGATATATCAAGTTTGGCGTGCATGATAAATTTGATATTCTTGTTTATTATAAAATGAATAAAGATAATTTTTATACTGTTAGAAAGAATGTAGGGCCTAATAAATTTGCTTGTAAGGAAATTCCAGCAAAGTTTCTTGATGAATTGCAAGAAATAGATTTCAAAGGAATGAAGGTAAAAGTTCCTAATCATATTGAAGAATATTTAGAGTATCTTTATGGAGCTGATTGGAGAACTCCAAAAAATGAGTCTGATAAAAAAAAAGTTGTAATTCAAGAAATAATTAAACAATAATGAAAATAGCAATTATTGGTTATGGTCATGTAGGCCATGCGATGGAAAAGTTATTAATGAATCATTATGAAATTGTTTTATTTGATGTTAAGGCGAGATATAGCACGATAGATCAGGTTATTGCATGTGATTTAGGAATAGTTTGTGTACCTACTCCGATGAATGAAAATGGAAGTTGTAATACTGAATTAGTAAGTGAAGTATTATCTTGGTTGAAAACACCAATACGATTAATAAAATCTACTGTTAATCCTGGTTTTACTATGCAATATACTGATACAGTATTCAGTCCTGAATATATTGGTGAAAGCAAATATTATAATCCAATCTATAAAAATGTAGCAGAAATGGATTTTGTTATTTTCGGTGGGTCTAAAGATAGAACACATGAATGTGTAAAAATATTTAAACCTGTGCTTGGGCCATTAGTAAAATATTTTGAAACAAATAGTATAACTGCTGAAATTGTTAAGTATATGGAGAATAGTTTTTTTGCCACTAAGGTAACATTTTGTAATGAATTTTATGAAATATGTAAAGCTTTTAATGTTAATTATGATGAAGTAAGGGAAATGTGGTTGGCTGATCAAAGGATTAATCGTATGCATACAGCGGTATTTGATGATAATCGAGGCTTTAGCGGTAAATGTTTTCCTAAAGATGTAAATGCAATTATTAAGGCTGTAGAAGAAAAAGGATATTCTGCTGATTTATTAAAACAAGTATTAAAAAGCAATAATAAATTTAAGAATGTATGAAAGTTGGATTAATGTTCGGATGCTTTGATTTATTTCATATCGGACATCTAAGGTATATACAACAAGCAAGAGAAAATTGTGATGAATTAGTAGTTGTAGCTGCTGACAATGGATTTATAGAAATAATTAAAAAAAGAAAACCAATATTTGATTTAGAATATCGTATGGATATATTGGCTGCAATCAATGGTGTAGATGAAATTGATTGGTATGGAAAAGAAAGAAGTAAAGAAGAAGTATTAAGATTATATAAACCAGATATATTATTTTATAACGATACAGCTAATAATAAAAAAAAATATCAAGAATTAGGTAAGATATTTAAATGTGAATTACTAGAACTAGAATATACAAAAACAATATCAACAACAAAAATTATAAATAAAATATGGAAAACTCGAACAAAATGAATCCAGAAGATGTCTGGGCTAGTGAAGAAAAAGCTGAAGAATGGTTAAATAAAACAAATTCTGCTTATTCAAAAAATGATTTGTCAGCAGATTATATAATTCATAAATTAAAGGAAGTTGAGTTTGAATCTATTTTAGAGGTAGGCTCTGGTAATGGAAGAATTATAAGTAAAATAAAAAAGACACATAAAGAGAAATTTTGTTGTGCTTTAGATATTAATGATAGAATGGTAGAATTTGTAAATAAAACATATGCTATAAAAACAATTGTTTCAGATGTATGTGATATAAATTTACATGATGATGAATTTGATATTGTATATACTTTCCAAGTATTACAACATGTGCAGTCAAGTAGAATACATAAAGCTATAAAAGAATTAAAACGTGTTGCTGCAAAAGAAGTTTGGTTAATAGAAGGATTTGTTGAACAATATTATCGTAAAGATAAAAAATATAAAACTGGAATTAAAACACATTCTGTAGATGGAGGGTCTTATGCTTATTATTATGATGATATGGATGTCGGTGTATATTATTCAGAATTAGCTGTATATAAAACATGGAATACAGGAAAAATTAAATTATATAAAATAAAACCGTGAAACGATATAGGTTTACGCAACAAGATTATGACAAAGTAGCTCAGTTTAACGATGAAACTGAATTTGATTTGTATCTTAAAGAAACAGGAAAGAAATTAGAATATAAGGATATCAATGAACGTTATAAACACTATGATGATCCAGAAAAATGTTTAGCTGATGGCATAGAATATTGTGGTAGAAGTATTATTCCAAGAGCATGGCAAGTATTTCTTGTAAATGAATTAACTCAATTAGGTGAAAATATGAAGTGTGTTGATTATGGATGTGGCGCTGGTAATGTTGGAATTATAATGTCTGAGAAAGGACATCAG
>Ga0114919_10004349_pt1 | contig 11366 bp, 10 predicted proteins | sample BlataG_FD_88682 | JGI IMG/M metagenome (GOLD analysis project Ga0114919, IMG submission 88682) | Deep subsurface microbial communities from Black Sea to uncover new lineages of life (NeLLi) - Black_00105 metaG | ecosystem: Environmental > Aquatic > Marine > Oceanic > Sediment | place: Atlantic...
GCGGACAACTACGAATCAGCAGCGGGGCTTGCGTCCGTGGACGAGATGCCCGAGGCGCTCCGGAACAGGCTTCGTCCTCTCATGAAAGGACAGGCGGAGCCTGAGGACGCGCTGGCGGCCCTGCGGGGAGATCTCGGCAAGATCCTGCAGCGGCGGCATCCTCGTGTTTGGAACGAAAAACGGTTTGACAAGCTCGTCGGCGCTGCGCATAATCATGTTAGGAATGAGTTAGGTTCACAGGTGCGGCGCGACGAAACCAGGCACCACGCCGCGAAGTTCTTCGGGCCAAAGGACCGAATATGGGTGTACCTGGACGGAGAGACACGATATCTTGACGTTCTGTCTGAGATAGTGAGCGGCATGCCGGATAGAATCTGGCGTGGCCGGGTGTATGCTGACAAGCAGCACCGCGACGAAGTTAAGTCATTCTGCGAAAAGTGGTTAGCTGCCCATCCCCGGGCCGGAGGAGGCGACGATGTCCTCAGCGACCCCTGAAGCCGCGCCTTGGGTGCTGGCGGCCGTGCAAGCCCTGAACCACCACGGAAGCTGGACGGGTCGTATCCACATCCACAAGCACTTGTTCATCACCCAGGTTTTGGAGCTTGCCCAACCACCGTTCGACTTCGTGCTGTACGACTACGGCCCTTACTCCTTCGGGCTCGACGACGAGATCGTCGACCTGGAGTTGTTCGGCTGCCTTGAGCGTTCGTATCCGAAGCCGGGATACGGTCCACGCTACGAGCCCACGCTTCGCGGACTAGAGGGGGGGCGCGCCATTAGACCGGTTGACGCGAAGGCCCTCGGGCGTGTCGCGGCCGGACTAGGGGATAGCAAGAGCCAGGACCTCGAGCTGATCGCCACTTGTCTCTGGATGGAACGCAGGGAACGCGTTGCGCGTGACGACGAGATCGTCCAGCGAGTGAGACGAGTCAAGCCAAAGTACGATGAGCCAGACATCCGGGAGGGTCTCCGGAAGGCGCACGACCTCGCCACCCAGTTGGCCGCGAAAGCCGACTAGAGCTTCGAGATCAACGCCAGCGGCGTCACGATCGCCGGCCCGAGAGAGAATCCGCCGGTGGCCGCGAGTCCGGCTCCGACGCCTGGAGAGCCTACGTACGCCGCCAGAGCGACACAATCAACTCGTCCACGGAGCTGCCGCTGGCACAGGGGATCGAGTTCGGGGACTAGCCCCAATCTCTTACCACCAAGACACGAAGGCACGAAGAGGAACCGGGTTTTTCCGGGCAATCTGCCCCTTGGTCGAAGATGACCCCGCGCGACAGCCTGTCTTCTCCGGCACGCGTCTCGCTCCGCGCCAATATATAGTATAGGCCTTTGTGTCTTGCTGCCTTTGTGGTTCGTGGGACATGCGGGTCAGCCCTACTTCCGGCGGTCGATGGCTGATCCGGGCTAGCTGTTGTCATCCCGGCGGGCGGGGATCAGGCAAATGAACTGGAGCGGCTGCGGACCCGTGTTGCGGAGCTGGTGCTTTTCGCTGGCGGGGACCCAAACCACGTCGCCGGCCTTGAGGGGCCGTTCGCCCCGTTCGCCCTTGGCAATGCCCTGGCCCTCGAGGACGAGGATTTCGTGCTCGTAGTCGTGCTGGTGGTGCGGGGTGTGGCCGCCGGGCTGGACCTCGAAGTGGCGCATGTGGAAGGTTTTCGCGCCGTCGCCGGGGCCGATCAACATGCGCATGCGGGTTCCCGCCGCGCCGGGCATCGTGACGTCCATCTGCTCGTGCTCGCCGATCGGTTTCACCTTCATCGTTGGCCCTCAGCTATGGGGTTTCAGCCGGGCACTACCTTACCATATTCATCGCGACCGCAGGCGGCGTGACGGCAACGGTGATTGTAGCGCGTCGAGCGACCGCGGCGACGCGGCACACGCCGTCACGCGAGCGGCGAAGTCGCGGCCAGCAGGATCAAGTTGTAGGCCGCGTGGCAGCCGGTGGCCACGCCCAGTCCGCGGGCGATGAAGATGAGGGACAGGTAGACGCCGGCGACCAGGCGCATCAGGAAGGTCTGCCAGGCGAACGGCTCGGCCCCGACGGGCTGGACGTGGCAGAGGGCGAAGATGGCGGCAGCGGACCCGATGACCAGCCAGAGCGAGATCCATTTGGGGACGCGCAACACGTGCACGAGCAGGAGCGTCAGGCCGGTGATCAGGTACAGGCGGAATACGAGTTCCTCGTACACGCCCGCGCCGAGGGCCACCATGACTTGCAGGGCCAGGTCGGCGTTTTGGGTTTGGCTGGCGGTGAGCATGACCTGATTCAAGGCGAACAGCGGCACCGCCAAGGCGACGCTCTCGGCGAGCATCACGGGCAGGACCCACCCGCGGATCTGCCAGGAGTATCGGCTGAGGATGTGCCAGACGAGCAGGGTGAGCAGCAGGACGACGCCGGGCAGCCAGAATCCGCTGGCACCGAGCCACCCGAGCAGGCCGCGGATAAGCCCGTAAGCGACGAGGTCGGGCTGCGGCAGGCCGCTTGGGCTGATGATGAGCGTCCCGAACTCGTAGGTCGCCACGAGCGGGAACAGAAGCAGCAGGCAGTAGAGGGGTTGTCGCGTAGCCGCCCAGTAGCCGCCAAAAGCGGTCGAGGCGGAGCCGGCAGACTTTTTCGGCGAGCCCTTCGTGCCAGGCATGTCATTATTATGGCTTGGCTGACGGCTGGTTTACAGAGCGCGTGATTGTGCGACCCGAGCGGGAGACTGCCTAGTATTCCGTCAGCCATCGATCAACGGGTAGTGCGGGCGTCTCGCCCGCGCTACCCACCGTTTGATGGTTGACGGAGCACTAGCCCATCATCGGCCCGCAGTTCCCGCGCTCCCGTTTCGCGGCGGGCTGCGGCGCCTCTACGGGCCGCCGCCCGTCGGTGGCAGCGCCGAGCGACGGAGCTGGATGCTGTTCATGAACTTTAGGAAGTCCTTTTCGAAATCCTCGTCGATGGGGCCGAAGCAGTCCTCGAACTGCTGTTGCTTCTCGGTCAGCGAGAGCCTCACTCGCCTTCCTGGCTCGCTACGCTTTGCATGAACTTGGCGTATCCACTGCGCTGCTTCTTCCACAAGTAGTGCGTCAGGGCCCAGGCGGGCGGGTAGCTGGCTCCCCCTTTCCAACTGCCGCGGTTGATGATAAACATCCGCAAGTCCGGAAAACGCCGCGTCGGGTAGCCGAACGTCTGCCGAAACTGGTAAAGGCGGTAGTGGTTCGTTGCGCCTAAGCTGCCGCCCAGCCTGCCCGGCGGGGTCTCGAACTGCATGGTCAACCCCTCGATCACCCACGTGTTGACGTCGGCGCGCGGGTCGAAGAAGCCGATATTGAAGTGGATGTGGTGCCCCACCTCATGCTGGACCACCTCGCGGTTCATGTGCTCCACCCAGCGCTTGATGCGGTTGGTGATGTACCGACGCCGGCGGTGGTCAAGGTCCGGTTCCTTCAGTCGCTCATGCAGCGTCGCAATCGGCGGCCAGGTGTTCATGTCGAAGAACGCTGAGCGGTTGTTCACCCGATAGTAGAACCCGATCGCGCCGATCTCGTCGAAGCCCACGTTGGTTTGGTAGGCGTTGTACTCGTCGAATGTGCCGAAGAGGTAGGCTTCAAGCTTGTACTCCGGCCGCTTGAAGGGGATGTCCAGCATCTCCATCATGCGAACACACCAGCGGTAAACGGATTCGATTCGTCCGCCGAGCTTCTTGACCAGCTCCTCGTCGCAGGTGTACACCAATAGGAAGTGCGGCGTTTCGAACTCCTTGCCGTGCCCGGTGATGCGCTGCATCTCCCGCAGCCCGTCCGGGTTGACCGGCAATTCCACCATGAGATCCGGTGCGGGCTCGATGTTCGCAAAGAGGGAGACGAAATCCTCGCTGCCCAGGATCCGTTCGACCTCGTCGTCGGTGATCGGGCGTAGCCTTGCAGCGCTGCCGCCCAACTCGGCCCCGGACTCGCCCCCTTCCAGCGGGACGACCTTGAAGACGTCGCTCTTCCTGACTGTGAAGACGGTCTTCCCGCCGCCGGGATTGTGCTTGGTCACTTCGTACGCACCCGGAAGCTCTTTGACGTCCCCGATGATGGTCTGCCCGTTCATCAGGACCAGCTTGTGCCGGCCGCTCACCTGGGCCGATGCGGTCCAGGCCGACACGGCAAGCAGCACCCCACTGACTACGGCGAGCGACAAGATCAAACGCTTACGCATGGCAACACCTCATCGTGACGTCTGGCAGTATCCCCGCTTATTATAGCGTGCCGGCTCCGTCTGGGGAGTGTTATTTCAGCAACGCTCGCCTGGCGCGGGTATCCGGCCGGTGGGTGTGCACGGGCGTCGCGGGGCGACCCCGGGCCCGTCCGCGTCAGGCCGACGGCCCGCCGTCGGGCGACCAACGGGCAGGAAAAGGTTGGTCTCGACCATGAACTCACACGGCGACTCGTCCAAAGGCGAACTCGAGCTCATCCGTCGTCTAAGCCGGGAATTGGCCGCGACCACGGCCGAGGGGCGCTCCTCGTCCGCCAGGGAGCGGGCGGCCGTCCCGTTCGGCGACGACATGGCCGCTCTGCAACCCGGCGACCCAAGCCTGCTGTGGACCACCGACATGCTCATGGACGGGGTCGATTTCGATTCCGCTCGCCATCGCTGGTACGACATCGGCCGCAAGGCGATGGCCGCGAACCTGAGCGACTGCGCGGCGATGGCCGCGGTTCCGGTCGCCGCGCTGTGCGCGGTGGCGCTCGGCAATAGCCTGTCCATGGACGACGCGCTTGATCTGCTGCGTGGTGCGCGCGATTGCGGGATGCGCTTCGGCTGCCCGCTGGTGGGCGGCGACACCAACAGTTGGGACCGACCGACCGTCATCAGCATCGTCGTTGCGGCCCGGACGGAAGCCGGGCGTCGGCCCGTCCGGCGCTGCGGAGCCCGCCCGGACGACCGCATCTTCGTAAGCGGTCCCGTGGGCGGGTCCATTCTTGGACGACATCTGTCGTTCGAGCCCCGGATCGAAACGGCCCTGGCGATAAACCGCCAACTCGACCCGCACGCCATGATCGACATCAGCGACGGCCTGGCGATCGACCTGTGGCGGGTGCTGGAGGCCTCGGGCTGCGGGGCGGTGCTCGAAGCGGCGAGCCTGGAGGCGGCCGTCCACCCCGATGCGGTTCGCCTCGCCGCCCAGGACGGCACGACGCCGCGCGAACACGCGCTGCACGACGGCGAGGACTTCGAGCTCATCGTCTTTCTGCCGCCTGAGGTGCCGACCGACGCGTGTCGGCGGCTGGGCCTGTTGCCACTGGGACACGCCACTCGCGACCGGCGGTTCCTACTGCGGGAGCGCGACGGCCGCCGTGTCGAGGTCGAGCAGCGTGGCTGGGAACACTTCCGGTGAGTACGATCATCGAATCACGGTCAAGGAGCACCCGGCAAACGCTGCTGTACGGCCAGGCGCTGGGTGAATCGCTGAAGGCGGGCGACCTCGTGGCGATCAGCGGGCCGCTGGGTGTCGGCAAGACGCAACTGGTCAAGGGGATCGCCCTGGGCCTGCGCGTCCCCGCAGACGAGCCGGTTGTCAGCCCCAGCTTCGTTCTGGTACGCGAATACCGCGGTTGCCTCAAGCTCTATCACGTGGACGCCTATCGCCTGCGCAGCACCGCCGAGCTGCTCGCGCTCGGGTGGGATGAAATGCGTGAGCAGCCGGATAGCATCGTCGTCATCGAGTGGGCCGACCGCGTGCCCGAGGCCATCCCAGAGGACGCATTCCAGGTCGAGTTGGAGCACGACGGCCCGACCGCACGTCGCATCCGGCTAGCCGTCACCGACCAGCGGCGTCGGGTGGAGTTGACCCGGCAACTGCGGCGATTCTCCGGCAAAGCGGGGCGGAACTCGCAATCCGCCCCCGGCAACCGCCGACCCACGTCCGCCGCCGACACGTAGCCTGCCGGCAACAACCCGGCATTTGGCGGTTGACAGGTCACCTGGTCTAGCGGAGACTAAAGGCGGGACGGATAGGCGCATTCCGGAAAGGTGTTGCATGCGTACTTGGCTGTTGCTCGGGTTGCTGCTGGGTTTGGTCGTCACAGCGGGTTGCGCGACGATGGTGAAGACGCCGGCGGAGGTGCATAGCACCTACCGACAGGCCTTGGACGCGGACCTGCGGCAAATGTCGGAGGACTGGAACGTCCTCTGGCTGGCGGATCGGCAGTATCGACTCACCCGGTGGTACACCCGCTAACCGGCCGTTTTCTCTGACCGCGAGCTGACCCGCTCCCAGCCGGGGTCAGCGCGGGTGGTCACGGGGGCCCATTCAAGCCACTCGTAGGATCGCCGCCGGGGCGCGGCCCGCACGTCTTCGTCACACGCCGGACACGAGCTGCAAGACGCCGTCTACGAGCAGGACCTTCAGCCCGGCGACCAGCAGGGCGACACGATACAGCAGGATGAAGCGCTTCTCCGACAGCCGCCTGACCAGCCCCTTGCCGAGCAGCGTCCCCGGGATCACCAGCACGGCCATCATCAGCGTGACGAGCCCCAGCCCGGCGAGGTCGTCGTACGAGCGCAGGGCGAGAAAGGCGGGGATCTTCAGGAGGTGCACCAGCGATTGGCACACCGCTTTCGTCGCGATCAGCCGCTCTTTGACAAACCCACGCCGGGCAAACAGCGGTGCGATCAGCGGCCCGACGGCCCCGACGGTGAGGGCGGCGGCGCCGGCCAACAAGCCCAGCAGCGGAAAGTCCCACCAGGCGGACTTGGCTCTTGCTGCCTCGGGCGCGGGCAGGATCAACGACGTGAGGATATACAGGCCCACCAGGCCTTTCAGGTACGGCTCGGCCCGTTCAGGTTGCCCCAAGGCCAGCAGGAGACCGGCCCCGACCAGACTGCCGGGCACCAGGCCGATGCCGAACCGCCCCACGGTCCGCCAATCCACGTGGGCCAGGAATGCCAGCGTGCGCGTGGAGTTGCTGATGAGTTGCACGGTCCCGTGCGCGGGGATGGCCTCGGCATGGGGCATGACGCAGAACAGCGCGGCGAGCAGCAGCATCCCGCCGCCCATCCCGATCATGCCCGACAGTGTGGCCGTCAGCAAGGCCACGATCGGCAAGATGACATACGCCGCAGCGCTCAATTCGCTTCGCCGCCCTCAACGGGGTGCAGGGGTTGACACCTGTGCTTTCCCGACCCCCTGCTTCGGTACGCAGGCCGGCACCGGGAGCATCCCGCTTGTCGGGCACTAGGATATCGACTTGCGGCGTCCTGCCTACGGCGGCGGGGCGGGGCCCACGTCGTTGGGCTCGGTCTCCTGTGGGGGGCCGAACGGGCTGGGGACTTTGGGCGCCTTCGCAACGCCGGGCCAGAATCCGCCGGTTAGCTCGAAGTCGCCGCCGGTCATGACGACCGTTGACGCATCGGGCTGGCCGATGGTGCCAGACAGCTCGTAGTCGCCGCGGGTGCAGAACATCTCTCCGCCGCCGTCAACAGTCCACCAGTCGAGCTCGAACTCGTCGGCCAGAAGGGCTGCTGCCGCGGTCAGCGATATGGTAAGAAGCATTGTGACGGCTTTTTGCGTACTCATGTAAGTCTCCTTTCGCATTCCAATCGGCTTTCGGTACTCGCGCTACGCAGCCCTCGGACCTCAGAGTTTCATAATGAACGCGAGCTTGTAGTAGCGGGGCCTATTGTCGAAGGGTTGTCCGCCGCCCGTCGACTGTGCGGTAGCCGTGTGAACGTGCTGTCCACCATGGCTGGTAGAGTAATCTTCGTCGTGGTGCATCTTGACGGCATAGGGGAACCCGTCGCCGTCCTGGATAACGATGGGAACCGGCTGATGCCGGTAAATATGGGTGTGGCCGCCTGCGGGGTCGATGCTAACTGCATGCGTGTGTGAAGGCATCTGCGAAGTCGTTAGTGTGACCTGATGTGAGCCACCAGTTGCTCCTGGGTTTTCGCCAGCCTGAACGCCCAGGATGAAGCGGTCTGCCAAATCGGGCGTTCCGTTTGTCCCGTCACACAGTCCCCAACCTTCGGGGATGCTGGCGAGAGACCCTGACCACATGATGATGGCGCCCGTCGGGATGCCACCGTCAGCCGCCGCGGTCGTCTGGACCGTTCCGTCCGGGAACTTGAAGCCATCCGTCGTGGACTCGATCAACCCGTTCACTGTGAGGGGGGAACCGGGCGCGTCGGTCCCAATGCCGACGTTGCCAGAAACATCGTCGACACGGATGCGGGTCGTGCCCGCAGTTTGCAGCTCCAAGGCGCTGTTGCTCGAGAACGCGCCGGCGAAGATGGTCCCGTCAGCTTTCACGTTGCCGGCCACGTGTAACTGCTCATCCGGGCTGGTCGTCCCGATGCCGACACCCCCGCCGGCCCGGATCAGAAACTGATCGCCGGCCGTGGAGCCGAAATTCGCGTTGGTAGAGTCAGCCCAAACGAAGGCGCCTTCGTGGTTGGCCTTGGCCTGACGACCGGCCGCGAAGCTCCAATCGCCGTTGGCGGCGCACAGATTTCCACCAGGCACGGTCGCGGCGAGGCCATCGGCGCTGTTCGCCTGGCCGCCCCCGATGACCGAGTGGCTGCCGGTCGCGCTGTTGTTGTAACCCCCGCCGACGACGGAATGCTCGCCCCCGGCGACGTTTTTCGTACCGCCGCTCACCGTCGCAAACCGCGCGTCGCTGGGATCGCCGCTATCACTGCCGGCCTGGTTGTCGACGCCGCCGCCGACGGTCCCGAAGTGGCCTGTGACCCTGTTACCGAAATCGTACGTTTCCAAGGGTGGGATCGGCCCATGACCGCCGCCACCCACGACTGCGCCGATCACTCCAGGAGCCGCCTCGTTTCCGCTGTACCCGCCAATCAGGTTCGGGACCGAGTAGTCCTCGTTTGAGGCCGGCTCGATGCGCAGCGCCTGCTCGCCATTGACTCTGAGCACGAGTGGCCGCCAATCGGTCGTCCCGAGGAAGTTCGTCTCCGGGTTCGTACCGCTATTGCCGGTCAGACTCCAGGCCATCGGAAGCCCTGGCTGCCAGGTGCCGACACCCAGTTCGTCGCAGGTGAGGACCGAACCGGGCGCAGCCCCGGTCGGCATCCAGAAACCACGGGTTCGCACAGTCCCCTCCACATCGAGCTGCGCCTCGGGATTGCTCGTGCCGATTCCAACCCCTCCACCGGCCCGGATCAGGAACTGATCCCTGCCAGTCGAGGACATCCCATCCCCGCTGCTGTCGGCCCAAACAAAAGTGCCGTCGTGCAGAGCCTCAGCTCTGTACCCAGAGGCCAGGCTGTACTGGCCCTGCGCCGTATTCGAGGACCCGCCGGGAACGGTGGCGTACACCCCGCTGGCGGTATTGCTGATGCCCCCGCCGACGGCGGCGCCGTAGCTACTGGCCCTATTGTTCTTGCCCCCGGACACGGCTGCCATCGAGCCGTCGGCGGTGTTGCTCATGCCTCCACCAACGGTAGCCCCGGACGACGAGCCGCTGTTGCTCATACCTCCGGCGACCGTGGCGATCGACGCATCGGTCGGATCACCATCATCATCGCCGGCTTGGTTGCCACTTCCGCCGCCAACAGCGCCATAGTGGTCCCAAACCCGGTTGCCGGCGCCATCCGTCCCTCCACCACCGATTGTCGCGCCGACGACGCCGGGGCCTGCAATGTTGCCGCTGCACCCGCCAATCAGGTTCGGGCTAATGTCGTTCTGCTGTGTCCACAGGCCGGGCAGGGCCAGCGCATGCGGCGTCGGCGTCAGCTCCTGGCGCGGCGACAACGGCGTCCCGTTCACACTGATCTCCAGCCAACGAGCCGCACCAGTGAAGATGTTCTCGCCGAAGTCGAGCTGGACAGTGAACAGGCCGTTGTCGACTTCCTTGTTGTTCTCCACCAGCGGCCCGGCGACCAGGTCGTTGGGGTCCGTGCTGTTCGGGTCGTCCCAGAGGGTAAACTCAAAGTCGGCCAAGCCGTCGAACGGCGTGCCGGCCTGCTTGAGCTGTCCCTGATAAGTGAACGCAGTGCCCACCGGCGTCTGCGCACGCAGCGCGGCGGGCGCCGTTAGCACGGCCACAACAATGGCCCAGATCCAAAACCTCTGCGCTCTCATCTTTATTCTCCTTTCGCCTGGCGTGTGCGAACGAAACGTTCCTTGGCCGCTGGCGCGCGGCTTAGCCGTAAGGTTGCCCTGGCAGTCCTGTTGAAATGCTGGCACCTCCCGCTCCTCCTCAAACGGCGTAGAACCAGCGATAGTGATGGCGCTACTCTGACCGCGCGGGCGGCCGAGCCGCCTAATACGCGATATCGCTTTAGGATACCACGCCGGGTTCGGGCAGGTAAAGAGAAAAACGGGCGGTCGGATTGCCCGGACCGCCCGTGCGGGGTTGGGACTGCGGCTGAGAGGATTCGAACCTCCACCCGGTTGCCCGGACTAGGACCTGAACCTAGCGCGTCTGCCAGTTCCGCCACAGCCGCGTGGCGTCGGCGGTGGGGTGGCCGTTGCCAAACCCACGCCAACACAGCATGATACAGTACGGGTCGTCTGGGGCAAGCTCGCGGGATGCCGCGCTTGGCCGAGGCTGGGGTTGCAGCCGGTTGCGGCGCTCGCGAGAACGGGCGGGACGCCCGTGTCACCGGTGACGGGACGGCGTGCCCGGCACTCGGGTGAAGAAGGGCGCCCGGCAGGGAGACCATTCGAGGACCATGAACGACGACGCTCAAACGGGATCGCTTTTCCGACCGCGGCGGCGGGACGGGGTGCGCGTCGTCGTCACCGGCCAAGTCGGCGTGGACAAAAAGCCGTTCCTGGAGAAGCTGGGCACACTGGCCGAATCGCGCGGCGACCCCGTACAACGCTACCACATCGGCGACATGATGTACGCCGAGGCACCCGACGTCGTACCCGGACGGATTCTGGATTTGCCGCTGGGTCGGCTCAATGCCCTGCGGCGCTCGGTCTTCAAGGACATCCTGGCCCAGGTGGACCGCTACCAGACGGTGATCGTCAACACGCACGCGGCTTTCCGCTGGAAGCACGGGCTGTTCCCCGCCTTCGACCACGATCAGATGCTCGCGCTCGACGCGGATCTGTACGTCACGCTGGTGGACAACCTGGACGCCATCCACGAACAGCTCACCCGCGAACACGACGTGCCACACACGCTCAAGGACATCCTGGTGTGGCGGGAAGAGGAAATCCTGGCCACGGAAGTCCTGGCCAGCGCGGTGCGCGGGCACGGCTGCTTCTACATCTTCGCGCGCGGGATCGAGGACAACACGCTGGAATCGCTGTACCGGCTGATCTTCCGGCCGGAAACGAAAAAGGTTTACCCCTCGTTCCCGATGACGCACGTGATGGACCTGCCGGAGACGCTGGCCGAGATCGACGCGTTCCGAGCCC
>Ga0114919_10004350_pt1 | contig 11366 bp, 11 predicted proteins | sample BlataG_FD_88682 | JGI IMG/M metagenome (GOLD analysis project Ga0114919, IMG submission 88682) | Deep subsurface microbial communities from Black Sea to uncover new lineages of life (NeLLi) - Black_00105 metaG | ecosystem: Environmental > Aquatic > Marine > Oceanic > Sediment | place: Atlantic...
AGCAATTCTTTTTCCTGTTAAAAAATATTCTCTGGCCTTGTTCTCCCCTATCCTCCGGATAACATAAGGAGAGATTGCAGCAGGGACAAGCCCGATTTTCACTTCGCTCAGGCCAAATTTAGCATCTTCTGAGGCTACAGCTATATCGCAGGCAGAAAGAAAGCCTGTGCCTCCCCCAATAGCTGTCCCATTAACCATGGCCACAGTGGGTTTGGACAATGCATAGATTTTATAAAGAACTTTAGCTATATGAATAGATTCTTCCAGATTTTGCTCAAACGAATAACGGATGATTTCTCGCATCCAGTTTAAATCTGCACCAGCACAGAACGATTTGCCCTTACCGGTCAATACGACAACCCGGATGGATTTGTTTGTCTTTACTTTTTCAAAAGCATCATCAAGCTCAGAGATCATGAGGGAATTGAAGGCATTGTGTACTTCTGGCCGGTTAAGATAGATATTCGCAATTTTATCTTCTTGGGTAAAGATAATTGTTTCGTAGTTTTTCTTTTTCATCTTACATCCTGAAAATTCCAACCTTATAGTCAGGAATAGGAGCATTAAGGCTCATAGAAATGCCTAAAGCCAGAGCTTCCCTTGTTTCCAGGGGGTCGAGAATGCCGTCATCCCAGAGTCTGGCTGTGCTGTAATAAGGACTGGCTTCGTGCTCGTAATTTTCAATAATAGGTTTTATTAATTTTTCTCTCTCTTCTCTGGTCATTTTCTTTCCCTGGTCTTTTAATCTCTTTATTTTTACTGCAAGAAGAACATTGGCTGCCTGTTCTCCTCCCATTACACTAATACGGCTGTTGGCCCACATCCAGAGAATACGAGGCGCATAAGCCCGGCCACACATGGCGTAATTTCCAGCTCCATAAGAGCCGCCAATGATCACCGTAAACTTAGGCACATCCGCATTGGCTACAGCATGAACCAGCTTGGCTCCATCCTTGGCAATTCCTTTGTGCTCATACTGTTTCCCTACAATAAAACCGGTTATGTTTTGCAGGAATATAAGAGGGATTTTACGCATAGCACAAAGAGTAACAAAATGGGCTCCTTTTAAAGAGCTTTCAGAAAACAAAACCCCGTTGTTGGCAAGAATGCCCACAGGATAGCCCATTATTCGGGCAAAACCACAAACTAAGGTTTGGCCATATAATTCCTTGAACTCTTGAAACCGGCTTCCATCCACCAACCGGGCGATAATTTCCTTGATGTCAAAAGTTTTTCTCAAACCCTGAGGAACAATACCATAAATTTCCTCCGGATCATAATAGGGATCCTCAGGCTCAGCAACATCCAGTTGGAACTTTTGCGGTGGATCCAATGTTTCGACGATATTTCGAGCAATCCCCAGAGCATGCTCGTCATTAAGAGCATAATAATCAGAAACCCCTGAGATGCGGCAATGGACATCAGCCCCTCCTAAATCTTCATCTGTAACTTCTTCTCCTGTGGCAGCTTTTACTAACGGTGGACCGCCGATAAAAATGGTACCCTGTTTGCGGACAATAACCGTTTCATCACTCATAGCCGGTACATAGGCTCCTCCTGCTGTACAGGAACCCATGACGATTGATATCTGGGGAATGCCTAGGGCAGAAAGTCGAGCTTGATTGTAAAAAATTCGACCAAAGTGCTCCTTATCAGGAAAAGTTCCAGCCTGGTGAGGAAGGAAAATTCCTCCTGAATCGACTAAATAAATACAAGGAAGGCGGTTTTCCAAAGCAATTTCTTGGGCTCTGATATGTTTTTTAATAGTCATAGGAAAATAGGTGCCTCCTTTTACAGTGGCATCATTGGCAATAATCAATACTTCACGGTCGTGAATAACTCCGACTCCTGTTACCATGCTTGCCGAAGGAGCTTCATTATCATACATATCGTAAGCTGCTAAAGCACTCATTTCTATAAAAGGAGTGTTGCGGTCAAAAAGTTTATCCAATCTTTCTCTTACTAAAAGTTTTCCTCGACTCTTATGACGTTCTTTATATTTTACAGGGCCTCCTTCTTGAACCTTGGCCAATCTTTCTTTGTATTCAGCCACAACCTTTTTCATATGTTCAGCATTTTTCTTATACTCTTGACTTTTGATATCTATTTTGCTTTCGATTCTAAACATGATTAAAACCCCTATATTAATACAAACATCCTAAATATCCTTATATTGCTCTTGCAAGCCTAAAGGCCATCTGGCAATCACAACCTTGCGAGCAAAGCGTGGCCATCTCACCTGTTTCTCATTGTTATTCTTATTCTGGCACAAACTTATACCCGTAACAAATAATTCCTGATTCTCCTTCCTGGAAACTTTTCCTGAATTCTATCTTTACTCTCTGACCAATCTTTAAATCCTCAAAATCACAATCTACAATCTGACCCGCCAACTTCACTCCATCATCAAGTTCTATGATTCCTACAGCATAGGGAGCCTGGTCAGAAAACTGATGGGGAGGAACCCGAATTATGGTATAAGTCAGAACCTTTCCCTTCTCAGCTAACTTTGTTGGTTCTAATTCTCTTTTTTTGCACTGAGAACAGATGAGTCGAGGCGGAAAAAATATAGTTCCGCAGTTTTTGCATTTATTGGCTTCCAACCTGTACCTTTGAGGAATTTCCCTCCAATATCTTGATGGTGTCGGCATTTTTTCCTCCTTCCTTATTCCCTTTCAAAAATATGAACAACTGAACTGCCACCGCTTCCACCCATGTTTTGGGCCATCCCTATTCTGGGATTATTTATCTGTCTCTCTCCTGCTTCTCCCCGAAGTTGTTTCACAATCTCGACAACCTGAGCTGTACCTGTTGCACCAACAGGGTGTCCCTTGGCTTTTAATCCTCCACTGGTATTCACAGGAATTTTTCCCTCAAGAGAAGTTAATCCTTGTTCTGCGGCTTCTCCCCCTTTTCCTCTTTCAACAATACCCAGAGCTTCTAAAACACAAATTTCAGCAATGGTAAAACAATCATGGACTTCTATTAAATCCATGTCTTCTGGTTTATTTTGAGCCATAGCATAAGCTTCTTTAGCTGCCTGATAAGTCGCTTCAAGCCAAGTGAGGTCTTTCCTTGAACTCAAGGCAATAGTATCGGTGGCCTGGCCAGTTCCAATGATTTTTATAACAGGTTTATTCATTTTCCGGACCATCTCTACAGGGCAAATAACAAGGGCCGCAGCTCCATCAGTGATAGGCGAACAATCAAGGATTCTCAGGGGATCAGCGACCATAACAGAATTCAGAACCGAATCAACTGTGATCTCAAAAGGGAATTGCGCCAAGGGATTCTTAGAACCATTGCAATGGTTTTTTACTGCAACCATTGCTAATTGCTCCCGCGTTGTCCCGTATTTTTCCATGTGAGCTCTGGCTATTAAAGCATAAAGCCCTGGAAAAGTGATTCCATGGTAGCCTTCATATTCCTGGTCAGCGGCTGTACCAAGGGCATAAGTTGCTTCATTACCACTGACATCTGTCATTTTTTCCACACCCCCAACAAGGACAACATCATTCATACCCGAGGCTACTTCGATAAACCCAAGCCTTAAAGCGAGACCTCCTGAAGCACAGGCTGTTTCTACCCTTGTAGAAGGCACAGGTGCCTGACCTAAATAATCAGCTAAAAGAGAAGCAATATGCTCCTGGCCCACAAAAATACCTGAAGACATGGAACCCACATACATAGAGTCAATATGGTCAACACCGGCATCATCCAAGGCAAGGAGAGCTGTTTCCACATAAATATCCCTTAAGGATTTCTCCCAAAGTTCTCCCCATTTTGTTATGCCTATACCTAAAACAGCAACTTCTCTCATTTCTTCCTCCTAATTCGCCTTTCTAATTTTTTGACGGAACTTGGCATATTCACCATATTCGAGGTAATTTTTGTTCCTATCCAGGATTTCCCTTGTTTTTGGAGCCAGGTCCCTTACTTCATTAATTCTATCTGTGACTTTAAAAACAAAAGCATCACTTCCCGCACCAGAGCCGTAGGAGACAATAAGAATTTTATCTCCTGGCTTTGAAATATCCAAAGTAGCTGTCAGGCCCAATGGAGAAGAGCCAGAATAAGTATTTCCTAATTTGGAAACCAACCAGCCAGGTTCAATCTGTTTTTTTTCAAAACCCAACATCTTTCCTACTCTGAAGGGAAATTTTCCGTTTGGTTGATGAAAAATGACATAATTAAAATCTGAAGGCTTCATTCCAGACTTTTCCATTATCCCCTTAGCTGCTCCAACAATGTGCTTGAAATAAGAAGGATCCCCGGTAAATCTCCCACCGTGCTGAGGATAATATTGGTATTCACGCCTCCAAAAATCTGGTGTATCGGTCGTGTAGGAGTATGTTTCAACGGCTTCTGCTACAAGATTCTCTCGACCAAAAATAAAAGCAGCCGCGCCAGCAGCTGCAGAATACTCTAAAGCATCCCCTGGAGCTCCCTGAGAGGTGTCAGCTCCTACTCCCATACCATACCTTATTTCTCCTGCTTTAACCAAACTCAGAGCAACATACATACCTTCGGTTCCGGCCTTGCAAGCAAATTCAAAATCTGCTGTATGAACTTCAGGAGTAGCACCAATAGCTTCAGCCAAAACAGTCCCACTGGGTTTCACAGCATAAGGATGTGATTCAGAGCCAATATAAACTGCTCCAATTTCCCTTGGATCAATAAGAGCCCTTTTTAAAGCGTTTTTTGCTGCCTCCACGGACATAGTTATGGTGTCCTGATCAGGAGCAGGAACAGATTTTTCCTCCAGCATTAATCCTTTCTTATAGCTTGGAGCATCTGCTCCCCACACTTTAGCAATTTCCTCTACTTTGATTCTATTCCGCGGAATGTAAGCTCCATAGCCCATTATACCTTCCATTTATTTTCTCCCTTCTTTAATGTAAATGAATTTTACAAAAGACATATGTTAGAATTGAAATAAAAATAATAAAAATTAGATAAAAGGTAGAAAATATCCTGTCATATCTCTCTTTTTAAGTCAAGATGTTTAAATTCTGGAGTTCTCCCAATTTTATTCATAACTCTGTAGATAGGTGTTTGGGAATGTCTTCGCTCCCGGAAAGATTTTTAATATTAATGAGATTATGGAAACATATTTTGCTGAATCATATGATTTGACAGCTCATTTTTATCAAATTAGAATTAAGGGAACTTTTTTTTCTAAAATCTCGTCTACTTAGGTGTGGTAAGTGCAGATAAATAAGGTTATTAAAGAATGTTTAAAAGGAAAAGGAGAAGCCTGGGAAATGCTTGTTAATTCTTACTCTAAGAGGATATTTAATATGGCCTATCAATTTTCAGGAAGTTATCAAGAATCAGAAGACCTAACCCAGGATATTTTCCTAAAGGTTTATAACTCTCTCTCTAAATATGATTCTGAAAAAAATTTCAGTGCCTGGTTCCTAACTTTAGCTAAAAATTATATGATTGACCACTATCGAAAGACAAAATGGGAAAAAACAAAAAGAGATAATTTTAACGATTGTTTTCTTACCTCTCAAACCTTTGAGAGTCCTGAAAATGGAGTGCTCAGAAAAGAAAGTAAAAAAATAATCTGGGAAAGCCTTAACCATCTTTCTTCTGATATTAGAATGGCAGTTATCCTTAGAGATATACAGGGGAAAAAATACGAGGAAATTTCAGAAATCATGAGTCTTCCATTGGGAACAGTTAAATCCAGAGTTAACAGGGGAAGACTCCAATTGGCAAAAATATTAAAAGAAAAAAAGGAAAGAAAGTATGAAATGTGAAAAAATAGAAAAACTTTTGTCTCCTTATTTAGAGGATGAACTAAGCCAAGAAGAAAAAAAGACAGTTGAAAACCACCTGGAAATGTGCCCAAACTGCTCTTCTCTTCTCTCCTTTATAAAAGAAGCAAAAAATTCTCTTTCTGAATTTCCAGAGCTGGAAGTAAGCGACAGCTTATTGGAAAGGCTTCATGCTCTTCCAAACAAAAAGAAAAAATTCAAGTTAGGTCTTGATTTTTTCCTTCGACCTTCTTTTCAACCTGTTTTTGCTGTTGCAAGTATCTTTCTTATCCTGCTGTCTTTTTATTTTTTTAACCCGGATAAAAATCTCATCAATAAATCAATAGATAGGCAAATTCATCTTGGCTACAGTAAGATCGAAAAATTGTATACTAAAGCAGGCTCCTATAAGGGCAATTTGACGGCCCTTAAAGACAACTTCCTTGACTCCTTTAAACAAAAAAAGACAAATCTTTTGGGTGGAGGCGAGGATTAAATTCTAAATATTTAAATAGAATGGAGGTATAAAATGGAAGAAAAAGTAATTATTCAAAAAAAACCCCCGAAATCTCCTGGTCTTGCCGGAGTTCTTTCTTTCTTTATTCCGGGAACTGGTGCTCTCTACAACGCCCAGATTCTCAAGGGGTTAGTTTTCCTCATTATCTTCTCAGGTCTTGTCACTATCCAGCAGCATGGAGAAGCCCAGCCTTTTCTGGGACTGCTCTTGGCCGCTTTTTACATCTACCAAATAATTGATGCTGTCCAGACTTCAAAAAGTATTAACCGTTTAGCCCTCAAAGGTGAGAAAGAAGAAAAAGAAGAGAAGGTAGAAGAATTTCCCCAAGCTGTAAAAGCTGGCTCTGTTTTCTGGGGTGCTATTCTAATGGCCGTGGGAGGAATTCTCCTTCTGGCCAATTTCGAGGTCATAAGCTACGGAACTCTTTTTGATTTCTGGCCTCTTGTTGTTATTGTCATCGGTATTAAGCTCATTGCAGATTATTTCTCAAAAAAATAAACAGTCAAAATCAAGGAGGATAAAATGGCAAAATATAGACAAAGGGAACCACTAGCTTGGGGAATCATCCTCATTGTTATTGGTCTTGTCTTTTTGTTGGCGAATATTAACGTGAACATCTGGGACTTTATTGCCAGACTATGGCCCCTGGTTCTCATAGCCTGGGGAGCCTGGAAGCTCTATTTTGGAATAAAAGAAAAGCAAGAAAAATCCCAAACCTAACAAGGACTTAAAATGAAAGCAAAAGAAATTATACTCCTGATTTTTATCATTGTGGCCGGGGTCTTCTTCTACTATGCCCAAACAGGAAAACTTGACATTACAACTGATTTTGGTGATGTCTTCTTTTGGAATCTTGAAGAATTTACCTATGAAGAATTCCAATTGGTGGAACCACCTATCCCTGCCCGGCTTCACATCATCAATGCTCATGGAAAAATTGAGATTCAAGGGACAGAAGAGGAAAAAATAACCATCGACTTTCAGGAAAAAATTTGGCGCAAAAACGAGGAACAAGCAAAAGAAGTCTCAGAAAAGCTTAAGATGGTCATAAATAAGGATGAGAATCTGTTAAGGATTTCAACAAATCGCAGTGAATTCAGAAGGAAAAATTTTAAAACAAACTTCAAAATTTTTATCCCCCAAGGCATGGAAGTGGAAGTGGAAAATTGCTACGGTTTTGTTAACGTTTCAAAGACAGGTAAGACAAAAATAAACAACCGCCACGGAGAAATTATCCTGTCAGAAATAGGTGGAGCATTAAATGTAAAAAACAGCTATGAAGATGTTGAAATAGAAAATGTTCAGTCCAACTGCCAGGTAGAGAGCAAGCACTCAACAATTCTGGTAAAAAATGTAATGGGGGAAATGAAAATTATTCATCGCTATGGGAAGATTCACTTGGAAAATGTTTCCAAAAACGTTGAAATAGAAAGTCCCCACACAAAAATTTTCGGCCATGGATTGAGAGGAGCTGTCGAAATTCAGAATTCTTATGAAAAAATAACTCTTTATGATGTGGGCAAAACAAAAATTCAGGGTCACCACTCCAAGGTCGAAGTAGATGGAGCAAATGGAGATTTAAAAATAAGCAACAGCTACGGGAATGTTAAACTGAAAAATATAGAAGGGAATCTTCACATTGAGGGAAAAAGCTTAAATATCTCTGGAAGTAAGATTGTCGGGGAAGAAATTTATATTTCCTCTTCTTACCAGGATACTGAACTTACTGAATTCTCAGCAAAAACAACCATTTTTGTCTCTCATGGAGATATTGTTCTTAAACCTCTTATCATAAATCAACCGATTCAGGTAAAAAATGAATATGGAGCTATAAAATTTTTCTGGCCAAAGGGAGAAAAGAATCCTTTTGAGGCAAGAGCAAACAACGGGGAGATTAAATGGAATCTCCCCGTTGAGATTTCTTCCTGGGAAGAAGACCATACTTCAATTGTTAAGGCTTTTCTCCAAGAAACTGATAAGCCTTCAGTTTTTCTCTCTACAAGCTATAATAATATTGTGATTGAAGAGAAATCTCTTGGGGTAAAACAGGAAAAAGCGGAAATCTAATTTCCCCTTTGCCTCAGCTTTTTTGTTTGAGGTTATATATCTTTTCTGTTAGATAGCCGTTTACTCTGATATTAAAATAAGAAATGATATTGGCCAGATCCTTTTTATATTTAGTCACATAGCGGACAAAATCAATTTCTTCATTACGCCGCAGCAGATCCTCAAATTCAGCCACCTCATCCCTGAGTTCAATCAAATAATGATTGATAGCTCGATAGTGGGCATTAATATCAATAAGTTCATTACTATTCAATTTGCTAAAATTAAGATATGGCGGAAGGGATTGAAGGATTAAAAAACTTTCGCTGCGTAACTCGTTTACCAATTCCTTTATTTCCTGGAAAAATGATTTGTACTCTAAGGGGTTTTTTAATTTTATTTCAGCTTTGTCGAGCAAAATATCATACTGGTCTTTTATGGAAGTAATAAATTCTTTGACTCCCAAATATTTTCTCTTGAAGTTAAAGAGGTCTATGAAATCTCTGCCAATATAAATTTTATCCTCATAATGTGACATTAACTCCATGGGAGAATGAGTGTAAAATTTAATTTCATATCTCCTTCCCCCTGAATCTCTCTCTTTCAATCTGGCCAGGACCAGATATTTATTCTGTTCGACAAAATAACTGTTTACATCCAACAGGACTGAATAAATGGCCAGACTCTGAATGATATATTCTTTAATATAATTGAGTAAATTATCCCTTTTGGCGATAAAATCATTGACGACTTCATTTGGAGTGGGATTTAAAACAGAATAGGAAGGCGAAAGAAGATAAAGAACAGGCCCTGTTCCCAGTTCAAGGTAAAGATTTTTTAAAACATTCTGATGTAAATCATCAAGATGAAGCAACCTTAAAGCAGGCAATTCTTTGGCACTAATCTTTGATAACTCTTCAACTTCATTCATTCTTTTAGAATCCTCAATTTCAAATGAATACTATCACCAGAAAATAAAAAAATCAACACTCCTTTCGCAAGACAGTCCAATCTCTATTTTCATAGCGCTGCTTCTGGATCTTAAAAATTTCTTCCATTTCATCTTTTTTAAATATTTTTGTTTTTAGGCTTACTCCAAAATGTTCAGAAAATCCAGCCTTTAGACATTCAACTGCCCATTCAAAGCCAACTTTTTTTTCAAGGAGTTGAGAGAGAGAGGTCATACGCCTCTTATTTTCTCCGCTATTTAAGGAGGAAACCGATTCTAAAAGACCTCTATCCTCCTCCAGGGGAATAGAGCCGTGCTGAATAAAACAGGTTTCGAGCCTTTTTTGAGCACTGCCTATTATTTTTTTTCCTTCTACTTCAATTTCATCTCTGGCAGGATAAGAAAAACAGGGCAAGTTTCCACGAGCATAAATTGAAGGAGGATCAGCAGCCAAATAAGGAGTCAAGCCCATCTTAGCTAAACCAAGCATTAAAGCTTGAGATATCAATTTATAAGAATCTGAAAGCCTTGGAGTGAATGTTTCGCTTTCCGAAGAGCAGACAGAATAAGTTACCTCTTTATAATGCAAAACTAATTTTCCTCCAGTTATTCTCCTGACAATATCTATTCCGTTTTCCTGACAATAATCCATATCTGTGACTTTCCAGATATTTTGAGAATATCCAAGGGAAACTGTTGGTTTTTCCCACTGGTAAAACCGAAGATAAGTCTGAGGACTTTCTCCAAGGTACCGAAAAAGATACTCATCTACAGCCATATTCAAAGATCCCTTGAGGGGCACCTTATCTATGATTATTTTCCATTCTTTCATTATTTTCTTTGATATAATTTTTTATTCTTAGTTTAGAGTAAAGGGAAAAATGAAATCAAGAATTGTATTAAAAATACTCTTTGTTTTAAAATGAGCTGATAATAAATCATTCTTCACTATAAATACATCTCACACTTTGCTCTAGGGTAAAACATTAAAAAAAGAAAGAGCGGACAACGGGATTCGAACCCGCGACCCCGAGCTTGGGAAGCTCGTACTCTACCACTGAGTTATGTCCGCTCTTTCTCCTTAAGTTTTCGTCTGAGTTTTTTATTCAATTCTTCTTCAGTTTTCTTTTTGCTTACAGATAAAATTTATATATATAACTTGCTCCCTTGTCAACATAAGCCAAAAAAATCCTTTATTTATATATTCCTTCTCTCGGGCTAAAGGAAAACAGGATAGAGGTATAAAAGGGCTTATTTGCGTTGTAGCAATTCTATAGCTTTTTTCTAATTCGAAATTTTCAAGACCTTCCCTGTTCCCATCGGCACATAATTCTTGCCATAGGCTTTTTTGAATAATTCAATTGCTCTATCCCCGGTACAGTGGGTGGCTCCACACTTGACAACACCCAAATCTTTGAACTGCTTGATAATATTTTTAACGTCCTCATCTGAATGACGCATCAGATGGAAGCCTCCAAAAACAAGACAGACATCTTTATTGAGCATCTCTTTAGCTCTCTTTATAATATTCACAATTCCCTGATGAGAACATCCTGTTACAACGATCAACCCTTTACTTGTGTTTACTATTAAAGATTGTTCTTTAATCTGGTCGCCCATTTCTCCGGTCAGAAAGACATTTTTACATATCTCGAGGGGCTCATCGACACTCACAACCCTGGCCTTTTTACTTTCAACTTTTTTGACAAAATCTTTAGGAAATGAAATAGGTAGATAGACCTGAACATCGGGATTCTTATCTAAAACCGATAAAAGTCCTCCAGTATGGTCCCAATGAATATGAGAAATAACTATCTGCTCAACTTCACTCAAATTGACTTTCAACTGGTCAATATTGTGAAAAAGCACATCACTTTTTCCTCCTGTATCAAACAAAATGGTCTTCTCCGTTCCTTCTATCAGACAGGAAAAACCCCAATCAGATTTTGTGCCTTCTTTAAATACGTAATTGTCATAAAGAATAGTAAATTTTATTGATTTTTTTTCTAATGGCTGTTTTTCATCGGTAATATTTCCTTTTTTCATCGCATCATGAATGTCTTGAGCCAGTGCCGGCATTATTAAAATA
>Ga0114919_10004351_pt1 | contig 11361 bp, 10 predicted proteins | sample BlataG_FD_88682 | JGI IMG/M metagenome (GOLD analysis project Ga0114919, IMG submission 88682) | Deep subsurface microbial communities from Black Sea to uncover new lineages of life (NeLLi) - Black_00105 metaG | ecosystem: Environmental > Aquatic > Marine > Oceanic > Sediment | place: Atlantic...
AGCCATAAGGGAGTAGAGGGATGAGTAAAACGAAAATACCTTGGGCAGATTACACAATAAATCCAGTTAAGGGCTTATGCCCGATGGCGTGTTCTTATTGCTATGCTCGTAGGATGTATAAGCGGTTTAAGTGGAATCCTGAAATAAGATACAATTCACTGGAGTGGTATAAAGTATCAAAAATAAAGCAACCATCAAGAATATTTGTCGGTAGCACAATAGAACTATTTGGAGATTGGATAGACGAAATATGGTTTCAATCAATTTTGGGATTTACTCTAATATACCCGCAGCACACCTTTATCTTTCTCACGAAATGTCCAGAGAACTTATCCCGTTGGTCGCCGTTCCCTGAAAACTGTTACATCGGAGCATCGGTTACTAATCAGAAAATGTACGAGAATGCTGTGAAATATCTGCAACAAGTAGATGCTAAGGTAAAATTTCTTAGTTTTGAACCGTTATTAAACCATATTTTACTTGACTAATAGCACCAACAGTGCTACACTATGAAGTATGATATATATACATAAATGCAAACGGTGCGGTCACGAATGGGCAAGTAAGAATCCACATCCTCTGCGTTGTGGCAGTTGCAAAACGCCTTATTGGGATAAGGAACGGAAAAATGTCAATTAGAAAGGGATATACGTTATCGGAACAATCCCGCAAAAATATAAGTGATGGGCACTTAGGGAAACCTCGGAGCCTAGAAACCCGTCAGAAAATCAGCCTTTCACTTAAAGGGATAAAACGTAGCCCTGAAACTAAATTGAAAATAAGTATTATCGCATCTGCAAGAAAACTAAGTGATGAGCATAAATCTAAAATTGGTGATGCTGTGCGAGGGGATAAACACCCTAACTGGAAAGGTGGCGTAACTTATCCTATCTTTGCTCTCAGAAAAACTAAAGAATATAGGCATTGGCGTAATGCTGTATTAGAGCGTGATGGATTCCTGTGCCAGAAGTGCCATAAGTCTATTAGACGCCTTGACGCTCATCATATATTTTCCTTCACGCTTTTTCCTGAATTAAGATTTGGAGTAAGCAATGGCTTAACTGTTTGCGTGAAATGCCACACGAAATATAAAGATGATTTATGCCAATTAGTTTTAATCTGAAAAGGGGGATAGTAATGTCAAAATTAAAAGATGCTGGTATCAATTGGGTAATCATTGGTAGCAGAACACAACCAACACAGCACCCGCCTAGAGAATGGGTAGATGAGATAATCACGGCTTGCGACAAGGCGAAAATCCCCATATTCATTAAAGAACCTTTGGCAAGCTACTATGGGATATATCGGCAGGAGTTTCCGAGCTTTGAGCAATAGGGAGGGCTGATGTGGATTAGCATAAGAAAACAAAAACCGCCACTTGATACCGAGATACTTGTTTTTGAGAAATTTAAGTATGGAACTAATATGTATATCGCCGAGTATGTCCGACCGTTTAATAAGAAAAGACCCGTATTCGGGATAGATATAGAACGAGAAGAGGATGGCACAGTTTATGGGGGATTTCCGTTAGAAAATGTAACCCATTGGATGCCCTTGCCAGAACCACCAAGGTTTAGGAGCTAACTAACACGCTTGAGTTTACCCTGCTTCCATAGCTTTAAAATTGGCGAGCCGCCACGCTTTCCCCAGGAACGAAATGCGTTAGCCCCGTACTTTCGTTTGATTTTTGCTGTTCTTTCATCATACTTACTCATAGTCGTATTATATACCAAGGCTTAAGGTTTGTCAAGGGATAACCCAACTATTTTTAAAAAACACTTGACAAGTCTACAAAAGTGTGCTATCAATAGATTAAGGGTATTATAAGGTTGCCTAAGTTAACGGGAGGTCTGTAGGCTTTATTGCCAAGTATGTTTTCACAGCGAAGCGAAGAGCAGCCTTGAAGAAAGCTCAGGCTGCCGCCCGCCGAAAGAATATTAAGCGGGGCAAGAACAAGAAAGGTAAGGGTTAGCAACCCCAATCCTAATTCAGTAAGAATTTAACTGGAGGTCTATTTAACATAAGAATGATAATGGGGCTCATCATGGCCGTAATAGGCGTTTATATCGGCGTTGCTCTGCTCCCAGGCATCAACGACACTGTAGCCACGATAACCACCCCGACCTATGACACAGGCGTTGCAGGGCTAATCAACGTAGTGCTCATCGTGGTAGCCGCAATGATAATCTTCATGGTTATCAAGGCAATGGGAGACCAGGCATAACAATGACACGGTGGTTTTCCAATCGGTACAATCAACACTCGCAAAATATGGGGGTGGGCTTAAAAACCCCACCCCTATCTACTAAATAGGGGGGTAGGATAAAATGCCACTTTTTGGATTAGGGGGGAATGGAGATAAGACAAGAAGGCAAGCTACAAAAGGGCTTGCTGAAGCACGTAAAAGGCAGAAAGAAGAAAGGCGTACCGAGGAAAAACGGCGGGCTACAATAGAACACGCTAAAAAGAAAAAGGATTTGTATGTTGCACAGGCTGAAGAGCGTGAGGCATATAATAGGAAGAGGCGGGCAGAAAAAGGGTTAAGACCTGTTAGGAGATTACCTCCTCTGCCGAAAGTATCCAAGAGAACCAAGCGGGCTATTGCTAAGGGAGTTACTCGCAAGCGTGGAGAGGGAAGCAAAGTCGGCTGGCTCTAAATGGAGGTTTGCAAATTGCCTCTGTCTGAATATCAAGTTAGTATATACAAGGATGCCTTGAGTTAAGGGTGTCTTTTTGTTTTTAAGGCAGAAATATCAATGTAATGATTGTGGAAAACAATTTGAATAGGGATAGGTAGTGATTAACAAAATTAAATGGTGTCATAGACACAAAATGATAGTAGGGTTTGCCATATTATTTATTGTGTATATTGTAAGTTTTAGTAAGATAATTTATATTTATCCAGAAGCATTTGGAAGGCTAATTGGAATGTATGTGCTATTAGTGTGGACATATTCACTGATAGCGAAGTTTATTAAGTTTATAAATGGGAGCAGTAATGCCAGAAGCACCACCGACTAAAGAAGAACAGAAGCAGTGGGAAGAAGTTACCAAGCCAGCAATGGAAGAAGCTGCTAAAGGGGCAACTACCGAGCAGTTGGAACGTGGTGCTGAACTTGGTAGTGAGATAGCCACTACCGAACTTGCACGAAGGGGTATAACTCCAGAACTAGAGCCAACGCCTGATACCGATATAATAACGCCATCTTTTGAAACACCGCCATCAGCCGAAGATATACGCCATTATGAAGAAGTTATTAAGCCACAGATAGAGGCTGGTGTTAAAGAGCAATCATCCGAGCAATTGGTAAAAGCGGTAGAGGCTGGCGGGCAGATTGCCGCACAGGAATTACAGAAACGCAATTATGTGGTTACGCAAGGTTATGAAGGGCAAACGGTTGTCCTAACACCAGATGAAGTTGCCAAGATAGTTACACTCAAAGATGAGGAACTCCTTGATGCATATAAGCAGTTTGGGCTTGTTGACCCGAAGGCGGAATATCGCACCCCTGAACAAATTACTACATTACAGGCAACCTATGAAGAGCAGATAAAAGAGATAAGTGATTATATAAAAACATTGCCACCTGCTTATCAAGATGCTTACGCAAAAAGTGGTGTTCCAGGGATAATAAACCTAGCCACTAAAGAAATAACAGCATTTGAGGAAGCACTGCCATCCTTGCCACAGGAAGCACAGGATGCTTATAATGCTGGCAAGGCTATTTCACAAGACGCAGCATTTGAGGCGTATGATAATTGGCGTGATGATTGGGCAACGAATCACTTATTTATAGACGATTACGCCATACCCATATCTGTTTGGAATGAACTTCCACCAGAATATCAGTCAATAGCATTGAATGAGGGTATGCCAGCACTAAGCCAGAAATTGGAGCAGGATAGACTAGATTACCAGAAACAAAAAGTAGAGCAGGATGAGGCATTGAGTTCATTGACCGCTATGGGATATAGGTCAATGAAGGCTGAATATCCCTTTGGTGGTGCTCCGTTTGAATTGTATGAAACATCAAAGGACTATGATGTTTGGAAATACATACAAGATAATCCGAAACCTGAATCAGTGGCATTATTGGCAAGGGCAGGTTATAAGCAAGATGTATTAGATGATGCACAAAGTTATGTTAATGAACTGCAAAAGACCATATCTGATATTGATAATGCCTTATCTTTAGAGACAATAAAGGAAGTTGGTGGTATCAGGGGTATAGACAATCCTGCACTTGCTAGGGCAATTAGGAAAGAGGATATACTTTTAGTAGCTGGTTCTGGTGCTGCAACTTGGCGTGAATTATCAGATAACGAAAAGGAAACAGTAGCCACTGAGTATGTGAATGACCCTGCAAGGCGTAATATATTCGCTGGCATTGGCGCAGACTTACTTGAAGTCAAGCGTGATGTAAAAGATAAGGTAATAGCATCCGAACCATTCAATCCTTGGTCGCCAAGAAGAATATTAAATGAAGCACTATTTTTTGTACCGATAATAGGGGCTGGATTACTTGATGTTGGTGTAGAAGATATTAAGAAAATTCCAGACTTGCCAGAATTGCAGGATGCAATGGAATGGAGAGATATAAGAACTGGCAATATAATATCCAACGAAGAATATAAGGCGTTATTCCCACACTCGGAAGCGGATTATTATACTCTAACCGCAGATGCAACCAATAAAAGACCGATAGTGTCATTACCAGGACAGTTGGCATCTGGAACTGTGATGATGGGTGTTTATGGAGTAAAGAACATAGGTACACCAGAGGGTAAGGCAATTATTGGAATGATGGCACTACCTTTTGTTCCGAAATTGATGCGTATCAAGCCATTCGGTAAGGTCAAGGTTGCTCTAAGGAGTATAAAGTCAGAAATTGAATTATCTGGTGCTCCAGTTAATTTTAGGAATATAACATTGCGTGCTGTAGATGATATTATCAAAGCCATTGATAAGCAGGATATAGCAGCGATAAAAAGGCACGCTGATATATTAAAAGAGATGGTAAAGACTGAGCCAACTTTACCAAAGGCTGTCAGCAATAGCCTATTGCAGATTGCCAAAGATGCTACAAGTAATGCTAATACGATAGCACAGTTGCAAGCCAAAGGAGTGTCAGAGGTTGAGATTGCCAAAGCAGTTATACCAGAAAGGACTATTTGGCAAGGGATAAAACTTGGTGAACAACCTTTGGTAGGAATTTCTAGGGGTAAAATCACTATTGGAACTAAAGGTGTAGAATTTCCACCATTGGAACAGTGGAAGCTATCAGGAGCAGAGGGAACGCCATTTGAACCGAGAACTGGATTAGAAACTAGGATATTAGTCAATAAGAGTGCATTGGAAAAGGCTGGTATGCTGGAATCTGATAAGTTTGTAAGTGATATTGGCTTGACATTAAAAGAGGCAAAGAGTTGGTACGGCAAGGAATCGCCAAACATGAACGCTGAATTACTAGCACAACCGATTGACACTTTTAGCGCAAAGGGAGTTGAGGCGATATTAAGGGATGCTGTCAAAAATCAGAAAATCGTAGACAAAGTATTCGGTAGTTCTACCATGCGACCTCAGTTGAGTGATGTGGCATTAAAAGAGTGGACAGATATATATGGCAGAGTACCTGGGGATATTGATATTTACCTGAAAGGCGTTAGTGCAGAAGGTGCTACCAAGTTTGCTAGAGAATTAGTGGAAACAATAAAAAGAGAAAGTGGCGATATTGCTTGGATTAGCCCCGAAAGACCCACTCTTATTATGGCGAAATCTCGTAGTACAGGTGCTAATCGTCACGGTATTGATATACATTATGAAGGTGAACCACCATTAGAGGGTAGCATTACCCCATCTCAATTTGCAGATATGGTTTATGGAATGAAAAAATCAGCACCAGAGGTTACAGTATATATTGAAGGTGTTGGCAATGTAAAGATAGCAAGGTTATCTGAAACAGGTATTGGCAAGGTTGAGCAAGTCATAGGTTGGAGGCGTGACCCTGCAACTGGCAATGTAGTGCTTAAAACTGAGGCTCATAGAGTAAAGGACTATGTAGACTTGTATGAGATAATCAAGACATATAGTGGCGAAAAGAAAGCTGATGCTTGGGCAACCAATATAGGGTTAGACTTAGAACCATTCCGCAAAGCAAAGCCATATGTGGATTTATACAAGACGTTAGAGGAAAGGCAAGCAACTGGTAAGGCTTTAACGAATAAAGAAATAACAGAAATCTCTAAACGTATTGCCTCAGAAGGAATTACCAAGGAGCAGCAAGCAATATACATGGATTTGCTTCGGGAAGTTAAAACTCGTGGTTTACAAGGTGCTGATGCTTGGGCAAAAAAATGGGGAATTGATATAAACACGCTCAAGAGTTCTGTGTTGCGTGATAGGAATTTGGCGTGGGAGTTTAGTCCATCTAAAACTGCAAAGATTGGTAGTATAGGGCGATTTCCGCCAATAGTTAGTATTGCAAGCCCTGAATTTCTATCAGCATATAGGAGTATGCCAGTCGGGTTTACTTCTGAGGGAATCTTAATATCAGTGCCATCTAGCGTATCACCTCCATTGCCATCTGATATACCTAGTGTACCACCATCACCACCATCTGTGCCGAGTGAAATACCTTCTGAGATACCGAGTGAGCCAGTTAGTGAAATACCATCTGAGATACCTAGTGAACCAATTAGTGAAGTTCCAAGTGAGATACTATCGGAGATACCTAGCGAAATACCATCCGAAGTTCTGAGTGAGATACCAAGCGAACCTAGTCCACCTGTACCGCCTAGTCCACCTGTACCGCCTAGTCCACCTGTACCACCAAGTCCACCTGTACCACCAAGTCCACCTGAGATATTTGAGTCACTTGAATATCCGTATGAGCCTTATGAACCACCTCCTCCGCCGCCGCCACCTCCGCCACCGCCAAAGCTAATCCCTCCACCTGAAAAGGAAATGGAGTTGTCAGAGCAGATTGCAAAAATCAAGGCGGGCACGATTTGCTGGCGGCAAGGTGCTCCGCAAGGCGGCGAAATGTGGCGTGTGCTCCCACCGCCGTATCGTGAAGAGGATATGTTTGTAATGAGGCAAGCCCCTCCTGGAACCTATAAATTTGCGGTTGGCAAGGGTAGTGCATATCGTACAATTCAGGTAATTGGTGGAAAATCAATTCGTGATGTCCGTGACATAGACCTTGGCTGGGCAAGAGTGAATCTAATCACCAAAGGTGGAAAATTAGAGATAGAGTTTTTACATGATACCGATTCCAATGTAGGTAAGAGGGAAAACACTATTGGTATGGGTAGAGGGCAGATTCCGTTGGAAGTTGCCGATGCTGCTAAAGCTATGGGTATTAGTGGGGGCGAATTGATAGAACGGGCAAAGGCTGGCGAGGATGTGTATGCCTTGACAGGATTTGAACGCCCTTCTGATGTACCACAACGCATAAGCGAGAAGATACCCAAGTCATATATTCCGAGGCACTTGACACAAACCTACAATACCAATGGTGATTATGGTAATATAGATAGAAGCAGGGATGCTGAGTTTGGCTTGCCCAGAAAAACCCGTGAAATAGAAAGAGAACTACGGGAAGAAGAAAGGGTAGCCGTAAAGAAGAAACCTATAAGGGATAATGGTGGTGTGATAGCGGAGGAATACTATCTTGGGCGTAAAATTGACTCGCAGGATTTAGGTGTAGCGATTTGATAAAGTTAAGGCGAATCTTAACAATCATATTGGTGTTGCTTGCCTTGCTTATTTATGCTACGCCAGTATTTGCTGTTTTCCCTAACCCTGATGAAATCTGGTTTGGTACAAAGTCGCCAGTAAGTTATGTTAGATGCTATGAGAATGTGGCGGAAACAGGCGATATGCTGTTTCTGGCAGAGGGTTGGGTGAAATATGACCCTGCTACACCGCCTGGGACTGCTACTGATTATTATATATTTGAAGTTCGTAATGTCGCCAATACAGCAGTTCTGGTGTCCAGACCATTGGAATCGTATGGCGATAGACCCATATCAATTTACCTTACGAAAATACAGGTAGATGCTTTACCGTTGGCATCTGGTTCTGCCTATGTTATGAGAATTACGGGCAACCCATTGTATTTCGCTCCTATGCTTGAGGGGACTGATATGATAACTTATACACTATCTGCTGATGATTGGGTAGACCAATCAGTGGCAGTAGTGGGAAGCAATCCATTAAGGATAGGTTGTATCTATATTGCCACAAATATGGAAGAAGAAGATACTCCTACTGTTTATATGGTGACAAGTGAAGGCGTGGAATATCTTAATCCAACAGGGGCAAGCCTGTTTCTGGCGGGAATACCAAGTCTTAATGTATGGGTTCCGTCATTGTTTCAGATAACAACAGAAGTTCTGGAGTCTGAAAGACCTGATGCCACTGGTAGTTATGTTGGGTATGTAACTGCTAGGGAGAGGTTGGGAGAGACTACTGGGCAGGCAATTGCGAATATAGGTTCTTGGCTTGGCGTAAGTGAGCAAATGGCGGCTGGATTGATAATGATGACACTTATGATAATGTTGTCTATCTGGCTTTACAATAAAACACAGAGTGGAAAAGCGGTGATGGTTCTAGGCATAGCAGCAGTTATGCCAGTCGCCACATTCCTTGGCTTGTCATCTCTGGTTATTATGTTCATACTGATTATAATGATAGTTCTACTCTTGGGCTTTTATTTTCTCACGAGAGGTTCGTTGTAATGAAGCGATTAAGGCGTGCTGTTGCAATCGCAGTTATATTCTGTATGCTGATACCGAGCATTGCAGTGTTTGCGGCAGATACATGGAAGCAATATTTCCCGATTACAATAACTAATGCTGGCGCAGCACTATCTTCATATCCTGTTCTAATTGGTAGCACAGGACAAAGCATGGTAGACGCTGGCTACATGACTGCTACTGGCACAGATACCAGAATGAAACTGGCTTCTACCAACCAAAAATATATGCTGTCTACCACCGAGATAGCAACAGTGGCAGGTTCATTATCAGCAGGTGGACAGGTAACTCACGATTTATACACAGGCTATGCCCCAGTGGCAACCACATTTCCTGTAATAGTGGGCGAAGGTGGCTATCTTACTATACCTGATGCAGCAGGATTAGAACTTGGTGCTGCCTTTGAGTTAGAGATTACTGGTGGTGTAGATACCAGTGCTGGTGCAGTTGGTGAAAATTTAGAAATCAAAGCTGGTTCTTATAGGACTTATAATAGTGGCGTTACAGATATAACCTCTGAAATAAAGCAAGGGCAACCCATAGTTGGAGGAGTTAATCGTAGTTTAAATAATGTAAATACAGAGTATTCTAGCATTATGGGTGGTATGGAATGGGATGTTGCTGAAAATCAAGTATACCAAGTTATGCCTACTGCTGGCTATTTTTGTAGATTGTATATAGAACTAGATGCTGTTGTTGCTGGTGGGGCTACTGAAACATTTACTCTTATGAAAAATGGTGCACCAACAGCTCTTACAGTCACTATAGCTGCTGGTGCTTCTACTGGTAATGATACCACTCATTCGGTAGCATATGTGGCTGCTGATACTATTAGTCTTAGAGCAGTCCCTACTGGTGTACCTGGAGCACCAAATGCAACTTGGTCAAGTTTATTTGTCCCTGATACATATGGCGAGACTATATTCTTAGCACATAGTATAGTAGATAGTGGTGCACCAAGATTTTTTGCATCACAGGGAGGTATGACCAGTTTAATAACTACACTTCAATTTTCTACTCCCATGCCTTGTGCTGGTACTTTTGGAGATGCGTATGTTCAATTATCTGCTGCCCCTGGAGCGGGTTCATATACTTGTGTGTTTAATGTGAATGGAGGAAATACTGCAATAAATCCACAAGTAGTTAACCCAGCTACTACAGGGAGTGATACTGCTGCATCTGTTCCTGTTGTTGCTGGAGATTTGGTGAATTGGGAAGTGTACCCTGGGGGTGGTGCTGCTGCTAATCCAGAGATTGCTGTAGGAGTGGTATTTACGCCTACTGTAATAGGTGAATATCCAATACTCGGAAGCACTGCTGACCAGCCAGCAGTTGCCGCAGTTGAGTATTACCATATGACTCCAGGTGATGCTGTTGTGTGGCAGGCAGTAGAGGCTACTGTTCCATCTCTTACTCAATTCTGCACATTGAAGGATTTGTATGTTAAAGTAGACCCTGCTCCAGGTGGGGCATTTACATATACCTTGGCAATTCGGGAAGAGGCTGGTGCAACTGGCTTAACTGTTACCATAACAGGAGCAGCCACTACGGGGAACGATTTAGTTAATGAATTTACCTCTACCACAGGAGATACTGTTGGTGTGCAGTGTACTGGAGATGGTGGTGCTGCAACCAATGTCAAGTGGGGTGTGGTAGCCTATAATCCAGATGTATCTGTAACCGCCACTGGTGTAGCAAGCGGAGAAATGACGGTAACGACAGGAATAGAGAGACGATAAAAGGAGGGTATCAATGAAAAGACCTTGCGATAAGTGCTCAGTAAATATCCAACAGGCAATTCTTTATGATGAGGTAACTTGTTTCCAGACCTGTAAGAAATGGAAGCGATGGAGTAAGAAGCAGTAACATGAATAAAAATATCACAAGAATAGCACTCGCACTCATCTTACTGCTGACTCTGACTATATCTTTTGCTTCAATTGCTCCAGCTAAAGCAGCAGATTTAAGAGAGCCTGTAAAGATAGAGTATCCAGTTCTTAAAACTGATGTTCAGTATTATCAAGTTTTCTTCCCTACCGGATTAAAATACTCTCAAGGATGGTACGGAACTTTTACAAATGCTCCTCTTGCTTCTGAGATATTATTGTTTGATGATACCTACGACGAGAACTGGGGCATCTGTATATTTAGCATGTCCGGTAAAATTCCCAAGGGCGCACAAGGTGGAACTTCCTTAACTCCTATTACTAAAGAACAGGCAGATGCTGCACTCAAGAGTTATTCTCTTAATGCAGCCTTTATTCCTTTTGACGCTGAAATACAACAGGTAATGACCTCTGACCATTACTATATTGGAGCTTGGGCTGGTGAGAAGCTAAAGCAGAAATGGAATAGTCAAGATGTCAGCATACCGCCTCCAAGCAAACTAACCACAAAGCAAATAGATTACTTGGCTTCTACAAAAGATGCTATAGATGCTATTCCAGAGAAACAAGCTATACTCGAAGCGTTGTATGACCCTCCAAGATACTGGGTATTGGATGGTGGAGTTTGGAGCGATTTTGTAGGACATTGGAGTGCCGCAAGTGGCGGTGCTGCGGGTGCCAGTCTACCAACGAGTGCGGATGCAGTCTCCTTTGA
>Ga0114919_10004354_pt1 | contig 11358 bp, 7 predicted proteins | sample BlataG_FD_88682 | JGI IMG/M metagenome (GOLD analysis project Ga0114919, IMG submission 88682) | Deep subsurface microbial communities from Black Sea to uncover new lineages of life (NeLLi) - Black_00105 metaG | ecosystem: Environmental > Aquatic > Marine > Oceanic > Sediment | place: Atlantic...
CAGCCGCCGCCCTGGCCTATGGAATGGAGAAGAAAAAGAACGAAAGGATTGCCGTCTTTGACTTCGGTGGTGGAACGTTCGACATATCGACTCTTGACATCGGCGATAACGTCTTCGAGGTGCTCAGCACAAACGGAGATACGCATCTCGGCGGCGACGACCTAGACGAGGTGCTGATAAACTACCTTGCCGACGAGTTCAAAAAGACCGAAGGCATCGACCTGCGCAATGACCCGATGGCCCATCAACGTCTGAGAGAGGCGGCCGAAAAGGCCAAATGTGAGCTGAGCTCCCAGCTTGAAACGACTGTCAATTTGCCGTTTATCACAGCCGACGCCTCAGGGCCAAAGCATCTGCAGATTACCATCACCCGCAGCAAGTTTGAATCGCTTGCTGAGCCGATTCTGGAAAGGTTAAAGGGCCCCTGCCACACGGCTCTGGAAGACAAGAAACTGTCCGCAAGCGATATCACCGAGGTCCTGCTTGTCGGCGGCTCGACAAGAATCCCGAAGGTCCAGGAGATTGTCAAGGACATCTTCGGCAAAGAGCCGAACAAGAGTATCAATCCCGATGAGGTCGTTGCGCTGGGCGCCGCCATTCAGGGGGCGGTATTAGCTGGTGATGCGAGCGTAAAGGATATTTTGCTTCTGGACGTAACGCCGCTTTCGTTGGGCGTTGAGACACTGGGCGGCGTCAGGACAAAACTTATTGAGCGCAATACCACCATCCCAACCAGCAAAAAAGAAATCTTCTCGACCGCCGCAGATGGTCAGACCACGGTTGACATCCATGTTCTGCAGGGCGAGAGGGAATTCGCCAGGGACAATCGCACGCTTGGCAGGTTCCAGCTTACCGATGTTCCGCCGGCCCCCCGAGGCATTCCGCAAATTGAGGTGGCATTTGATATTGACGCTAACGGCATTTTGAACGTCTCAGCCAAGGACCTCGGTACCGGCAAGCAGCAGTCTATCGAGATTAAATCCAGCTCAGGGCTAAGTGACCAGGAAGTCGAAAAGATGAGCGCCGAGGCCGAGGCCCACGCTGAGGAAGATAAGAAGAAAAGAGAGGTTGTTGATTTGAAGAACCAGGCCGACCAGTTGATTTATTCAACGGAAAAGACGCTCAAAGAACACGGCGACAAGGTCTCCGCCGATACTCGCGGCAAAATCGAAAGTGCAGTCAACAACCTCAAAGAAGCTATAAAGGGTGACAATGCCGATGCGATAAGCAAGGCCATTGAAAACCTCGGAACCACCGGCCAGGAATTAGGCAAGGTGCTTTACGAAGAGGCAGCCAAAAAGCAGGCGGCTTCAGCTCCATCCGGCGAAGCCGGACAAGCGCCGCCACCGCCTGAAGGCGAGGTTAAAAGAAAAGGCGAAGATGATGTAATCGACGCTGAATTTGAAGCCAAAGACAAATAAAAATAAAAAAGGATTTACTACTGCTCAATAAATTATAAATTACGCGGTTGTTGCGAAAAAGCCGGAGCAGTGTAGCTTAAATGATTTTGGCTTTTGATAAAACTTAAAGGTCCAAAATCTACTGCTTGCTCCGGTTTATTTTAGGAGTACGACTCAATATCTTCCCGTTATTTATCAGCCGTTATCTTCCGGCTGTTCACACTTAAATTCGGAAAGATGCCCCACAGTAACTATTGCTAAATTATGTTTGATAAATTAACATTTCAAATGTATCGGTGCGATTAATCGTGTATAGAAAAATCCGTTAAATAAACCAAGTGTTATGCGGTTACAAAAGGAACTAAGCTTACTTGATGTATTCTGCATTGCCTCAGGAGCAATGATAAGTTCCGGATTATTCATCCTGCCCGGACTTGCTTATGCCAAGGCAGGCCCGGCCATCATCATTTGCTACCTGCTTGCAGGGCTTCTCTCATTACCAGGAATGTTAAGCATAGCTGAGATGACTACCGCTATGCCCAAAGCAGGAGGAGACTGCTTTAGCATTATTCGAAGTATGGGCCCTGCCGTAGGAACCGTAGCCGGGCTGCTAAGCTGGTTTTCTCTGGCTATGAAAAGCGCCTTCGCATTGGTCGGAATGTCTGTCTTTACGATGCTTATCATAGACCTCGATATCCATATAATTGCCGTTTCTTTTTGTCTGCTTTTCCTGGCCATAAATGTCATCGGTATCAAGAAGGCCGGAAAGACCCAGGTCGGGCTGGTGGTTGGATTACTGATGCTGATGCTTCTGTTTATCGCTCTTGGTTTGCCGACAGTTAAAATCTCAAACCTCGAACCTTTTGCTCCTAAAGGGATGGCTTCAATCCTTTTCACTACCGGCTTTGTCTTTGTTTCTTATGCAGGATTGTTAAAAATCGCCAGCGTCGCTGAAGAAGTAAAGAATCCCGCTCGCAATATTCCCCTGGGGATGATTCTGTCTCTTCTGGTGGTAAGTATCTTTTATGCATTGATGGTCCTGGTAGCCGCAGGGGTGCTCGAGCCAGAAAAACTACGTCAGACACTTACTCCCATCTCCGACGCAGCCGAAGTGTTTATGGGCTCCTGGGGTAAAATCGCTTTAGCCGTCGCTGCTATCCTGGCTTTTCTTTCCACTGCCAATGCCGGTATCATGACCGCCGCCAGGTCCCTGGTACCATTAAGTGCAGATGGTTTATTGCCGCCATTTCTGGGGAAAATTAACGAAAGGTTCAGAACTCCACACAACTCTCTAATCATCACAGGCTTATTTATAATTATAGCCTTGTTTCTGAAGCTGGAAATTCTCGTAGAAGCAGCCTCAGTCGTGCTTATCCTGACTAATATTCTTTCCTGCGTATCCCTTATCATTCTAAGAGAGAGCCGCCTGCAAAATTACCGACCACGTTTCCGTGCTCCATTGTATCCTTGGATGCAGATTGCAGGGATTGTGGCCTTCCTTTTTCTGATCCTGGAAATGGGAAAAGAAGCACATCTGGCAAGCTTCATACTCATCATCAGCGGACTCTTTGTGTATTGGTTCTACGGCCGAATCAAAGCCAACAGAGAGTATGCCTTACTTCATCTGGTCGAAAGAATAACAGCAAGAGGAATAACAAATTACTCTCTCGAAGCTGAATTGAGAGAAATAATTAGGGAAAGAGATAACATCGTCAAAGATAGATTTGACCATATCATAGAGGAGTGTGTCGTCCTCGATATAGAACAGTCGGTGATACTGGAAGACTTTTTCAAAGCGGCCGCAGATGCCTTATCCCATAGACTAAATGCCGAACCGGCCCAACTTGCTGAATTGCTGATGGAAAGAGAAAAACAAAGTAGCACCGTCTTAAGCCCGACCTTGGCGATACCTCACATCCTCATCGACGGAGAGCACCTCTTCGATATCCTTTTGGCACGTTGCAAAGAAGGAATTGTTTTTCCCGAATCACAGCAGAAAGTTCACACCGTTTTCGTCATAATAGGCACCACAGATGAACGCCATTTTCATCTTCAGGCACTCTCAGCAATCGCCCAGATAGTCCAGGAACCAAGCTTCGAAAAAACATGGATGACAGCAAAAAGCAAAGACGCTCTAAAAGATATTGTTCTTTTGGGAACACGCAGACGCCACTAAGGACAAAAGACTCTTACTCCTCACTTAACAAAACACCTCAGGTCGGATTGCCAAAACTCCACAGCAATTCTTTTGTCTATCTCATTTGCCTATACAGAAGTGGGAAAATATCCTTTCCAGAATCTCGTCATCAATCCGCCCGGCGGACTCGATATCGGAAATCCCCTGGTAAGCGGCCCGCAGCATCATTGCGGTAACCTCATCGTTGCCGGCCTTCAATTCGTTGATTGATTCACTGACGTTCTCAATCGCCTCGGTAACGGCCTGCCTGTGCCGGGCGGTAAGGGCAACGCCCATTGCTTGATGCTCGATGCCGGATGCTTGAGTATCGAGTATCGAGTATTGACTATCGAGTATTTTTCTATCAATCGTGTCTCGCAGCAGTTCTATACCGGTGCCGGTTTCTACAGAGATGGGTAAAAACTCGGCGGCGAACAATTTATTCAGCTCGGCAAGACGCCTGGCTAATACCTCTTCCGAGAGCAAATCGGATTTTGTTGCCACCGGTATCAAAACCTCAGGCCCCGTCAGTTTGCGTATTGCAGTATCTTCACTCCAATACGGTTTTGAGATATCGACGCAAAATACTATAACAGAACTATTTCGCAGCGCTTCGATGGCTGCCTGCTGTGCTAATTCGTCGAGGATATTGTTCGGCTCCGCTGTCAATCCTGCACAATCGAACAGCACGCATCTGCAATGGGCCAATGTCAGCAAGTCGGTCAAGACATCCCTGGTGGTTTTGCGCTTGTGCGAGACGATGCTTCTTGCCTTGCCGAGCAGTTTGTTGAGCAGACTGCTTTTGCCGGCATTAGGAGCGCCTGCGATTCCCACCGCCGGCAAATCAATTGCCGATTCATAGCTGATAGAAGCCGAGAGCAGCTGCTCAAGCTGGCCTTTTATCTGAGCAAGTGTTCGAGCCGCCTCCGGCCGAGTTACAAATTCGATGTCTTCGCCGCTAAAATCCAGGCCCGCTTCGATTAAGCTGAGAGAATCCATTATAGACGAGCGAATTTTTGCAGTTGTTTCGGCTAATCGACCGCTGAGGAGCTTCTCAGCGGCGTCCAGTTGAAACTTATTGCTGCTTACAACAATTTCATTCACGGCCTCGGCCTGGGCCAAATCGATTTTGCCGTTGAGATATGCCCGTGCAGTAAATTCGCCGGGCCCGGCCATTCGAAGACCATTGCCCAGCAAATCGCGCATTAGCGCTTCAGTAACACTTGCGTTTGTATGGATGTGAATTTCGGCAACGTCGTCGCCGGTATAGGAATGCGGAGAAAGAAACAAGTACAGCTTTGCATCAACTATTAGCTCGTGGTCGATGGCAATGCTGCCCGCTGTAAGTGCGCTGGTTTCTTTCGGAATCGACCGGCTGAAAATCTGCTCACAAGTGTCGATTGTGTCGGGCCCGGTTATGCGAACAATTGTCCTTTGCCCCGCGGCAGGTGAACTGACCGCTACGATAGTGTCATTTAGCTCGTACATCTGGCATTATACCGATTCTATTTAGTAATTGCCGATTGCCCGAGCCTGTCATTCCTGCGAAAGCAGGAATCCAGGCCCTTCCAGTCAGCACTATGTCTGATTCTATCGGCAATCTTTAACTGTGATTGGTATTAGAAGTGTCTAAAGTGAACTAAAGTGCCTAAAGTAAGCTAAAGTTAAAAAACAAATAACTTTAGGCACTCCAAACTTTAGGCGCTTTTATATTCTGTAAAACGGCTTGGGTTTTTTCTTTTTGACTTTTCCGCCGGTTTTGCTCGTTGTCGCGACCAGGCCCTTTGATTCGGCCTGTTCTTTTTCACGGATGTGTTTGCGTATGACGTGCTGCTCAAAAACACCGGCAAAAGTACTTGCCATAATATACAGATTCACTCCCGACGGGGCGTTGTATAACATCAACGGGAACAGCAGCGGCATCATAATCATCATTGTTTTCTGCATTTGCTGCTGCTGAGCTGCCTGGGGACTCGCTGATGCTGCTGCCTGTTTGGGCATAAGTTTCTGCTGAAGATAAAATGCCACGCCCATCAAAAGCGGCAAAAGGTTCAGTGATGCTATCTTCCAGCCCAACAAAGGCACAATTATTACCGTTGGAAATCTATAAAGAGCATCCGGTACCGAAAGGTCCGTAATCCAGAACGGCAAAAACGACGCACCACGCAGTTCGATACTGGCATATATTGCGCTCCACAAAGCAATCCAGATGGGCATCTGAACCATCATCGGCAGAAAACCCATAATCGGCGAGGCGCCCTGCTCCCTGTAAAGGGCCATCATCTGCTTGTTCATTTCAGCCTTGTTGTTGGCATATTTCTTCTTTATTTCCGCGGCCTTCGGGGCGAGCTTGGTCATTTTGCTCATCGACACCTGGCTCTTTTTGGTAATCGGATGCATGGCCATCCGAAACACGAACACTAATATAATAATGACCACCCCGTAATTGGCAATAAAGCCATACATCCACCTCATTATCGCCAATATCCCAAAGGCCAATGGGCTGATAATGCTTGCCGGGCAGCAGCAGCCCATAAAATCTATCGTCTGGACAAAACCAAGCTCTCGATACATCTCGTTTTTATCGAAGAGACTCTTGTCCTTCGGGCCCAGATAAAGCTGAAAGTTATACGTTTTTGAGCTGTCGGCCTGGCCGGTGCGCGCCAGGGTGCGTGAGCCAATTTTCAAATCCACTCCGACGGTCTCATCGCCACTATCGCCGCGCTCATCTCCATCGGGATTGTAGAACCACCCTTTCTTATCTTTCACCCAATTACAGGAATCTTTACCCTCATCCGGCACAGGTCTCAATATGGCAGCGAAATATTTATTTGTCGTTGCCACCCACAAAAAATGATGTCCTCGTTCATGGCTTATCCGCAGATGCTTTTCTGCCTCTTCTCTTCGCTCCTTGCTTTGCGCCTGCCGGTATTTGAGCGTAGCATCCTTCAAGCCCAATTTTCTACTCAGAAACGAAGTTTGAATTCCCTTTTGAGACGAGACTATCTTTGCCTCTGATGTCAGGAAACCACCCACGACCTTTCTCATATCGCCCCTGATACCCTCTCTGCCGAGTCCGAGCGGCCCGGTTAAATTGAAACGCACTTCTTGTTCGATGCCGGACAGATTTTCAACAGTTAGCTTGTATTCCAGAAGATACCTGCCGGGAAAAACCTTATAGGTTTTAATCAATTTCACAACCGGCTGTCCTTTATCATTGTTGATAATCGCCTCGAAGCGTGCTGTTTGTGAGCCGTCCTCCGCCTTTTCAACATCGTAGCTCTTCCAGTGCAAGTCATTCAAAAGCAACTGCAGTTTATGCTCAACAAATATGAACTCCTTGTTTGCCATCGACAGAATCTCACCGCCGTCGGGCCGACTCACGGGCGAAAGGATTACCAACGGCTGCGGGTCTTTATAATCACGGTCGTCGAATCCGTTATCATTTCCATTGCTAAAGGTGGCTTTTCTGATAGCCGCACCTTTAGAGCTTAACTCCAACTGAAACTTGAACCCGATATCGGGGTCTTCCGTTTCGGGGTCGGCTGCGCCGAGTGTAACGGTTTTAGCTGAACCGCCGATAGCTTCGAAATCGGTAAAGTCAGCCGCTTCCAAACGTTCATTTCCCCCGGCAGACGCTCCTGTGGTCTCGTCCCGCCCCTCGGAGGGGCGGGGCTCGCCCTTTTCATCAGCCATTGTCTTTTGCAGCAGGATACAGGATTGTCCAGCGGTCCCTTTGTCATTCCCGCGCAAGCGGGAATCCAAACCGGACCCGGCGACAAGCCAGCCGCAAAAAACGACAAAGCCAACTACAACCAAAACCAAAACAATCCTAAAATTCATTCTCAATCCTTAATTCTAAATTCTTAATTCTTTATCTTCCGTCCCGCAGTCTTTCTGCGTGGAAGCTGTCCAATTGTTCGATCGCCATTATCTTTCCGATAGTGGTTTCAAAATCGTATTCCACCCGGACGAAGTGCACCTCGTTTTCATTCACATATACATAGCTTGCCCGCCTGTCTTTGTCCCTCGGCTGGCCGACAGAGCCGATATTGATAATTGCCTTCTCGGCATCGACAATCGGATAAACATTGTTCAGCTCATCGGGCAGATAGAAGTCCGGCTCATCAAGAAATACGCCGGGCATATGCGTATGGCCAACAAAGCAGATATGCTTGACGCGCTCGAATAGAAGCCTGACCTTTAGCGGATTGGTGTAAACATCATCAGGAAAGATATATTCATTAACCGGCCTCCTGGGCGAAGCGTGAACAAAATCCATTATCGCTGCGTTTGCTCCCAGTTTTGTTTCGAGTCTCTGCCGCATCGGAAGCTCACCAAGAAAGCCCCATCGTCTGTCCCTGACCTCTTTTTCTTCTTGTGTTTCCAGAACTTCGCGGGTCCAGAAGCTTGCCTGCTCCGCCGCGTAGTTAAAATTTGTCGGCTCATAAAAGGCCGCGTAATCGTGATTGCCCAGGACGCACCATTTCGTCTTCTCTATAATCAGGTCAAGACATTCCCCGGGGTCCGGCCCGTAGCCGATCACGTCGCCCAGGCAATAAATCGCCTTTATGCCCCGCTTTTCGATATCAGCCAGGACCGCGGTCAGGGCCTCCAAATTCGAATGTATATCACTTAGAACCGCAAACATACGCCATTTTCAATTGACTATTGACTATTTGCTATTTATTATTCTCAATTATCGATAGTAAGTAGTCAATAGTCAATAGTCAATTAGATATGAGACGCGAAAAATGGTAGATATGACTCTTCTTGAAACTCGCGGGCTGGTAAAGAGGTATTCCGGCCGGGCTGTGGTCAACCAGGCATCCATTACGATTGGTCGGCACACTATTGTCGGGCTCCTGGGCCGAAACGGCGCCGGCAAAACTACCTCCTTTAGAATGATTATGGGTATGATTACACCCGACAGCGGTGAGGTGATTTTTGAAGGACGCGATATTACGAAGCTGCCGATGTACAAACGGGCACGCCTTGGTATTGGCTATCTTTCACAGGAGCCGAGCATCTTTCAGCGCCTCAGCGTCAGGGACAACCTCTATGCAATCCTGGAAACGATGTCTATCACGAAGGCCGAGCGCAACCGCAAGGCCGATATGCTCATTGAGGGTTTCGCACTGGGCGAGGTCGCCGACAGCCAGGGCAGGTTCCTGTCCGGCGGTGAGCGAAGAAAACTTGAAATCGCCCGTGCTATGGTAACGAACCCCTCGTTGATTCTTCTGGACGAGCCGTTTAGCGGCGTTGACCCTATTGCCGTCGAAGACCTGCAGCGCGAAATCCGCCGGCTTGTTGCTTCCGGCGTCAGTATTCTCATTACAGACCATAATGTCGAGAGGACGCTTGAGGTGGTCGATAGGGCGTATATAATCGACCACGGCAAGGTGATAGGGGCCGGCGAACCGGCAGAAATCATCCGCAACGAGACCGTCAGAAAACACTACCTCGGCAGTATATTCACCGGCGACGAATTCGATGACAAATAAGGCGCGAAGCAAAATATGAGATGCGAAAAATGATAGATGTTGAAAAATGTCGGATAATGCACTATCCGGCCGAAGTTTTGGCCAAGGCGGCTTCGCCGGTTGAGAAAATCGACGACAATATCCGCCGGCTCGTAGAAAAGATGATAGATATTATGCTGAAGAACAAAGGCATCGGACTGGCGGCGCCACAGGTGGGCGTGCCGCTGCGGCTCTTTATCATATCCCTCAACGGAAAAAAAGAGACGGCCAAAGTCTATATAAACCCAACCGTTACGCCTGCAGGCGAACTTAACCAGACGGACGAAGGCTGCCTGTCGGTCCCGGGGGTTTTCACTAAAATCCGAAGATACAAAAAATGCTCAGTTACCGCAACCGACCTGGACGGCAATGAATTTACCGAAGAGGCCCAGGGGCTTTTCGCAAGGGCCCTCCAGCACGAATACGACCATATCCAGGGAATGACTATCGCCAACCGTATGGGCTCGACCGCCAAAATCGCACACCGAAGACAGCTCAAAAAACTTATACAAGAGCACGAAAAGAAGCCTGAATCTTAATACTCGGTACTCAAGTATCGAGCATCGAGCATCGAATATTATGAAAATAGTATATCTCGGCAGCGGTGAATTCGGCATTGAGTCTCTAAATGCTTTAGCTGGCTCAGGCCACAGTCTGCAATTTATCGTAACGCAAGCTCCGCACCCGGCCGGCAGAGGCAGAAAACCCAGGCCGACACCGGTAGCCCGCTGGGCAAATACCCACTCGACACCTTTTATTGAAACAGAGGACGTAAACGCACCGCAGCTTATCGAGAAGGTGGCCCATTACGAGCCGGACTTGATTGTGGTAATTGCGTTCGGCCGGAAAATCGGCAATGACTTGATAAATCTACCCCCGTTCTTGCTTTCGCCTGCCCCCGCGTCTCCCGACGCGAGTCGGGGCGGCGGGCAAGAAAGCACGGGGGCTATAAACGTCCACGCCTCTCTGCTTCCGAAATACCGCGGGGCCGCACCGGTAAACTGGGCGATAATCAACGGCGAAAAACAAACCGGCATTAGTATAATCACCCTGAGTGAAAAAATGGACGCCGGTAAAATCCTCGCCCGGGAAAAAACCGATATACTGGAAAATGAAACGGCTGGCGAATTGCACGACAGATTGGCACAAATGGCGGCGCCACTGCTGCTAAAAACAATAGACAAAATCACCGATGGCTCAATTGTTTATACCGAGCAGGACCACTCCAAGGCCACGCTGGCACCAAAGCTGAAAAAATCCGACGGCTTCCTGGACTTCAGCGAATCAGCCAAAACCTTAGAAGGAAAGATACGCGGCCTCTGGCCCTGGCCAGGCGCTTCGGCAACTTATCTTTCTAAAAAAACCAACAAATCCGTACGTGCAACCATAGCAATGTCCGAAGTGGTCGAGACCTCGAACCCAGCCGACCTGCCGGCGGGAACGCTCGATGAAAACCTCAATATCATCTGCGGCGAGAATGCTCTAAAGATTATAAAAATCAAGCCGACCGGCTCCCGCCTTATGCACTTCAAAGATTTCGTTAATGGCCGGCACACTCGCCCAGGCGACCGCTTTATGAAGATAGAGCAATAAAATGACCGGCCGAAGTTCAAAAAATGCACGCGAAATTGCAACGGCTGTCTTAAACCGGTTCGACCCAAAAGACAATTATGCCGGCCCAATCCTGAACAAATTACTGGACAAAACTAAAGAACGACAGCGGGCCACCGACCTTGTCTTCGGGACGATAAGAAACCGAACCGCCATTGATATGGTGATAGCTAAATTCGCCGATTGTCCTGTCGAAAGGATACCGCCCAAGCTGCTCAATATCATCCGCATCGCCTCTTTCGAGCTTATCCATAGCCCACAAACCGGCGAGCATGCAATCGTCAACGAAGCTGTCGAAAATGCCAAAGCCGTCGCAGGTGCAAAGCAGACCGGCTTTGTAAATGCGGTCCTGCGCCAAATCGCAAGGCACATAACCAATCGCCAAATCAAACTTTCAGAGGCCAACGTCAGGAGGATACTTCCGCAAACGCCGGCGACCGGCTGCGAATTCGATACGGATATTTTGCCGGACCCAAAGGCTTCGCCGGCCAGGTATTTCAGTATCGCCTTTTCACTGCCCGAATGGCTCATAACCGATTGGCTCGGCGAATTCGGCGCAGAATTGACCCGGCAAATCTGCTTTGCGAGCAATCGCAGGCCGAGTATTTACATCAGGCCAAACACCTTAAAAACAACAACACAGCAATTA
>Ga0114919_10004356_pt1 | contig 11356 bp, 9 predicted proteins | sample BlataG_FD_88682 | JGI IMG/M metagenome (GOLD analysis project Ga0114919, IMG submission 88682) | Deep subsurface microbial communities from Black Sea to uncover new lineages of life (NeLLi) - Black_00105 metaG | ecosystem: Environmental > Aquatic > Marine > Oceanic > Sediment | place: Atlantic...
ATTGACGCTGTTTATTTGATCGCCATAACAAGTTACTTCTCTGCATTAGCTACTGTCGCTGGTTCCCTGATTATTGGAATGGGTAGAATGTGGATAGGGCTTGGAGCGAACATTATCTGGGCATCATCATTCTTGATATTGGTCTTTTGGGCTGTCCCAATATTTGATTCGATGGGACTTGCCCTTACTTACACAACTTCTTATGGAATCTATCTTGTTTCAATCCTTATTATCTCAAAAATGATTTTAAAAATAGATTTCGAAGGGGTTTATCTTCCAGTTCTGTTTTCATTATTGTTCTTTGCTCTTGGCTTTTTAGAACTTATTGGAAAGATATCGCTTTTTGGAGATCTCGGAAAGGTTATGTTGCTTTGCTTGGGAACGGTAACTATCCTCATTGCTGAGTACAGATTTGTTAAGTCAAGTTCTAACGGACAATCAATTATGGGCACAATTCTCAATTTAACGCGGATCATCCTTTGGAAGATGCGGCATTTCCGTTCTTGATATCTCTCATTGATCATTAATCCCCCAACCGTCAAAGTCATCGCACGCTTATGTGATGCTAGTTGAAGTGACATTGCGAAGACGTATGAGTCAATTGAGAGCCCATGTTTCTGAATAATTTGTTTCGAAATTGAAGTATGCGAATTGCGTACTATTGGAATCGTGTGCCCTATCTTTGATGGCATGTTAAAAGAGGCTCCCCGCACATGTGGCCGTTACACAACTGGCCCAAGGCGGGAGAACCATGAAGTACATAGGATTGGACATACATAAGAAGAACACCCAGGCTTGCGTGATGAACGAGAAGGGAAAGGTCCTGACGAATGTCAGGTTCCCCTCCAACCCCAAGGAGATCAACAGGTTCCTGGACGGGATCGAGGCCTCTGGCCCAGCCTCCATCGTCATGGAGGCGACAGGCTTCTGCATGTACATCTACGACATCATCGAGGCCAGAGGCCACGATGTCAAGGTGGCCCATCCCTTGAAGATCAAGGCATTGACTGCGGGCAGAGCCAAGACCGACAAGAACGATGCCGAGATGCTGGCAGAACTTCTCAGGCTGAATGCCATTCCCGAATCGTACATTCCGCCCAAGGAGCTGCGCGAGCTGACAAGGTTCAGGCAATCACTCGTGCGGAACTCTACAACTATCAAGAACCAGATACATGCGATCCTCGCCATGCGCGGGATTGTGGTTCCGCATGTTCTCCGCTCATCCTTCTCGAAGAAGCATATCAAGTGGCTGAGGTCCCTCCAAATCTCCCAGCTGGACGACTATCTGGACATCGTGGAACTGGTCGAATCGAAGATAACCAAAGCCGACGAGGACATCGGGAGGATATGTCAGGGCGATGAGGATGTCCAGAGGCTGAAGACGATTCCCGGCATCGGCGATGTCACAGCAACTTCGTTCGTTGCGGAGATCGGGGATATCAGAAGGTTCTCCTCGTCGGAGAAGCTGGCATCGTATGCGGGACTGGCTCCCCTCGTCCGCCAGTCGGGGGAGAGGGAATGGACGGGGCCGATATCCAAGCACTGGAACGCCACGCTCAGATATCTGCTGATAGAGGCGGCGTACAGCCACATCCGTTTCGCGAAGGATTCGAAGCTGACGAGGTTCTTCGAGAGGAAGAGCCAGGCGAAAGGCACGAAGAAGGCCATCGTCGCGACAGCCAGGAAGATGCTCGAGGTCATCTACTATATGCAAAAGCGCGGGGAGGCGTATCACGCTCATTGATCCGACCGCTGGAACTGTCATGCGTCGGTCGAGCGCATATCTTTGATTGCGGCGGATCCTTGAGATTAAGTGACGAATCAGTCATCATGCGGCGCCTTGCGACCGCGGATAGGTGTTTGTCGGATCGCTGCAATCAACAAGTGCTCGATAGCAAGAGGCGACTGAGGAGGAAGGATGAAGTACGACGGATGAAATACCGAGGATGCGGGAAGCCCCTTTTACATAGGTGACAGTTGAGCTATCCAGACAACACTGGAGATAGCTTTAAAACCTCGCGAGTCGTTGTTTTCCTGGGATGCACTGTGAGTACCTCTCCTGTGAAGAAAGATGATGGAGAGGTGAGAGTAGCGGTAGAGTACGGCACTGTGAAGGTACTCCATGCCTTGGCGGAGCGGATTAACTTGATCGACATCGTCAATTGGGCAGCCCCGAAGAGGAACGGGCTGCCGGTCTGCAAACTCGTGTTCATAATGGCCGCGAATCGTGTTCTCGACCCGCGGCCCAAGTATACAATCCCTGACTGGTATCAGAGGACCTACCTGCCCGAGATCCTTGGTGTCGAACTCTCTCTGGACAGCGCCTACCAGACGCTCACACGATGTCTAGCCTATCTAACGGACGACGTCCAGATGGAGATGGTGTTGGCAGCACGGGTTATGATGCCTTCCATCTCAAGCCCAAGAGCTTCATATACGATGTGATCTCGATCTTCGATGAGGGCAAGGGAGAGGCTGAGATACTTCAGTACGGTTATTCCCGGGATAATCATCCAGTGTGGTACTTTACTCAATCCTATCTCATCGCGTAATTCAATACAGACCTCCATGATATGGCAGAACTCTTTGTAGGACTTCTTGAAGTGTTGGCGGAGCACCAACAGCATCAGATGCTGGTGATCGTTGAAGATGTGGTTCGAGTACTTCGATCTTCGGAGCGGGTATCTTTCCCGCTTCAATATTCTCTTCTGTCGTATCACGATGCGAAGCAATTTATGATTCTTTGCTTTCTCTCCATCTTGTGGCAAGAGGCTATTCCATCCCCGGAGCAAGATGTTATTTAACAGGCTATGGTCTGACTCCAGTTGGGGCTATATCGTGTCGAAATATTGTTCTTTCTGTTAGATCGTTTTACAGATAGTTTCTACAGAGCTGCTTGAGGATGTCAACTTAAGTACCTCCCTAGGTTATAGATGGCCACAAACGCCTGACACCAGGACAAGGAAGTCGTGAGAGAAGCATTGGACGGCCAACGTCTGTAGAACCGAGTTATCCTATGCTTGAATATGAAGAACCATTGTTCGATCGGATTCCTGGGACCGAAGGTCCGATGCTCCCACTCTATGCCCAACCTATTTAGGGCCCAAGGATATCATGGGCCCTTGTCCACATAGATCTTCGGTCTGTCCTCGCATGTCCTCAGCACCTCCCTCACGAACATCAATGTATCCAGGGAGCTCCTGGACCCGCTGATCCTGACGGCCCTCCCACGACTCGATATCAATGGCCACCCAGAGGTACTGCTATCTGCCCTCAATCTTGATCTTGGTCTCATCGATGGCCACCCTTTCGCGATGCTTGCGAGATGGCTGTCTCAGGACTCCTTTGGCCCTGTGATACCACTTCCTTATCGCTTCATGAGATACATCATTAAGGCATTCCAGCACATGCTTGGCCTGTCGGCAGGAGAGGCCGAGGTAGATCAGCAGGATTCCCAGGGCCCTGATCTCGTCCGACTTCCGTTGTCTTTCGAAAACTCTTTCAACTCTTAGCAGTTCTACTATTCTCGTGGTCACAACCCATCCCTCTCTGGGTGTGACTCAACAGAGATGGGTGTGCTCACACTTCACGTTTTCTTAAGTTGACATCCTCGAGCTGCTTGATAAAATTCTTTATGTATACCCAGGCATACGTATAGCATATGGTCTCTTGCCTCCATCGCAATTTTTCCTAACCACGATATAGGCGAGGGCCTACTTCAACATGCTATCCTCTTTCTTTTCATCTCTTTGTTGCAGTCAAAGCTATCCTGTATCTCCACCTAGGCACCAAGGCCTCCGCTAGCGAGTAGAGTGTGAGGAGGAATCGAAATTCCGATAATCTTTCAATCGCGTCTGATCCAGTGCTTCCACTGGGATTTGCTCCGAAGGTTGCTTGAGACGAATCATGGATTGCGCTCATTCCCACTCCATAAAGCCTTAGAGAAGTAATCTTGAACCCGGAGAGACTTAAGATTGTTCTGATTTCTTTTATTGTGTATTCGCGGATGTGGCCGACAAATTCGTTTAGGTTGCCCTTTTGAATACGCGCACTCCTGAGCCATTGGTCTAAGGGGGCATAGATACTTCCTCCAAGGAGCAGTTTCACTCTGTTCTTCAAGGTGGCTTGATTTGGCGTCGACAAGAGTAGATTCCCTCCTTTTCTTAGGACTCTATGGGTTTCCCTGAGTGCTCTGATGGGATCTTGTAGATGTTCGATAACGGCATCCAAAATCGCTAAGTCGAAGCTTTCATCATGAAAAGGTAAATGATGGGTGCCGATGTCGCTGCATACGTAGTCTATGCTCCCCCTTGTAGCGGAGTCAATGACGGTCATTCCGACATCCATTCCAACGCAAATAGAAGCACCGTGCTGCTTGGTTATCTTAAGATCATGCAACTCAGTGCCACAACCTAGGTCGAGGACTCGAAGACCAGTTAAATCCCGTTCGTACGCATCCTGCAGAAGATCATATATATGCCGTCGACCTGGGAAGGCATCATTGGTGCCTCTGCGAAGTACGATTATCGGCATTTACCCCATTTCCGCACCCTATTATCTGAGCATAAAGATTTGCATAATATTGTGTTGACCGTAAATTACTCTGGGAGGGTTACCCATCTCCTTGATTGACCACCAAAAAAGACAGGTCGACTCCATCATTAGAATGTGTTTCATGAAAGAGGATTTTGATTAACTCTCCCATAATTCTCATCTCATCATTTTTTCTTCTTTTATCGTCGGTATATTGATCTATTCATCGATTTTCCCCGTTTTTCTCTCATTTCGTCCTTATTATCCGAATTTTTCGATAGCTGCGCTAACCGTTTACGCTCAAGGGTGAAGAGCAACTCGACCGCAAAGGCGGGCGTTCATCCCACCTACAGACGGATGGTCCTGAGGGCGAAGAGAGATCCCAATGCGTTTCAGAAAATGTACTGCTATCGGGTGGTGATCAAGGGGGATCATATCCGCCCTGAGGAGGCTGTTCGGTCATAGAGTAGCATCGAGAAAGAGACACAATAAGGATGTTGAGATACTGTGCAAATTGATACTTTGGAACTATGGGAGGTAGAACTGACCTAATTTACGGTCAACACAACGCGGCCAAGAAAAGGATTATATCCATGTGGTTGATTCTATTCCTTGATTGCTTATCGCTAGGCGATGGTTTCAATTGAGAGTCGTGATGTTGACTTCACTACCTGAATCCACTAGACCCGTTTCAGGGCCGCAAGTTCACGTTTTCAATCTCTTGAATCATCTTGTGAGATTAGAGGATATCAAGGTTAGTGTAATATCACTTGGAGTCCATCGCGAGTTCTGTGTTTCTGATGGGGTTCGCATAGTTGAGCTCAAATATGGGAAGTTGTGTCGATGGATGCCGGTTTTACCTGTCCTCAGACTCGCTCGGGCGGTTAGAAGAGAGAAAGCGGATTTGCTGCACATTCAGGGAACCTCCTTTGACCCCTACTTGTTGTATGGTCTCTTTCTGGCTCCGCAGAAGTTGCCTAAGATTGTAACTGTACATGGATACGCAGCCGAAGAAGCCGTGAGCCAAGGGTTGATTTCCCGAGGATCACCGATGTGGATAATAATGAAGTGGATCGAGAGGAGAATCACGCGTCGCTTTGACAGGATCATTTGTGTTGATTCCAGGCTGAGATCCAGACTAGTGGAAAATCACGGTTCTAGTGTGTCCGATAGGTCTGTTGTGATTATGAATGGTGTTGACCTGGCTCCTTTTAATGCGGTTCGCCGTGGCTCAGATTCACTTCTTGGGTCGCAAAACTTCTCCCAAGAGCGGACACTAAGAGTCCTTAATGCAAAGGCCATGGTTCCAAAGAACGGCCAGGAGTACCTCATCCGCTCATTTTCGAGAGTGATTCATGAAGTTCCATATGCTAGATTGCTGTTGGTTGGTGACGGCCGCGAACGCAGGAGTTTAGAGGAATTGGTTCAGAAGATAGGGCTCAAGAAATATGTATGGTTCGGAGGGGAATTACCAAACTCAAGAATTCCTGAGATTATATCTGGGGTAGACGTAGTGTGCATTCCGTCTGTGCGAGTAGAAGATGTTGAGGAAGCGTCTAGCATATTCCTCCTCGAAGCAATGGCTTCTGAGAAACCAGTAATTGCATCAAACATCGGTGGCCTGGCCGAATCCATAGTCGACGGAATGACAGGTATACTAGTACCGGATCGGAATCCGGACGCCATCGCTGATGCGATCTTGGATTTGCACAGAAGCCCACAAAAAGCGAGGAGCATTGCTCAGGCAGCTAAGCATTACGTTGCCACGGAAAGGAGCTGGCAGCAGGTCGCGTTGAGACACAAGCAACTATACTGGGAACTCGCATTCCCTCAGCAGTCTGCTTAGGACGGAAACTCTCGCGATTGAAATATCCTGCATTTCTTTCTCGTTTGCAACCCGATTTTGCCATTTCAGAACGATAACTTCCTCTGATTTTCAACCCAAACTCCCCCATTTAATAACAAGGATCGGATCAAGTCTCTAGTTTCACCGGAGCCTTTACCGCCATAGCGTCTAGCATCGTTCTCTGAGCCTTCGTAATCTTGGTGAGCCTCCACTCCTCCCCAATCGTCACCGCCCTCAGCATCCCCCTCAACCAGATATCAAAAACAATCGTCCTAGTTAGTATCTAGGCGGGAGTTCAGGTTGATGCCCTCATCTTTTTGTACCTACGTAAAGTTATGAGGAGAGGATATAGATACCAGGGATTATCAATGGGTTATGTATTGATTACGCCTGTCAAAGACGAGATTGCCAACTTAGAGAATATGAAGAGTACTGTAGTTGGTCAGACTCTCACGCCTGCTCTTTGGGTTGTGGTTGACTCGGGAAGTGCGGACGGGAGTTGCGAAATTGCGAAGAGTCTTCTAGCCAAGGTCGACTGGGCCTATGTCATCCAGCAACGATATTTCCCCGAGAAGGGCTACGGTCACAAGAACTTCGCACAAGCGATTAACGAAGGTTACGAGTATGCCAGTCGCATCTGCAATGAGAAATGCGTACAATTCGGATATGTGGGAAAGGTGGACGCAGACATCATTCTGTCTAATGATTACTTCGAGTTGCTTCACGGCGAGATGGAAGTCGATCCAAGACTCGCTATCACGTGTGGTAGGAAGTTGATTCGTAATGTCATATTTGCCGAATCAACACCTCTTCCGGACAGATTGATGGGATTCAATGATATTCGATTGTATAGAAGGGATTTTTTCGAGCTGATGCATGGATATCCCTTGACTCTAGCTCCGGACACTGTTCTGCTGGTAAGGGCAATTAGCATGGGTTGGAGAACGAAAGTGATGTTCGCATCGAGCTTCCGAGAGGCAAGACTCAGTGGTGCGAAAGAAGGCGTTTGGAAAGGGCACCAACTTAAGGGAAGGGCTCTGTATCAATTGGGTTATCATCCGTTTCTGGTACTGCTGAACGCATTATATCAGTGTATTAGCTTTCCACCCCATTATCATGGATTGGCCATCGTTCAAGGTTACTTTTCTGCGTTTGTGCGAGGTGAAGAGACCATGGATGCCGAGATTGTTCAGTACTTCCGCAAGAAAAGACTGGAGGAAGTGCTTCTCTTTCTGAAACGAAGAGTTCGGGGGCGAGCGCCTGAATAATGTTTGGAGAAACTGTTCTCTATACTATATTCTGGCAATCGCATATGCTGCCGGTGGACTCGGAGCTCTGTTGTTCTCTCTTTTTAACGGTTTCAATAGGGAGCACATTGCATTGGCGTTCATTTTCGGATCTGGAATCTCCCTTTTTGTCTGGCGGGATCGTATATTATCCTATGGAGGGTCGAAGAAGAAGCTGGTCAGCCAACGCAGATACGCCCGCCTCTTTCATAGGGCTGCTATATGTGCAATTCTTGCTTTGGCAATATTGTTTCTGTCCTTATTCTTGCATGCGCGGGATGAATACTACATACCTCTTGCCGGGTTTCTTGTAGTGAGTCTGATATCTTTTGTGATTTCCACTCAAATCATCGCATCCGAGTCATTGTCGAAGAGTGCGCAATACTTGATCCTGGTGGAGATACTTCTCCTTTCAGCAATGCTGAGCGCGGCTTTTCTGTTTCTGTTTCCTGGCCCCTACGGCAACGATGCCCATTATCATGTTGGTTTCATTCAGAACATTGTTTCTTCTGGCAGTATCGAGGGGTATTCAGGTTTCTATGAGAACTACCCAATATATCACCTTCTTTTTACGGCGATTAGCTTTTCATCCGCCACAGATTTGAAGACCGCTCAATTTGCATTAGCTTTTGTTCAAGTAGCATCGCTCCTGTTCGTTTTCTTGATATGCAAGAAACTGCTGAATGAAAGGGTTGCCTTGGCCTCCACCCTAATTGTATCGCTATCCGCGAACGTACTTCAACCGAGATACTATTTCTTTCCTGCCTCTTTTGCTATGGTCTTTTTCTTAATCGTAATCTTCCTTGCTTGGCGTGATAATGTTAAAGGTGCCAGCTATTCATTATTGCTGTTTGTGGCCATCATCGCAACCATCTTCGTACATCCTTTTGCTCCAGTTATTCTCCTTACTGTTCTTGGTCTTAGATACGCTTTGTTAAAGCTAATACGACATAATCCCGGAGGCAGATCCATTCACATGATTCTGTTCACTCTGTTCGTCACCCTTTTTTGGTGGGCCAAACCGACGAGTACAGGGTACGACATAGTCTCACAAATCGTGTCATCACTGAGAGCTGCGTTTTCTACTTTAGCTGAGATCGAAATCGAACGAGCTACGCTCAGTTCGATGTATGAATGGGCTGACGTTGCATTATATGAACTGGGGTTCACGATTCTACTGGTTACGGCCGTTGTGGGTGGATTATGCTATTTGAAGAGTGTATGCTGTAAGCATGCCGTGGAACGAGCATCTATGCGCAGGCATAAACTTGTTGTGCTCTTCGCTACTACTCTCATTGTTATTCCGATTCCCTACGTTCTTGCATTGTTATATCCGCTTAGCCTCCCTGCAAGGTGGTTCCCGTTTGTTGAGATATTGGCATGCATGCCCGCAGGGTATTTTGTGGTATTTGTCTTGGGCAGATTACCCGAACTCTTACGGAACCCTCTGAGGCTCGCGATAATGACGCTCCTCATATTCTTTATGATAACTTCGCCGATAGCCAATCCGAACGCTCAACTATACTCTCAGGATATCTCGGGTAGAGCGGCCTTGACTTTATCGGAATCCTATGCTGCAGAATTCTTTGGCGCAAAGGCCTCCGATGATATCCACGCGAATTCTAGGTATCTCCAGTACATAAACCCAGATTTCTTGAATTACCAGCACTATGTTCGCCCAGATGATCCGTCTACATACTCAGATGGTCTAGTCGTCGTAAGAAACTATGACCTTGAAGAAGGTTTCTTCATTCCATTTCCCTCTTCGGGAGATTTCATTGAGATAATTCCTCCAGAGAAATCATTCTATGTCTTCCTTGAGAGTTCGAGCAAAGTTTACGAGAACGGGGATGTGAGAGCATATTTCAACGAGCTCTGAATTCAGCGGCAACCAATTCGACCAAATGCATGTCTGATGCAACACGACTAGTAACGGAAGATTCGCAGGCGGCTCCGTTAGTATCCTGTGGGATGCATTATGAAAGCAAGAAAGTCCGCTATAATGAATCTTTCTCAGCTAGAGACACGGGAGTCATGACAAAATGAGAATTGCTATCTTCGAGAATACGCCAGCACAAATACACTTGTACAAGAACGTGATCAGGAATTTGGTAGAGCGAGGCCACACCATCAGAATCCTTTTGAGGCACAATATTGAGTCCTTGGCAATCTATCATGAACTTAACTTAAACTACTGGGTGTACTCCCAAGTCTCCCGTTCGAAGATCGGAAAGTTTCTTCAATTCCCTCAGGAGATTCTTTCATCGTGGAGGTGCCTGGTCAGTTTCAGACCTGATATTGTTATGGGTGGGGGAATCTATGGGGCATATTCCTCGAGATTAGTCCGCAGACCTTTTGTTGAGTTTAGAGATGGCGAATCTATAGCTAGCCCTCTCTACGCAATCGAAGTCGGTGCGTATTCTCCATTAACGAAGGTGGTAATTACTCCAGCTTTTTTCGTGGACGACTTGGGATACAAGCATGTTAAGGTGAAGAGCCTCAAGGAAATGGCATATCTTCATCCTAAATACTTCCATCCTGATGATGAAGTGCTCAGCATCCTGGGAATCTCAAAGAATGAGGATTTTGTCGTCGTGAGGTTCAACGCGTTCGATGCAGCTCACGATGTTGGATTCTCAGGCTTCACCAATTATGAGAAACGAATGCTGATTAGAAAGCTTGAGAAATATGCAAGAGTCTTCGTGTCGTGCGAGAGCGACCTTCCCTCGGATTTGAAGAGTTATGCTTTGCCAACTCCTAAGTCAAACATTCATGATGTTCTTTTTTTTGCCAAGCTTCTTGTTGGCGACACAGGAACAATGACATCTGAGGCGGCTTGCTTAGGTACTCCTGCCGTATTTCTGCATAGGAGTGCAAAGATATTGGGCAACTTTATTGAACTTGAGAAGAGGTATGGTCTAGTGTTCGGATACGACGGCGATGCCAAGTCTGCAATGGACAAAGCCGTTGAACTTGTTAAGAGGTCCGGAATCAAGGCAGAGTGGCAGGAAAAGAGAAGGAAATTGCTGGACGATTGCATAGACCTTACGTCTTTCCTCACGTGGTTTATCGAGAGATATCCTAGTAGCCTTCGTGTTGTTAGAGAAAACCCGGATTTTCAGAATCGATTCTATTGAGGGCGTTTCCGAGTATTGCACCCGCGCCACCTTGAACGTGCAGCTTGAGCATGGTAGATCAACCTCTTTGTGTTGTATTAAGCGCATCGGATGGTGCCTATGGCCGGGATGCATCATATGATTTCCGATTGGCTCGATTTCGGATCCATGCACTCAATGAACAATTCAGTGAGAACGCCTATTTTCTTCAAATTAAAGAAATGCATTCTTTCAGTGTTTTGCCATCTGATACTGGTACGAAGTCTGCATGTTGACTGCAAAGTACGAGCGTTTCACGACTAAAGGTAACTCAAGAAGACAGAAACTCAGTAGTTCGTAAGATCGCTTTTTGACGTATATAGGCTCTGGTGAGAAACTAACCCAGCGAATTTGCGCTCATCTTAGCCAGCAGGAAAATATTGAACATCGACAGCTTCGCCTGCACCTCGTTTTTTCGCCCTCTCTTCGATCGGCACCTCAACCGCTGTCCGAACAGCCTCGTTATCATGCTGAAAGCCGTTTCAACATGATTTCTCTTCCCGTACATCCCGGTATATCTGTTCGGCCAATGAGTG
>Ga0114919_10004358_pt1 | contig 11354 bp, 6 predicted proteins | sample BlataG_FD_88682 | JGI IMG/M metagenome (GOLD analysis project Ga0114919, IMG submission 88682) | Deep subsurface microbial communities from Black Sea to uncover new lineages of life (NeLLi) - Black_00105 metaG | ecosystem: Environmental > Aquatic > Marine > Oceanic > Sediment | place: Atlantic...
AGGCAGATCTTAAAACAGGCGAAACAATATACAGAGGCGTGGCAGGCGTATGAACAAGGTGAGCGTAAGGAAAAACCTGAGTTCAGACCCGAACTGGAAAAGATGCGAAAAGTCTTCAACGGCGAAATTCCAACCATTAACCACACCTATTCGCCCTGGGGCGTCATGCAGACGATGCGAATGTTCAATGACGAAAACAAGTTAAATGTCATCCCGACGCACACCGCTTACGGCGGCTTTCTCGTCGGCGCCGAAGCGGCAAAACGAGATGGCGTCTCGATAAATATAGGCCCACGTGTCCTTGAGTTCTCCCAGCCGAACTATGATGGCCGGTTCCACGGGATGGCCGCCGAATACAGTAAAGCCGGTGTAAAAAATCTGTCAATTAACACCGATGCTGTCGGATGGAGTTCATGGATAGCGCCTCAGGAGGAATTATCATTCCAGGCGTCCATGTCTGCACACCTTGGGCTTGATGACAGGGAAGCTTTAAAAGCAATCACGATTAATTCGGCCCGTGCGATTGAAATAGATGACCGTGTCGGTTCTCTCGAAGTCGGTAAAGATGCCGACATCGTTATTAAAAAAGGCAGCCTCCTCGATCACACAACACCTGTAGACCTGGTCCTTATCAATGGCAAAATCGTTTATCAGCGCAAGGGCATCAACCTTGTCGTAAAAGACAAAGGAGATCCTTCTAAAAAAGGATAATCAAGATGGCAAATATTCACAAGTATATCTTGCTAAGTATATTGCTTTTCGGGCTTTGGATCCCGGCCGCCGCTGAAGATATAACTGTCATCAAAGCCGACCGCGTGGACACGATAACATCGGGCCTGATTGAAAATGGTATCATTGTCATCAAGGATGGCAGAATAACCGCGATTGGAAGCAACATAGATATCCCAGAAAACGCCGAAATAATTGATGTCAGCGACAAGACAATTTTCCCCGGTCTTGTGAATCCGTCCTCGCGCATCGGATTATCATCGTCACCGGGCGGCGGAACTTCTTCAAAGCCACACCTCCGCGTCGTGGATGAATTGTATCCCCACCAGGATGTATACAAACACGTTCTCCAGGCTGGATTCACTACCATCGGCCTTATCCCGGGAAGCGCCGGGGCCGGTATTGCGGGACAGGGGGCCGTCATACGCCCTGTCGGTAATAAGCCCAAGGAAATGATAGTCATCGAATCCGGGCTTCTCATGATTAATTTCCAGGCAAACGACAGTACTAAAAATGTAATCAAGTCTGTCCTGGATTCTGCAAAAAATATGACGAGTTCCAGTGATCCAAAGGTTCAGCCGCTTGTAAACGCTTTACAGGGTAAAATCCCAACATTCATAAAATGTGGTGGGCCGGGCGAAATCCTGCACTTATTGAAATTGCTCGAGCCCTATAAAAAGATGAAGTTGATCCTGATTGCCGGCTCCGAACAATATCGAGTTGCAGACAAACTGGCCAAAAAGAAAATACCTGTTATCCTTTCACCACAGATTGACTTCGAGCCTTTCACAAGAAACCGCATCAATGTACCAAAAATGCTTACTGATGCCGGGATTAAAATCGCACTTGGGCCAAAAGGTGATAGCATAGAGGCACATGAAGACTTCCTCCGAGAAGTAACCGAACTGGTAAAATTCGGTTTGAACAAAGAACTCGCCAAAAAAGCCATCACTATTAATCCCGCGCAGATGCTGGCTGTTGACTATCGTCTCGGAAGCCTGGCGGTCGGCAAGGATGCAAATCTGCTGGTTCTAAGTGGTGACCCACTGGATGTCGGAACAAAAATTCACATGGTCATGATTGAAGGCAAAATAGTACACAAAGCTCCATAGGGAGAAACCATAATGGGTAAAAACCTGCAAATTAGCATAGCACGAACAGCTCATCTTGTCCTTGTGATATTAGTGACATTGTGCATGGCCTGCCCTTTATTTGCAGATGAGTCCGTAACGGCAATAAAAGGGGGCGACCTGTATACAATCACCAGCGGAATTATCAAAAACGGAACAATCCTCATCGAAGATGGAAAGATATCACGCATCGGACAGAACATCGAAATACCTAAAAAAGCAAAAGTCATCAACGCCCGGGGGAAAATTGTTATGCCGGGTTTAGTCGCCGCAACTGCTGAAGTAGGAATGACTGGCTCCGGCAGTAAAATTGCCGATTCTCTGGACCCGTTTCACTACCATGCCTCTCTTGCTCTGGCATCCGGTATAACCACTGTTTACGTATCAAGCGGTAGACCTTCAGGTAGTAATCCAATCGGGGGAACCAACGCTGTCATAAAACCGACTTATGGTGATTTGGACAATATGCTCTTAAAAGAATCGGTAGCCCAAAATGCCGGCCTTTCCAGTTGGATGGGCAAAACGAGTTTTATGCAAAATCTTAGAAAGGCTCAGGCTTACCTGCAAAAGCTCGAAGAATATACAAGGAACAAAGATCAGAAAAAACTCCAGGAGCTTAAAAAACCTTCCGGAGTCGATACATACATCCGCCTGCTAAAAAGAGAATTGCCTGCCCGGTTACGGGCAAGAACGGCGGCCGAGATACTGGACATCGTGGAACTAATCGACGAATTCGGGATGAGAGTAATAATCGAAGATGCCGTTGAGGCATGGATTGTAGCAGAGGAAATCGCCAAACACGATATCCGCCTAATCATCACACCGCGCGAGAAACGCCGTCCGAATGAAAACATCTCAGGGCCTTCCGGTTCAACCCTGGAAAACGCGGCCATTCTAAAAAAAGCCGGCGTCAAATTCGCTATCGTACCCACCAGCCCATCCTTTGCTACCTGGGGTATCGCCGGGCGGGACTTGATGGCTTTGCCGATGGAGGCGGCTTTTGCCGTAAGCGGAGGACTCGACGAGCAGACCGCTCTCGAAGCAATCACCATAAATGCCGCAGAAATTATTGGAGTTGCCGATCGCGTTGGCAGCCTCCAGGTCGGAAAGGACGCTGATATTATCATCCTGGATGGCCATCCCTTCCACCACAAAACCTTCGTGGAATTGACACTAATCAATGGTAAGATTCTATATGAAAAAAGCAAATCGCCCTATTTTTCTCATATCACACATAACGACTAAAGCCAATTCCTCATATATGTTTTTCGTTGTATACCGCACTATGCCGTGAACAGCGCATATCAGGCTATGACCTCTGATGTCACCGGGACAGGAGTTTGTTTAGTTCTTGAACCAATTTTGTATGGTTCTGGCAGTTCGGCCTTCGCTGAAATGCTTATCGCTGCACGATTTCAATGGGAATGGCCGGAAAGACACCCATCGAAACACGACGTTTCTGATTTGCAGGTTTGCCGTTTTTCAGCTTGGGCGTAAACTCCCTGAATGCCTCGACAATCAGGTTGTCCGCGAAACCGCTTTGCATTGCATCTTTATCGGCCTTCAGTTGGAATGCCAGCCCTTCGGGCACAACGGTCACATCGTGAAGGGTCACCCCCTCAGGCGGTTCATGGAGCTGAAGTTGTATTTCCTTAAGCACTGTACGTCTTCGCGTTTTGATCAGTACCTGGGCCGAGCCGCCCGCGGGAATCCGGACAGGACTGCGCCCGGCCAGCTCAACGGGAGGCACACGCCATTTGGATTTTTTGACCGAGACCAGGAGTTCCTGCGACGGCACCAGATGCCGGTAAAGGAACGCCTGCATCATATCATCTGCGCCGAATGCCGGGCGGCTGACCGTTTGCCCGCCGACCCTGGCGCGGCCTTCCAACTGCAAGGCGACCGGCTGTTCAGGCGCATTAGGGGGTGCCGTCAGGGTCATGCGGACGCGGTCGCTTCCGGCAGGAATCCGCCCGCCGTTGAGCTCGAAGCCGGCGTTTGCATTTTTCAACACCACTTCTATCTCGCCGTCGAAACCATCTTTCCGCAACGTGTGTACACAGACCGGAACAATAGCCCCGGCGCTCACGCTTAGGCTGGAGGGCGTTATGCAGAGTGCGAAATCGGGCTGCGGGGCAGCGATGCGCAGGCGATAGCCGTATGCCTGGCCTCCGTGATGCTGCGAATCGGCCAGATGCACATAGTAAGTTCCATTCTTCGGCAGCTTGGCCAGTAGGTACGAATCGGCGTGGTGCGTAACCAATCCCATCATATCCTTGTGCAGGTGCTCATCCTTAATCATGTGGTCATCGTTCCATTCCAGTACGTTACCCGATGCATCGGTCAACCGCAGGAGAGAATCCAGCGGAGAATTCAACCGGCGACCATAGACTTCGGCCACCACTTCATCGCCGGCACGACCCTTAAACCGGAATACGTCGACATCGCCGGGCCGAGCGATGCGTCCATTGATTATCTTCGGCAGACCGATATGTTGCGCGCGTTTTATGGTGTCATTGGATTCGCTTTCTTCGCACTCAGGCAGTGTATCAACAGCATACGCAATGGAATTGGAAAGCTGCTTTCCTTTATGATAGGCCGTCTGTCGGATGCAGACGTCGCCGGGTTGGGTATCCAACGGCAATTGGGTCATTGCCAGGTTCCAGCCGTTGATTGAGGCGACGGTTTTGACGCCCGCCCTGCCGCCTAATGGGAACATCTGCGTGATAAAGGATTGTTCGCCCACGGCGATACGGTAGACAAAATCCTCCCGTCCGCGATAGATGGAATCACGGATTTCCAGCTCGTATTCGCCGTCTTCGGCAATCTGATAGAACAGGACCGGGTCGGGATTGAAACGGTAATCGTCTGCGAAGGCCACTTCGTTGTCCCTTGCATCGTAGAGGGCCAGCGTCGCTTGAAACCAGCCGGGGACGGCATCGGCCAGATATGGAATCAAGCTCCGGGCATGCGCCTCGATTACGAGCTGTTGCCCCCGCTGCGCACGGAAACGGAAACGGTCAACGTCACCCGGCATGATCTGTCCGTTCAACAGCGCGGGTAGCTCAATGGGCTTTTCCTTCGGCACTTTGCTCCCCTTGGGTAGGTTGATAAGGTCGGAATATGCTTTCCGGTTGTTGGGCTCCAGTTCACGGATTTCCGGAAACAGCCCGACCTGGAAGACCATGGGATTTGTCAGGCCGGTAGGGGTTCCGATCCGCAGTTCCCTGTTGCCGGGCTTTGCGCCGGGTTCGATGGTGACTTCAATCAGAACCGATTCGGCAAGCTGCCGGTTAAGCTGCTGCTTATTCCTGGGGAAGAAAAGAATGTTCGCAATATGAGCCAGCTCTCTAAGGCTTTTATTCTCCAGGTCGTATAATAATGGATGGTCCGGCAGTTTCACTTCTTCGGTCTTCGCAGCGTTTCCCTTTTTCGACCCATTTTCCTTCTTCCTCCGTAAGGAGTCCTGCGGAGATGCCTTGGGCTTGTCCGCGGCCTTTTTAGCGACCTCTTTTTTGGGGAGTATGGGAGCGCGTCCTTTCCCTGACAATTCGGCCAACCGCTTCTCACGCACTTCTTTCAGACGCCTTTGGAGTAACTGACGCTGTTCTTTTTGCAAATTTCTAAGGGGTTTCACATACCGAATGACCGAGGCACGCACGCCTTCACCGGAAACGTATACGTCCTTTGCGCCCGTGAGGAACTGGCCGCCGGCCGTGATCCGAACGACCGAGCCCTGCTGCCCGCCGCCGGGGTAAAGGTAGCCGATATGCGGTTCCCTCGTATTCAACTGGCCCCACGCAGTCGCAACGCACAGGGTCAACGCCACAAACATCAGTCTTTTGGTGAATACCATAGTTCAGCTCCCGGTTTCACATAATCTCTTTAAGGCGACCGCCACCCTCTTCCGATGACGGCATGGCCTTAACTTGCAATCCCCGCGGATTTGGCAGCGGGCCATCGGGGTCGATGCCGAGCAGCTCGTACATACTGCCTATCAGGTCTTGCGGATACACGGGACGTTGGGCCACTTCCGTGCCCTTCGCATTCGAGGCCCCGACGACATGACCGCCCTTGAACCCTCCACCGGCAACCACGGCAGAGAAGCATTTGCCATAGTGCGACCGGCCGCCATTCCAGGGCGGTTCCCATTGGATTTTCGGGCCTCGTCCAAACTCGCCGCTCCACCATATGATAGTGCTGTCGAGCAGGCGGCGGTCGGCCAGGTCCTGCAACAGCGTGGCCATTCCGGCGTCCATTTCAGGCAGCTTGCGGCGCATGGTTTCGAAGTGCTGTTTATGGGTATCCCAGCCCCTGTAATTGATGGTGACGTAGGGCACGCCGTGTTCAACCAGCCGGCGCGCCATCAGACAGGACTGGCCAAACGTATTGCGGCCGTACCGTTCCCGGATTTCGTCTTTTTCCTCCGACAGGTCGAACAGCTTCCTGGCGTCGCCGAATATCATACCATAGGCATTTTCCTCGCAGCGGTCGAGTCGTTCAAAGTGCGGGTTTTCCGGCATGGCCTTGCCGAGCGAATCGAGGGTGTGGAGTAACTGGCGCCGGCTGCGCTGGCGATTATCGGAAATGCCTTTTGCGACGATACCTTCCACGACGAATGGCGTCTGTTTGGGGTCGCCGCCGGTGGCGAATGGTTTGTATCGTGGCCCTAAAAAACCTGCTTCGGAAAATCGGCCTTGAGGCTGGGTCAACACAATATACGGCGGGACAAGCCCTTTATAACCATGGTCATATCCCTTGAACAGCGACACCACTGCCCCAACACAAGGATAGACCAGTCTTCCGGGTTTGCGCCCGGTCTGCACTATGTAGGACGCCGTTTCATGTGAGTTAATGCCGTGGGTCATGCTGCGTATGATTGAATACTTGTCGGCCTGCTGTGCCAGCATCGGCAGTTGAGCGTTGATTTTTATTCCGTCCACATTGGTGGGAATCGCCTTATCGAAAGGGCCGCAATAGTCATAGCCCGCTTCCGGCTTAGGGTCGAAGGTGTCCAGATGGGACGGGCCGCCCCACATCCATATCTGTATGACCGACTTGGCCTTGGGGCGTAAAGGTGCAGCTCGCGCCTGGAGGCCGAAAGGATCGAGCAGTGCCAGTCCGGCCGCGCCGAGAAGTCCCCGTTTTAACGCTTCGCGCCTTGTCACTAAGTGCGTATAACTGGTTTGTTGTGTGCTCATAGGATAGTTTCTTTGCTTAATGCCGATATAGAAATTCCTTAGTGTTGATTAACGCCCAGGCCAGATCGTTCGTGGCCTGTCTGAGGTTTATTCCCTTGGTTTGAAAGTATTTTTCCGCAGCGGCCAGTTCGGCCTGCGTTGAATAACGTGACAGAATGTTCAGATATATCATATTAATCAGCATGCGACGGTTACCCTTGGCTGTCCTGATTAGTCCATTCAACCGCCGGCTTCGTTCGATTTTGTTTTGAATATGGGTTGAATTCAGCAGGTGCAGCCGCTGTGCGTCCGTGGGTTGATTGCTGCGTTCGGATTCCAAGCCCGTATCGCGGGACGGACGACCGAACATTTCGAGGAACTGACTGTTGATACTGCCGTCCGCCAGCTCGATGGAACGATTTTCTTCCGGAATGAAGGTGAAAGGTTCCGGAATGGCGCTCGAATAGCCTTCCCGTGTTCCGGAAATCCAGCACAGGGCATCAATAAGCACTTCTGCCTCGAGCCGACGCACGGGATAATACGCGAACAGGGCATCAGCGTCGGTATGGTCACTGAGTGGAATCGAAGACTGCTGGTAGGTTCGGGAATTAAGAATCAGACGGTAAATATGCCGGAGGTCATAGTCGGCTTTCACCAGTTCCTTTTCCAGATAGGCCAGGAGCTGTGGATGGCCTGCAGGATTATCCGGCCGGATGTCATCCGGTTCGTGGATGATGCCACGTCCCAGCAGCCAGGCCCAGATACGATTAACGATATTGCGCGCGAACCAAGGGTTTTCCGGAGCTACCAACCATTTGGCAAAGACTACGCGGGGATCCTTGCCCGGCTGGATATTCACTGTGACACCATCGGGAAAAACGGCCTTCAAAGGTTCGGCCGGCGCAGGGTCCAGGTAAACGATTTCTTCTTTCCATTCAGCCGTCTTCTTGTACGCCACACGTGAGAAAAAAGCCTCCATGCCGGAACGGCGGTCCTGGGGCCATTTTTCCAGGCGCACCCCCATAAAGGTCAGGGCCACCGCCCCTGCGATGGCGGAGGGCTCCCGCCCTTGAATCGCACGATAGAAATTAACCTGCGGCACGCGAAAATTGCTGCCGCTTGAGGTCAACAGCTCGCGGGCAAATCTATCGTAAGGCATATTTTCCTGCAGGCAATCGTGAATCCAGCGATGATATGCCTGCACCGCATTGGGCCACAGATTAATGGGAAACTCCGCCTTGACCCGCAACAGATCGCACCACTTCAGCGACCAATAGTCGGCAAACTCATCCCGCTCAAGGAGGGCGTCTATCAGCGAGGCACGCTTGTCGGAACGACGGTCTTTCAAGAATCTGCGAACCTCCTGCGGCTCGGGCAACGAGCCGTTCACATCCAGATACACGCGCCGGATAAAGACCTCGTCGGAACACATGTTCGCAGGTTCGATGCCCTGCTTGCGCAATGTCGCTATCACCAGGTTGTCGATATCATTCGTCGCTACGTACTTGCCGCTGCTTTCAAATTGCTTAAAGCGTGCTTGGCCCGGACCTTGCTGGGCACAAAGAGGTACACAAATAGCAAGAATTTGGAGCAAGACAACTGTGTGGCTGCTTTTTCTCAGTATGTGAGTCCTTCGCATAAAAACAGATTTCATCAGAGCATCCTGTTTATTCAAGGACAATAGAGTCAATCTCCGTAAGCTGACATTTCCCATATTATAGGCTTGGCTATCCACCCAGGCCTTCCAATTCCACTACAATACCAAAATCTCCCTCGAATTGCAACCCATTGAAGTCTCTTTTTGCCAATCTTGCCGCTAAAGAACTCATCTACCGCTTACTCTGCATTTAATCAATTGGCAATAAACATCAAGCCACTGTCTACCAAGCCTGGAAGAGCAAGGGACAGTAACTGCTTCGTGTGCGACCTAATGCAACCTAATACTATCTAATAAACAGCGATGATGATAACAAGGACCGCGTTATTGACTACAGGTGGGTGGACGATTCTCGAACGGCTGTTTCTGCCCATCTCATTACTCTCGACCTGTTAATCGTAGCATAAGCCCTTTGTTGACTTAGACTTAAAGTTTAGTTGGGGAATATGTTGGGGCGATGTAAAGAGTCGCTGAAAAGCTCGATTATCTTTCCACAATGATGGCAGCGGTACACCTTAAGATTGGTAGTCAGCTACCAAATTCATGTTTCTGCGGTTTTTCTACACGCTAAACTGCCCCGCACCAATTGAGCCGTGCCTTGGGTGCACTGATGATCCCTCAAGGCCCAGAGTACCTGACACGAACAATTGGTGCGGGGTCAGAACGCTTGCAGTACCAGAAGAATCTTGATATTGTATTCGGCATCAAGCTCAGAGATGTTACTTAGTATCTGTTGCGGAAACGGCACTTGTCATTCCTGCGAAAGCAGGAATCCAGTTTTTGGGCTGTAGACCCCTGCTTTCGCAGGGGTGACATAGCGAAAGAGGCTTTCCGCAACAGGAACTACTTAGGGACTGTAAACGTAAAATGTCAGATAGGACATCCAAAACCTGATATCATTTACATTATGAAAGAGTATCCCTATGGAATATTTACCAAAAAGTAATCACAAAACTAATTCGCAGGAGAGAGTCTTGCCGCCGGGACACAATTGTCTGACGCGTCGCGACGCGCTCAAGGCGGTGCTGGCTTCTGCCGGCGCAGCAGCGTTTCCGAGCGGAGCTCAAGCGGAGACGACTAAACGCAGTCCCGACCCGCGAAAGGGTTCGCCCAAACGCTATGACTTGAAGAAATCCATCAACCAGTGGGCGTTTCCTTATCCGGAACGAATGAATTTTAAGGAGTGCCTTCAGTTAGCGAAAGACGCCGGATTCGATGGCATTGAATTAAACTACGATTTGGAGAACGACCTATCGCCCAAGTCGGGAACGAAAGACTACAACGACATTCGTCGATTAGCCGACAAAATCGGTATCCGGATTAGCGGGCTGTGCTCTTTTCTTTTCTGGCCTTATCCTTTGACCAGTAACGACCCGGCCAAACGCGCGAAAGGCATCGAGCTGGCCGGAAAAATCGCGAATGCCGCTCACGACCTCGGTGTGGAAAACGTGTTGCTCGTGCCGGGTGCGGTCCATATCCCCTGGCGTGACGATTATGAACCGGTGCCCAACGACGTTTGCGATCGCCGCGCCAGAGAGGCCGTCAAAAAGCTGGCCCGCCAGGCCGAAAGACTAAATGTCTACCTGAACATCGAAAATATCTTTTTTAATGGCTATCTCATGACTCCGATGGAAATGAACGATTTCGTCGACTCATTCAAAAGCGAATATGTAAAGATTCATTTCGATACCGGAAATATCTCGATATTTCAGCACCCTGAACACTGGGTGCGGATAATGGGTAAACGCACCAAGAATATCCACTTCAAGGAATTCTCGAAAAAGAGCACTGATTATTCATTGGAAACATTTCGCCCGCTGCTGGACGGCACTACCAATTGGCCCGCCGTAATGGAGGAATTAGACAAAGTAGGGTATCGTGGATACGTTACCTTTGAGTATTTTCATCCCTATCCACACTACCCGGAGGCCTTGATTTACCAGACCTCGGACTCTCTGGACCGCATCCTGGGGCGGATTTCATAGCAGGGACCCCCTCGGTCGGAACCGTTGTGGGCATATTGTGCCGCGTTCCAAAATTACGAAGTACCCCTAAAAATAGCTTTTTACTACGCCCGGCAGGATTCGAACCTGCGACCTTCGGTTTAGGAAACCGATGCTCTATCCTACTGAGCTACGGGCGCATAACAGCAAAAGGTCCACTGTGTAATAGCCTGCCCAGTACTTTACACTTCAGGTTTTAATATTGCAAGAAAATCAGATTTAAGGTATACTCTCCCAGCACCAAAAACGTACGAGCGAAGCTCTTTTGGTGCTTGGGCGACGGGACTAAAAATAATGGCAAAAAAGTCAAAATTGACAAAACAGAAGGCCGGTTTTGCGCATCCAATAAGTGGGCCGGCAGATGTTAAAAGAAAGGAGAAGAACCTGGAAGAACTGCGGGATTCTCTTGCTGCTCGACTCAGGGCCGGTGACCATGCGGCGGCAGGTGAGTTTGTTGACATGTACCATGAGCAGATATATTTGTTTTTGAGGAGGCTTGGCCATGACCGTCAGGTCAGTGAAGACCTGACGCAGGAAAGTTTTCTCCAGGCCTGGCAACATATAAGCCAGTTGAGAAACGGCAAGGCGTTAAATAGCTGGCTGTATCGTATCGCAAGCAATGTTTCAAAGCTTTACTGGCGCAGACACAAAGGCA
>Ga0114919_10004359_pt1 | contig 11354 bp, 9 predicted proteins | sample BlataG_FD_88682 | JGI IMG/M metagenome (GOLD analysis project Ga0114919, IMG submission 88682) | Deep subsurface microbial communities from Black Sea to uncover new lineages of life (NeLLi) - Black_00105 metaG | ecosystem: Environmental > Aquatic > Marine > Oceanic > Sediment | place: Atlantic...
GTGGGGGGGGGGGGGGGGGGGGAGGGGGGGGGGGGGGGGGGGGGGGGGGGGGGGGGGGGGGGGGGGGAGGGAGATCACTGCATACCTTGGCTTTGAAGTCTAATCCCTTTGTTTTAACGGAACGTCTTCGATCTGCAGTCATGGTATGAATACATGTACACATTTGGATGTACATGGCATTTTATAGCTTGATATGCAAAATAAACCTCGTTTAGGCTTCTTTTCACTCCTCTGACTCTCCTCCTCTCACTACAAAGCACGTCAAGGAACGCTGAGGTTGAGAAATCACCATGAATCCATAACTAACAGGGAATAACCTCTGAACACGCATAAATTTGAATTTAATATTGGTTGGAAACACTGCAAGGACCTCTCATCACGCCCTTTGGACAGATCAAATCAAATATTTTCAATGAGTGCTCCTCAAATTGACGAGTCTCTCGACGCTTTTGAGGCCTACTATACGTCACTTCCACTAGAACACAGCACCATTCGTATCTATGACAGGAAGACATGCTATTCTATCCATGGTGTTCACGCTGAACTTATCGCCCGACAAATTTACCGATCCACCGCCGCTGTCACTCGCGTCGGCGGTCGTCCAGATGGCCTCCTCTCCATCGCCTTCCCACCCACCCTCTTCCCCACCCTCCTCCGTGACCTCCTCCTAGAATCAGGCCAGCACAACGTCGAGCTGTACGAAGGCTCCGGTTCTTCTTGGAAATGCATCAAGAAAGGCTCTCCCGGTCTGTGGAGCGATTTTGAACCTGATCTTGCCCGTTCAGGAGACATCTCAGACGTCCCTATTGTCGTAGCCATCTCCCTATCACCTTCTAGCACTGAAATAGCTAGGACTGTGGGTATTGCGTATCTTAATCCATCTAGTAGAGTTATAGGGGCCTGTGAATTTGCTGACGATGAGCATTTCTGCCAACTGGAGACTGCCTTGGTACAGCTGGGTGCTAGAGAATGTGTTCTTTCTTCCTCTACCAGCACTACTACTAAGACCAAGGCTGGTGGTGATGGTGAGGACATTGCTGCTGAAGTATCTACTATTACTTCTACTACTAATATAGATATCAAGAGACTGGAGCAAGCTGTATCTCAATGTGGAGCTCTCCTCTCCAGACGCCCTAAATCAACCTTCAAGACCAATGGGTTGGATCAAGATCTAGGAAGACTGCTTAAGATCAATACTGCTGCTTCTGCTTCTGCTGCTGCTGCTGCACCATCTTCATTATCACTAGCAGAGCAACACAGAGCACTATTGGAACGCCCCCAAGCAGCCGCCGCCATTGCCGGTCTCCTCTCCTTCTCCGAGATCACCTCCGACCCCTCTGCCCATGGTCGTTTTACTCTCTCCTACTACGACACTGGCCATGCTATGCGCCTGGACAGTGCAGCCCAGCGTGCCTTGAATGTCATCAAAGGCAGCGGGGACACTGCTTCTACCTTCTCTCTGTATGGCATAATGAATAGAGGAAAGACAGCCATGGGGAAGAGGCTGTTGAGAGCTTGGCTTAAGCAGCCACTGGTCAGTGTTGGTGATATTAATGCTAGGCTTGATATTGTGGAAGCATTGCTGAGTGACACGGCATTGAGAAGTGATTTGCAGCAGCTGCATTTGAGAGGTTTGCCTGATATTGAGCGACTGACTAGGAAGTTGGAGAAGAGCCAACAAGGAGGAGGAGGAGGGGGAGGGGCAGCAGCAGCTACCTTGGCTGACTTGTGTCAGTTGTACAGAACATCTTCCCGTCTTCCTCTCATTGAAGAAGCTCTACGGAAACATGAAGGACCAGGTTCCGACCTGCTGACCTCAAAGTTTTGCGACCCACTCAAAAAAGCTCACGATACTGACCATCTGCTCAAATTTGAAGAGTTGCTGGAAGCTGCTGTTGATCTGGATAGGGTGCCTGATGAGTATCTGATTGCAGCTAGTTACGACCCAGGGCTGGAGGAGATTCAAATTGAAAAAGAACAGGTGGAGGGAGAGATTAACAAACTGGCAGCTGAAGCCGCTGATGACTTGGGCCTGGTCTTGGATAAAAGTGTCAAACTAGAGTGGCACAAAGCTAGCCATCAGAGACTTAGATGCTTGAGAATCACAGCCAAGGAAGAAAAGGTAGTCAGAAAGAAGCTGCAAGCCAGATATATGGAGCTAGAAACCAGAAAAGATGGCATGAAATTCACCAACAAACCATTGAAAGCAGCAGCAGATGAGCTGCAAAGACTTTCCGGGCAGTACGACTCCCGCCAAGCCGACCTCGTCGCCCAAGTAGTCAATGTGGCTTCTACCTTCTCTGAAATATGGGAGACTGTATCCGCCTTGTTGGCTGAGCTGGATATTCTAGTTGGATTCGCTGACCTGGCTGCATGCGCTCCCAAACCGTATTGCCGTCCCCTCATGCTTCCTCCTGATGACGGTCAACTCGTATTGAAGGGCTGCCGTCACCCTTGTGTGGAAGCTCAAGATAGTGTAGACTTTATTCCCAACGACTGTGTTATGGAGAAGGGCAAGTCTTGGTTTCAGATCATTACAGGTCCTAATATGGGGGGCAAATCCACCTATATTAGACAGGTAGGAATGGCGGTATTGATGGCTCAAGTGGGGTGCTTTGTTCCTTGTGATGAAGCCATAATTGCGGTTAGAGATGCTATTTTTGCTCGTGTGGGCGCGGGGGATTGTCAGCTCAGAGGCGTATCCACATTCATGGCCGAAATGCTGGAAACTTCTGCCATTATCAAAGGAGCATCTTCCCGCTCTCTGGTTATTATCGACGAGCTAGGCCGAGGAACTAGTACTTGGGATGGCCTGGGTCTCGCTTGGGCCATCTCAGAACACTTGATGTCCTCTTCTATTGGCTGTGCTACGCTCTTTGCGACTCATTTCCACGAGTTGACAGCACTACAAGGGCCGACTGGGGTGAAGAACCTTCACGTCAAGACGGCTATTGATCAGAGTAGTGGCGCGTTGACTATGCTGTACCAGGTACATGAAGGTTCATGTGATCAGAGCTTCGGTATTCACGTTGCTGAGTTTGCCAAGTTTCCTCAAGAAGTCATTGATGCAGCTAGAAAGAGTGCAGCAGAGCTGGAAAATTTCAATAGTAGTGGCAGTGATGGTGATGGTGGTGGTGATGGTAGTGGGGGAGGAGAGAAGAGGAAGAGGTTGGATGTTGCAGAAGTTAAAGCTGCTCTCGAGGAATATAAAGCTCTCACAGCAGGAGGAGATGGAGGAGGGGATGGTGGTGATATCAAAGATGATGGTGGAGAGAGGAAGAAGAAGTTGGAGGCATGGTTGGAGAAGGCTTCCTTGTTGGTACCTACGCCTGAAGCCAAGAGACCAGCAGCAGTTGTGTGAGGAGAAGGAGGAGTGGAAAAGCAATGAAGGAGAAATGATGTATGAAGGATTTTATATATGGTGATGCTATGTGTTTTTTTTTTTAAAGAGGGAATGTAAACTATTCAAAACTTCGAGGTCAAATGATGTCAACGGTCTAACCCTTGTTTCTTTATCCTCATTTCTCATTTTTATGTTCTCGCAAATCACACTACATTATAGAGAGCCTTCTCACCAAGTCGCAGAAAAGTACTAGCCACATCTAGTGCTATCTCTCATCTTCACTCTATAGGTTTGATGATAAAGCTACACCCCAATAACCTTGGGCCTATTATGCCTCTTCCCAGCATCAGTGGTTGACAATAATGGAAACCCAGCTTGATGCAGTACCTTGATCACCTCACTTTCCACTGCCATTGCCATACTACTACCCCCCCCATTACCACCACCTCCTCCTCCTTCTTCACTCATCAAAATGTAACAACACTCAGCCTGAGGATCATTCACCTGGCTTCCCCCTCCCCTCTCTCCTCTATGTGTCATCAGTCTATCAGTCATTGAGTCTGTGGATCCGCAGTACCACCATCCATCTGACCGCCTCATGACGTACACTGCCGATTCACCGACCGTACTGGGAGGAGGGAGCTCCCCAGCTCTAACAAAGTAGACTTTAAACTGTGGATAAGCTACTGTTATTTGCATTGATGATTTACTACTACTTTTATCAGGTACGGCTGTCAAGGCAGATACAACATGTTTGGCAGTAGATGCAAGGACTCTTCCTGCATCTGTCAACGAATACTCTTCCATCACCAGTGAAGATGAAGAAGAAGAAGAAGAAGAAGAAGAAAAAGAAGAAGAAGAAAATGATGAAGAGGATGAACTCTCCCTAGTGGTACTCGTGTTATTGGTCAAAGTAGTATCATAATAGTACTGTTCTGCTCTAGCAACAAGGTGCTCAGGCAATCTACACTCTCTTGCTACATCTATTGCCAATGATTCTCTACTGCTACCCGGCACTATCCTCCATGTTGGTTGCACCTTTTTAACCATCTTCTTCTTCCTTGTCTTAATGTATCTTCCTCCGCTCTGTGTATCTCTCTCCTCCTCCTCCTCCTCCTTATCTCCCTCCGTACAACTGTTAGTATTACCTTTCCCCTCTTCTACCCATTGTTCAGTCACAACATTCTTCGTCTCCATCATCATAGCCACAGTATTCTCCAACTGCAACGGCATATCCAACAAGGAATGTAAATGCGTCGCAAACACACCTCTACACTTTCTCTCATCTAAAGCTTCCAACATCGCAGCAGCCAGTGCAGTTCCTGCTCTCACTTCCGTCCCTTTCCCCAGTTCATCTACCAGAACCAGTGACTGGGAGGTGGCATCTTCCAGGACATGCCGCATTTCTGTCATTTCTACGGCAAATGCTGATCTTCCTTCCAGGGGGGAGTCGGCACTGAAGTTTCTGAGCATGAATGCATCTATATATGGAATACTTGTACCACTTATGATATTAGTACTATTATTAGTACCACCAGCTGCTGCAGGTACAAGGAAGCCACATGCTCCCAAGAGAGAAACAGCAGCCACTGATCTCAATATGGTAGATTTACCTGCCATGTTGGGTCCAGTAAGGAGGAACATTCCCTCCATCCTAACATCATTCCTCACTACTTGACCAGGATTCACTCCTTTATCATCCATCCAGTATGGCCACATTCCTTTTATGACCAACGGTGATGAGGTGGAATGCGGACACGAGGTGGAAGAAGAAGATGACAGTGATGGTGATGGTGACATCATCATACTACTACTATCATCATCCCTCCAACCATTACTCTTATTGTTATTATTCAAATGAGGCAAGTTCCAGCCTTTTCTCCTCCCCTCCCTGACATGCGCGTCCAACCCAGCAGCAATAACAGCAAACATAGAAGCAGTGACCAACTCATTTTGATACTTAGAACCTAATTCTGCTGCCAAGTCTTGTAATACTATTCTGACCTTTTTCTCAGCAATGTCTACTGCTCTTCTGTAGTCATTCAGTGCTCGGTCTAGTGCATCGGTGGAATAGGAGGATGTGTCGGTACGACCATTCCTGTCCTTTGGATGACGTACCACCCTTGCATCATCATCACTACTGGTACTAGTAGCAGTTGTACTGACGAGAGGAAGGAGAGATTTATTTGGAAGTTTCAGCCATATTGAGTTGTTGGCGACATCGTAAGACAACCTGGGCTGCTGCCTTGCGGCTGAAGGGGATGAAGAAGAGGTGGTCGTGACGGGTTTGGCCCCTCCTCCTCCTCCTGCTGCTGCTGCTGCTGCTGCTGCTGCAATGGCGCTGTTTAACAATGCCATGGCTTCATCAATAACTCTGTTTGTACATGCAGCTACCTCAGCATACTCAGCTGGCATAGATTCCTTTCTAATCTTGCCATAGAATGTTGCTTGATTTGCTCCCAGTAATTGTTGCAGCGGCCTTGGCAATGCCAATGTGTTGTTACTATTATTACTGCTGCTGCTACGTATCGCACTATTGTCATAACTGTCATCTTCATCATCACTGAAAGTACCACTGTTATATTCTACCCCCGTCCCCGTCCCCGTCCCCGTCCTCATCATCATGAGATAGTCAAAGTCCATCCCAGTACCAACACCATCATCATGATGAATAACCTGGTGAATTCTATTCTTCACTGCCCAACATGCCTCTGACACACGACTCCTATCTAACCCACCTCCTCCACCTTTAGTACTTCCTCTACCAGTTTCTTCAGCCGCAACTTGTAATACAGAATCTGAAAAGCTAATCATAGCAGGGTCAAGTTCCCCTGTATGACATGCTCTTCCTACTGCTGAACATAATAATGCCAGTTCTCTGAAGAATGCGTCGTTGGCTTGTTGGTACTGCAGTTTCAGTACCACATTGGCAGGGGAGAGAACTGGGAATGAAAATGAGGGGATGGCTTTAGACAGGCGGAGTAGAGATCGGCATGCTTGATGGATGGCTGCAGCAATGTGTCTGCTGGGAGGAAGCAATAACACCCCTCTCAGCCATCTTCTCGAGGCAAGTGGAGCTGTTGGAGGCAGCATGGCATCCAGTAATGAAGGTACTCCTTTAGTAGTATGCAGCCCTAGATTAGTAGCTGTACTGTAATACAATGGCCGGGGTCTATCAACCCCAGCTTTACTGGTAGTGACCTCGAAATGAGTTAAAGGCGGCAACCCCAGTTGCTTCTTGACCAGACGAAGCATCCCTTGTACTGGATCTACTGGATCACTGTACCGCTGTACTGCCCCTACTGCATTACTAAATATACTACACACCCTCATCTCCCACTCTTTCTCAGCAGTAGGAGCAGCAGACACTCTATGATCAGCCCCTCCAAGAGAAGAAGACGCCGCAGGAGAGGTATGAATGAACAGCGGGGGTGCCAGCCCACCTTCATGAAGCCTAGCATACACGGCATCATCAGTCAATCCCTCTGTCACCACTACCCTTCTCAGATCACAACTCACCTCTATCAAGGCATGCCCACCTACTCTCGGTGCAATGCCAATCAAAGGAGGTGCAGCTTCCAGGGCGACATCTACCTGCTGCTCCAGCAAGCCATGCATGAGGTGGGGAGAAGCCGGGGAGACTACTGCAGCCACATACCTATCCTTAGCCTTGCTTCTAATTCTACCGTAACTATAATTTTCTGGAGCTTCTTCACAGACCACTACAGATAGGCCAGCCGATTGGACCAGGTCGGTGACGGTCCTCCTTAGGTTTGGAATGGGGAAGCCTGCTCTTGCTGGGTGGCCCAAGCCCATGGGATTGAGGCCAGCATGCTGAACTAACAAGACAGCATCTGATCCTATTGTTTCATAAAAATCCCCTATCCTGATCAGGATGATGGAGGTGGGGTATTTTTGTTTGATTTCGCAAAAATAGGAGAAGAGGGGGGGGCGGCGTTGGGGGAGGGCGGTGGTGGCAGAGGATGAAGGTGGGATGGGGGAGATGGCAAAGGGATGGCGGGTATCAAGATGGGGGAGGAGTTGTTTGGCTGTTGGTTTGTCTATTCTTTCGAGGATGCGGTCCCAGTAGGATTTGATGTCTGGAGGGAGAAGTTTGGTTGTTGTAGAGGTGGCGGAGCGACGGTGGGAGATGGCTGTCGGCAAGGATGTTATTGTTTTGCGACAGTTTCTGTGATGGGGGGTTTTCCAAGAGTGGATCGTATACATAAACCTTGAAGAAATGCTACAGTACATCATTGGATGGAAAAAATGTCTTCTATATTCTTGTGTTTTCCCTGCAAAATTGATCAGATTGCAAGATGCAAAGATGTCAGTTGTTTCGTTCAGTAATTGCCTTCTTATGCATTAGATCTCCATCAAGTATGTTACAGTAACTCATACGTACCAAGGGTGGGTGCTATATGTCGTGTAGCATTGAAACTCAGTAAAACGTCCGTCATAGAAGCCACAATTGAGCGCATTTGCTCAGGGTTTTAGGCAAAAAAACTATTAAAACAAGCCATCAAGATACAAATGATAAGAATCATGTCTAAAATTAGTCCACTCCTTCTCCATCAGATCATATATGATAGTGCACAACTCTTCTCGGCCAGACAATTCTAGGAGACATTGGTCCCCCAGGCTCTCTCTCTCTCTCTGCATTCAAGTATGACGAGGTATAACTCAATTCTTGCCCAATGTTTTAAATACCTCACTGTTAACTAGATTTTTTCTTTCTTTTGTTGTTATTCAGAGACAGGCTTTCAAAATATTAAGATGACGTAAGATGACAGTTTTTCAGCTCACTTCCCCTCTCTCCTTCTTCAAACACACCACCATCCTATGAGCTCCCTCACTCAACAACCCCACCACCTCCATACTCAACTCTCCGTATACCCCACACACCTCCAATCCAGCCCCCCTTCCCAGTAACTCTACCTCTTGCAATGTAAAACATTTCTGTGGTACCACCTCCACCTCACTACTCACCAGATCCTCCCCTCTGTACAGCGACAGCCCCACTGTTCGGTGAAGGATCTGTCTGTCTACTTCAAAATCATCTCCCTCTCTGCCCCATTCTACATAGACTCTTTCTTCTGGGTTGTTTGGGTTTTCTATCTCCCAACACTTGACATAACTATCATCATCTTCCTCTTCTTCTTCGTCTAGATCCACCACATCTTCATCTTCATCTTCTTCAAGAGCTCCATCACCATCTTCACCAGTATTATCACCACTTACTTGTCCCTGCTGCTCTCTATAATTCTTGATACTATCAGCATAATAGTAGGTACCAGAGAATAAGTCCGTAGGATGAGGGAGCTCAATAATAAGCAGCCCCCCTGGTTGAAGAGCTGCTGCTATGTTTTGGAAACATTGCTGAGCTGACGCATTATCCAAGCAATGGCCCAGCGTGCCCAGCAGGATGGTGGCTAGTTGTATTGACTCCACTGGAAGTTCAGTTGATAGGAAGCCTTGTGGTGCACACATATCTGCTTGAATAAAAGATACTTTTATTGCCTTGTTACTATTGTTGTAGGTTAATTGTTCCCGTGCATATGCAAGCATGTCGAGGGATGTGTCCAAGCCATAGCATCGTGTTAATTGTGGGTGTTGTTGTAAGAGAGCTGCAGTGTGTCTTGCTGGCCCACAGCCTATTTCTAAGGTGGAAGTGAGAGTGAGTGATGATGATGATGATGATGAGTGGTGGGAGAATGCGTCAAGGAGGAAGCGGGATTCAGAGTCAAAGTCACGGAAAGAAAAGGCAACGTCGTATACCAGAGGGTGGGAGTAGGGTCGGGCGACAGTGGGAGTTGTTGTGATGGTGTTTGTGGAAGCTAAAACGACACGTGGATAAGATGAGATGCTTGTTGATGATGGGTGGTTGTATCGTGGGAGGAGGCGTGATGTGTTTGCTCGAAAATGGCGCAAGGTTGTTTGGAAGGCCATCTGGCTGTGGGTGTGATGAGAAAATCCAGGACACTTTTTAAAAGGTTTATGTTGGGGAGGGTATCACAGATGGCTGAATTCAAGGCCAATGTGTAGGGTAGATCAAGCTGATGACGCTAACTACTGGTTAAACATGATTTGATATCACCAAGTTGCAGTGTGTTTAAACCCCAAGCTCTCTCTCCGACTTCTGTGCTCATCAACTCTGCTCCCTGCCTTCTCTCTCTTATTCCAGGCCAAAATAACATTCTCCTTAATATATTCCAACTTTTCCATAAACTAACATGTACTAACTGACACAAATTACGCGCAATATGTCAAGAGCTATAGCAGGTAAGCTATTTTGGAACAATGATCGAACACAAATTAATAATAATCCAAGCAAAAAACGCAACCAACCACATTCTCTTACTATCCCTACAGGTCGCAGCATTGGAGATGAAGATAACAAAGGCCGAGTAGAGACCACCAAGGTCCGTCGCTATTTTCCTGGCAAACGCCCAAACTGGCTCACTGAAGATGCCGACGAAGCCGACCTCCTTCAAAACAACAACAAGCAATCCAGTCCTTCTCCACCACACCAACACCCCTCTTCTCACCACCGTCCACCCATCAATCCTACTGACATGGTTGCAATCCAATCCAAACCTGGCATAGCTGCACCTATCATCGTCAAAAGGAAGTCAGACGATCCACGTCTTCGTCGCCTCGCTCAACAATCAAAACAACGCGACAGCGACGAGGAAGAGGCTGGGAACAGAAGAGGAGAAGGAGGAAGAAGAAGAAGACACGAACGCTCCTCTGACGATAATGATAATGATAAAGGTGATGTAGCGCTTGCAAGGAGAGGAGGCAGTGTCATACAAAGAGAGGCAACTGAACCTCAAGTAGTAGCTAGAGCAAGAAGAAGGCATAGAGATAGTAGCAGCAGCAGTGATGATGACACAATGAAGACATTACCGGTGGCCGCAATAGTACACAATCAGGAACATGAACAGCAACAAGATCTCTCCCCCCGAAAAGTCAGTAGCAGTGGTGAGGAGGAAGAAGACTCATCATCATCAGATGATGATAGCGATGATAGTGACGACAATGGTGTACGCACAATGATGATGAAGCCTGTCTTTGTACCTAAAAACAACAGAGAAACCCTAACAGAAAGAGAAACCCTAGAAGCAGAAGCCCTAGAAGCAGAAGAGAAAGAACACCAACGTCTAAAACTCAGAAGAGAAGAAACTAAAAAGCTGGTTCAACAACGTCTAGCAGAAGAAGAAGCTGCTGAAGCTGCTGTGTTGGCAGGTCCACGAGAATTAGCAGACATTATCACTGATGATGATGAACAGGATGGGGATAAGATGGAGGAGGAGTTTGGTGCATGGAAGGTCAGGGAATTGGGCCGGCTGATGAAGGACTGGGAGGTGAGTCAGAAAGAAGAGGAAGAGCAGCTGGAGAAGCAGAGGTGGCTGCATATGAGTGAAGTTCAAAGAAATACACACGCTCTACTGCTGAAACAAGATAAAATGAAGGAAGACGGAGGCAGTGGAGACGGAGATGGGAAGAAGAAATGGGCTTTTATGCAGAAATACTTTCATAAAGGAGCCTTTTATCAAACTGCAGCTGATGATAAAGAAGAGGAAGCACTGGCAGCAGATGCTTTGGCTCGACGAGATTTCAGCGCTCCTACTGGCCAAGATAAAATGGACAAGAGTAAACTGCCTAGTGTGATGCAAGTTAAGGATTGGGGGAAGAGGAATAGATCTAAATGGACGCATTTAGCTGAAGAAGATACTACCGATCGTAATAATAATAAATATATAATTGGTAATAGGGTTTGGGATGGGAGAGGAAGAGGAGGAAGGGGAGGAGGAAGAGGAGGAAGGAATGGTGCTGATGATGAGAACCAGGGGTTTACAAAACCAAGGACATTCAAATAAATACATAAGGGGTAGAGAGAGAGAGAGAAAGAGAGAGAAAGAGAGAGAGAGAGAGAGAGAGAGAGAGAGAGAGAGAGAGAGAGAGAGAGAGAGAGAGAGAGAGAGAGAGAGAGAGAGAGAGAGAGAGA
>Ga0114919_10004362_pt1 | contig 11349 bp, 9 predicted proteins | sample BlataG_FD_88682 | JGI IMG/M metagenome (GOLD analysis project Ga0114919, IMG submission 88682) | Deep subsurface microbial communities from Black Sea to uncover new lineages of life (NeLLi) - Black_00105 metaG | ecosystem: Environmental > Aquatic > Marine > Oceanic > Sediment | place: Atlantic...
GCCCGAAAAAAGGAATCCAGCCGAAAACCTTTCGGGCCTTAAAAACCCTGTCCGTCAAGGCCATTTACCAGATTCATTACAACATATTGTACGACGACCAGGGCAACACCGCACCCGAACTTATCGCCAATCCAAAAGAAGACCCCGACAAAGGCCAGTACATAAAGGCCTCCGTCTATCTCGACAAAGCCGCCTTCACCATACAAATCGGCCCAGAGGGAAAAAAGCAAACGTATCCCATTGAGTGAATGTTGTCGGCGGCGGTCTTCAAGTGACTCAAATCTCGTTCACAAAGACAGCGAAGCAATCGCAATCCTGCCATTCCCATTTACTCCGCCAGGACAAGCTCCGGTATCAACATCCATAGGATTTGCCAATGATTTCCACTTGATTGGTCGAGACAGATTATGGCGGCTGGTTCGAAGGCAATTGGATTGCCTACGTCTGAGCCGGTTAGAAGTAACGAGGCCAACTTCGCTACAAACGGCAGATGGCCAACGAGCATGACATCCTGTTCGGCCAACTCAATCTCGTGCTTAATCGGCGCAACGTCGTCATTTGGGGCAAGACCAGGATGAGCGGTGAACTGTCCCCTGATGGTTACCGCCTCGCTCAAAGCTTGCGCCGTCTGGGCGGCACGCAGCTTGCCGCTATGCCAGAGATAATCGACGGATATATCCAAAGGTTTGAGAAAATCGGCGATATTCTTGGCCTCTTGCAGGCCCTCTTCGGTCAATGAGCGCTTCGGGTCAACGTCGCTTGAAGCGGCCTTTCCGTGGCGGACGATATACAATTTCATTTTTGGCCTCCCTTTGTCAAATTTTATGTAGCACCATTATAGCAGAACCTTCGCCACGCGAAACAAATTTACAAGCCGTCAGTTGACAGTGCCGCTATCAAAGGATAGAATCCATGTTTTGAAATTTCCTAAGGTTTTTGAATATGGCTAACGTAACTTTGATTACCGGCGACGGAATCGGCCCTGAAATCGCCGAAGCCGCGCGCAGATGTATCGACGCCACCGGCGCCGGCATCGACTGGGACGTAGCCGAAGCCGGCGTGGATATTATGGAACGGCTCGGCACCCCACTGCCGGATGCCACCGTCGAATCGATTAAGAAAAACGGCGTTGCCTTAAAAGCCCCGATTACTACGCCCGTCGGGACCGGCTATAGAAGCATAAACGTCCATCTCCGCCAGACGCTCGATTTATACGCCTGCCTTCGACCCTGTAAAAGCTACAAGGGCGTCCGCAGCAGATACACCGATATCGACCTTGTCGTCGTCCGCGAGAATACCGAGGACCTCTACGCGGGCATCGAATTTGAAATGGGCAAAGACGACACCGCCGAGCTGATTGACTGGCTCAATAAGCACAGCAGCCGAAAGATAACCGCCGACTCCGGCATAAGCATCAAGCCCAATTCCGTCAAGGCCACTGACCGCATCGTCAGCTTCGCCTTTGACTACGCCCGCAAGACGGGCCGCAAAAAGGTAACCTCCGTCCACAAGGCCAACATTATGAAATTCTCGGACGGCCTCTGGCTCGACGTCAGCCGCGAGGTCGCAAAGCGATACCCCGACATCGAATTTGAAGACCGCATTGTCGATAATATGTGTATGCAGTTGATTCAAAAACCCGAGCTTTACGATGTGCTCGTTTTGCCGAACCTTTACGGCGACATAGTAAGCGATTTATGTGCCGGCCTGGTCGGCGGATTAGGCGTCGCACCCGGCGGAAACATCGGCGAAAAAGGCGCTATCTTCGAGGCAACCCACGGCAGCGCGCCGAAATACAAAGGCCTTAACAAGGTCAACCCAACAGCCCTGATACTAAGCGGCGTAATGATGCTGCGCCATATTGGCAAAATGACCGAGGCCGACAAGCTCGATAATGCCGTCGCCGCCGTAATCGCCGAGGGAAAAAGCGTAACCTACGATATGAAGCCCAACCGCGACGACCCAACCGCCGTAGGCACAAGCCAAATGGCCGATGCCATAATCAAAAAAATCCAGGGCTGACCGCCCATACTTTTGCTACACACTCGGCAGATTACTCTCAAATCCCCAAAAACGTACAGCACAACCGCCAAAAAGAAACAACCCTTTTTCCACTGAAAATACGCAGCGAGAAGCCCAAAACGACAAATAAATGAACCATTCACCAGCTATCCGCGTATAGAAGCAGAGTTTTCTGGTCGATAATAGCTTATTGAGGGAAAAATGAAGAAACAGAAAGTAACAAAGTTCATTTTCAGGATTTGGAAAGAATGGCGAAACACCATTTTTTTCATAGTTTTTGTGTTGATACCCGTAAAATCAAGTTTGGCCGACTGGAATTGGGTCCCAACCGGCTCTATGAATCCCACCATACTGGAAGGTGATGTGGTCTATGTGGACAAAACGGCATACGACCTGAGATTTCCCCTTACATTTTACCGCTTAGCTAAATGGTCGGACCCGCAAAGAGGCGATATTGTGATTTGTTTTTCGCCCGAAGACCAGACCAGATTAGTAAAAAGAGTGATAGCGGTGCCGGGCGATACAATCGAAATGAAGAAAAATGTGCTTTTCTTAAATGGCCGTCCGCTCACTTACTCAAGAATTGACTCGAAATTCACTGAATCTCTCCCTTCAAAGCTGAAAAACCGTTCCATATTAGCGACAGAAAATCTGGATGGATGCACTCATCCTGTAATGAGCATTCCATCAGTCCCGGCCTTACGAAATTTCGGGCCCGTTACAGTTCCACAGGGTAAATACTTCGTAATGGGCGACAACAGAGACAACAGCAGGGACTCCAGATATTTCGGATTTGTGGAAAGAAAATTCATAGTCGGAAAAGCAAAGGGTGTAATCCTGTCATTCGACATTACCGACAAGTATCAGCCCCGACTGAAAAGGTTCTTTGCCTCTTTGAAATAACCACTCGGAAACCCTATACTGCATTCCAGCTTCAACCCTTTTATAGCTCTACTTGCCACCACAGTCATTTACCAGTTACCATTCACAAAATAATTGATGACAATTTACGGAAAAACTGGTAAAAGGCAGCAGTTTATAAAGGGCTTCTCAATTGAATCAGGATGATTTCAGAAAACTGATTTCAGGCCAGAGCACCGGCTTCGGTGCGGCACTTTTGCGTTTTCTTCTGGCGCCGGCGGCGGCAGTTTACGCGGTTGTCATTCGTCTGCGCAATTTCCTGTATTCGAGAGGACTGCTGAAAATACATCAGGCAAGTGCAGCGGTCATAAGCATCGGCAACATAACGACCGGCGGCACCGGCAAAACCCCGCTTGTTGTCTGGCTGTACAACGAGATAACTCATAACTCAAAACTCAAAATCCAAAACTATAACTGCGCGATACTCACCCGCGGCTACAAAGCAGCCCAAAACTCAACAGATGAGCCGGTAATCCTGGCTGAAAGCTGCCCACAGGCCCCGGTAATCATAAACCCTGACCGCGTTGCCGGCGCAGCTAAAGCTGTCGAAGAATTCGGCACAAACGTTTTGATTATGGACGACGGCTTCCAGCATCGACAACTCGCCAGAGACCTCGACATTGTGGCAATCGACGCAACCTGTCCCTTCGGCTACGGAAAGATACTTCCCGCGGGATTCCTGCGAGAGCCCATCTCCTCCCTAAAGCGAGCGGACGCCGTCGTCATTACCAGGTGCGACCAGAGCACCGACGCCGAACTGGCCCGGCTTGAAGATAAGCTGCGAGGCATCAATCCCAATATGTTGATTGCAAGGTCAATGCACTCACCTGTGCTCGCAAAATCCTCGGACGACGAACAAATCAGGCTCGAACAGTTGAAGGGCAAAAAAATATTTGCCTTTTGCGGTATAGGCAATCCGGACGCCTTTTTTAACACCATTAAGAAACTGGGCTGCGAGCTGGTCAGCTCTGAGATTTTCGACGACCATTATCACTATACGGACAAGGATATTGACGCTATTTCAGCCCACGCGGATGAATTCAAGGCCGATTTGATACTGACAACGCAGAAGGACTGGACCAAAATCGCCCCCTTGACCTCGGCCAATAAATCCATACCCATCGCATATCTTGAAGTTGAGATAAAATTCCTCGCCGGGCACGACAAATTAACAAGCTTGATTGAAAAGGCGTTAGCAGGTAAAATCTCCTAAAAGTAAAAAGATAAATCCGAACGCACAATAGACTCTAAAATGCACGAAAAACTATTGAAAATAGTCACGAATCTCGGCTCGCCGAAGGTCCTGCTCGTAGGCGACTTTATGCTCGACGTCTATATTTACGGCGATGCTGTAAGGATAAGCCCCGAAGCACCCGTGCCGGTATTGAAAGTCACTGAAACTGAATACCACTGCGGCGGAGCGGGCTCCGTAGCCGCCAACCTCGCGGCCCTCGGTGCCGTGCCTGTCTGTATTGGCATCATTGGCGGCAATAAAAACGACCAGGATGCCAAAAAACTCAAAGATGAGCTTGCCGCCGCAGGAGCCGACATCACGGGATTGCTGTCCATCCCTTCCCGGCGCACCACCACCAAACAACGGCTCATAGGCCTGGCCCAGCATCGCCATCGTCAGCAGCTAATGAGAGTTGACGCCGAATCCACAGAACCGCTTACCGATAAGCAATATGAAAAGATTCTTCAGCTCTACAAAGACAAACTGCCTCAGGTCGATATTGTTTGTCTGCAGGACTATAACAAGGGCCTGCTCACGACTTCGCTCTGCCGAGAAATGATAAAACTCGCAGCTCGGGCGGACAAGAAGGTCCTCGTTGACCCTTCGCTGAACAGCGATTATTCGAAATACACCGGCGCGACGCTCATCACGCCGAACCGCCGAGAAGCTTCAACAGCGGTTGGCTTCGAGATAACCTCCGAAGAAACAGCAGCAAAAGCAGCGAAAAAGCTCTTGGCCGATTACGAACTCAAGGCCGTCGTAATCACACTCGACAGGCAGGGTGCATATCTCAAAACGCACGACAAAAGCGAAATCATACCCACCCGGCCGCGCAGCGTCTATGACGTCACCGGAGCTGGTGATACGGTCCTGGCGACACTCGCAGCAGTCCTGGCCGGCGGCTACGACTACGAAACAGCCGCGCAGCTCGCCAACTTTGCCGGAGGCATTGAAGTAGAGAAATTCGGGGCCAAACCCGTGCAGATTCAGGAGCTCCTCAGCGAGATTCGCGGCAAAACGGGCAAACTGCTCTGCCCTGATTCTCTTCTCGATGAACTCACCTGGCACCACAGACAAAACCAGAAAATCGTCTTCACTAACGGCTGCTTTGACGTCGTGCATCGAGGACACATCGAATATCTGAAATTCACAAAACAACAGGGTGACATAGTCGTCCTCGGATTAAACAGTGACAGCTCAGTGAAAATCATCAAAGGACCGCAGCGACCTATTAACAATGAGCACGACCGTGCCGCCGTCCTTGCCGCACTCGAATTCGTCGATTACATCACCATCTTTGACGAGCCGACACCGCTCAACCTTATCAAACAAGTAAAGCCGGACATATTGGTCAAAGGTGAGGACTGGGCACAGAAAGGAGTCGTCGGACAAGAATTTGTCGAATCTTACGGCGGCAGGGTTGTACTCGCGCCGCTCGTCGAGGGCAAAAGCTCAACCGCAACAATAGAAAAAATAAAGGCATTGGAAGCGAAATCCTGATGAATGACAGGATTAAAAACCAAATCACAGAAGCGATAGAGAACCACAGGAAGATTCTCACCGAACTGCAGGAACACTCCATTGACATAATCGCCGCCGCTGCCCAGGCCATAACAAAAGCATTCAAGCAGAACGGCACGGTTTACCTCTGCGGCAACGGCGGCTCCGCCGCGGACGCCCAACACGTAGCCGGTGAGCTGGTCGGCAGATTCAGCAGGGAGCGAAAGGCCCTGCCGGCCGTCGCACTTTCGACCGATACCTCCATACTGACATCCATTGCCAACGACTACACCTATGAAAATGTCTTTGCCCGACAGGTCGAAGCGCTGGTCGGAGAAGGTGACATCTTGTGGGCATTTTCGACGAGCGGCAGTTCCGCAAATGTCGTCAAGGCCGCTCAATTAGCCAAAGAAAAAAACGCCCTCGTATTGGCCTTTACCGGCAGGACCAACAGCACACTCGAACAAATCGCCGATATTTGCCTCTGCGCCGATAACGAATCAACAGCTCGCAGCCAGGAAATTCACCAGCTTGCCTATCATATAATTTGTGACCTTGTCGAACAAAGTTTTTGCGAATAGTTAAGCTATAAGTACATTCAAATAGATATGTCTAATAAAGCCATATTTCTCGACCGTGATGACACGTTGATTGAAGATGTCGGCTACATCAATCACCCCGACCAGGTAAAGCTCCTGGACGGCGTCGCCGAGGCACTTATCGAGCTTAACGCTATGGGCTACAAGCTTGTTGTTGTCTCCAATCAATCAGCCGTAGCTCGTGGAATTGTCACCAAGAAGGTCGTTGGCGAAATTCACGGCCGGTTAAAACAACTGCTGGCCGAGAAAAATGCATCTCTGGACCGAATTTACTACTGCCCTTACCACCCGGAGGGAATCGTTGCAAAATACCGCAAGGAAAGTAACTGCCGAAAGCCGAATCCGGGGATGCTCCTGGCCGCCGCCGATGAGATGGCTCTCGACCTTGGCGAATCCTGGATGATTGGAAACAGCAGCCGCGACATAGAGGCCGGCCTGCGAGCGGGCTGCAAAACCATACTGGTTGATTCGCCTTCGCATCAAACAATGCCCGAGCCGGGCCAACCGAGGCCGGATTACAGAGCTGTAAACCTCAAAGAAGCCATAAATATCGTAAAGAAACATCTCCGCTCCCACAGCAGCCCGGCACCTGCAGCTCAGCCGCCCTCGACCGGCCAAACTCAAACCCTCTTAGAACCTGCCCCTCAAGAACCTAAACCTGTTTCTCAAAGCCCTCAAGTCCTTTCTCAAAACTCCGAGCCGCTTTCTCAAGCCGAGCAGCAGCAACCTCAATCAGAGCAAGCCAAACCAGGGCCAGACCCTACAAAGCAGGAAATCCACCCCGAGACAACCGAATATCTGCTCAACAGCATCCTCGACCAGCTAAAATCTATGCAGCGAAATGATATGTTCGAAGAGTTCTCGATAACGAGATTCATAGCCGGGATAATCCAAATGCTCGTTCTGCTTTGCCTGCTGATAATCGTATGGCTCCTGATGAGCCCAAACATGCAGGATAACACTTCCGTCCTGATTGTGTTCGGATTTGCTATAGTCCTCCAGCTTATGTCACTAACTTTCTACATAATGCAGGGGCGAAAATGACCAATAGCGTATAGCGAATGGGTAATGGTGAGGAGTCCACGCTGTACGCTGCATGCCAAACGTTAAACAGATGCGAGACAAAAAAAACAATATTATTCTCTGGCTTCCGTCGCCTATGGGCGATGCTATACTCAGCACTCCGGCCTTGCGGGCCATCCGCAAACATTTCCACTCGTCCCCAATCACGTTCTTTGCCGAGCCCGTCGTTCGCCAGGTTCTTTCGCCATCCGGCCTCAACGACAAGTGGTTGGAGCCGCACGACAAAAATTCGTTTGTAATTGCCAGCCAGCTCAAAAAAAATAGATTCACACATGCAATCCTCTTCAAGAACTCCTTCGCTTCTGCGCTGGCCGTCGCCTTAGCGGGCATCCCCTCCCGTATCGGCTATGCTCGCCAGGGACGCGGCCTGCTGCTCACCGACAAACTCAATCCGCCAAGATTACCCAACGGCAAATTCAAACCAACTTCTATGCTTGATTACTACCTCGCAATTGCCTCCCGGCTCGGCGCCGATACAGCCGAGAGAAACCTCGAACTGCCCATCGACCTGAAAGATAGTGAGAGTCTCAAGGCCAAGCTGCCGCAAGTTGAAGGTTGCAAGGGCCCAATTGTCGTTCTTGTTCCGGGTGGAGCGTATGGCCCCAGCAAATGCTGGCCCAGCGAAAACTTCGCTCAAACAGCCGATGGGCTTATCACCGACTACAACGCAACGGCCGTCGTTTCCGTCGCACCTGACCCGCTCGAAAGACAAACTGCAAAAGAGATCTGCCTCGCAAGCAAACACAAACTCATCAACCTGGCGGAAAGCCCACTAAATCTCGGCGAACTAAAGGCGCTTTTCTCCATCGCCGATTTGGTCATCACCAACGACACAGGTCCACGGCATATAGCCACCGCTCTGAAACGAAAGGTCGTCACGCTCTTCGGCCCCAACGACCCCGCCTGGACAGACACCGGTTACGAAAACGAAATTCAAATAATCGGCAACGTCCCCTGCGCACCCTGCACCAGCCCAAAATGTAAAAGAACCCAACACCTCTGTATGCAGGCAATCACGGTCGAAATGGTTTGTAACGCCGCAAGAGAATTGCTCGATAACCACCGCACACAGGCGGTAGTTTATGCTCGACAACAATTTATAGAAACCTCAAACCTGTCCTCGAGCGGAGCGAAGGAATCATTCTTTATTGACCCGGACTACAAAACGGCGCTCGTCAAATCTGGCTTAACTTCGATTGATACCGTCTTTTCTCTTAGCACGGGAAACGACCCCGGCGGGTCCAGTCTGCCCAGATATCGAAATCGTCTCCAGTTTGAGATATTCAATCCCACGAAGACTCTCTTTTTGAAACGCTATGAACGTCCCGGTGTACTTACCCAAATCAGAAACTGGTTCTCGCACCATAGCTGTAAGAGTATGATGTCTTTTGACTTAGAGCCGATGGAGAATCTGGCCTGTGTAGGCATAAATACTGCTAAAGTTGTTTCATATGGTGAACAATGGGGCATCTTTTTTGAGACAAGAAGCTTTATAATCACTGAGAAAATTCCGGATGCCGAATCTTTAGAGCAAAAACTACCCGACTGTTTCCGGAAACACCCAACAACTGAGAATCTTAAGCAGCGAAGACAGTTTATAAAACAGCTTAGTCAGCTCGCCAAGAAATTTCATGACACAGGTTATCGTCATAGAGACTTTTATCTGGCACATATATTTTATTCCGATGATGCCATCTTTTATCTGATTGACCTGCAGCGTGTTTTCAAGCCGTGGCTTCTTGCTGAAAGATTTCGCGTCAAAGATATCGCCGAATTGTATTACTCTGCTCCCCATTCTACTTTTTCAAAAACCGACCGTCTTCGTTTTTACAAATGGTATGCGGGAAAAAACTTCTTAGACAGACAGGACAAGGTATTCATTCGCAAAGTAGTCAGTAAAGTTAAACGAATAGCAAGACATGATGCCAAACACGGCAGGCTCATCCCTGTTGCAAGCTGATTGAGCCCGAGGATAATACTCAGGAGGAATAATGAAAGTTGCGGTTATAATAGAGCGGTACGATGTTTCTTTGGGTGGAGCTGAATGGCTTGTTTTCGAATTAGTGCTTGCACTTTCCCAAATGGGTCTTGACGTTGATATATTGGCTGCGCAAGGTGACAATACTGCCGTCAACGTCCACATTCTTTGCGGAAACGATTATAGCAAGCGCATCTCGTTGACATCTTTTGCAAAAGCCATCCGGCGTTATCTTGGTAAGAACCATTACGACATCGTTCACAGTGTCATTCCGTTGGCCCTTGCTGATGTCTATCAACCTCCCGGCGGAAGTTTCGCCGAAGCTCTGAGCCGTAACGCTGCAAGCTATCAGAACAGGTTCGTGATTTCCTATAAAAAAGCTACGGCCCCGTTAAACTGGCGGAGGACGCAAATGCTGTGGGCAGAAAAAAGACTTTGCAAAGATCCGGACGGCCCCGTAATTGCTGCTTTGTCAAACTACGTTAAATATCAGTTCAAGAGCCGTTACGACCTGGGCAGTGAACGTTTGGCCTTAATTCCCAATGGTGTCAAAACAGACAGAGATGTTGATATTGAAGACGCTGAAAAACTCCGCAGACGGATATGTAGCCAACTCGCCTTGAAAGAATCAGACAAACCGGTATTCTTTTTGTTTGGAGCTAATAATTTTAGACTTAAGGGGCTTAATGTTCTAATAGAAGCAATGGCACTTTTGAGTAAGTTAGAAACACCAAGACAGCCATATTTGATAGTAGCCGGTCGAGGCAAAATAAACAAATATCGCCATATAGCCAAAACGTTTAAGATGGACAAAAAAATAGTATTTCTTGGACATCTGCTGAACATCCAAAACGCTTTATCAATATCGGATATCGCTGTATTACCGACTTTTTATGACCCGTGTTCGCGCTATATTCTCGAAGCATTAGCAGCAGGCAAACCGGTAATAACAACCAGATTCAACGGCGCAACCGACTTATTCGTTAATAATCGGCACGGGAGAGTCATCGATTCCCCTGAAGATGTCTCTGCGCTGGCAGAGGCCGTTGGCTATTTTACAGATACAAAAAATATCCAAAATGCAGCGGAAGCTATTATCGCAGATAATCTCAAAGAAAAAATCTCTATCAGCAGGGTTGCTGAACAGCTAATATCAATTTATAAATCAGTACTCGAAAAACGGAGATAATGACAAGATTTGCGATTTTGATTATTGGTGCATAGGCAGTGTATGGCTGAATTTGCTTTTCAACTTTTAATTAGTGGTTTGTCAGATAAGACTAAGACGGAAACTTTAACCTGTACAGGTCTTTTACGGGTCATTCCCGGGAGGCGCGAGGTTTATGATGCCTTCTGGAATGAGCGGGCTGTGATTGTAAAAGTGTTCTCACATAAAATCAGTGCAAAGCGTCACCTTAAAAGAGAGTGGCGAGGGTTAAGGTTGCTGCAGCAGCGAGGATTGAGTTCGCCTGAGCCTTTGTTTTTTGGGCAGACAGAAGATGGCCGATGGGTGATGATAGTGGAAAAAATCGTCAATTCGTTAACTGCTCTGGAGGTTTTCAAAAAAACAACAGAGGAAACCAAAAAGCTTGATTTGATGGTTTTGATTTGTAAAGAGCTGGCGAGAGGACACAGCAAGGGCGTTTTGCAAAGAGATTGTCATTTGGGAAATTTTCTGCTGGAAGGCGATAAAGTCTTTGCGATTGATGTCGGACAGATGAAATTCTCATCGCGCCAGCTAACAAGGAGCAAAGGCATTTCTCAATTAGCGTCGCTAGCATCTTGTTTGCCGGACAGCGATACTGGGTCTGTCTCAAGGCTTTGTGAGGAGTACATTAATGCCCGCGGGTGGTGTTTTAGAAAGTCAGATGAGACGTTATTCCAAAAACAGCTAATTATGCACCGAAAAAGAGCCATCAGAAAAGGGCTAAGAAAGTGTCTGCGAACAAGTAGGAGACACTTGCGAATTAAAGCCGGTAGGTACATTGCAGTGTTCGACACAGATTTTTGCC
>Ga0114919_10004364_pt1 | contig 11346 bp, 15 predicted proteins | sample BlataG_FD_88682 | JGI IMG/M metagenome (GOLD analysis project Ga0114919, IMG submission 88682) | Deep subsurface microbial communities from Black Sea to uncover new lineages of life (NeLLi) - Black_00105 metaG | ecosystem: Environmental > Aquatic > Marine > Oceanic > Sediment | place: Atlantic...
ACAGGTCGCTACGGATAAGAGAGGCAATCAGAAAAATTATCTGGGATAAGTATAAAGACGCTAAGGCTGATACAGTGGCAAGAGCAATTATAACAGCTATAGAGGAGAGCTAAGGAAAACAGAAAAAGACTAACGTTTATCGGTTAAGGGGACACCCCCGGGGGCAAGTAGGACGTAAGTCCGAAAGCCCCCTTTTTTATTGGGAAGAGGTGAGAATCTATGAGAGAATATACTTTTTTACTTTCATCTAGTTTTAGGACTCCACACATAAAAGCAAAGAGCCTTAGAGAAGCCTATGGAATAACTAAAATCTGGTATTTCTATCAGAAATTATTCGGAGAAAAGTGAATCAAAGAACATCTGGGGAAATTAACTCCCATATATCAGTATGCAAACCGAGAAGATTATGTTATGAGCGGTTGGCTTAGCAGTAATGATAAATCTTTGAAAGAGGTTAGTTAATTCTTATAGCAAACTATTTATAGACGAAAGGTGGTGATAAGAATGTTCACCAAAACCGAGTCAGGCGATAATATCCTCTGGTATCTTCTTGAGGAAGATGCTCAGGAAGTAGCTCAGAAGCAGATTAAAAGAAAGCTCACAGAAGAGGAGCTGATGTTTGTTCAAAACGGGCTAGATTTTGGATTTGAATTTTGGGAAGAGACTATGAAAACAGCAATTGAGGAGGCAGTTAAAGATGGAAAAGAAAGTAAGTAAAAAAATAAAGAAAAACACTATTAAGAAGTATCGAGTAACAAATTTAGAGGATGCTAATGAAGAATGGGATTTGAAAGCGGGAAATCTTTTAGATGCTGTTCTGCAAGCACTTGAGGAGTTAGGTTGGGGAATTTGTGAAATTGAAGATTGAAAGGGGGCGATAACAATGGCTCAAAAAAAATATCAAGTCAATTTCTATTCCACTAATGCTGAGGTAGAAGCAAAAAACGAAGAGGAAGCAATTGAAAAAGCAAAAACCCTGTTTTATGATGGTGAGCTTTACTGTGAGATTGAAAGCATAGAAGAGTTAAAAGAGTAAAAGAATAGCTTAAATAAAAATTAAAACGAAAGGTGGTGAGAATCTATGAAAAAAATAAGGGCGTTTCAATTGATGGAAGAAAACCATGCCTGGGTGAAGGTATGGAGGCAAAAGGATGAAGAGCATTGTCTCTGGACAAATGGAAAGGTAGCTTTCCTTGATATGGAGTTTATACACTATCCACCGGGCTACTATGTTTATCGGGAAAAGACACTGATGCCTATACCTAAAGCTGAGGCTCCTGGTTCTATCTCCTCTATGAAGAAGTTCATAAAGGACACTACCGGAGGACTAAAAGGCTACGGAAAGATAAAGCTACCCTATGACAGCTCGGAGAAGTATCTATCAATCCTCTGTTCAACAGATGGAGCACAAGACTTGCTCAGACTAAAGGGAAGGAAAGCAACAGTCTATATCCAATTTGATTACTGGTTATATGTGATGAGATGGCTAGTATCTAACTGGACACAATTCAAGATAAGGGACACTCAATCCCCTGTCCTCATCTATTCTGAGAAGGAATTTAGGGGCTTGATTATGCCTTATAAATACGAGATATAAAAATAAATCAGGGGGGAGCAATCCCCCCTCTAGGAGCTAAAGCAATGCACAAAATAAGAGAATATAAGCCATACAAAGGAATAATGATTTTCAGGGATTTCAATGTAGTTGATGGAGAGCAGGTCTATATAGGTAATGGTCAAGGCTGTGGAACTTTTTGGTTTAAGAATGTAGGGGAAGCTGGTCGGTTTATTGATAAATATAGAAATGAAATGGATGTAACTTTATTGGGGGATGTGAGCTTGATCCCTGGAGAAATATGTAGAAAGTGTAAAGGTCACTATAGTTGGGGAACTCCCGAATGGAAAAAAGCTAGTGACTATGTATGTAGAGACTATAAGGAAAAACTTAAAGAAAAAGCAAGGAAAAAAGGAAAGCAAGATGGAAAGCAAACAAGCTAAACAAAAGATGGAATTAGCAAAGAGAGATGAACTTGTTGATAAAATGACCAAAACTACTTCTAAAAAATTCAACGATGTTATCAGAAAGATCACCGAGAATATAAACAGGACGACAGAGAGTATAAAGAAAACGCTAAGGGAATGTAAGTAAAAAAGAAAAAGGAGGATTGACACTTCCAGAAAATAGTATATAATATAGTTGGTTGATTGGAGGATTAGCAATGAACAGACCCACACATATCCGGCTTGAATTACATTGTCCTAAATGTAATTCAACAAATGTTCAAACGAGACTGCGGACAGGAAAGAGAGTTTGCCGACGTTGTGGATACATAGGGAAACCAGAAGAGTTTGAAGTGAAACGGTAAACCCAAAAAGATTAAAACAAAAAATGGACGTAAAAAGAAAAGAGGAACTACGAGCTAAAGGAGCTGTAGTCGCTTGGACTTGTGCTACTGAGGACGGGCTTGCCCATCTTTTTTATCTGAAAAACTTAGAGAATAACAAATACTATCTAGTACGGGAAGCTTTTTTAGATGAGAGTGATAAAAAAGTTGCTCCTCAAAAAGAGTGGATTATTGAAACTCAAGAAAAAATGGGACTTTTGATTATAAGCATCACTAATATGCTGAGAATGAAGACGGTCAGTTTAGCGAAATACTATATGTTCGGGATTAAAGAGGCAGTAGAGAAAGGAAGAAAGAAAATAACCGCTAAAGAAGTGCCTGTATTGGAAGAAATATGAAAATTAAAACTACCTTACACAATATGTCTTGTGTTATGTTAAATTGAGATCTTAGATCTACTCCTCCAGAAGATAATCTTACAATTCCTTACTTTTGTAAGATTTAAGAAGGCTCCGAGTTTTCGCATTCTTTAGACAAAGACTCCTAACTTAGGAGCTCTTCCCTCCCTCCAGGCTAAGGGGAAAAAACATATATAGCATAGAACTACATAGGGTTTAGACATTTATGTAAGGTTGAGGGGTTGACAAAATTTAAAATTTGTCTATTATGTATACGGTATTCGGCATACTAATAATAGGTCAAAAATGAGCTTAAAGATCGAGTATGATAACCTGGACGAGCGAGTTTACAACAAAGTTAAAGAAATGATACTAAAGAAGCAATTGAAACCAGGGGAACAAATAATACAGGAAAAATTAGCCAAAAAATTGGGAGTCAGCCGGACCCCTCTTCGCAGAGCATTAAGTCAATTGGCCAAGGAACACCTGGTGAAGGTAATGCCCCGAGGACGTACTTATGTTCGAGAGTTCTCTAAAGAAGAGATGATAACAATATTTGAAATGCGTGAAGTACTGGAAGGTCTTGCTTGCAGGAGAGCTGCACAGGTGGTCAAAAAAGAACAGTTGGAACAGTTGGAACATTTCAAAAACTTATATAAGAAAGCTCTGGAATCTATAACCGATACTGATTGGCGAGCCTACGAGAAGACTGATATTAAGTTTCATTTTTTTGTCATCGAGACCAGCAGAATAAAACTCCTGGAAGATATGGTTAAGTCTTTCCACATTCTCTCCAACAGCTTTACCCCTGGAATGATCAGACCTCCCAGGGAAACTTTTCCTGAACATATGGCAATAATCGACGCTCTTGCCGGGCGGGATCCGGATGCAGCCGAGAGCCTAATGCGGGAACATCTGAAAAAGACTATAGCTGTATTAAAGAAGTCCTCTTTAGAGGACCCTACGCGGTTAGTGTGAACTGGAAAATTTTGCAAAGAGGGGAGGTGATGGATAAAAAAGAGGGAAAACTACGTGAGAAGGAAGGTAAAAAAAGAAGTGGGCCATTAGCTCGGGGAGAGGAAGAACTCCCAAAAGGAGGTATATTGGAAGATTGATTTCTGTTTTTAGGAGGTTCAAGGGAAGAATGAACTATATTATTATCAAAGGAGGGAATTAAAAAAATGAAGGCTAAGTTTGATTTTAAAAAACTTGTTGGGTGTTTCTTTTTAGGTCTAGCTTCATTCTGTGAATTTAAAAGAGTATGGCTTTCGAAGAAAATGAACCGTGGAATAGCAATTTCTATTGTTATGGTAATGGTCGTTTTATTCACTGTAGGTACCGGGTTTGCAAAAGTAAAACAAATTGATTTCTGGATGATGCTCTACACTGACTACAAAACTCAGAACGAGCTCATAGGAGGCCTAGCCAAAGATTTTGAAACTGAGACCGGAATCAAAGTTAACTATGAATTCATTAACTGGGCCCAGGCTCGGGAAAAAATGACTATGATAAGTCTGGGTGGGCAAGCACCGGATGTTGCAGATATGTTCTGGTCATTTACCTTCTCTGATGTGGGAGCAGGCAAATATGGACCGATGCCCATTGAAAACTACATTGACAAATATATTCCCGACTTCGAGGAAAGATACTTTGCCAGTTCTCTGAAGGATGTAAAATACAAGGGTCACCTCTACGGTGTTCCCTGGCGGATCGATGTTCGCCCGCTAGTCTATAGAAAAGATTTTCTTGAACAGGCAGGATTAGATCCTGAGGCCCTTGACACTTGGAACGATCTTGTTGTTTACGGTAAAAAGCTCACCAAGAAAGACGCTTCTGGAAGGGTGGTAAGATGGGGAGTGGGGATGGGAGACACAGATTTGGCTCAATACTTTTATAATTGGATATGGCAGGCCGGAGGCTCTTTTATGAATGAAGATTACACTGAAGCTACTCTCGATACAGAAGCTGGCCGGGAAGCATTGCAGTTCCTGGTGGATCTGGTACACAAGTATAAGGTCACACCCATTGATCCGGCTCTAGACCCTTCTTACGATCCGGTCGCCGAATATTGTGCGAACCACGTGGCTATTCTGGCAGTTACCAGCGGTCTCAAGCAATTCATTGAGCACAATGCTCCCCAGCTGACGGAAGTTACCATAGCTCACAGGCCTCTCAAGAACAAAACAAGAGATAGTTTTCAAGGAGCTGGTTACTTTGGGCTTCTTTATGGGACAAAAGATGTGGATGCTGCTATGCAGTGGCTGGCCTTTTTGGCCAAAACTGACGTTCAGAAACGAATAGGTATAACCCTGGGTAAGCTTAGCCCTTGCCGGCCAGCGCTTGAGGACCCTTACTACAGGGAGAACTGGTGGTTTAAAGGCCACACCAAGGCTCTCCCTTACGGACGAACCACTCAGCATCCAAATCCAGCCTGGGGTGCTATTACCAATCCAAAATCCGGTGCTCCAATCTACGATATGATGGTGAATGCTCTGAGCGGTACAGTGAGTGTAGAAGAGGCTATTAAGACGGCACAAGAGGGGATGCAAGAGTTGATACGCTCCTATGCGAAGGAAAAGAAATAAGTAAAGAGTAAGAATCCCGGTAGAGGAGAAGTCACTTCTCTACCGGGTGTGAAGCTGAGCTTTATAGTGTTTACTTCAGTGACCAAGAGATCGTGGGGTACAATAAACCCTTTGTTTCTATCAAAGGAACTTATATACCAGGGTTTTTAAAATGCAAGAATCTAGTAATTTGAAAAGGTTAAGATCTAAATTTCAATTGAATTTTGATCAAGCTTTTCCCTACCTTATGGTTGCTCCAACTATCGCTATTATCGGTATTCTAATCATTTATCCGATTATTACCGGTATCAGGCTGAGCTTTTACGACTATACTTTGGTAATGCCCGTTAAGCCCTACATCGGTTTTCGAAATTATCTTAATCTGTTAAGTGATTTACGTTTTCTATCTATCCTTGGTAATACTATGCTTTTTGCGGTTCTTTCGGTTGCTATCAGTACCGTGATCGGCCTTTTAGTAGCCCTTTTTCTAAGTCGATCATCGAGAGTAATCGGCATATATCGCTCAATCGGTTTCCTGCCCTGGATTACTCCACTGATAGTGATTGCTTATATATGGGTTTGGATGTTCAGTAAGAATTTCAGTCCTATCAATACCGTGTTGATGAAGTTCCATATTATCGATGAGCCAGTTGCTTTTCTCGGTGCCCTAGACATAAAGTTTCTGGGCTTGGGTCTGCCTTTCTGGTCAGTGCTGACCGTAAGAGTATGGTTTTCTTTTCCTTTCAAGATGATTATGTTCCTGGCAGGATTGCAGAGCATACCTCAGAGGCTATATGATGCAGCTCGGGTAGATGGGGCCAACAAATTGCAGCAGTTTCTCCATATCACTCTGCCAGCTCTGGTGCCAATTATGTTTGTTGTGGTTGCTCTTTCCACAATATGGAATCTTAGTCATTTTCCGACCAATTATCTAATGACCGCCGGTGGGCCTCAGGATTCTACAAACGTGACTCCAATATTTATCTACAATCAAGCTTTCATCCACTACAAAATGGGTCTTGCTTCCGCGGGTGGTGTGATCATTTTGATATTGGCAGGAGTTATCGGTTACATTTATATGAAATATTTCTCAAAAGGAGAGGAGTAGTGTCCTTCTCTAGCAAGTGGTCAATCTTTAGTAGAGATTTTTGGTTTGTAATTATTAGTTTCTGCTTTCTAATCTTTGTTCTTTTCCCCTTCTACTGGATGACTATCAGTGCTCTAAAACCAAGCATGGAATTGTTTTTATCTCCTCCCACTTGGTTTCCGTCAAGGATAGTTTGGAAAAACCTGATAAATCCCTGGCGTATATTTCCTCTAGCTCGGTATTTTGCTAACAGCCTTTTTGTAACTGGAACAACGGTGGCTGCGACGGTTGTTCTTGCCTCCATGGCTGGTTACAGTCTAAGTCGAGTAAAGTTCAAAGGAACTAGACTTATAATTGTCCTCCTCTTAATTACTCAGCTTTTGCCGGGGATTGTAACCATCGTTCCTTTTTACTTCTGGATGTATCGACTGGGATTCGTGAACACGTACGTGGGATTAATTCTTCCTTACATAGCTTGGACTCTTCCTTTCAGCACTTTAATGCTACGAGCATATTTTGGTAGCGCCTACCCGGTAGAACTGGAAGAATCAGCAATGATTGATGGATGCTCAAGAATGGGGGCTTACCTCCGTATAGCTATGCCCCTTTCCATACCAGGGATAGTAGCAGTAGGAGCGTGGGCTTTTATGATGGCTTGGAAGGAGTTTATGTGGGCCTCTATAATGTTGAGTAGTGGTAGCAAGAAGCCTCTGGCGGTTGGGCTGAGAGATTTGATTGGGGAGACAGGGCAGATGAACTACATATCTGAGTTTATGGCTGCTTCAGTAGCAACAACAATTCCAGCATTGGTGCTATTTTTTCTGGCCCAGAAGTACGTAACCAGTGGCATTACGGCTGGTTCAATTAAAGCTTAAGAATGAGATTTCGTTTTTATAGCACAGGATTGATTAATTCCACACAAGATAGAGAAGGACAACTTAGTGATATGAGTTTGTTGTTAAAGAGGGTAGATGTAGCAACTTCGAACTCAAAAAGGTGGAAGAGTGAAAATGACAAAGTTATCGATTGAAGCAGACAAATTCAAAATTAATGGCCAGTATACGTACCTTGGGCGGGTGTTTGAAGGTAAGCCTGTAGAAGGGCTGTTGTTTAATGTACGTGCTGTGCAGGCCATTTTTGATGATGAGAACCCAGACACTAGACAATGCTGGCTTTATCCAGACATGTACGAGTGGGATCCAGATCGGATTACGGAAGAATTCATCACAGCCTTACCGGCTTGGAAAAATCAAGGTATATTGGCATTCACGGTTAACCTGCAGGGCGGAATGCCTATCGTTCAAACTGAGCTTTCTCAGCCGTGGATAAACAGCGCTTTTCGATCTGATGGTAGTTTAAAACCGGCATATCTATCCAGAACTCGGGAAGTTTTGGCAGCAGCTGATGAGCTAGGAATGGCTGTAATCGTTGGTTTGTACTACTTCGGCCAGGACGAGCAATTGGAGGATGAGAAAGCAGTCATTGTAGGTGTGAAAAATGCTGTCGGATGGCTATTAGAAACTAAGTATGAGAATATAGTTGTGGAAATCAACAATGAGTGTGATGTTCCAGCGTATGAACACGAGATTCTCAAACCTGGCCGTGTCCATGAGCTGATTAGACGTGCGAAGGATTTGACAACTGAGGGCCGCCGTCTTCTAGTTTCTACAAGTTTCTCCGGCGGAAAATTACCTACAGAGGAAGTACTGGAAGAGGCAGATCTTATTCTTGTACATGGCAATCACCAGATGCCCGATAGTATAAAACAATTAGTCAAGAAAATTCGCCGCACTGGAGTATATCGCAACCAGCCAAAACCCATTGTTTTTAACGAGGACGGAGCGGATACTCGAAATTTGGATGCTGCTTTCGAAGTCTACACTTCGTGGGGATATTATGATCAAGGCAAGAATAATTATAAGGACGGTTTTCAATCACCTCCGGTCAATTGGGAAATAAACACTAAAGCTAAACAGAAGTTTTTTAGCCGAGTAGCAGAGATCACGGGGTCACATCGATCATCATAGTAGATCTTCTATATACAGCATAGGACTGAGTAAGCCTAAGTTACGGCGGGTCTGTAAGACATTCCTGCCCTGGCTGCTCCTAAAAAAAAATGCGAGCTGCAAAATAATGAAAATTGGAATTGGTAGTTATGCATACCGGTGGGCAATCAGCTATAAGGATTTTGTTTCTCACAACTCAATGCCGCCTTTTGAATTATTAGAGAAAGCCAAAGAACTAGATGTTAGAGTAGTTCAGTTATGCGAGAACACGAACCTACAGAGATATGATGATAAATTACTTCAAGAACTCAGGCGAAAGGCTGAAGAAAATGGCATTGTTCTTGAGGTTGGTATCCAAGAAGTAGATTTTTCAATTCTGAAAACATACTCAAAAATCGCTGCGCTTTTGGGTTCTAGCTTAATGCGTGTAGCTCTTAATACACCAAGTAATCGTCCAACTTTAAAAAGATCCATTACTATCATTGATAAATTACTCCCTATTCTTAAGACCAAAGATATAACTCTTGCTCTGGAAAACCATTTTTATCTCAATTCAAAAGAATTGGTAAAGGTTGTTAGCACTGTTAATGATCCTCTAGTTGGCATTTGTCTTGATACCACAAATTCTATTGGATTATTAGAAAAGCCAATGGATACCGTCAAATTCTTGGCTCCGTATGCCGTTTCGGTTCATCTTAAAGATTACAAAATAGTTCAATGCCCCGTTGGTTATAGAGTAGTTGGTACGCCACTAGGGGAAGGCTTTCTTGATGTAAAGGGCGTAATACGTCTACTGGAACAGTCGGAACGCAATCCTAACATTATACTTGAATTGTGGATGGAAGAGTTGGAGAAAGAAGAAGAAACCTTGCAAGTTGAAGAAATGTGGGTGAGGAAAAGTATTAAATATATTAAAAAATTGCTCAATGGTAAATTAGGCACGTTAGGAGGAATAAGTCCATGACAATCAAACATTCTGTAATGATAGGTTTGATGGGGCGCCAGGCGGATCGTTTTCACGAATATTCGCCTTTCCGTCGTTTGATTGAAAGGATAGGAATGTGTAAGCAGATTGAAGGAGCACAGGGAATCGAGGTGGTATATCCTGCTGATTTTGAAAAACCTAGTGAGACAGAAAAATTAATTCGGGATTCGGGGTTTAAAATTTCGGCAATTAATCTAAACGTAAAATCTGATTCTAAGTGGCGCAGAGGTTCTTTTAGTGCTAAAGATTCAAAAGCTCGAGCGGCAGCTGTAGGTGACATGAAAATTTGCATGGACTTAGCAGATACGTTTGGCGCAAAAATGGTTACCTGCTGCCCGCTCGCTGATGGTCATGATTACAATTTTCAGATAGATTATGTAGAACATTGGCACTACTTAGTTGAAGGAATCCGAGAATCAGCTAAATATCGTAGCGATGTCAAGATTAGCTTAGAGTATAAACCTAACGAGATGCGTAATTATATAATTTTGCCTGATATAGGGACAACTCTTCATCTTTGTAACAGTGTTGGATTGCCTAATGTGGGTATAACAGTTGATTCAGGTCATGCGCTGGTAGCTAGTGAGACACCAGCGCAGTCTCTGTGCCTTGCAGCTGATGCTGGGCGATTATTTTATGTTCATCTCAACGATAATTCACGTAATTTTGACTGGGATATGTTACCTACCGCGGTAAACCTATGGGATTTTTTAGAAATTATGTTTTATCTCGATAAATTTAACTGGGATGGTTGGATCTCTTACGATGTAATGACGCGTCAAGGCGATCCAGTTAAGCAGATCCAAAGCACAATCAATATTATCAATGGATTACAATGTTTACTGGAAAAGATAGGAAAGAACAAGTTGCAGTCCTTAATCGACGAAGGTATACCAGCCGTTACCTATGAACATTTAATTAAATCTTTACTCTAACGAGAGTTTTCCTGTGCTAAATTTGTAATCTCTATGAGCTAGTTTAAGAACTCCGTTTTTTTACTGAAAAGCAGATAGAAAATTGGTAAATAAGAGGTAAGTTGGGCCAAAGAGATAGGAACTTGCAAGAAGAAAGGTAAATATCTGAAGAATTTTACTTATGTGAAGAGTTCTTTGACGAAACAAAAAATACCCCTTCATCAAGAGGCTGAGTTTACCAATCGAAAGCAAGGACATACGATTATTCATTTACCTCTCAAGGCCCCAGATCCTTCTCGATTCAGTTGTTGTTCTAAAGATCAATTGATAGGCTTGACGCTTTATTTTTAATAACTTATGTTCACCTTAGATTCGTATTTATGACCCAAAGACGAAATATTTTGCTAAAAATGCCTCCTAGGTTCCCTATAAAATTGTGAGGTTAACCTATTTTCTCTTTTGTCATCTTCTGTGTAAAAGTAAGACATTAACCAGCCTCCTCTAAGCCAAAGGTCATCATTTTATCACCCTTCCCTTTTTCGAACTATCTAACCGGATAATCGAGCTTGACAAAAATATTCATTTAAAAGCTGATTTAAGTTAATTTTTATGTTTATTTTAGATACCTCTTGACAGGTATTTCTTATAAAAGAATAGTAGAATGCTCCTCAGCTTACTGGCGGATGAATGGCAAACCTTGTAATACTAATTTGAAATAAGCCTCAAAAATTCATAAAGGGAGATTCCATAACCTCATAAAAAACTTTGCCTTCTATGCCCCTAGATCAACGTGAAATGAGCAAAAAATATAAAGGTATATCTAGAAATCAAGTCTTCTTCTGTTTTGATACAAAAAATTATACAGTTATAGTTAGAATGTTAACTTACCTTTTCCAAACCCTACCCGCTAGTTCTTGGAAATCCTTATAAAAAGCGGACTTGATATTTCAGGATTTGACACTTTTTAAGCTTTGTTGTATAATCAATTAACTCAAAAAGTAAAAGAGTTACAGAAAAAGGAAAAAAAAGCAATGCAATCAAAAGATA
>Ga0114919_10004366_pt1 | contig 11343 bp, 9 predicted proteins | sample BlataG_FD_88682 | JGI IMG/M metagenome (GOLD analysis project Ga0114919, IMG submission 88682) | Deep subsurface microbial communities from Black Sea to uncover new lineages of life (NeLLi) - Black_00105 metaG | ecosystem: Environmental > Aquatic > Marine > Oceanic > Sediment | place: Atlantic...
ACGAGGCTGAGCGATCGATAGGGCGCGGGCTCAAGGAATTTCCCGGCTCCGGGGGGCTCCATTACCAGTGGGGCATGCTTCTGCTCGAGAGGGGTGACCGCGAGGGGGCGGTCGAGAAACTGAAACAGGCGGCTCGAGACCCGGTCTGGAAGGAAGTTGCACTGCTGCGGATCAACTCGATACGATGAGCCGACAAAGCACTTGAATTCCTGATATCGACGGTCGTATTCTACTATACAATCAACCATTTACAGGCGTACAACCAATGCAAGCAACCGGATCGGCCACAATTCTCAGGAGCGGATGGATGACACTCGCCGTCATCGTTCTGCTCGCAGCCATCATCTCTCTCAACTGGTATTTCTACATTCGGATCCGTGATGATCTCAACGAAGAGTTCGGGCTGAGACTCCAGGCCGTTTCCGCACTCGTCGCCTCGGGCATCGAGGAGGAGGACCTGTCGCTGCTCCATCCCGACCAGCAGGAATTCTTGCGGGCGCGCTCGGTGGCCGCCCTCCTGCTCGGATACAGCGAGGAGTATTCCCTCTCCAATATCGCCCTGATCAGGGAAGACGGTATCACCCTCCTCTCACTGAAACCGGACCTCTACCCCCCCGGCGAACTCTACCTCTACTGGCAGATGGACTACGAGGGCATCATCAGCGCACTCGATGGGAGAACCGCCGCGACCGAGCTCTACCGGGCCCCGGACGGAAGTTACCTGAAGGCGGGATATGCGCCGGTGCCGACGGAATCGGGGCGCACCGAGGTCATCGTCGCGGTCGAGGCGAGCGTCGATTTTCTGAAAGGGATGCGGGACCTGCGCGCAGTTCTCTACACCGCAACCGCTATCTCGCTCTTGGGGATCGCGCTCTTCACCTGGTTCGTCGTCAAGGCGACCCAGTCGCTCGTTCAGGCCCGCGAGAGCCTCCTCCACTCGGAATCCCTCGCCACGATGGGACGTATGGCGGCCGGCATCGCCCACGAGATACGAAATCCCCTCTTCATAATCCAGAGCTCCGCCGAACGCCTCCGGAGGCTCCATCCAGAGGATTCGAAGGATATCAACACCTTCATCATAGAGGAGATCACACGGCTCGACGGAATCCTCCGGGACTACCTGCTCATAGCCCGCAACGAGTCGGCTCCCCAGGGACCGCTCGATCTCGTACTCACACTCAGGCAGAGCGTTCAACTGATGACCGAATCCCTGGAAGATACGGATATCGAGATTGTCACCGACTTGGCGCTCGAGGAGGCCCCGTTCCACGGCGAGGAGAAGAGGCTCCAGCAGTCCTTTCTCAATATACTCCTCAACGCCCTGCAGGCGCTCGATTCCTCGGGCACGATAAAAGTATCGGTGGCGAAACACGGAAATAACTATAGAATTGTATTCGAGGACAATGGTCCTGGTATCGCCGCAAAAGAGATCGAGAAGATCTTCGAACCCTTTTACACGACGAAGCCGGCGGGTAGCGGTCTCGGGCTCGCCATCGTGAAGAAGGTGATCGATGATCACAACGGCACGATAGAAGTGAAGAGTGCGGAGGGGACCGGTACGAGCATAATAGTGACGCTACCTGCCCGGACGATCTCCGAGGAGAAACCGGATGCCCGCCGGGAGGAAACAAACCGATGAGCAAGATAGTCATAGTCGACGACGAGATAAAGATCACGCAACTCCTTTCGGAGCGAATAGAGGAAGAGGGACACAGCGTCACGACCTTCTCGCGCGCCGAGGAAGCGCTCCCCTTCATAGAGCGTAGCGATACCGATATCGTACTCTGCGACCTGAGACTCGAAGGAATGAACGGATTGGAGCTCCTGACGCGTGCGAAGCGCGTCGCACCCACGACCGATTTCGTCATGATGACCGCATACACGAGCGCCAACACGGCGGTCGAGGCGATGCGTGAAGGGGCCTACGAGTACCTCATCAAACCGTTCCAGATGGAAGAGGTCATCCTTCTGCTCCGGCGCATACAGGACAGGCGCGATCTCGTAAGCGAGAACCGGGCGTTACGCGAGAGGATATCGGATGCGGCGACGGCCAGGCGTATCGTCGGCGAATCGCCCGCCATCAAGGGGATACGGGAGATGATACTCAAGGTGGGGCCGTCGGGCGCCCCGGTGCTCATCCAGGGCGAGAGCGGAACAGGCAAGGAGCTCGTTGCGGCCGAGATCCATATGAGCAGCACCCGCAGGAAGAATCCATTCATCGTGATCAACTGCGCCGCCGTTCCCGAGACACTGATCGAATCGGAGCTCTTCGGATACGAGAAAGGCGCCTTCACGGGAGCCTCCCAGAAAAAACCGGGGATGTTCAAACTGGCCGATACCGGAACACTCTTCCTCGACGAGATCGGTGACCTCTCGCTCGGCCTGCAGGCCAAGCTGCTGCGCGCGATCGAAGCGGGCGAGTTCATTCCGCTCGGCGCCTCGAAACCGGTCAAGGTCGATGTGAGAATAGTCGCCGCCACGAATCAGAACCTCGAGGAACTGGCCGGCGAGAGCCGCTTCCGGGAGGATCTCTTCTACCGGCTCAACGTCTTCCCGATCCGGATACAGCCTCTCAGGGAACGGCGGGAGGACATCATCCCGATAGCGGAGAGCTTCCTGAAATCGTGGAATCTCTCATCGAATGCGCTGAGCCGTGAGGTGCATGAAAAGCTCATGAGCTACGACTGGCCCGGCAACGTTCGCGAACTGCGCAACATCCTCGAGCGGGCGATCATACTGGCAGGACAGGATGTCATTCGACCCGAACACATCACGATATTCGATTCCCGTTCCGGGAACCTTCCGGAGGAAAAACTCAGGTCCCTCGTGGGCGAGATAACACTGCCCGAGATAGAGAAGATCATGATAGAACTCGCCCTGGAACGAACGGGCGGAAACAAGAGCCGGGCCGCCGAACTGCTCGGTATCACCCGGCGAACACTCTACGGGAGACTGGAGAAGCTCGAAGAGGATAAAGGATCTGCCGAATAGGGAGATATCCACTGTACGCCAAGGTACAACCAACCTGTACCTATCGGTTCATGTTATCCCCGAATCGGAAGACGCGATACTTAGTAATTGCTTATCATAAATAACGATATGACGTTTCATATGGGGTGGCACACCAATTGCCCTATATGGGTAACGGAGACCCCCAAAAAGGAGACAGATCATATGAGACCGAGGAAGAGAAAAACACTGATCATATTCGCTATTGCCGCCCTCCTCGTACTCTACAGCGGTATGCTCGATGCTCAAACGATGGATGAACCTGCTCCCGAGAAGGTCCGGGAAGCATTGCAGACGACCCGGGAGGTTATCGAGCGGGCGAGGAGCATCGTCATGGAAAGCACGAGCCAGAAGGCACGCCTGATGCTCGACCAGGCCGCCTCGATGCAGATGATGGCCGAGGGGAAAGTTCACGATTCGCTCCGGCAGTCGCTCAGGCTCACACTCGAGGCGAGACAGCTCGCCTACCAGGCGATCGCCCTCGCACGGCAGGAGATGAAGGCCGAAAGGACGATCACGCGGACGTTCGAGGAGACCAACGAACGTATCGCAAAGGTCCGCAACGAGATGATCGAGCACGATATCAGGGGCGGCCGTGCGGTAAGACTTCTCGACGAGGCCCGAAACATGCTGGAAAAATCCAGACTCAACGTCCAGCAGCACCGCTACAAGCTCGCCCTCAAGCTGGCCGAGAGCGCCCGCAGCAGTGTGCTCCAGGCCGAACAGTACATTAAAAGGATCCGGACCATGAAGGGAATGGTCGAGCGCAAGCTCGCCCTGCTCGAGAAGCTCCGGGACCGGGCCGCCGAACGAATCAATGTCATGGAGAACGAACGGGCCCGCATGCAGCTCGAGCTGGTCGGACAGCAGATCGATCGGACGAGGCAGCTTCTCGGGGAGCACCGCTACATGGCTGCGAAGATATCGCTCGAGAACTGCGAGAAGACCTCCCGAAACCTGATCCGCCAGTTCCCGTCGCAGAACCTGAGCAATCCCGGTTTGATGCTCGAGGAGAGCTACCGTCTCCTCGAGAGAGCCAAAGAGATGATCAGTCCGCAGAATGACGCCGGGGATGTAGAAAGCAGGGGATTCATCGACGAGGCGAAACGGCTCCTCACGAGGGCTGGTGATGAATTGGCCGAGAACAGGGATGAATCGGCGCTGCGGCTGATAAACGAGGCGAGAAACCTGCTGCGCCTCGCTACGATCGATGAGAGGAAGGCGATGACGAAGGAGGAGGTGCGCTCGGAGATCCAGCGGGCCGAAGCGCTGGGTGAAGATGTTATCGGCGCGGTGGAAGGATGCGACGCACCCGGCGTGCAGATGCTCCTCGACCGTGCGGCCGCCCGCCTCGGCAAAGCCCGGCAATTCCTTGACGAGGGAGAGCTGCCGAACGCCAGAGCGGAGGCCCGGATAGCTCGCAACCTCTATCAGCGTGTCAGGGAAATATGTGGAAGCCTGTAAATATCTGTGCAGCATCGATCTTACTCTGTATCCTTGCCTGCTGCGCATCATCACCTCCCCCGGTTCCAGGTGACAAAGAATCGGGGGAGGTTCATATATCGGCAGTTGACTCGATAGAGACCACCTCTTATGATTTCCTATTCATACAGCTGCATGCCGACATACTCGCGGAAATCGAACAAAGGGCGAGTAAGGGTCACTCCGAAACGAGCCTGATCGAGATCAGATCCATCGTCGAGGCAGCCGAGCGGATCTATCTGGAGGGTACATATTTCGTCGCTATCGAGCTTCTGACCGAAGCTGAAGAGCTCTTGAGGAAAATTCCTTGACCTATCGCACGACCCGCCTATATACCGCTCTTGCAACGGCACTTCTCATGTCGATCATCGCGTGCCCCATCACGACCCGGGGAGAGGTCAAGAACCGGCTCACCTTCGGATTCGATTCCTTCATCGACCGTTTTACGATACTGGACGTGGATACCGCCGAGTCGGTGCAGGAATACTACGCCGGCCTCGGTAACGATCTGTTCTTCAAGCGGAAACGTGTGAGCGGCGGCCTGCGCAACTTCTTCAGGGTCGGCACCCAGACAATCGACGAGCACATAGACGGGGAGCTTTCCCTGCTGCCACTGCCATCCACGAGAATCGACTTCAGAAGCTTCTTCCATTATAAACACTTCCAGGAATCGAGCGATTACACCTTCGGGAACGATTACATCCAGTCCAACACCCTGCTCAAGATCCGAAGGAAACTGGGCGAAGGTTCGAAGCTGACCCTTCGAAGCAGATTCGAAGGTGTCGACTACGAAAGGCAGAACGAGTTCGACTATAATTATTACTACTATGACGGGGGACTCGAATTCGAGACCGGCTCCCTGCTCAGGAGGATGATCAGGGTGGGAGGCTTCGTGGGGCACAGGGCGGCTCCAGACACGACCGAGATGAACTATGAGAGGACGGCAGGAGAGATCGAGGCGCAATTCATGTTAGGCGACAATGGATTATTCCATATCTACTCGATGTGCGACCACCGCGATTACCGCGGGACCGTGCGGAGCTCCTACTGGCTGGTGCTATCCCAGGCCGAGCTCATGATCACCTCGCTGAGCGGCCGCAGCCTGTCTGTGAAGTTCGAATCGGAATACACGGCCTATGACGATCCGACCCTGATCTTCTTCGACAACCACTTCATCAGGGGCGGCACGGGCGTCAAGATCCCGCTGAGGGAACGTCTCTCCATCACCGCCGAGCCCCGCATAGCCAGAATGTTCTGCCGCGATTACGCGGAGGAACGATATCTGGAATATACCGTCATACTAGGCATCGAGCTCTTCGGGCGCAATGATTTCTGGCTCATAGCGAGTTACGAGCCCGGATACAGGGATTACATCTCCGAGACGAACGATATCTACAGCGACTTCTATCTCAACAGGCTCTCACTCATGGGAAGCATCCCGCTCAGGATGGGTTTCTATGTCAACATCTTTGCCATACATGACCCTGAACATCACATGCGCCGAGAGGACGATTTTTCGGTCACCCTCTTCACCCTAGGTTTGACCAAGAGATTCTAATCGGTTGATAATACTGACCGTTATACCATATTTCCCTAAAAAATCGGTGATTCCGGTAAAAGAACTTGACATATCGTGTAAAGGTTGTTAATTACCGTGAAGGCTTTTTAGCAAAGGAGCATGCGATGGCAAGAGAACCTTACGTCGATGCCGATCTCTGTACCGGATGCGAACTCTGCGTCGAGACCTGCCCGGATGTGTTCGAGATGGAGAATGATGTGGCGATCATAGTGCAGGCGGATGGCGCGAGCGAAGAGGAGATCCAGGAAGCGATCGACAACTGTCCGGTCGAGGCGATCGGCTGGCGGGATTGATCTCAGCTACATGGTGGATATGCGCAAGGGCCGGATCGGGAGAACGATCCGGCCCTTTTTTCACTTCAGTTTCTCTTCCCGCTTATCCGGAGACCGGATCCTCGCCCCCGCCGAGAAGGGCCTCGGCGACGTCGAGAACCCTCACCTCTTCGCGATTCCGCGCTTTCAGACCGTCCTCGAACATCGTAACGCAGAAGGGGCAGGCCGTGAATATCGTATCGACCCCTCGTTCGAGTGATTCATCGACCCTCTCCTCGTTGATCCTCCTGCCGAGCGTCTCCTCCATCCACATCCGGCCACCCCCCGCACCGCAGCAGAAGCTCCGCTTGCCGCGGCGGGCCATCTCGACGAGCTTCACGCCGCCGATACCCTCGAGCAGCTCCCGCGGCTCCTCGATGATATCGATGTAACGGCCGAGGTAGCAGGAATCGTGATAGGTACCCTTCGCCGGCGGCCCAACAGGCACGGTGAGCCTTCCTTCCCTCACGAGCTCGAGGAGCAGCTCGGTGTGGTGCAGGACCGTGGCCTCGAATCCGTACTGGGGATACTCGACCTTGAACGAATTGTAGCCATGCGGGCATGTCGTCACGATCCGCTTGAACCGGTACTTCCGGAATGTCTCGATGTTCGATTCGATCAGCATCTGCGCAAGGTACTCGTTTCCCATCCTCCGGGCCGTCTCGCCGCAGCATTTCTCCTCGATCCCGAGTATCGCGAAATCGACCCCGGCCCTCTTCAGGAGCTCGGTCATGGCGCGAGCGATGCTCTGACCGCGCGCATCGAAGGAACCCGCGCATCCGACCCAGAAGAGCAAATCGAATTCCTGTTTGTCCGCAGCGAGCGGCATATCGAGTCCCGAAGCCCAGTCGGCGCGGTTTGCAAATCCGAGCGTCCAGGGATTGTAGTTGACCTCCATGTTCCGGAAAACCGGCTGCATTTCCTGTGGGAAACGGCTCTCGGTGAGCACGAGGTACCGCCGAAGGTCGACGAATTTCTGAACGTGCTCTATGAAGGGCGGGCATTCCTGCATGCAGGCCCCGCATGTCGTGCACGACCATATCTCGTCCTCGGTCACAGTTTCGGGCATGAGCTGCGGTGCCCCGGACTCCCCGTAGCTCTCCCCGAGAAGCGACCCCCGTTCGCGCATCAGATGCTCCCGCAGCCGGTGTATGACCCGGTAGGGGCTGAGCGGCTTGTCGGTGAGATAGGCGGGGCAGACCGCCTGGCACCGTCCGCACTCCGTGCAGGCATAGAGATCGAGCAGTTGCTTCCAGGTGAACTCCTGTATCTCGGAGATCCCGTACTTCTCCACCGCCTCGTCTTCGAAATCCATCCGGCTCAGCGTGCCCGCCGGTCCGAGGTGCCTGAAGAAGATATTCGGTATGGCACCGAGTATATGGATATGCTTCGAAAAGGGTATGTAGACGAGGAAGAAAAAGATGATCAGGTGGTGCGCCCATGCGAATACGCCGTTCGCCACAGGGAGATTCATTCCCCAGCCGCTCATCCAGCCCGCAGCGTAATAAGAGATAGGAGAATACGCGATCGTGGCCGGGGGTCCTTCCATCAGGATCTCCGTGCCCCGGATACCGTACATGAGCAGGATGAGAACAAAGATGAGGCCCAGGATGAAAACCGCTTCGGCTTTCGCCTTGGGATCGTCGATACGGAGCCGCAGCGGCTTGAAGAAGAAGCGCCTCACGAGCGAGACGACGATCGCCCCGAGCACGAGCAGCCCGAAGATCTCGAGCAGAAAGAAGAGAATGCCGTTCGCCGTTGTTCCGACGATCAGTTCATACCCGAATCCGGGTATAATCATGCCGAGTATATGTTCGGTGGTCCCCAATGTTATGAAGATGAATCCCCAGAAAATGATGAAATGCCCCAACCCGGCGGGCTGCGCGAGAACCCTCGCCTGCGCCCCGACATAGAGGAGGACCGATTTCACACGCCCGCCCCACCGGTCGAATCTCTGCTCCGGCATGCCGCACTTCAGCAAGCCGATCAGAATCCTCAGTATGATGCCGAATACCGCGAGGACGGCGAGGAATAGGACGAGCAACACAATCCCCTGAACCGTCATGAAATCCACCTCTCTCGACATCAGAGCCGGTGCCGAATCACAGTATCTTCTTTATCTCCTCGGTCATCACCGGGACGATCTCGAACAGGTCACCGACGATTCCGTAGTGGGCCCTCTCGAAGATGGGTGCGTTCGGATCCTTGTTGATCGCTACGATGACCTTGGAGGCCCGCATTCCGGCCAGATGCTGGATGGCGCCGGAGATGCCGCAGGCGATATAAAGTTTCGGGTTGACGATCTTGCCCGTCTGGCCCACCTGGAGAGCGTGTTCGGTGAAACCTGCGTCGACCGCCGCGCGGGAGGCCCCCACGGCGCCCCCGAGCAAATCGGCGAGATCCTCGAGTATCTTGAAGTTGGCCCCATCCTTCATGGCCCGGCCGCCCGAGACGATCGTATCGGCCTCGGTGACATCGGGCCTGCCGCCTGCCAGCGGGATGATCTCCGCCACGAGCGCCCTGATCATCTCACGCGTCACGGAGGCGGGCCTCGCGACTATCTCCGCCCCGGACCCGGAGGGCTCCGCGGGCGGCAGGTTGTTCGGCCGGATCGTCATGAAGGTCGTCCTCTCGCCCCTCGGCGTAATCTCTATGAATAGCTTTCCCGAGTAGACGGGACGCTTCGCCACGAGCTTTCCATCCTCATACCGCACGTCGACGCAGTCGCTGAAAATGACACCGTCGACCTTCGCGCCCACCCGGGGGGCCAGGTCCCGCCCCTGGGCAGTCGCTCCAAAGAGGACATACCCGGGTGATGCCTCCCCGATAAGATTCGCGAGAAACGCGGCATACCCTTCCGTCGAGTAGCTTTTGAGAAGCTCCTCCTCGTTGACGTAGATCTTGCGGAGGCCGTACTCCTTCAGGGAATCGGCGGCTACGGAGGCACCCTCGCCGATGAGAACGGCATCGATCGAGCCGCTCGTGTTCTGAGCAATCAGCCGAGCCGCGCCGATCAGCTCCTTGACGACTTTTTTCAGCTCGCCCCCCCTGATCTCTCCATATACCAGAATATCGTTAGCCATGTCGTCACCCTCCATTGTCTGTTACAGAACCTTGGCCTCTTCCCTGAGGAGACGGACGAGCTCCTTCACGCCGTCCCCCAGCTCCTCTGCTTCGATCATCCTGCACTCACCGCTCTTGGGCAGCGGGAGCCACTTGAGGATATCCGCCCGGCCCGTACCAGGCGCACCGTCGAACCCAAGGTCCGAGAGGGTCTTTTTTCTGATCTCTTTCTTCTTCGCCTTCATGATGCCGGGGAGCGAGGCGTAGCGGGGCTCGTTCAGACCCTTCTCGCAGGATACTATGACCGGGAGCGAGGTCTCGACCTTCTCGTTCCCGCCCTCGATACTCCTCCGGAGCACCGCCTTGCCCTGATCATCACTGATCTCGAACGCCGTCACCACATTCACCTGCGGTATGTCGAGCATCTCGGCGAGAATCGCCTGCACCTGCGCCATATCGTCGTCTATCGCCTGCTTGCCGCAAAAGATGATGTCGAAGCCCTCCTCCTGAAGGGCCTTTGCGAGCACAGCGGCCGATGTGAAGGGCCCGGGCTTCCCGAGGGCCGGATCGCAGATATGCACCGCATCGTCCGCCCCCATTGCGAGGGCGGTCCGGATGAGCTCCGTCGCCTCTTCCGGCCCCATACAGACAACCGTGACCTTGCTCTCTCCGCCCACCTTTTCCCTGAGCAACAGGCCTTCTTCTATCGCATATTCGTCGTATGTATTGATGACGAACTTTATGCCATCCTCCTGAATGCCCGTCCCCTCCTTGTTGATCAATATTCGCGCCTCGGTGTCCGGAACACGTTTCAGTAGTGTGATGATCTTCAAGGGTTCCTCCTTTCAACAGCCTCCATGGTTCTATTCCGGAAGCATCCGTTCGTATTCTTCGATGACTCTTTTCGAGATGACGATCCGCTGAATCTCGCTCGTCCCTTCATAGATCTCCGTAACACGCGCATCCCTGAAGAGACGCTCGATGGTGAACTCGGTTGTATAGCCGACACTTCCGTGTATCTGCATCGAGTCATAGGCCACCTTGTTCGCCGTCATGCTGGCGAACAACTTGGCCATCGCCGCCTCCTTCGTGGCCGATTCGCCTGAATCCTTCAGCCTCGCCGCACGGTAGACGAGGAGCCTCGAGGCCTCGACGGCGGTCGCCATATCGGCTATCTTCCATCTCGTCGCCTGGAAATCGATTATCCGCTGGCCGAACTGCTTGCGCTCGCGAGCGAACCGGACGGCCTCATCGAGCGCCGCCTGCGCGATACCGACCGACTGCGTCGCGATGCCGATTCTTCCCCCGTCCAGTCCATCGAGTGCGATCTTCATGCCCTGCCCCGCCCCTCCCAGGAGATTCGAGGCGGGCACACGGCAATCCTCGAAAACAAGCTCGACCGTGGTCGATGCCTTAAGGCCCATCTTCTTCTCCGTCTTGCCGATCGAGAAACCGGGGAACCCGGGCTCGACCACGAATGCGCTGATGCCGCGCGTGCGATCCTCGGGATTGATCCTCGCGAAGACGATGATGACCCCCGCCTTGTCGCCGGTCGAGATAAAAATCTTGGTGCCGTTCAGTATGTATTCGTCCCCTTTCTTCTCGGCCGAACACCGCAAGGCGGCGATATCGCTGCCCGCCTCGGGCTCTGTGAGCGCATAGGCACCTATGATCTCGGCAGAGGAAAGCGGGCCCAGATAGCGTTCCCTGAGCTCATCGCTCCCGTATTTGAGGATGGCCCAGTTGACGAGGGAGTTGTGCACGGACATCGTCACCGCCGTCGATGCGCAGATCCTGCTGATCTCCTCGAGTGCGAGCACGAGACAGAAATTGCTGAGGCCTACTCCGCCGAGCGCCTCGGGCACCGTCATTCCCATGAATCCGAGCTCCCCGAGCTTG
>Ga0114919_10004367_pt1 | contig 11342 bp, 7 predicted proteins | sample BlataG_FD_88682 | JGI IMG/M metagenome (GOLD analysis project Ga0114919, IMG submission 88682) | Deep subsurface microbial communities from Black Sea to uncover new lineages of life (NeLLi) - Black_00105 metaG | ecosystem: Environmental > Aquatic > Marine > Oceanic > Sediment | place: Atlantic...
AAAAAGGACACTTGGTGGAGTGGGAAAAACAAACCCAATTCAAACCCAATACAAACCCAATCAAACCCAATTAAAGCCAATAAAATGCCAAAACAAACCCAATACAAACCCAAAACAAACCCAATCTGTAGTGAGCTTGCCTGCCCTGCCTGCCCTGAGCCTGCCTGTCCTGAGCATCGTCGAAGGGTCAAAGGGAAGGGGTCGAACCTATTTCGAGCTAAATGCACTCTTGGTGAGTTCTTTTTGTTTTTCATTTTTCTTTGCCCTTGCTATAATCTGGCTGTTAAGAACCGTTGTTTTGCAACTATTATTTCAGATAGGAGTGTGCGATGAATGCATTAAATTCCAACGTATCGTCCGGCCGGAAAACGCGCCGGGATTTCCTGAAATTCTCCGGAAGCCTTGCCGTCGCCTCAGCCCTGGCGGGTGTGAACGTTTCCCGATGTTACGCCGCAGGCGGCTCGGCTATCAAGCTGGCGTTGGTGGGCTGCGGAGGCCGCGGCACCGGCGCGGTCGCCGATGCCTTTTCGGCCAAAGGCGGGCCGGTGAAACTGTACGCTATGGCCGACCTGTTCAAAAACCGCATAAAGAACAGCTTCAATAGCCTAAAAGGTCGTTTTAAGGAAAAGGTCGACGTGCCGCCGGAACGGCAATTCGTCGGCTTCGACGGCTACAAGAAAGCGATAGACTGCCTTGGGCCGGGTGACGTTGTGCTGCTGACGACTCACGCGGCTTTTCGTCCGCTCCAGTTCGAGTACGCGGTGAAGAAGGGCGTGAACGTCTTCGCTGAGAAGTCGTTCGCCGCGGACGCGCCGGCGGTACGCCGCTGGCTGAAAGCCGCGGAACTGGCCGAACAGAAGAACCTGAAGGTCGGCGTCGGCTTTATGTGGCGGCATTCGGCGGCGCGGCAGGAGCTGGTTCGGCGGATTCACGGCGAGGCCATCGGGGATGTGCACACGATGCGAATCTACCGGGTGCACGGGCCCGTCCATTGTCCGCGCCGGCCGGAGGGCTACAATGAGCTGGTATTCCAGCTCCAGCATCCAAACAGCTTCACGTGGGTGTCGTCCGGGTTCTTCATCGACTGGCACTGCCACAATATCGACGTGGCCTGTTGGGTGAAGGGCGCCTGGCCTGTCTCGGCCCAGGGGTTCGGCGGCCGCTGCTACGAGCAGGCCGGCAACCAGTTCGACCACTATACGGTGGAATACACCTTTGCGGACGGCACGAAACTGTTGGCTTTCTCGCGGCACATGAACGGCTGCTGGAATACATACTCCGACTACGCCCACGGCTCAAAGGGCTCGGCTGTGATTATGACGAGCCTGGGCCGCCCCGAACCAAAGATATACAAGAGCCACAATATGGTCGCGAAGGAGCTGGTTTGGGAGTATGGCAAGCCCGACTGCAATCCCTACCATGCCGAATGGCAGGTGCTTCTGGACGCTATCCGGCAGGGTAAACGGCACAACGAGGCCCGCCGGGCCGGCGAGGCGGACGTAGCGGCGTTGATGGGACGGATGGCGACCCACACCGGCCAGTACATCACCTGGGACCAGGTATTGAAGTCTGACTTCCAATTCATCAAAGATATTGACAATATGACCTTTGATACGCCCGCCCCAATCCACGAGGGGCCCGATGGTATCTATCCGGCCCCGCAGCCGGGAATTACGAAGGAGGTTTGACGAAAATGATGGCAACGGCACAAGGGCAATCCTCACCTGAATCGAATCGAATAAAGGTCGGCATCCCGCAGTATAAAACGAAGACGGACCGCTTTGCCCGCCAGCTTGCTCAGGTCGCTGTCGGCTTTCCATTTGACGCGATATTCTATTTCGTCTCCGTAGATTTCAGCGGACTCAGGTTTTCCGAAGCCTTTGAGCCGATGACCTTCCGCATCCTGAATTTCCACGCGGACGCTTCCCGCCGCCGAGGTAGAGAAATTGAGCACCAGCTCGTTGCCCGCAAAGACAAGGGGTTTGGTAACAAACTCGCCGCCGCTAAGTGGTGCACGGACAGAGACAAATCCATCGATTCGATATGTGTAGCGTCGCGTCTTTGTTCCCGGGCCGTTATAGTAACGTTCGTTGCTATAAAGCGACAGCTCCCTGCCGCCGCCCGGCAGGCTCGATTCGGTCTCCACCAGCCCCAGCCATATATAATTGCTACGATTATTCCACTTGTCCCTGTTTCGGCCGGGCCGGACAATAGCTTCCGGCCATCGGTGAAATGTCTTCCCGTCCCGGCTGGTCATCAGCAGGCCTTCCGTTAGCGAGCCACGTTGGGGAATATAGCGGGTAGGCAGGCCGATGAAAATGTGCGGCGCCCGGTAGTAAGGCTGTATCTGGTTTGTGTAAAGATGTTCCTTAGGAGCACCGGGATATTGAAGCCAGAGCGGCTTTGTCCAGTGGATGAAGTCTTTTGACGTCGATGTCTTGATATCCCGCACACCGGCGCGGAAGTCGCGAAAATAGCAGCGATATTCATTTCGGACCACATCCCAGAATGTTAGGTTCTGCGAATCGAAGGCACCTTCTGTTATGATGGGCCCACTCTGCATCAACCGCCAATGAATACCATCGGCGCTTTGGAATGCGAACAACTGTTGGCTGCCCTCATCTTCACCCCTTGCCACAGCCTTGTATCTTTTGTCGGCGGCGCAATTGGGATTTGCGTCCTTGAACGGCGTAAAGTTGTGCGAGCCGATTCCTTTTAAGATGATGTTGTTCTCTTTGCAGCCGTTGAACTCCACGAGGCCCAAGACGGGTCTTTTCCAATGTATCCCATCGCTGCTTTGGGCGTAACAAACCATTGCCTTGTGCAGTTGTCGTTGTGTTTTATTGTCGTGGCTCCAGCCGCGGTAGTACATTCGGTAGAGGTCCCCATCTTTGAATACCGTGTGGTAACCACAGGTATTCCCCTCCCAAGGCTTGTCGTGGACGATGACAACATCGCGACAGACTGGTCTATGTAAGGTCAGATTGACATCCTTGCTCTGTTCGATAAGGAAATCATCTATGAACAATTCCAGTCGGCAGCCGATATCCAACGCCCTCGGGCTATTTGCATCTGCCGTATGTGGAGAGATGTACTTTGCAAGAATACGTCCGAGTATCTGTTCACCGCGTTCATTGGCGTGGATGGGGTCCCGCTTAAACCAGTCAAGGTCCCTTCCGCACCGGCGGATATATTTCGCCCATACAGCCTCCATATCGAGAAAGGCGGCCCCGACCTCATCGGCAAGCTTCTCCAGACCTTTGCGGTAATTACTGAAATGATTGGGAACGCTTATCTTCTTCCATTGGCTCTCGTCGGAAGGGTCAACTTGTCCGAACGCTCCCGTCATCAATAGAATGTCCGCCTTGCAACTACTTCGAATCTGACGAATGACCTCACGAATTGAGTCGATATCTCCACGCTGGCTGATGCCTCCAATAATCACCAGCTCGGGCTTATGGTCGAGCACATATTTTTGCACGCGACCGGGCTCTTTATACCACCAGCAGCCGGTTGAGCCGCGCACGGAGGTAATGTTTTCTATTTTGCAATTCGGGTAGTCGCGCTCAAGGCAAAGAATCCAACAGGAACGACTTGTGTCGTTTACTATGCTGTCACCGAGCATTACGACACGCAGCGTACCACCCTCGGTCAAACGTTGTCTTGTTCTCGGCAAACGATGCAAGCGGTCGGCAGGGGGCGTGTACCTGACCGGCGGCATTTCTGAATAGGTACGCTCAATCTGTTCCAGCGTCCGCTGGTTTGTGCGAATGATAATGCCATCGTCCGCGATTACTTGAGCTGCTACGCAAAGGACGGCAAGAAACATTACTTTCGTCTTTAGGTTCATTCGTATCTCTCCTCATAGCTATCGTCGCTTAAGTGGAATCTGTGCGTCAGAGCCGCCACGGAGAGCGCATGGCGCGGGAAAGAAGCCGGTTCGCCGGTTTGTCGCCGAGGAATTTCTCATTGGCTGGGTCCCACTTCAATGACCGCTGCAGCTTGTGCGCGATAATAGTCAGATGTCCCAATGATGCCGACCGATGTCCAATTTCCTCGTCGCAGTTCGGCCGTCGCCGCGTTCGAATGCACTCGAACCAGTTTGCGTGATGGTTTTTGCCCCCGATGTTCACCTGGAGAGTCCTTGACTTCATTTCCTCGAAAACCTTCCTGGGACCGCCTTCAACCGGTCCTCCGGAGGACATCGACGTGAGCCAGCCCCGTTCTCCGACGAACACACCTCCGAAATTACCCGCTAATCGGGCCGTATCAGGAACGGCCTTATAGACGTCCTTTACCATCGGCCAGTGGTCAACGAGGTGAAGGAGCGTGCCGTTTGCGTACTTGCAGGTGAGCGTCGGGTACCGGCCGCTGTCAGGATGGATGAGTTCGACCGGCCCGCTTTCCTCGGCGCCCAGTGCATACTGAATCACGTCCGCACTGTGCGAATGGTGCCAGGTTACGGAGGCGGCGCCGAAATCTTCGCAGAAGGCCCAGGGCACGACTCCGGGCGAAGGATTTTTGTGGTAGGCGGGATTGTATGGGTGCCAAAGCGCCGGTCCCACCCAGAGGTCCCAGTCTAATCCATCGGGGACGGGTTCGGCAGGGAGGGTTATATCCAGGGGTGCGTAGGATTTGCCTGAATTCTCGACGTCCATCAGATGACGATAAGGCTTGAAGCGGGGTGCTCCGAAGAAGCCACCCAGCCTGGTCCACAGAGTGAAGACTTGTTTGACCTTTCCGAGTCCGCCTGCACGTACAAACTCGCAGACCTGGCGGATAGTGGAAATAGAACGGTACTGAGTTCCGGTCTGGAAGACGCTGCCATACCTGCGGACCGTCTCGGCCAGCCGGCGTCCCTGGCGAACTGTTATCGAGATTGGCTTCTCGCAATAGATGTCCTTGCCCGCCTTGGCCGCGTCAATTGACTGCAATGTGTGCCAATGATCCGGCGTGGCGATTACCACGGCATCAATGTCCGGTCGTGCCAGGAGTTCTCGATAGTCATTATACGCCGCACATCCGCGATACGTACCGCCGGAGCGGGCGGCGTAGGTTTGCTCCACGCGGTGTTTGCCGTCCTCGCATCGCAGACGGTCCACATCGCAGACGGCCAACACCTGAAGGTCCCTGTCGCCAGCCAATCGCCGCAAGTGGCCTCTCCCCATCACGCCATGGCCAATCAAGCCGACCGTTATCCGCTCGCTCGGTGTCACATTTCCATCCGCACCCAGCGCCGAGGAGGGAATGAACCACGGCGCGGCGACGATACCTGAAAGCGCAGCCGTGCGGCCCAAAAACTGACGCCGGGTTATTCGGAAATTGTCGGTCGCTTTGCAGTTTCTCTTTTGTGTCATATTTTATCTCTCTTTGCCAGTTGCATGCTCACCTTGTTGAAGAACTCAATACATCCGGCTATCTCCGGCAAGGACTCGAACCAGTTGTATGAGTATTCGAGGCCGAACATTGTGGGCCTAATGCCGAGGCGGTGGATTTGCTCGATAAACTGTTTGGTTTTTCCGACGCCGGTGCCCCAGGGGACATCGTGACCTTGAGGGCTTAGCTCGTGCAGGTCGTGCATCTGCACGGTGATTAGGCGTTCCTTTAGCGTGTTCAGAGCCTTGAGGGGGTCAATGCCGGAGCGCATCCAATATCCGAGGTCGGCGCAGGCCCCGATTCGCTTGCTTCGGGCCTGACAGACCTTCAAAACGCCTTCAGGATGCCAATACTGGGGCGAGCCTTTCCGGTCGTGGTTGTGAATGGCCACGTTGATGTCATACTCGTCGCAGAACTTCTCAATAGTATCCATCGCGTCCGGAGACGGCTCGGACATAAAGGTTTCGATGCCGATTTTTCGCCCAAACTCGAAGACCTTTCGGCAGCCGGCCTCATCGCCGGGAATCTGGTGGATGTAATACGTCAGGAGACGAACGCCGGCTGAGTCCAATTTCAGCCGGACCTGTTTGAGCTCGTCGTCGGTTAGTTGGACATCGAAGTTCTTCGGAATTTCCTTGCTGACCTTCTGGAAGCTCAGGCCTCCCATATACGGCAGGCCAAGCCGGGCCGTTTTGTCGATTGCCTCGAATAGCGTGTATTTATGAAAAGTATATGCCTCGATGCCGAGGCGCCAGCCGAGCTTTTCCCGGGCGCGGATGGCCGGCGTCAATTTGCCGCTGGGGATTGTCGGGGCCGGGAGGTCGCCGAGGGCGAACTGGGCGGCCGCAAGATAGAACCGTAACATCTTCGGGTCCCAGAAGACGTAGGGATTGTGCCCAATGGTGCAGTAGAAGACACGTCCCCGTCCGTACTGCCGCACCCACGCCAGCGCGTAGTCGTTGTCGGCGCGGAAGCAGCTGCCGCGCGGTTGTCCCTGGAAGTCGGTTTTCTCGGTGTCGATGCTAAACAGCACACGGACCCTGTTCCTCGAATAAGGCCCGTGAAAGCGAAAGAACTCGTCGCGATACTCGAAGCCGGTGCCGCCGAAAGGCTGATTGAGAGGATGGGTGGGGTCATCGAGTTTGATGAAGACTCGCTCGTCGCTGTCTCGGTGGTTGGCTCCGCGGGCTCCGAGCATTATTCCAAACTCCGGCCAATCCTCGTGAGCGCCTGGCCAGCGTGTGAAGGCCACGGAGGTCCCGTGCACGCCAAGGAGTCCGCCGCCGCCATATACAAATTCGAGCAGGCTTTGCCTCAAAGCAGGGTCTTCGAAGAGATTGCCCACGGTGTTGTTTAGAAAAACGGCGTCAAATCGCCTTAGATTTGCAGGGCTGAAGACGGACGGGTCTCTGCTGATGACCGTCTCAAAAGCGCCGGTCTTTTCGCCCATCAGTGTAAAAGCCAGGTTGGCGGCAGGGATTGAGCTGTGCCCTCCGTATCCGACATTTAGGTCGAAAATCAGGAGCTTGCGGCGCTTGCGAGGGGCAGCGAAAGCTTTCGTCGGAATTGCCGTCTCAATTCGCTGCCGCCAGCCAGTCCTGAGGAGGGTTTGGGCTTCGGCAGCGGTAATCCCAAGCCACGGAGCTGCGAGTATTCCAGCCGTCTTGGCTAGAAAATCGCGGCGTGTTCTGTCCACATTTTGTGTTTTCATATCGATATATTAACAAAAATTGGCTGAAATTGCAAGGAATAGTGATGTGCTGTCTTGAGAGCGGATTGCCCGTATGAATATTTGGACAGTATGAACGCCGTCCCGAACAGTTCCAATTTCCACAAGCCCAGTCGGCAATTTCTGGACCGGAAAACAGGCCGGAAACAAGCTCTTTCGTCGAGAGGGGGCAAACTTGCGTTTTTGACTACGCCCGGCAGGATTCGAACCTGCGACCTTCGGTTTAGGAAACCGTTGCAAAACGCTGTAAGTCGTTGTAAACAAAGGACTCCCGAAAATGACTTGACATATACTCGACAAAATCACAACAACGCTGTGCCTAAAGACCCGGACTTAGCGAAAATCATAGAGGCTTGGCCGCAGCTTTCAGACGAAATGAGAAAAGCAATTACCAAGATGATAAGCTAATGACGTCTTTTCTTAATTCGCCCCTTGACAGTAATAGGTCATTAACTACGAACAAAACCATCGGACTGTCGATCCGAAATAGGGTTTTGTAAGTATTTATGCTTAAATGATTAATGATTGTCAAAAAAGAGCTTATGATGCTGACCGAAGCGCAACCGTAGCGAAACCGAAGCCTAAACGAGCATAGTTGTTGCGCGCTTTGTTGCGCACCCCATGTCTGGATTGGTCCATTCTTGTTCCTCCTGGCCCACCTTCAAAAGCAAGTTTTTTTCATTGTATCTCTTTTTCACTATGCTGGTTGATGGACAATGCAGGCAAAGGCAGCCCAAGTATGCGTAAAATAGTCCGGCAACCGGTAGTACCACCGCCCGAAAAAGGAGCTTCCTTAAGGAGGGGCTTTGGCATTATGCGTTGGTATAACTGCGATGGGATATGGGTTAATGACCAACGGATTCAATGACCGTTGCCCTAACGCGCCAATCCTTGACGAAAAATGGGGATTATGATTAGGAGTCTTGCTGCTGCACTCACCACAATAATTGGCGCTGCCAATCAGTCTGCAATTACAAACAGGGCATCTCTGCAATTCGCGATTTTCAGAACTTTTATCTGTCAATACATCATACTGTGTCCTGCCAAAAACAGTTAAGACTTGATACAATCTGATTTGTGGTTTATTCTATTGGTCCAGAGGCCTATCTTCTAACAGTAGTGGAGCAAGAAAATGACTGAACGGTGGTTATCAGTAGATGAAATCGCGGAGCATTTGGGGACGCAACCTGCGGAGAATGCAGGATGAAATTGTCTTGGCTCAAACCAAATATCAAAGGCCTGGTCATCTTAGCAGGCGTGCTTATCATACTAACCGCCTTGTTCTTTTTGTTCGGAAAGACCACACCAATAAAAACGTCCCACCATGCTAGCGATGGAGCAATCTATTCAACCTACTCAAAAACAGCAGATCAACTGGAAGTATCTTTGCTTCGCTGTTATCACGCTTGTATTTTCCTATCCGACATCCATGTACATAGCACGGAGCACCTCGTCAAAACCAGGTCCGACAATATGCTCTATAATAACACAAGTCATTTTTATTCTACTGGCTTCGGCTGGTTTAGTCTGCATGACGTTATTTGACAGACTGCTGTCTCTTCCAGGAACGTTCTTTTTCGCTCTGACTATCCTGCTTACCATCCCTTTGTTTGTTCTGCTCCTGGCCCGATTACGCAAATCGCATCCTGCAATCTCCACAACTGTTGGAATAGTACTCGGCGTTCTGCTTTGCACGGGCTCGTTCTGGATCTACTATACTCGTCCTGCCGCTCTGTTTTCATACTTCGCTGCAGCATGTCTTAGTATCCCCCTATTTGTTCTGGCTTCTCTCGGTTTCAAGAAAACAACCATTATCCTGTACTCATCTTCTCTGCTTATTGTAGCCGCGGTCTATTACATACCGTGGAATGTGCGTAGTTGTTTTCTGCGCGACCTGGATCGCATTAACCCCAGGATGTCTTACGCAGAGGTGGAAAGAATTATGGAAAAATACCCCCATCGTAAATGGTTTACTCCGCTCGATGAGTTCTCTGTGCAATGCCTTATTCCGGAAAATAACAAATCTGTGCCCCTGTCAGCGGGGCTCAGCCATCTTGTTGTGATAAAACGGGATGGTTCACTTGCAGCTTGGGGTAGCAACAAATCGGGCGAATGCAATGTACCATCCGGCAATGACTTCGTAGCCGTCGGAGCAGGCTGCTCCTACAGCGTAGCCCTAAAATCGGATGGATCAATTGTAGCCTGGGGCAGTAACAAATCGGCCCGTCGCGATGTCCCGCCGGGCAACGATTACATAGCTGTCTCCGCAGGTTACTCCCACATCGTGGCCCTCAAGTCCGATGGTTCACTTGTGGCATGGGGTCAGAATGATAAAGGCCAATGCAATGTTCCTCCTGGTAACAATTATCTCGCCATTGCAGCCGGAGGAAGACATAGTATCGCCCTGAGGTCCGACGGTTCTTCGGTCGCTTGGGGAAGTAACGAATCAGGTCAGTGTGATGTACCTTCAGGAAAGAATTTCTCTGCGGTTGCTGCAGGTAGTTCGCATAGTGCGGCATTGAAATCCAATGGCTCAATAGTTAGTTGGGGAGGTATATGCTCAGGTTTTTGGGATGTCCCCGCCGGACGCAGATTCACGGCTGTCGCTACCGGTAGCGAACATAGTGTAGCCTTGAAATCTGATGGTTCGCTTTTTGCTTGGGGCAACAACATATATGGCCATTGCGACGTCCCAACAGGCAACGATTTTGTGGCCGTTGCGGCTGGTTTCTGGAATAGCACAGCGCTTAGACGTGATGGCTCACTCGCTGTATGGGGAATACCCTATACTACTTCTATTGCTCATGATTATTTCAAGAACCATCCCAAAGGAAAAGTGGTCAATGGCACTGTCCTTTATCACCACAGTGACGATGTCGGCGACTCAGATATCGGGCGAGTTCGATTTCGTGATAGTCGAGTAGAGAGTGTTATCTTCTGGCCTGATTAAAGTGCCGTGATAGCCAAGAATATCGCAGTTAAAACAGCCTACAGAATCTCACGGAACCGCTCACTACGGCGGCCCTTCTCCAGAGCCGATGGATAAAACTGCACGTTTAGCAGGAACTCGGCCAGCAACGAAGGCGGCGGGATGTTCAACTGCCAGAACAGCAACCCAACGGTATCCAACTGCATCTTCTGGGACAATACGGCGTCAAGTGGTTCCCAGATATACTATGATGGCACGAGTTCGGCAACTGTTAGCTACAGCGATGTTCAGGGCGGCTGGCCAGGCACCGGTAATATAAATGCCGACCCGCTTTTTCTTGACCCCGATGATGGCGATTTGTGCTTATTGGCGGGTTCACCCTGTATAGATGCAGGCGACAACATCGCAGTTTCCCCGGACACGCTCGACCTCGACGGTGATGGGGATACATCTGAACCCATTCCGTTGGATCTCGCGAGTAATCTGCGCTTCGTTGACCAGCCTGATGTTGCTGACACTGGCAACGGCACAACTCCGATTATCGACATGGGAGCCTATGAGGCCAATTATATCCAATTGGCAATGAAACTCACGCCGCAGGCACTGAATCCGGGTAGCCAAGGCAATTGGGTCAAAGCGCATTTTGTTCTACCCGAAGGATTTTTGCCTGAAGACGTGCATACTAATACGCCCGCTGTGATTGTGCCGCTCGGCATCGAGTCGGACTACATCAATGTCTTTATCAATGAAGATGGCTTAGTTGAGATTGAGGCGGCTTTCAGCCGCTCTGATTTCTGCGGTTCAGCAGCAACTGATGACGCCACAGATGTAATGGTGATTGGCCTGCTTACCAGTGGCCAGAACTTTTATGGCACAGACACAATTAAGATACTCAATAACCGTTTCGAGCACCTTGCTGTCTTGTCATCTCATTGGCTTGAGGCGGCCTGTGGTGCGCCCGATTGGTGCAGCGGCGTTGACCTTGACCAGGATTCTGCAGTTGATTTCGTAGATTTTGCGCTATTGGACGGCTGCTGCATTGAAGTCATTAGAAAATGAGCGTGTCAGAACACAGAATTGAAATAAGGGCTGGGAGTATTATGCTTGCAGCCCTTTTTCTTTTGCTGCAGATACCTATGGCCAGAGAACTCGGCATGCCGACCCCAAATATGACCAATTGCTTGGCGGCGGTTTAAAAACATTTCTATTAACATCGCAGAAAAAGCCGCTCCGCTACGTCCCTGCAGGACTTTGCACCGTCATGGACACAGCCGACCGGTTGTGTGCTGGGCTATCGGCGTCTCAGCT